>Ga0247727_10007083_pt1 | contig 21608 bp, 19 predicted proteins | sample WisWelCaveWW1625_FD_202498 | JGI IMG/M metagenome (GOLD analysis project Ga0247727, IMG submission 202498) | Biofilm microbial communities from Wishing Well Cave, Virginia, United States - WW16-25 | ecosystem: Environmental > Aquatic > Deep subsurface > Groundwater > Cave microbial mat | place... | reverse complement strand
CGATTCAGACGCCGCGCGCTACCCGAAGATATCGCTCGAAGAACCCTGGCTGCGCGATGTCGAGCTCGTGCTTCTGTCTTCCGAGCCTTACCGATTTCAGGAAAATCATCTCGCTGAAGTCAGGAACACCCTGAACAGGCCTGCCCGCCTCATCGACGGCGCGATGACGTCCTGGTACGGCCCCCGCGCGATATCAGGGCTGTCCTACCTGTCCGAGTTTTCTCGCTCACTTTGAGCGAGCGTCGCAGCTCAGAAAGTGGAGCGCGACCTTCGAGCTAAATATTTGACACCAAAGCCTTTATCGTGAGATGCTAGCCTCATTTGCGATGGTAACCTCAGCGTACTGCCATGGGTTCAAGGAAAAGACAGCAATCTGCGCCTAGCTTTGTGCAAGGGCGGAAAGGTCGGCATTCCGTCGTTGACTGTCTAGTGAAGGCACTGTGGAAGGCCAACTTCGGTAGTTCTCGCGAGTGGCCAGCACTTACATTCGGCGAGCTCCGAGGGCAAGTCTCCAAAATGCAGAGGTATCAGGTTACTTCTTCCACGATTCGATCTGCCGTGTATGCAAAGCTCGATCTGTTCGAGCGCGACGTCGCGCAAGGTGAAATGTTGCGTTGGAAACTCTCAAAAAAGGCACGACAAGGTCTGGACACCGGGGTTAGCCGGTGACATCTGAGAAGTCGGCTAAAAACAAATTCTGTCGCTCGTCTGATCTCTCGAACGAGGCAAGCGTCGAGTCCTTTTTTGTTGGCAGACTTCTCGCGGATCTCGGATATCAAGATCGAGAAGTCCGACCCAAAAAATCAATCCAAGAACTGCGCATTCCGAAGGGCAGTCGAGCTGAGTTGTATAAGCCCGACTACTTGCTTGTGTGCAAGAAGATTCCCCGCTGGCTCGTCGAGGCGAAGTCGACGACAGAGCGCATCGAGGATTTCACCTATCAGTGTGCCGGATATGCACTTCAGATCAATCGCAAATACGAAGCGAGGCCCTTGCGGTATTACATGCTGACTAACGGCCTCTTAACCAGAGTTTATGCATGGGATCAGGAGGAGGCAGTTCTATCCCTCCGGTTTGAGGATTTCGTAAACGGTAACGCGAAATTTGAAACTCTAAGGCGCCTTTTGGGTGCCGAAGCGGCGCGCTCAGGATGGCCTGATTCAGCCGCCCGCCAGAATGAGTTTCCATATTCGAAGCCCGGCACTCGTCACCTGCTGACGCGACCGAACATGGACGCGGTCAAGCGAGCGTTCCTGCGCTGCCATCGCACAATATGGAAATCGGAGAAGATGAGTCCGCAGGCAGCATTCGTCGAGTTCGCGAAATTGCTGTTTGTAAAGCTGTGGGAGGATCGCCGTCTCCGAGATAACCCCGCGCTGCTCGAAATGATCGGCAAGGGGGAACCATTGCCGATTGCTGAAGTACGGTTTTCGACCAAATGGATCGCGGAGCAAGAGTCCAACGATCCGAATCCCGTTGACGCTTTGCTGTTTCGTCAACTTGTGGATTACCTTGAGAAAGAAATCGCACAGCGAAAACGGAAACGCATTTTTGAGCCATCAGAGCGACTGCGGTTGTCGCCGGGGACAGCTAGGCGCGTCGTTCAACAGCTCGAGCATTACTACTTGTTCGGGATCGACGAGGACCTCAATGGGCGCATGTTTGAGGCGTTTCTGGCTGCGACCATGCGAGGCCAGGCGCTGGGTCAGTACTTCACACCGCGGAGCATCGTCAAGCTCATTACAAATCTTGCGCAGCTCCGCGCGACTCGTGACAACGTTGAAAGAGTTTTAGACGCTTGTTGTGGAACGGGCGGATTTTTGATCGAAGCGCTAACCGAAATGCGTCGGCAAGTCTGGGACAACAAATCGCTTTCCAAAGCAGAGCGCACAAAGCTGCTTGACGAGGTGGCCAATGAAGCGATATTCGGCATCGACGCTGGAAGAGATCCGATGCTCGCGCGCGTTGCTCGAATAAATATGTATCTCCATGGTGACGGTGGAAGTCGCGTATACATGACCGACGCTTTGCGGCATCCGCCTGAACCGTCCGAAGCTGATTCCGTAGAAATCAAGAACGAGGTTGAGGAACTGCGAAAGGCCATGGAATCGGGACTGGAATTCGATGCGGTCCTGACCAATCCACCGTTCTCGATGGACTACTCAGCAAATGTGCCCGAAGAGAAAGAGGTGCTGGAAACCTATGATCTCGCCGGATATGGCGGCAGGAAGAAATCGTCTCTTCGATCCTCAGTGATGTTTATGGAGCGCTACTGGCAGTTACTCAAGCCAGGCGGTCGCTTGCTCACGGTAATCGACGACAGCGTATTGAGCGGAAAGAACTATTCGGATGTCCGAGATTTCATCCGAGAACGCTTCTTGATTCGCGGGATTATCAGTCTTCACGGGGATGCTTTTCAGCGCGCCGGCGCAAGGGCGAAGACCTCTGTGCTGTATTTGACGAAACGCAGGGACGTAGATGAGAGCCAGCCAGCAGCGTTCGTCTTCGAGAGCCGATATATCGGACTCGACGACGTCGTGTCGAGAACCCGAGCTAGTGTTGCCGAACTGGCCCGGAACCAGTCAGATAAAGAAATGCTCGAAATTGTGGACGCATTTAGAGCGTATCAACGGGGTGAAAAGGGAGCATGGCTTGTAGATCCCGAACGTCTAAGCGGTCGATTGGACGCAAAATTCCTCCGCCCATGGTCGGTCAACGAACTGGAAAACACCTGGCGCAAAGCTGGAGTCAAATCAGCAATTCTTGAAGACCTCGTCGATTCTATTGAGGAGCAAGTGGTTCTTGAACCCGACATGAAATACACCTTCCTTCGCATTAGCTACGCCGGGCGAGCAGAGCGAGGTGAGGAGGCTCTGGGAAAAGAGGTGTCGTATTCTCGAATTGGAGCTACCAGCTTCGGGGACATCGTTGTCAGCAATATTAGTGCTGTCTACAAAGCGATCTGCGTCATCCCAAAAGGAATGGAAGGTCTCTTGGTGTCGAACGAGTTTACGGTTCTGCGACTCAAGAAAAGCGTTGATGCAGACCCACAGTACATTTGGTCGGTTCTTCGATCAACAGCCGTGATTGCCGAGTGGCTCTCCGGCGCATCAGGGGTTGGCCGGACACGTGTCGACTGGGAGACCCTGCGGCATCAAAAGGTCCCGTTGTTTTTGCCTAAGCGGCAACGCGAAATTGGTGATCTCTATAGAGCGATCGAAAAACGCGAAATTGAGATCGAGGATGCTCGACAAGCGGCACAAGGTAAGCTCGCAACATTGGAACTAGACGGGGAAACTGCGAAAGATCGTCTCGCTCGCGCCAAACCGCCGCGCTAAGCCAAAACCCTAATTTTCACGCCGGCGAAATGACCTCCTGGTACGGCCCCCGCGCCATCCAGGGATTGCGCTACCTTGCCGACTTCTCCGCCTCCCTCTGAAGGAGACCATCTTGAGCCAGGACATCAGCATTCAATTCACGCGCTTCTCGGCGTTCTACTCGCCGCTCATCGCCACCATGGCGGGCGGCTTTCTCGGGGAGGAAGGACTGCGTCCCCGGCATTCGGTGTCAGCGCCGGGCGCATCAGCAATCATGGGCCTCGTCGAGGGCTCGGTGCACGTAGCGCAGTCAGCGCCGTCGCAGGGTTTCGGGCCCCTGGAGCAGGGCAAGACGCCGCCCGCGCTGCACTTTGCGCAGATCAACGAGATGGACGGCTTTTTCCTCGTCGGGCGCGCGGCCGAGCCGCAGTTCACCTGGGACCGGCTGAAGGGCCGCAAGGTGCTGGTTGACCACGGCGGGCAGCCGCTGGCGATGTTCAAGTACGCCTGCCACAAGCGCGGGCTCCCGTTTCAGAGCCTCGTCGCGGTCGATGCCGGTTCTACCGAGCGCATGATCGAGGCCTTCCGCAAGGGCGAAGGCGACTACATCCACCTGCAGGGACCCGCGCCGCAGCAGCTCGAGCACGACGGCGCCGGCCATATCGTCGCCTCGCTCGCCGGAGCGATCGGGCCGTGCGCCTTCTCAAGCCTCGCCGCGACGCGCGACTGGCTCGCGACCGACATGGCGCTGCGCTTCATGCGCGCCTACCGCAAAGCGCGCGCCTGGCTGCTCGCAACACCCGCGGCCGAGGTGGCGAAGACCGAGTCCTCGTTCTTTCCCGACGTGCATCCGGCCGCGCTGACGGCGACGATCGCCACCTACCAGAAGCTCGGCAACTGGACCCCGCACGTGGAAATCACGCGCCCGGCCTGGGAAGCAACAGTAGACATCTTCCTGCACGCCGGCTTGATCAAGCGGCGGCACCGATACGAGGATGCTATCGCTGCGCCCCCAGGCGCAGCATGACGTAGCTGCCGGGGCCGTCCTCGAGCGGCTTGAGTTCCCCGTCGCCAGGAACGCGCGCCGGGACCTTTTCGCCGGCGTTCTGCTGGTTCATCCACGCCTGCCAGTCTTCCCACCAGGAACCTGGATGCTGGGTCGCGGTGGCGAACCAGTCGTCGGCCGAATCGGGGCGCGCGTCGTTGGTCCAGTAGTGGTACTTCTTCGCCGCGGGTGGATTGACGATGCCGGCGATATGGCCGGAGCCGCCGAGCACGAAGCGCACCTCGCCACCGAGGTATTGCGAGCCCTTGTAGGTGGTCTTCCAGGGGGCGATGTGGTCTTCGGCGGTGGAGATGAAATAAGCGGGAACTTTCACTTTCGACAGATCGATCGGCACGCCCTCGAGCGTGATGCCGCCCGGCACGCCGAGCAGGTTCTTCAAGTACATGTTCCTGAGGTAGAAGCTGTGCATGCGCGCCGGCATGCGCGTCGCGTCAGAATTCCAGTACAGCAGGTCGAACGGGAACGGGTCCTTGCCCATCAGGTAGTTGTTGATGACGAAGGACCACACCAGGTCATTGGCGCGCAGCAGGTTGAAGGTGGTCGCCATCTCCGAGCCCTCGAGATAGCCGCGCTCGTTCATTTTCTTCTCGAGCTTGTCGACCTGCGCCTCGTCGATGAACACGCCCAACTCGCCGGGCGCCGAAAAATCCAGCAGGCTGACAAAAAAGGTGGCGCTTCTTACCCTGTCGATCTGGTTTTCATGTGAGAGAAAACCCAAGGTGGCCCCGAGCAGCGTGCCGCCGAGGCAATAACCGATGAAATTCACCTGCCGTTCGCCAGTCGCCTTCGCCACCGCATCGAGCGCGGCGAGCGGGCCCTGCTTCATGTAGTCCTCGAAACCCATCTGCGCCAGGCGCGCGTCCGGATTGACCCAGGACAGCACGAACACCGTATGGCCTTGGTCGAGCGCCCATTTGATGAAAGAGTTCCTCTCGCGCAGGTCGAGGATGTAGTACTTGTTGATCCAGGGCGGCACGATCACCAGCGGTGTCTTGCAGGCTTCCCGCGTGGTCGGCAGGAACTGCACCAGCTGCATGAGCTCGGTCTGGAACACGACCTTGCCCGGCGTGGTGGCAACGTTCCTGCCGAGCTGGAACGCCGACTCGTCGGTCATGCTGATGCCGCCCTTCTCGATGTCGCCGAGAAGGTTGTCGAGGCCCTTCAGCAGGTTCTGGCCGCCGCTCGCCACCGTTTCGCGCAGCACCTGCGGATTTGTCATCGCGAAATTGGATGGCGACAGCGCATCGACATACTGCCGGGTGAAGAATGCCACCTTCTTCTCCGATACGGCGGGCAGACCCTCCACGTTCGCCACCGCATGCTGGATGTGGCGCGCCGTGATGAGGTACGACTGCTTGATGTAGTCGAACAGGAAGTTGGAGCTCCAGTCGTCGTCCTTGAAGCGCCCGTCGCCCTTCGCCGGAACCGCGACCGGCGTCACCTGCATGCCCATCATCTTCTGCCAGCTCGACTGCCAGAGCTGCATGTAGTCCATCATCATGTTTGAGGAAAACGCGGCGAGCCCTGCCGGATTCGAAAACATTTTCGAATAAAGGTCCATGTAGGCCTTGGCGATGCCCAGCTCGTCGCCGGCCGCGGCGGCGACGCTGGAGCCGATGTCCTTCTGCGCGAACTCGCCAAGCAGCTTGGCCGAGCGCTCGGCGACTTCATGCAGCACGCGCGCAGTTTCGTCGGGATTCATCGGCTGCGATTTCTTGTTCATGGCCTCTCCTCCAAGCTCTAACCCGGCGCAAACCGCGCCACGCCGTCGGCGCCCACCGTGCGCACCAGCCGGCCATCGTAGTGCAGGTAGTGCAGATGGGCGATCGCCTCGCCCATGGCGAAAAAGATCTGGCTGGTGTCGAGCTTGCGCCGGAACAGGATATCGAGCGCTTCGGCCGCGCTGCGAGGCGACGCAACGCAAGCCACCTCCAGCTCGGCGAGGCGCTCTGCGTGGTGCGCTTCGAGTTGCGCGACGCGCGCGTGGGCGCCGCGGAACGGCAAGCCGTGCGAAGGTAAAGCGAGCACCTGCTCGGGCAGTTCCAGGTAGCGCCGGATCGACTCCAGGAAGAGGCGCAGCGGGTTGGACCAGGGGTCGATGGGCCTGACCGCGACATTGGTCGAGATGCGCGGCAGCAGCATGTCGCCCGAAATGAGCACATTCAGCGCTTCGCAGTAGAGGGAGGCGTGCTCGGGCGCGTGCCCATAGCCGACGATCACCTTCCAGCGTTGGCCGCCGATCACGAGGCTCTCGCCCTCGTACAGGCGCCGGTGCGAAACCGGGAAATCCGGCACCATCGACTTGTACAAGCCGCCGCGCAACAGCAGTTCCGCGCCACGCGCTTCATCCAGGCCGTTGGCGCGGAACAACTCGAGTTGCGCTTCGGTGGTGTAGCCGGCGGAGCTGTTGCGGGCTGCATGCACGGTGAGAAATTCGCCCCGGGTCATCCACAGGGGAGCGTCGAAGCGCCTGCACAGCCAGGCCGCGTTGCCTGCGTGATCCGGGTGATAGTGGGTGACGAGCACGCGCGACACTGCTTTCGAGCCGATCTTCCCGGCGAACATCTTCTCCCATAGCGCGCGCGTAGCTTCGTTGCCGAGCCCGCTATCGACGATCAACCAGCACGGGTCTTCCTTCGTTCCGTCCTCAAGCAGCCAGAGGTTGATGTGGTCGAGCTGGAACGGCAGCGCCATGCGCAGCCAGTGCACGCCGGGCGCAACCTCGGTGGTCGCTCCGGGTGCGGGCGGATTCGGGAATGGATAGTCGGGCGCAGTCATACGGTGCACGGTCGTGCGGTGACGATGGACTAGAATCCCTGCAGGGCTAGAATCTCTGCACCCTATCATGCAGCCTATCGAAAAGGAACGCGACGAATTTTCCATCGGCGAGCTGGCGAGCGAATTCGACGTCACGCCGCGCGCGATCCGCTTCTACGAGGACCACGGCCTGCTCGCGCCCAAGCGCGCCGGCCAGCGCCGCATCTACTCGCCGCGCGATCGCACGCGCCTGAAGCTGACGCTGCGCGGCAAGCGCCTGGGCCTCTCGCTGTCGGAAATCCGCGAGCTGGTCGACATGTACGAGCCCGGGCGCGACGAGCGGCCGCAACTGGCGCGCTTCCTGGCGGTGCTGCAATCCCACAAGACGAGCCTGCTGCAGCAGCGCAGCGACATCGAGGCGCAACTCACCGAGCTGCTGCAGTTCGAGAAGAAGATCCGCAAGCAGCTGAAGCGAGGTTGACGTTTACGTAAACGTCAATTAGGGTAGCGGATATCCCACCCTTCGGCCCTGGAATACCCCTTCCTCCGATGAGCCACAGCATTTCAACGCCCTGGTGCGCCGGGCTCGGGGTTTCGACGCCGATCATCCAGGCGCCGATGGCGGGCGGGCTCTCGTCGCAGGAACTGGTCGCCGCCTGCTCGGCCGCAGGCGCGTTGGGCTCCTTCGGTTTCGCTTACACGCAGCCGGAGGAAATGAAGAAACAGTCGGCCTGGTTGCGATGCTGGAGACAGAAGCCGTCGAATCGATCCAGAAACTGAAAGGAATGATCCATGAATCCTGATCCGATCGTGATCGTCGCCGCCGCCCGTACGCCGATGGGCGCATTCCAGGGCGAACTCAAGGGCTTCGCCGCGCCGGAACTGGGCGCCGCCGCGATCCGTGCCGCGGTGGAGCGCGCAAAACTCAAGCCAGAGGAGGTGCAGGAAGTCCTCATGGGCTGCGTGCTGCCCGCGGGCCAGGGCCAGGCGCCGGCGCGCCAGGCGGCGCTCGGCGCCGGACTCGATCTTTCGACCGGCTGTACCACGGTGAACAAGATGTGCGGCTCGGGCATGAAGGCGGCGATGTTGGCGCATGACTCTTTGGTTTCTCATTCAAATGAAATTATTGTGGCCGGTGGAATGGAATCCATGACCAACGCGCCTTACCTGCTGCCCAAGGCGCGTGCCGGCCTGCGCATGGGCCATGGCCAGGTGATCGACCACATGTTCTTCGACGGCCTGGAGGACGCCTACATGAAGGATGAAAAAGGCACAGGCCGCCTTATGGGCACCTTCGCCGAGGAATGCGCGAGCGCGTACAAATTCTCGCGGGAGGCACAGGATGAATTTGCAATTACTTCCTTGAAAAGAGCCCAAAAAGCGAACCGCGAAGGCTGGTTCGCCTGGGAACTCACCCCCATGGCGATCAAGTCCGGCAAGGAGCAGAAGTTCGTCGAGATGGACGAGCAGCCGTTCAAGGCCAATTTCGACAAGGTCCCGACGCTCAAGCCCGCCTTCCGCAAGGACGGCACCGTGACCGCGGCGAACTCGTCCTCCATTTCCGACGGCGCGGCCGCGCTGGTGCTGATGCGCCGCTCGGCCGCGGAGAAACGCGGCCTGGCGCCGATCGCGACGCTCATCGGCCATTCGACGCACGCGCAGGCGCCCGCGCTTTTCACCACCGCGCCGGTGGGCGCCATCCGGAAACTGTTCGAGCGCACCGGCTGGTCCGCCGGCAAAGTGGACCTCTTTGAGATCAACGAAGCTTTTGCCGTCGTGACCATGGCGGCGATGAAGGAGCACGGCCTGCCGCACGACAAGGTCAACGTGCACGGCGGCGCCTGCGCGCTCGGCCATCCGATCGGCGCTTCCGGCGCGCGCATTCTCGTCACCCTGATCGGCGCGCTGCGCAAGTACGGCGGCAAGCGCGGCGTGGCGTCGCTGTGCATCGGCGGCGGCGAAGCGACAGCCATGGCGATCGAACTGGCGTGAGCGCACGCAGGCCCAGCAAGGCCGAGTTGCAGAAGCTGCTGGGACGCTCGCGCTTTGTCCGCGGCTACGGGCTGAAACTGGTATCTGCGACCGATGCGGAATGCACGATCGCGATGCCCTTTCGCCGCGCCTTTGAGCGCCCCGGCGGCACGGTCAATGGCCCGGCCTTCATGGCGGCGGCCGATTGCGCCATGTGGCTGGCGATCAAGCGCCACATCGGCATCGAACACGATGCCGTGACTTCCGAATTGAACACCGCGTTCCTCAACGCCGCGCGCCGCGAGACGGTGTATTGCACCGCCCGCATCCTGAAACTCGGCAAGCGCATTGTTTACGGCGTCGCCGAGTGCCATGACCGCCGCGGCAGGATCTTCACGCACCATAGCGTCACCTACGCCCGCATCTGAGAGGACCGTCCCGATGCCGGTCATCAAGAGCCAGCTCAACCCACGCTCGGAGGCGTTCCGCGCCAACGCCGCGCGCATGCGCGGCCTGGTGGAGGATCTGCGCGAGAAAGCCAGCGCGATCTCGGCGGGCGGCGACGAGGCGGCGCGCAAGAAACACACCGCGCGCGGCAAACTGCTGGTGAGGGATCGCGTGCGCACCCTGCTCGACCCGGGCTCGCCGTTCCTGGAAATCGGCCAGCTCGCCGCCTACGGCATGTACGGCGGCGACGTGCCTTCGGCTTCGATGGTCGCGGGCATCGGCCGCGTCTCCGGGCGCGAGTGCGTGATCGTCGCCAACGACGCCACCGTCAAGGGTGGCACCTACTACCCGATGACGGTGAAGAAGCACCTGCGCGCGCAGGAGATCGCGCTGCAGAACCGGCTGCCCTGCATCTACCTGGTGGACTCCGGCGGCGCCAACCTGCCCAGCCAGGACGAGGTGTTCCCCGACCGCGAGCACTTCGGGCGCATTTTCTACAACCAGGCGAGCCTGTCCGCCCTGGGCATCCCGCAGCTCGCCTGCGTCATGGGCTCCTGTACGGCGGGCGGTGCCTACGTGCCGGCGATGTCCGACGAATCGATCATCGTCAAGGGACAGGGCACCATCTTCCTCGGCGGACCGCCGATCGTGAAAGCGGCTACCGGCGAGATCGTCACCGCCGAGGAACTGGGCGGCGCCGAGGTGCATACGCGGGTCTCGGGCGTGTCGGACCACTATGCGCTCGACGACGCGCACGCGCTGTCGATCGTGCGGAGAGTTGTATCGAATTTGAATGTCGAGAAAAAAATCTCTCTTTCAATAAAGGAACCGAGAGACCCTCTTTACCCCGCCGAGGAAATCTACGGCGTCATCCCGGCCGAGGCGCGCAAGCCCTACGACGTGCGGGAAATAATCGCGCGCATCGTCGATGGCTCGGAACTGGATGAATTCAAGGCCAACTACGGCAGCACGCTGGTGACTGGATTTGCGCACCTGCACGGCTACCCGCTCGCGATCCTCGCCAACAACGGGGTGCTCTTTTCCGAATCCTCGCTCAAGGCGACCCATTTCATCGCGCTCGCCTGCCAGCGCGGCATTCCGCTCCTCTTCCTGCAGAACATCACCGGCTACATGGTCGGCAAGAAATACGAGGCCGGCGGCATCGCCAAGGACGGCGCAAAAATGGTCACCGCGGTCGCCACCGCAAAAGTGCCGAAGTTCACCGCCATCATCGGCGGCTCCTACGGCGCCGGCAATTACGGCATGTGCGGGCGCGCCTACTCGCCGCGCTTCCTGTGGATGTGGCCGAACGCGCGCATCTCCGTGCTGGGCGGCGAGCAGGCGGCGAGCGTGCTGGCGACGGTGCGCGGCAACTTCAAATCGAAGGCAGACGAAGACGCGTTCAAGGCTCCCATCCTCGAGCAATACGAGCGCCAGGGCCATCCCTACTATGCCAGCGCGCGCCTCTGGGACGACGGCGTGGTGGACCCGGCCGACATGCGCCGGCTGCTCGGTCTGGCGATTTCGGCCTCGCTCAACGCACCGATCGAAGAAACGAAGTTCGGCGTGTTCCGGATGTGAAGATGTCGGAATACCGCGCATCCGTGGAGTGGAACCTGGCTGGCGAATTCACGTACGAGACCTACTCTCGCGCGTACACGGTCGATTTCGGGCGCGGCGTGCATCTCTCGGGCAACGCCGCGGCATCGAACATTCCAAAGACCGTGCCGGCGATGCCGGGCGCCGACCCGGAACAGCAGTTCGTAGCCTCGCTGTCGTGCTGCCACATGCTCTGGTTCCTGCATCTCGCCTGCAATCGCAAGTACGTGGTCGAGAGCTATCGCGACGAGGCGTCGGGCGTGCTGGCAAGGGACGCCGAAGGCAAGGACGCCTTGACGCGCGTGACGCTCCGTCCGGTCGTCCGCTTTGCGGCAACCCCGCCCTCAGCAGAGGATCACCGCAAGCTGCACGAGAAGGCGCACGAGCGCTGCTTCATCGCCAATTCCGTCAAATCCACGGTGATCATCGAACCCCGCATCGCTTGAGAGGAACATGGCCGACAACCTGATTGTAGAGAAGCGCAACACGGTAGCCATCGTGACGCTTAACCGCCCCGAGGTGCGCAATGCGTTCGACGATGTTTTGATCTCGAATTTGACCCAAACGTTTTTGGAATTGGATAACGACGAATCCGTCCGGGCGGTCGTCCTCGCCGGCGCGGGCAAGGCGTTCTGCGCCGGCGCCGACCTGAACTGGATGAAGCGCATGGCGGGCTACGGCTACGAGCAGAACCTCGCCGATGCCGGGGCGCTCGCCGGGATGCTGAAAACACTCGACCGGATGTCGAAGCCGACGGTTGCCCGCGTGCACGGGCCCGCCTATGCGGGCGGCGTCGGCCTGGTCGCCGCCTGCGATATCGCGATCGGCTCGCACGACGCCGAGTTCTGCCTGACCGAGGTCAAGCTCGGGCTGTCTCCGGCCACCATCAGTCCCTATGTGGTGCGCGCGATGGGTGAGCGGCTGGCGCGGCGCTATTTCCTCACCGGCGAGGTAATCGACGCGGGCGAGGCCTACCGCCTGCGGTTGCTCTCCGATGTCTCCTCCAGGGAGGAACTCGACGGCGCGATCAACGCGCTGCTCGGCCACCTTGTGACAGGCGGGCGCGCGGCGCAGGCCAAGATCAAGGACCTGGTGCGCAGCGTTGCCGCCGGCCCCCCGGACGACGCCATGATCGCCGACACCGCGAAGCGAATCGCCGAAATCCGCGTCTCGCCTGAAGGAAGGGAAGGCATCGCCTCTTTCCTGGAGAAGAGGAAGCCCGCCTGGGTCAGGGATTTCGAGGCGCTGCGCGTGAAATTGCCGCGGAAGAAAAAGTAGCGTGTTCCGCAAGATCCTGATCGCCAACCGCGGCGAAATCGCCTGCCGGGTGATCACGGCCGCGCGCGACATGGGCCTGCGCACGGTCGCGGTTTATTCGGATGCCGATCGGAGCGCGCGGCATGTCGCGCTCGCGGACGAAGCGCGGCGCATCGGTCCGCCCAACGCGCGTGCGAGCTATCTGAACATCGAGGCGATTCTCGCCGCGGCACGCGACACCGGCGCCGAGGCGATCCACCCGGGCTACGGCTTCCTGTCGGAAAGCGAAAGTTTTGCCGCCGCCTGCGCCAAAGCGGGCGTCGTCTTCATCGGCCCGACGCCGGAGGCAATCGCCGCGATGGGCGACAAGTCCGCGGCCAAGCGCCTGATGGAAAAGGCCGGCGTGCCGCTGGTGCCGGGCTATCACGGCGAAAACCAGGATCCCGCATTCCTGCACGAGCAGGCCGACGGCATCGGCTACCCGGTGCTGATCAAGGCCTCCGCAGGCGGCGGCGGCAAGGGCATGCGCATCGTGCCGGATACGAAGGGCTTCGCCGCGGCGCTCGATGCCGCGAAGCGCGAAGCGAAAGCCTCGTTTAGCGACGAGCGCGTGCTGATCGAGCGTTACCTCGAGCGGCCGCGCCACATCGAGGTGCAGGTATTCGGCGATTCACACGGTACTGTCGTGCATCTCTTCGAGCGCGACTGCTCGGTGCAGCGCCGCCACCAGAAAGTGCTCGAGGAGGCGCCGGCCCCGGGACTGCGCCCCGGCCGGCGCAAGGCGATGGGCGAGGCAGCGGTCGCCGCAGCCAAGTCGATCCAGTACACCGGCGCCGGGACAGTGGAGTTCATCGTCGGCGGGGACGGAAGCTTCTATTTCATGGAGATGAATACGCGACTGCAGGTTGAGCACCCCGTGACCGAAATGATCACGGGCATCGATCTGGTGAAGCTGCAATTTGCAGTTGCAGCGGGTGATGCAATTCCCTTCAGACAAGATCAAATTCAAATGCACGGCCACGCTGTCGAGGCGCGCATCTACGCCGAGAATCCGGCCAGGGGCTTCCTGCCCTCCACCGGCACGCTGCGCCATCTGCGCGCACCGGAGGGGGTCGAGTTTCGCTGCGCGGGCGAAGCGCTGCGCGTCGATTCCGGCGTGCGCGAAGGCGATGCCATCACCCCTTACTACGACCCGATGATCGCGAAGCTCATCGCCTGGGGCGAGGACCGCGCCATTGCGCTCGGCCGCCTGAGCGCGGCGCTCGCCGACTTCGAAATTGTCGGCGTCGCCACCAACGTCGAATTCCTCGCGCGCACCGTCGCGAGCAAGGCCTTCGCCGGTGCCGACCTCGATACCGGGCTGATCGAGCGCTGCCGCGCCGAACTGTTTCCGGCGGATGCCGGCCCGAGCGACGAAGATCTCGCCGCCGCCGCGCTGGCAGAGCTGCTGGCGGAACAGGCGCAGGCCGCAGCCGCCGCGCGAACCTCGGGCGACCCCTACTCACCGTGGCATATTGTCGATGGCTGGCGCCTCAACCTGGGTTCGCACCATGAACTGGTCTTTTCATCCGGCGAAAACCTGCACTCGGTCGAGATCCATTTCTCCCCGGCCGGATACCGCCTGGCGATCGCCGGGCGCGAGTACGCCTTCGACGGCCATGAAGAAAACGGCGCGTTGCAGGTAATGCTCGGCGATGCGTCGTTCCGCGTCCGCGCGGTGCGGGACGGCGCCCACTGGCACCTGTTCCGCGACGGGGCGCACCGCGTGCTCTCCCTGCACAGCGCGCAGACCGCGCCCGAGCCTGATGCAATCATCGGCTCGCTCGCGGCGCCGATGCCCGGGAAGGTGCTGCAGGTGCTGGTGCAACGCGGCGCCAAGGTCAGCAAGGGGACGCCGCTGGTGGTCCTGGAAGCGATGAAGATGGAGCACACCATTGCGGCGCCGCACGACGGGCGCGTCGCCGAAATCCACTTCAAGGCGGGTGAGCAGGTGAACGAGGGGGTAGAGTTGCTTCGACTGGAGCAGACATGAAACTGCCGGATCGAGTCCGCATCGTCGAAGTCGGCCCGCGCGACGGGCTGCAGAATGAGAAGGGCGAAGTACCCACCGCGGTCAAGCTCGAACTCATCGAGCGCCTCGCCGATGCAGGGCTGCAGGCGGTCGAGGCGACCGCCTTCGTGTCGCCGAAGTGGATTCCGCAGATGGCGGACCACACCGAGGTGCTGGAGCGCATCCGCAGGAAGCCCGGCGTCTCCTACCCGGTGCTGACGCCCAACCTGAAGGGCTTCGAGGCAGCGCGCGCTGCGGGCGCGACAGAGGTCGCCGTGTTCGGCGCGGCATCCGAAGCCTTTTCGAAGAAGAACATCAACTGTTCCATTTCGGAATCCCTGGATCGCTTTCGGCCTGTCGTTGAAAATGCCTTAAAAGAAAAAATCAAAGTCAGAGGTTACCTTTCTTGCGTGGTCGGCTGCCCCTACGAGGGAGACGTGCAGCCGCAGAAGGTGGCGCAAGTCGCCGCCGCGCTCTACGACATGGGCTGCTATGAAGTGTCGCTCGGCGACACCATCGGCGTCGGCACGCCGGGGAAGACCCAGGCCATGATCGAAGCCTGCATGAAGCGTATTCCGGCAACTAAGCTTGCAGGGCACTACCACGACACCTACGGCCAGGCGCTCGCCAATATCTACGCTTCCATGGAACTCGGCGTCGCTACTTTCGATTCCTCGGTGTCCGGGCTCGGCGGCTGCCCCTACGCCAAGGGCGCTTCCGGCAACGTCGCGACTGAGGACGTGGTGTACATGCTGCACGGGCTCGGCATCAAGACCGGCATTGATCTGGACAAGGTCGTGGACACCGGGATCTGGATTTCCTCCGTATTGAAGAGAGATCCTGGTTCGAAAGCAGGCAAGGCCATTGCCGCGAAGAAGGCGAAGGCCGCTTGATCGCCTCTCCCTGCAACAAGGTGTGCGTAATGGATGCCGAAGGGCGCTACTGCCTCGGCTGTGCGCGCACGCTGGACGAAATCGCGCGCTGGGGCGAGATGACAGAGGCTGAACGCAACCTGGTGATGGCAAGCCTTTCCGCAAGACCCGCTGCGCGTCCTAGTTCCCCGCCCACGGAGGCGGCTTTTTGAGCAGAAAAGCCTGCATTCCAGCCAGTGCCTCGGGTCGGCGCAGGAGACGCACCAGCTCGACGCTGGCGCGGTCCATCACTGCCTCGTCGTTGCCGCTCGCGCACATCAGCGTCAGGCGTTTCGCAGTCGCCAGGGCATCGGGCTCCATCCTGCCAACGTCGCGCAGCACAGTATTGAGCGCACGGTTCAGGCCGGCCGCCGACGCGCAAATTAACTGGCCCAGTCCCAGCCGCTGCGCGCTGGCCGCGTCCATGATCGTGCCGGTCACCGCCAGGTGGCGCACGGCACCCTCGCCCAGTCGCCGCACCAGGAACGGCAGGATCTGGGACGGGATGAAACCCGAACGCGGCTCTGGTATGCCGAATTTTGCCGACCGGTGCAGGATCACGACATCCGAACAGCACACCATGCCGAAGCCGCCGCCGACCGCAGGCCCCTCGACGACCGAGACCACGGCCTGGGGAAGCCGATTGAGCCGCGCGAGCACCTTGCCGAACTCGCGGTAGCTCGCCACCAGTGGATCGGGCCCGGCGCGCGGCTTGGGCGGCAACTCGGACATCGCGCCCAGATCGCCGCCCGCGCAATAAGCGCCGCCGGTCCCGCGCAGCACCAGTGCCCTCGCCGCTCGGTCCGCGCCGACGCGGTCGACCGCATCGCCGATCTCAGCCATCATGGCGTGATTGAGGGCGTTGCGCCGGTCGGGTCGGTTGAACCTCAGGTGGCGGGCCCAGCCGTTGCGCCGCAGCGTGATGAACCGGTAGTTCGGCTGCTTGCGCATAGCCGCTATAGTAAGCGGAGGAGAAAAACCCATGCTGCTGAAAGACAAAGTGGCCGTCATCACGGGGGCGGGGCGCGGCCTGGGCCGCGCCTACGCCGAAGCGATGGCGCGCGAGGGCGCGGCGATCGTGGCGGGCGATGTGCGCGATTGCGCCGAAACGGTAGCGGCGATCCGCCAGAATCACGGGCGCGCGCTCGGCGTCTCGCTCGACGTCGCAAGCTTCGCCTCCTGCCAGGCGCTGGCGGACGCCGCGGTCAAGGAGTTCGGGCGTGTCGATGCGCTGATCAACAATGCGGCGCTCTACGCCAATCTCAAGGGCGGGCGCTTCGACCAGCTGGACGAGGCGCAGTGGGACAGCGTGATGCAAGTCAACGTCAAGGGCGTGTGGAATTGCTGCCGCGCCATCGTGCCGCTCATGCGCGCGCAGAAATCGGGCTCGGTGATCAACATCTCCTCGCTCGCGCCGCTCTACGGCCTGCCCTACGCGTTGGACTACTCGGCCTCCAAGGGCGCGGTAATCGCAATGACCCGCTCGCTCGCGCGCGAACTGGGGCGAGACTGGATCAGGGTCAACGCCGTCGCCCCCTCCGCAGTGATGACCGAAGGCACCCGCGAATTCTTCGGCGACAAGCTGGAAAAAGCGAAACAGGTCATCGCCTCGGGCCAATCGCTGCAGCGCAACCTCGAAACCGACGATCTGACCGGCACCATCATCTACCTGGCTTCGGACGCGAGCCGCTTCGTGACCGGTCAGACGATCATGGTCGATGGCGGCACGGTTTTTCTCTAGGGCTCAGAAGATGCGCACCGCCACCTGGTATTTCGATTTCATCTCGCCGTTCGCCTACATCGGCCTGTACCGACTGAAGGAGCTGCCGGCCGACCTGGCCATCGAGTTCCGCCCGGTGCTGTTCGCGGTGATGCTCAATCATTGGGGCCAGAAAGGGCCGGCCGAGCTGCAACCGAAGCGCCGCTACACCTACCGCTGGAGCCACTGGACGGCGACGAACCTCGGCCTACCCTTCAAGTACCCCGCCGCGCACCCGTTCAACCCTCTGCATCACTTGCGCCTCGCCATCGCCTGCGGCTCAAAGCCGGAAGCCGTGCGAAGAATCTTTGATTCGATCTGGACAACCGGCGAGGACGCCTCTGATCAACGACGGTTTGCAGTTTTGTGTGACGAACTGCGAGTAACGGCTGACGCGCTTGCCGCCCCCGAGGTCAAGGAAGCCCTGAAGAAGAACACCGAGGCCGCGATCCAAAGGGGCGTCTTCGGCGTGCCGACCTTCGAGGTTGATGGAGAACTGTTCTGGGGCGCGGACTCGATCGATTTCCTGCGCGCGTTCCTCGCCGATCCGGCCGCAGTGCACAATCCCGAAATGCGCCGCCTCGACGCGCTGCCGGTAGGCGCGGCGCGGAAAACATGAACATGCGCGGTTTATTCCATCGCTTGCCGCCTGTGGTGAACCGGTGCAATACCCCCGAAAGACCTATGCACATTCGGTCGTTTTTCGGGTTAGATTCGGCACGGAAGTTCAAAAACCCAATACTTGAAAGGAAATTCGTATGCACGATGCGATGCGATACGCGGTACTGGCGGCCGCCTTGGCGGCCCTGGGCGGCTGTGCCACCGGACAGCCGGGCGAGGCCGGCGGCATGACGTTTTTCGTCACCAGCACCAATCCCGGGAAGGGCGGCGACCTGGGCGGACTCGATGGCGCGGATCGTCACTGCCAGGCGCTTGCCGGCGCGGCGGGCGCGGGCGGCCGCACCTGGCGCGCCTACCTCAGCACACAGGGCTCGGCACTGAATGATCCCAAGGTGATGCACGCGCGCGACCGGATCGGATCCGGTCCGTGGCACAACGCGAAGGGCGCACTGATCGCGAGAAACGTCGAGGAGTTGCACGCAGCGAGTAACAATGTCACCAAAGAGACCGCGCTCGACGAAAAGGGTCAGATGGTCAACGGACGCACCGAGAAACCGAACAAGCACGACATACTGACCGGCTCGCGGATCGACGGAACCGCCTTTCCAGGCGGCGTCGCGTTCCTGCCCGACATGACGTGCGGCAACTGGACGAAGAGCGGCGCCGACGGTTCGGCGATGACGGGGCACCATGACCGCGCTGGACCAATCGACCACGCGTGGGCAACGTCCTGGAACTCGTCTCACCCCACGCGCGGCTGCACCCAGGATGGGATTCGCAGCACGGGCGGCGACGGCTTGTTCTACTGCTTTGCGGTGAAATAGCTGCGCGCGTTTCAGGAGTACTTGCGCGCGTCTTCAATCACCTTGCCGTCGTTCGGCAAACTGCCCGGCGCGACCAACTCCACTTCGCCCCGCAGCTTGGTGACGGCGCGGATCGAGGCGACCAGAGCGTCCGCGAGACCGGCGGGGGCGCCCGTCACTTCGCATTTCAGCGTCATGCGTTCGGCGCCGGTTTCGCCGTCGATGACCAGGCGCGCCCGCTTGACTTCTGCGTGGCGGCGCGCGATCTCGTTCACCTGCTTCGGCGTCACGAACATGGCGCGTACTTTGGTGGTCTGGTCGGCGCGCCCCAGCCAGCCCTTGATGCGTACATTGGTGCGGCCGCAGGGGCTGGGCAATTCGAGCGCCGCGGAGAGATCCCCGGTAGCGAAGCGGATGAGCGGGTAGTCAGGATTGAACGTGGTGATCACGACCTCGCCTACCTCGCCCGGGGCCACCGGGTCGCCGGTGCCGGGCCGCACGATCTCCAGGATCAGCGCCTCTTCCAGGATCATGCCGTCGTTCACGGATCCGTCGGGCGCATGCGTCTCGTACGCAATCAGACCGAGGTCCGCGGTGCCGTACATCTGCAGCACCTGGATGCCGCGCCCGCGCATGGCGCTGCGCAGCGCCGGGGGCAGGTATTCCGCGCCGACCAGCGCCTTCTTCAGGCAACCGATATCTACCTTCATCTCATCTGCTTTCTCGACGATCAGCTTGAGGAACGACGGCGTGCCGACGTAGCTCGAGATGCCGAGGTCGCGGATCGTCGACACCTGCATCTCGGTCTGCCCGGTGCCGGCCGGCACCACGGTGCAGCCGATCGCCTTCGCCCCGCTCTCGAACATCGAGCCCGCCGGCACGAAGTGGTAGGCGAGCGTATTGATGACGAGATCGCCCGCGCGCAATCCCGCGGCGTGCAGGGCGCGCGCCGTGCGCCACCAGTCATTGCCGCTCCCCTCTGGCTCGTAGAGCGGCCCCGGCGAGACGAACAGCTTCGCCATTTTCGCCATCGGGGTCGCGTTCAGCCCGCCCAGCGGCGGCAGTACCTTCTGCAGCTCGCCCAGGTCGGACTTGCGCGTCACCGGCAGCCGCGCGAGCGCCTGCCGCGAATTCACCCCGGGAGCATCGACGCCGGCAAGGATGCGGGCGAATCCCGGAGCGTTCTTCATGGCATGCGCGACCTGGGCAGGCAGCGCCGCCATCAGCGCCGCTTCGCGCGCCTGAGGCGCGCGCGTCTCCAGTAAATCGAAGTGTTGCATGGGGAGCATTGTATCGGCATCATGGGCAGCGAGTTTCTGGAGGGGGACTTCGGTTGGCGGCAGGCCAGGTACAACTACGCATCGACGGCGTTGCCAAGCATTTTGGCGGGGTGATGGCTGTCGACGAGGTGAGCCTCGAGGTGCGCGAGGGCGAGGTCGTCTCGGTGATCGGGCCGAACGGCGCAGGCAAGACCTCGCTCCTCAACATGGTGAGCGGCTTCTATCGGCCCGACCGCGGACGCATCGCGTTCGAGGGCGAGGACATCACCAGTCTGCCGCCCAGCCGCATCGCCGAACGCGGCATCGCGCGAACATTCCAGAACATCGCCCTGTTCAAGGGCATGACGGTGCTCGACAACCTGATGCTCGGCCGCCACGTGCGCATGCAGGCGGGCGTGTTCGCCTCCTTCGTCTACTGGGGCCTCGCGCAGAAGGAGGAGATCGCGCATCGCGAGAAGGTCGAGGACCTGCTCGAATTCCTCAAGCTCGAAGACCTGCGCAAGCTGCCCACCGGCGCGCTGTCCTACGGTCTGCAGAAGCGCGTCGAACTCGGCCGCGCGCTGGCGCTCGAGCCCAAGCTGCTGCTGCTCGACGAGCCGATGGGCGGCATGAACCAGGAGGAGAAGGAGGACATGGCGCGCTACGTGCTCGACGTCAACGAGGAGCGCGGCACCACCATCATCCTGATCGAGCACGACATGGGCGTGGTGATGGACATCTCCGAGCGCGTGGTGGTGCTCGACCGCGGGCGCGCCATCGCCGAGGGTGACCCGAAATCCGTGCAGGCGAATCCGGACGTGATCCGCGCCTACCTCGGCACCAAGCACCTTGCGGAGAAGGCGGCATGACGCGTTATTCAGTGCTGGCGGACACCACTCTGCCGCGCCTGCTCAAGCGCAATGCGCAAGAGCGCGGCGACTTGCCGGCCATGCGCGAGAAGTCGATGGGCATCTGGCGCACGCTCACCTGGTCGGGGTATTACGAATTGGTGCGCGAATTCGCACTTGGCCTCGCCGCGCTCGGCTTCAAGCGCGGCGACGTGCTCGCGGTGATCGGCGACAACCGGCCGCGGCTCTACGCTGCGCAGCTCGCGGCGCAGTGCCTGGGCGGAATGCCGGCCCCGCTCTACCAGGACGCCGCCGCCGAGGAACTCGTCTACGTGCTCGAGCACGCGGAAGCCAGCATGGTGATCGCCGAGGACCAGGAGCAGGCGGACAAGATCCTCTCGATCCGGGCGCGGCTGCCGAAGCTGCGGCTCGTCGTCTACGAGGACAAGCGCGGCATGTTCCATTACCGGGACCCGGCCTTGCGCTCCTTCGAATCCGTCGTAGAACTCGGCCGCGAGTTCGGCGCGCAGCATCCCGGCACCGTTGAAGCCGAAATCGCGCTGGGCCAGCCAGAGGACGTGGCGTTGCTCTGCTATACCTCCGGAACGACCGGACAGCCCAAGGGCGCGATGCTGTCGCATGCCAACCTGCTCGCGAGCGGCACGTCGTTCCTCGACAAGACCGACCTCGAGGCCGAAGACGATTGGCTCGCGTATCTGCCCATGGCATGGATCGGCGACGGCGTCTACACGCTGGTGCTACAGATGATGGTGGGCTTTGCCTGCAACTGCCCGGAGAGCCCCGAGACGGTGCAACGCGACCTGCGCGAACTGGGGCCCAGCGCCTTCCTCGCCGCGCCTCGCATCTGGGAGAACCTGCTGACGCAAATTCAGGTGAAGGCCTCGGACGCTTCCTGGCTGAAGCGCCGCACTTTCGACTACTT
>Ga0247727_10007082_pt1 | contig 21610 bp, 18 predicted proteins | sample WisWelCaveWW1625_FD_202498 | JGI IMG/M metagenome (GOLD analysis project Ga0247727, IMG submission 202498) | Biofilm microbial communities from Wishing Well Cave, Virginia, United States - WW16-25 | ecosystem: Environmental > Aquatic > Deep subsurface > Groundwater > Cave microbial mat | place... | reverse complement strand
AACTCAGTCATCGAGGTCTTCCTCCGTTCGAGCTAGCCAGGACGCTTGTCCCGGCCCTCCAAGGGATACCCTCGATCACTGCTCCCTGCGAGCCACGCAGCTGCTACGGCGAAGCCGTTCAGTCCAAGATATATTATACGACATTTCTATGTAGAAACCCATTACAGATGTCCCACCCTCCCACCTAGAAATCCTACTTCTCCCCGACGCTGCGTGGCTATGTGCCGCCATTCAACAAGACTACGCCATTCCATTGGTCCTCCTGCCAAATAACTGATCTATCAAATACAAGATAATATTAATCCCCGATTAAATCGACACCCGTACAATGCGTCATATTCTGCCACGTTGAAATGGGGAATATTCCATGCGTTATGTTTGCGCCGCCCTTGTCTTAGGGCTTTGGATCGTTTCCCCGCCCATACGGGCGGAGGTGACCATCTTCCCGCCCTATATGCAAGAGAACTGCACCTCGGCGGGCGCGCAATATCTCTCCTGGTATGATGGCGCGAGTCAGACCTATTGCTCTTCGGGTCAGGACATTCTGCGCAACGCCATCCCTACCTGCTCCAGCGGGCAGTATGTCGCGCTGGAGGGGACGAATTTCGTGTGCAAGTCACCCGATGCCATCCCAACCTGCGGTCCCAACGAATTCCTGAGCTTCAACGGCGGCGCTTATTCGTGCGACAGCTTGACCACGCCGACCTGCGGGGAGGGCCAGGTGCTGACGACCGACGGCTCGTCTTTCACCTGCGTGGATAACTCCGACAATATGCCCACCTGCGAGGATGACGAGTTCCTCACCTACAACGGAACTGCCTATCAGTGCGCGAGCGGCGGCGGCACGGGCTGTGCCGGCGGCAAGGCCCACATGGAGCTGTGGTCCAGCCCTCCAGCCGATTGCTCTCCGTGCGGTTACTATTATTGCAGCTGTCCTGCCAACTCACTGATGCAGTGCAGGAACGGAACTATCGCCGTCGTGGTGGATAATGGCAATTGTAGCTGTATTGATACCAGCATCACCTGGGGCGCTTTTTGATCCGGGCATCACCTGGGGTTGGTCAATGCTGTCTGCTGGACTCCTTCCAGTCGATGGGCAACGCCTGTTCGAGTTCCGGCTTTCTTCGCTTACTCACTAATGCTGCGCAGGGATTGTGCGCAGCCTGACGCCGTAAGCGCCGCCCCGGGCTCCCGCGCACTTGAGCCGGCACGCTCTCGCGACTTTCGCACTGTCGAACGCCTAAGCGCCGATTCTTATCCCGGCCCCTCCGCCGGTCCTCGTAGCCCGAACAGGCGCCGCGCGGCGCGCTTGCCGTTCACGCCCCGGTCGAACCGCTCCGCCGCCTTCTGGCTGATGTCGCCGAGATCGAGCCCCGCGACCGCCTCGGGCGCAACTCCGCTGCGCTTCAATCCATCGAGCAGCGCCGGAAGCAGCAGCATGGCGTGCGCCTTTTGCGCGGAGCGGCTCCCGCGCAGCAGCGCCGCCGCCGACTTCTTGCGGTGTCCGTCCCTGGCGCTTGCTTCCGCTTCGGCATGATCGGCGCGCCACCGTTCCAGCACGCGTGCAATCGCCAGCGGGCCGGCCAGGTTGATCACGCCGAAGATCGCGAACAATACCCGCCACGCCCAGGCCCGCGAGGGATCGTTCAGCATGGCGTCCCTGAGGCGCAGCTCCTCCTGGTTCAGGGCCACGCCCGCCTCGACCGCGGCCTGCCGCGCCCGGGCGCGATCCTTCTCCCGCAAGTTCGCCTCGCGCTCGGCCGCGCGCTTGATTTCCGCCGCTTGCCAGCGCGTTTCTGCATCGGCCAATAGCTCGCTTGCCTCTTTCGCCGGCCCGCTGAGACGGCTCAATTCCGCGTCGGCGCCCTCTTTCTTGAGACGCGCTGCGGCGACAGCCTGCTCGTGCGTCAGCACGACGGCCTGCTTCGGAAAGAACCCCTGCGCCCGGTCGAGGTAATCCTTGTGCGAAGCGGTGATGCTCGCCATCGCCAGCGCCCACGTCATCATCAGGCCATAGGCCGCGCCCTTGCCGGGTTTCGATTTGCTCAGGGCCGCCAATCCGCCGATCAGGACCGGCCCCACCAGCCCGTACAGCCAGCTTGCCGCCCCGCCGCCAAGGAACGACGACACCGCGATCTGGTTGGTCTTTGCTTCGACCCCATACGCGGTGCCAAGCATGGCCCATTCCATGACGCGTCCTAGGCGCCCGCGCGCGGAGGCCGCAGCGCCCGGACCGACGAAATGGCTCTCGGCTTCGGCCAGGTCGCGCTGCATGGCCTGCAGCAGGCTGGCAATCAAGAGCTCGCTCACGTTGGCGCGTTGCGTTTCAATGTCGCCGGCCGGGAGCCCTTGCAGCACGCGCCGTGCGTTGTGCAGTTCCGCTCGATCCGGCGCTCTCGCCAAAACAGGGGGAGGCTCCTGGATCGCAACGAGCGCATGTGATCGTTCCATCGCCGGCGGCGCTTGCGCGGCGGCGCGTTGAAGGTCCCCCGCAAGCTGCCGGATCACATCGCCCCTGGCATAACGTCCTGTCCGCACATCCGCCGGGGCATTGAGGCCCCGGCGCTCCAGCGGCAGGCGTTCGTCCGTGCGCGACCCCAGCTCCGCCAGCCGCCGCTGCAAGGCCTCCGCCTCATCCAACCCAAGCTCGTCCCGCCAGGCGAGGGTCAAAAGCGTGCCGCGCTCGTCACCCGTCTCGACGCTGAGGGTGACGTGGTCAGACCCGCCCGGTTCGCTACCCCTGTCATCGCTGAAGGCGGCAGTAACCCGCGGCAGCACGCCACCGGCAAGTGCCTCGTCGAATTCCAGAATGGCCCGTTCATCGTCCAGCGTGACGGTTGCCACCAGGCCCGCCCTCTCGGCCGCCATGCGCAACTGATCGGCCACATCCTGGTGGAAACACGCGCGGGCGCGTTCGACCGCGGCGAAAAGCGATGAAGACATAACATACGCTGTCGAGGAGAATGCCGGTAATTCCGGCAACAATCTCGTCTAGCAACCCACCTTGCTTTCTACAAGCCGGGCAACCCAACCTTGAACACGGCTGTATGCCCCGAGCCAGCCCCCATGCTCGCCGGCCGTCACGTGGCATTGGCGGGCGGCTCCATCCGCATGCCCCGCCCCCGCCACCCGCCTGCGTGACGCTTGCAGCGAATTGCAGGGGCGCCCCCCCCCGGCGCCGATGCCGCTCGAGCTTCCGATACCTCGCGCAGCCCTGGAAAGTTGAATCCTTACTACAGCGTGAACTGATGAAGACCGATCCGAGCACCCGCACCACACGCTTGCCCGCGCCGCCCGAGCCGCAGGTGGCGCCGGGCATGCAGCGGGCGGTCTCCTCACAGCCCCTAGATTGTAGTCACGACGCACTTGCCGTCGCCGCCATTGCCACCCGTGCCTGATTTCGTGCCGCCGCCGCCGCCGCCCGGCTGCGTGCCGTTCGTGGCGGTTGTCGAATCCGATCCCGGGCCGCCGTTGCCGCCCCAAGCCGAAGTGCCTCCGCTGCCAGGGCTCGTGTAGCCGCCGCCGCCGCCTGCGCCGCCATTGTGGTTGGTGCTGTAGCCGACCTGGCCAGTGGAGCCGCCGTTGCCGCCGGACTGGCCGCCGCCACCCTGTAAGATTCCAAAGCCGCCGCCGCCGCCGCCGCCGCAGCAACCATATCCCTCATCAACGCCACCACCTCCTGCCCCACCCAATGCCGTGAGATAAGAGCCGAAGGTTGTGCTGCCCCCGCTTCCTCCAGCCCCGTTCGATCCAGACCTGCCCGTGCCGCCCGCGGCGAGGGTCACCGCGACTGTCGAGGAAAGCAGCGACGTTGCGACCCACCGGTCATTATAGCCGCCGCCACCACCACCGCCGCCGCCGCTTGGCGAGTAGCGCGCACCGCCTCCTCCCCCGCCCCAGCATTCAATGTGCGTGACGCTGCCCGTGCCAGGCTTCGTCCAGGTGCCCGAGGCGGTGAAGGTCTGCAGGTCCGCGCTGCTTGAAGCCGTTGGCGTCGCCCAGGTTTGATCGCCGCGCAGGAAGGTCGTGTTGTTCGCCGTACCCGATCCGAGACGTGCCGTCGCCACCGTACCGCTGGAGAGGTTGCTCGCGTTCAGCGTGGTGAGGCCCGATCCATCCCCCGCGAAGGCGCCGCCGCCGATGGTGAGGGTGTTGGAAGAATGCGTGAGCGTCACGTCGCCGTTATTGAAATTGACGACCGCTCCCGAAGCCAGGAACAGGTCGCTCCACATCACCGAGGATGATCCCAGCGCCGCGCCGTCGGACGCGGCCGGCCGCACCACGGCATCGAAGGTATAGCCGGAAGACGCGCCGGCGAAGGCCAGCGTGTTGGCCGAGTGCGTGGCGGTCACGTCGCCATTGTTGAAGTTGATGACGGCGCCCGAGGCCAGGAACAGGTCCGACCACATCAGCGCCGTGGTGCCCAGCGCCGCGCCGTCCGAGGCCGTGGGCACCGCGTTGCGGCTGAACTCCACCGCGCCGGTTGAGGTAGCGCCGAGGCGAATGGTGCCCGAGCCCTTGGCGTCAACGCTGAGGCCTTCATTGGCGCCCGAGGAGATCACCGCCAGCGCCGCGCGGCCCGTGGCCGCGGCTCCCGTGATGGAAATGCCCGTCGCCGCCGACGCGGTAGAGGCATCGATCTTAAGAACAGGGTTCGTTGTGCCGTTGGGCCCTACCACCAGCGCTGTCGCCGAGTTGGACGTCTGGTTGATCACTGCCGCGCTGATCGTGCCCGTCAGCGTTGGCGACGCGCTCATCACCACGTTGCCCGTGCCGGTGATGGTGTATTCGCCCACCACGCCAGAGTTATTATACAGCACCCGCGTGTTCGTGCCGCTGGTGATCGTCGTGGTGCCAACCGTGAGACCGCCGCCCCCGCCGCCGCACGACCCGCCGCAGGTGATGTTGCCCGAGGCATAGATGTTGCCGACGACGTGGAGGTTATAGCCCGGATTGTTCGTTCCGATGCCGACGTTGCCGCTCGCCGCAATACGCATCTTTTCCGGAGTGAATTCTCCCACCCCGAAGGCGATGTAGCCGCTCGCCCCACCAGCCCCGATGCCTATGTTGGTAGCGCTTTCCAGGTTGAGCTGATTGTTCTGACGTACGCCCCAAACATACGGGAACGAAGCGTTACCGACGGTGATACCGTAATAGTCGTTCGCGGAATCCTTCAGCATAAAGGTCTGTTCAGCCGCCGCGTCGGAGGTATGCGCGTAAAATTTCGCGTTCCCGGACGTGGCGAACGCCTCTACCTTCTCCGACGGCGCTGTGGTGCCGATGCCGATGTGGCCGCTGGCATCGATGATGAAGGGCGTGGCGTCGGACGCTTCGTCCTCCACCACCAGGCTGTTGCCCGAGCCGGTGTTGGTGACGATGAGCGCCGACACGCTGCCCGACTGGGTGATGGAGAGGGCGTTGGTGCCGCTGCCCGCGATGCTAGTCGAGGCGTCCAGCGTCATGGCGTCCATGAAATCATCGAAGTCCAGGCTGTCCGCGGTCACCCCGCCCCCGCCGCACGACCCGCCACAGGTGATGTTGCCCGAAGCGTAGATGTCGCCAACAACGTGCAGCTTGTAGCCCGGATTATCCGTGCCGATGCCGACGTTGCCCCCGTTCTTGAGGCGCATGGTTTCACCGGCTCCGAGAAAAACCATGTCGCCGCCGCCCCCATCCTGAAAATAGGTCGCATCGGGCGTCAGGAAGTAATAGCCATAGGTTGTGCTGGTCCTGTAGATGGCGAACCCGCCGCCGTCCCCTATCAACTCCAGCCGGACCATGGCGCCGTCGCCCGCATTTGGATTTTCAATCCGCAGCGTTACGTCATCATTGGCGTTGCCGTAGACATGCAGTTTCTCCAATAGCCCCGTGGTGCCGATGCCGACATTGCCACTGGCGTCAATGATGATGGGCGTGGCGTCGGAGGCTTCGTCCTCCACCCTGAGGCTGTTGCCTGAGCCCGTGTTGGTGACGGTCAGCGCCGTCACGCTGCCCGACTGCGTGATGGAGAGAGCGTTGGTGCCGCTGCCCGCGATGCTGGTCGCGGCGTCCAGCGTCATGGCGTCCGCGAACTTGTCGAAGTTGAGGCTGTCGTCGGCGACGCTGCCGGCCCCGCCCGGCTGCACCCAGCCGGTGCCGTCATGAAATTCGAGCGCGTCGTCGTCGCTGTTGAAGCGCAGCATGCCGGCCACGGGGGTGCCCGGCTGCTGGGCCGCCGTGCCGCCGGGCAGGATGATGGCGTCGGTGCGCTGGCTGATGTCGAGCGAAACGGCCGGGCTGTTGGTGCCGATGCCGACATTGCCGAGAATTTTATACACGTCCGTCCCGCTGATATTCCAGCCGCCGGAAAGCCCGCCCGCCTGCTGCGGCGCCGCCGCGCCCGTCACCGCCAGGGCCAGGTAGCTGGAGGAGCGCGTGCGTCCCACGACATCCACCGGATATTCGGGCATGGCCGAGCCGATGCCGAGCCGGCCATTCTCGTCGAGCACGGCGCGCAGCACGCCGGCGGTGGTGAAGCGGATCTTGTCCTCGTCCGGATTGGCTTCGGTCTGCACCGAGGTGTCGGCGTCGGTGTCCTGGATGAACGAGGCGCCGCCCACCGCCACCCACGCCGTGCCGTTATAGACGTTCATCATGTTGGTGGTGGCGTTATAGATGGTGAGGCCCGTGGCGGGAGTGGCGATTGCGTCGCGCTCCGCCGTGGTCATGCGCGGCGGGAGCAGGCCCTTGGTGGTGGAGGTGATATCCAGGAGCGCGGTGGCGGCTGGGGCGTTCGTGCCGATGCCGACGCTGCCCGAGGTATCGATCGTCAGGCGCGGCGTTCCGTTTTCGTCTTGAATTGAGTAGCCCTTGTTGCTCCGGAACGAAAGCGGGTTCGCACCCGACCACCACACAACGGACGCAGTGCCCCAACTGCCGGTCAGGGTGAGCGCGCCCAGGCCGTCATCGGGAATGGTGACGTCGCCGTTGACTTTGGCGTCCCCGACGACTTCAAGCTTGGTGCTTGGATTATCGGTGCCGATGCCGACGGCGCCAGAAGGACCTATTACAAGCCGCGCTATGCCCGCATCCCTGACCTCAAGAATGTTGCTGCTCGCAAAATCCTGAACTGCATCAAGCACGAGTGCCGGAACAACGCCGTCATCGCCAAACACTATTTTCGGTCCACCCACGCCTCGCTGAATAGTGGAGGTGGCCCCGTTGATAATCATATCGCCCCCGAATGGCCCAAGCCCCAAGATTCCTCTAATATCAGCGGCTCCATTGACCATCAGCTTCTGGCTGGGACTGTCGGTGCCGATGCCGACATTCCCGGAGCCATCCACGAACACGCGTCCCGTGCCGCCGGTGGTGATGGCAAAAGTGTTGTCACCCGGCCGGTAAATGCCCGTGTCGGTGTCATTGGTGAAATAGAGCGCGGGCGCGGCCGCCGTGCCGTCGGCGAGGCTGATGGCGCCGGTCACGGTGCCGGTCAGGTTGCCCGTCACGTCCCCGGTGACGTTGCCCGTCACGTTTCCAGTGAGGTTGCCGACGAACCCGCCGGTGGCGGAGACCGTGCCGCCCACGGCGACGTTGTTGGCGAAGGCCGCGTCGCCGGTGGAGCGCGTGATGGAAAACACGTTGGCGGCGGTGGTGCCGTTGTCGGCGTATTTGGTGATGACGAAGTCGGAACCGGCGTTGCCGCCGCCTTCCGCGGTCGAATTGGCGGTGAGCGCCCAGCGGTGGCTGGTGCCGGAGCCGAAGAACAGGGTGCGGTCATTGCCCGCGGCTTTCTGGATGCGGATGTTGCCCACCACGTCCAGCTTCTGCCCGGGATCGGTGGTGCCGATGCCGACATTGCCGTTATCGTCGATCACCATGTGGGTGACGCCGTCGGTGGTGAAGAGAATGTTGCCGGCGCCGGTGTCGTCCACGGTGACCGCGGAATCGCCTTCCGTGATCTCCGAGCCCGCCGTGTTGCTGGCGGCGGTGACGATACCCTTGGAGTTCACCGTGCCCCAGTTATAGACGCCCGCCGCCACGCCGGAATCCGGCAGGCGCGCCCAGTCGAGCGTGCCGGTGGTGAGGTTGGTGGCGCTGTTGGCGCCAAGATTGGCGCGCGCCGTGGCGGCGTCGCCAGCACCCGTGCCGCCCTGGGTGATGGCGACGATTCCGGTGATGCCCGAAGCCGGAACGGTGCCGGCGCTGCCGGTGACGTTGCCGGTGATGTCGCCAGTAATTGCCACCCCGCTGATGGTGCCGCCGGTGATCGCCACCGCGTCGGCGTTCTGCACCGCCATGGTGCCCAGCGCCAGCGCGGTGCGGCCCGCGCCCGCGTCCGCCGCGATGAACAGCGCGTCACCGACTATCGTGGCGCCCAGCGCCGTGCGGGCATCGGCTTCATCCGCCGCGATGAACAATGCGTCGCCGACCGTGGTGGCCCCCAGCGCCAGACGCCCCGCGCCCGCATCGGCGGCGGTAAAGACCGATCCGCCGACCGCCGTGGCGCCCAAGGCCGTGCGTCCCGCCGCCGCGTCCGCCGCGGTGAACAGCGCATCGCCGACGGACGAGGAACCCAGATTGGCGCGCGCGGCCGCCGCAGTGGATGCGCCGGTGCCGCCTTCGCTGATTGGCAGCGGCGAAGTCAGGTCCAGGGAACTCGCGGTGATGGCGCCGGCGCTCAGCGCGCCGGTCAATGTCGCGTTCGTGCCCGACAGGGAAACGCCCAGCACTTCCGCCGAGGTCGCGCCCGCCAGCGTCATGCTCTTGGCGGTCATGCTGCCGTCCTGGTTGACGCGCACGGCGTCGGTATCAATGCCGAACTTGACCTGCGAAGCGCTGCTGACCTGCCAGGTGTTGGCGCGGTTGATGGCCTCGGCCACGGTAAGCTTGGTCATGCGGTCGTCGCCGACCGCGGTGGTATCGCCGCACTTGGTGTCCAGCTCGCCGTCGGGACCGGCCGACATCACCATGATGGCGGGATCGCTGGGGGTGGCGATCTGGTTTTCCCAGCGGCAATACACATAATATTTTCCCCACGGGTCGAGCTGGCGTACGCCGGAACTCACCCCGATGACGCCGGTGTCGTCCGGGGCGCCGGAATCGTCGGCGGTGGCATAGTCGGTGGGCAGGCGCGCGCTGTCGGTGACGCTGGCGAACGCGGTCGCCAGCGGCGGCTCGACGATGCTGCTGGTGGCGGTATCGAGAACCGACGTGGCGGAAAGAGTCTGGCCGGCGGATTGCAATTGCTGGCGCGCAGTGTTCATCGCCGTCATCTCGGCGTTGGAGCGCAAGACCTGGCTGTAGCCGCTGAACATCACCGCCGCGCCGATGCCGGCGAGCGCCAACATATATAAGAGTGGCGCGAGCATGAACCCGCGCTCAAAGGACTTCAGGAAATCCGGCCTTTCCCCTCAATACAGGAGGAAAGCCAATTATTGTCCTCTGGTCTTAATAAATTCTTTATTATCGAATTGATGGTTTTACGAAGCAATACTTGCTCGCATTTTATTCAATTTATGCCAATCGCCGCTTCAAACCTGTCGCTACCGGAATGCTGAGCATTTCCACCGGCGCCGCCGGGATTCTCTCGCCGGGTTTCTGCGTTCACAAGCCAAAGAGCCATAGCCTGTTCATCCGGAAATCGTCCGCTTCAGAGCAGGTCGCCGCCCGACCGCCGGAGGAAGCCTAGCCGTGGGGGCAACCAGGCTCCAAAGCCCGGTAGACCTTCGATATGCGGCCGTCAACTCTTATCGCCCGGCAACGGCGATGGCGCGCATTTTATTCAAATGTCCCGGACGAATTTACCCCGCCCTCGAAATGAACAGCGCCGCGATTGTGAAAGCAGGAGCGCCCTCTGGCGCTAGTGGCCACTGAATTCAATAAGAATATTAATGATCTCCTAAGAAGATACCAGCTTTAATCCCATCTCAATTGTTACATGGTATTAGAATATGACTCGAACAAGAGTCGAAGGCTCTTATCTTATTGCCATCCCTGACTCCGAAGAGGCGCTCCCCCGTGCACGACATTGCCAATCTGCGGATACTGGTCGCCGACGATAATGACCTCATCCGCCAGTTCGTCAAACGCGCGCTGACCGACAGCGGTTACAGCCGGATCGACTTTGCCGGTGACGGCAACGAGGCGATTGATGCCCTCACCGCCTCCATCCAGACCGGGCAGCTCTACGACATCGTGTTCCTCGACTGGACCATGCCGAAGCTAGCCGGTATCGACGTGTTGGCTTTTATCCGCGGTAAGCCCGAATACCGTGACGCCGCGGTGGTGATGTTCACCGCCGTCTCCGAGCGCGACAACATGATGAAGGCCCTCAAGATGGGCGCGACGTCGTACATCATCAAGCCCATTTCACAGGATGATCTCAAGAGGAAGATCGCCAAAATCATCGAATGGCTCTGCGCCCGCCGCGCGGCCCGGACCTGACCCGAGAGAGCCCGTGAATGTTAAAGCGCGTTCCATCTGTCCGCCGCCTGTTCCGCATGGCCGCCGGAGTATTACTCGGGATCTTCTGCAAGCCGAACCTGGCCCGACCCCCGCATGCATGGAGAAAGCAAACTCCCGGCGCGCGCTGTGCTCGATCCGCGTGCCAGTCGTCGTCTAGGTCCGGCACCGCGGCATGAGCCTGCTCCTGCCGGGCCGAGACGCGCGCGCCCGGTCTCAGTCCTCGTTGCCGGAAAGCGGCATGTTGCGCGCCCGCCAGCTTTTCAGCCCCTCCTCGATCAGCAAGCGTATGAAATCCGTCCTGCGCCGGCCGGAGGCCGGCCAGGCAAGCTCGATCGCCTCGTTCAAGGCAGGGCTGATCTTCACGCCGATAAAGACGCTGTAGCGGTCCTGATCGGACTTATAGAAAAGCCTTCTCGTTTTACCCATGCAGATCCAGAAACCAAATTAGAACAGGCCTATCAGGCCGCCGCCTTCATGTAAACGGACACGGAGTAAAGTTTACTCCATCCCATAATTTGGCGCTTCGCAATAGGTCAGGTCCTGGATGGGATAGACCTCTTCCGGCCCGGGCTTGATCGTGAAGATCGCCAGCATTTCAACGCCGTCATTGCCGCCGCCGAGCTTGCAGGCCGGCCCTTTCCGTTTCGCGATCACCATGGAAAAGCGCGTGCCTTTGTCATTCACCAGCAGGGCGGGCAGGTGGGCGCTCAGCGCTTCCCGGGTGAGGGTGGGGCGGATTTCATCGATGGTGCCCTGGAACATGTGCCTGGTCAGTTCACCCTCGATCACGCGCGCTTCCTTGAAAAGCGGAGGAATTTTTTCCCGCAGTTTCGGCGGCAAATTCTTCACCGGCCTGGTGATGAACCTGACCCGCTCGAGCGGCAAGCCCGGCGCCGCCGACCCGGCCGCCGCGGACAGGCCGACCTCCAGGCGCATGGGCTGCGAGAACACATAGCCGCGGTCGGGCACCAGCTTGTGGCAGGCGTGGCAGGCGGCAATCTGCTCCTTAGGGTCCTGCTCGAAGGTTTTCCCACTCACGTCAAACAACGCGTAGCCCCAGCCGTCGGTGGCTTTATGCTTCTTGCGGTCCATCACCATCAGCTGATAGCGCTTGGCGCCCGAGGGCACCACCGAGCTGATGAAATCCGGGTCTTCCTGCGTCAGGATGCCAATCTTGGCGAACACCGCGCCGTCGGGATATTCCTTGCCGCCCGCCAGCAAGGCCTCCCATGCCTTGTCGTTGGCGTAGGTCAGGCGCATTTCGCCGGTATCCTTGCGGTAGCGCACCGTGACGAAATGCCATTTCTTGATGAAGTCGGGAAATTGGTCGAGGGAATAGCCGTTCATCACAGGCTTGCCGGCATGCACCTCCGGCGCGCCGGGCGGCACGGGATGGAGCGGATGCGGCTCCGGCGAAGCGTCCTGCGCGCGGGCATGAACCCCCCCAGCCAACAGCAGCGCAACCGCACACACGGACAAGGTGGAGAAAAACTGTTTCATAAGCACCTGTCGGTTTACGGCTTCGCGGCCTCAAGGGCTTTCAGCCGCTTTTCGTGATCCTTGAGCAGTTCTTCCAAGCACATGATGGAAACATGGTTGGCGTTTCTTTCGATGGTCTTGGCGAGAGCCAGGGCAGCCTCGGCGCCTTTCTTAGGACAGGAAGCGGGAGCCTGTGATCGCTCAAGGGCGGTGGGAGCTTCTTCCTTTGCGGTTTTCTTAGCGGTCTCGCCATATGCCTGTGCGCCGGGCGAGATCAAAGCCAACGCGATGAAAAAAACCGGAATGTATTTCATGGAACACTCCCTTAAGTGAGGATATAGATGCAAGCGCACTTAAAGCAACAGGCTGTGCGAGCTGTCGAGAGAACGATTCCCGAGTCCGTCCGCCAAGCCAGGCTCCCACGGCTGGATTGCCAATGTCGCTGCATCAATCTCGAACAGATCGGTCATGCCCGCATAGAAGCGGCGGACGGATGGATCGAACACAACACCACGGGAATAAATGTCAAGCTCTCCGGCAAATGCCCCTTCATGCGTGTCCATGACAAGGATGCGCTTGTTCTCGGGGTTCGTAATCAGCGCCCGTTTCGAACGCTCATCCACGGCGATGCTAAGGCATTCACCGGTTGCCCCGGCTCCGGCCGAGCCGGTATAGGAAACCTCCCGCAGCGGGCCGGCGCCCACATGGCCTTTGAATACTTTGCCGGGCGTGCCCTTTTTTGCTTGGGCCCGCGGACGGGCAAGCACAAAAAGCGTTCCGTCCTCCATGCGGTGGCAATGCCCGATCATCTGCGCATCGTCTTCCACGGGCTGCTTCTCGATTACCTTGCCGGAGGCGAGGCCGATATAGAGCAACGCGCCTTTGTCCACGCGCGGCCCGCTGAACCGGTTGCCGCTGCCGGGAACCGGCTTGATTCCGGAACTGACGGCCATGGCCGTGCCGTCTGCCATCAAGCAAATCTCATGCACGGCACCTTTCGCGACGGCATGGTCGGCGATTATTTTTCCCGCGGCATCGTAGCCCGTGAGCAAGCCGTCGCCCGTGCCCATGTCGACGCGCGAGATGAAAAGCGTGGACCCGTCCGGCGCAAAAAACCCGTGCCCGAAGAAATGGCTCCCTTCCGGCGGGGCAAGGTATTGCAGGACTTCTCCGGACCCGATGTCGATCTCCGCGGCGGAAACGCGGCCCGGCCCCGCGGCGGCGGGGCCCGCCGCGTAGGCGGCCTCGTCATGGCCGCGCTCGATCGCCCACACGCGCCCGGGTTCATGCGGATGCGGCACGAAGCTGTGCGGGATAAATTGCAGGGGAACGGATTGCGCCTTGCCCGCGGCCAGATCGACGGCCAACAGGGTTCTGCCCGTGGCCGCCAGGAATGTGCGGCCACCGGCGGCGGATGCCTGGGCGATCGGGCCGAAAGGCAAACCCAGCAGCGACAGCGCCGCGATGCCGCCCAGGCCTTGAAGAAACCCGCGGCGCGAAAGAGGAATGAAAGACACATGCCCCATCTGGTTGCTCTCGTTGAAATTTCCCTGCCGGCTAGAACACAATGATGCGGCACTGGCCGGCGCCGCCATCGCCGCCATTGGCCCCCCGGGCGCCGCCGCCGCCGCCGCCCGGCTGCGTTCCCTCCGTGGCGTTGCAGCCGTTGCAGGTTCCGCCCTGCCCTCCACTGCCGGCGTTGACGGAGGTGCCCCCGGGGCCGCTTGAATAGCCGCCGCCGCCGCCGCCGCCATAAAGGGAGCCAGCGCCGCTCACGGATCCCGATGCCCCGCCCCCACCGCCATGCCATATGCCAGACTGGGCAGGCACGGTTCCCGATCCGCCATAGTCAGACCAAGAATAATTGCCATAGCCCTGAGTAGATATATTCGGACTCCCAGACGTATAGCTGGACCCGACGCTCGTCATCCCGCCGCCGCCGCCGCCAGTACCGCTGGAGCCGCCCACGCCGCCATACGCCGTGAGATGCGACCCGACACTCGAATTCCCGCCATTGGTGCCGGAGCCATCCGATCCTGTTTTTCCCGCGCCGCCCGAGCCGACGGTTACTGTTTCCGTGGAACCCAGCGAAGACAATGAAATCCATCTTGAGTTATACCCGCCGCCGCCCCCGCCGCCGCAGCCGTTGCAGCGCGCGCCGCCTCCGCCACCGCCCCAGCACTCCGCCATGGCGATGGCGCCGCTGCCGGGTTTTGTCCAGGTGCCGGAGGCGGTGAAGGTCTGGACGTTGGCGCCGCCGCCGCCCGTGGCCGCCGTCGTTTGCGTGGTGCCGTCCGGGAACTTGACGCCCCCCGAGGTGCTTTCGATGGTGCCCGCCACCGTGAGCTTCTGGCCGGGATTGCTGGTGCCGATGCCGACACTGCCACCGTTGGGCTGCAAGGAGATTGGAGTCGAGCCCGAGGTCTGCAGCGCGCCCACCGCATCGGTGTGATAGATGTTCAACCAATTATAGCTGCCGCCATTGTTCCGGACGGCAAGCCCGTTCGCGCTGCCATTGGAAGGGTTGTAAAAGACTGTCGGTTGGTTGGCGGCGGTGCCAGGCTGGAAAACCCAATAGAGATTGCCGCCGGAATCCGTATCATAAATCTTGAAGCTATGATTGGCTGTCGCGCCCGAAAGCAGCAAACCATCTCCATTCGTCAACCCGCCGACGTTCAGCTTCGCGGCCGGGCTCGTCGTCCCGATGCCGACGTCGCCACCGACAACAAGCCGCATTGCTTCGTCATATCCGCCGCTGCCGTCGTCGATCCCAAATGAAAGTTGGCCTGGCGTCCCCCCAGAACCTGCTACGACAAATCCGATCTGCTCTGATGTGTCGTATCCGAGCGCAACGCCACGATAATTTGTCTGGTCTTGAAAGGCACCAAAGTTCCAGAACCTCGTTGCTCCATCGAAGAGGTTGCCACCACCAACAACCACTAGCCGTCCTGCGGGACTCGTCGTGCCGATGCCGACGCTGCCGGTGGTGTAGTAGATGTCGCTGCCGGCCGTAGTCCATTGGCTGGAACCTCCGGCGCCCAGCGACGCCCACGCGCCGTTGGCGCGCAGCTTGATTGTGTCGGTATCGGTGTCATAGGCCAGGAGGCCGTCGGGCGGAGACGAAATCGCGTTCACCTGTGCCGTGGTCATGCGCGGCGGCAGGAAGCCCTTGGTGGTGGAGACCATGTCCAGCAGGGCGGTCGCCGCGACCGACGTGGTGCCGATGCCGATGCCGCTGTCAAAGGTGTAGCCGGAAGAAGCCCCCGCCCAGGCCAAAAGGTTGGCGGAGTGCGTGGCGGTGACATCGCCGTTGTTGAAGTTGATCACCGCGCCCGAAGCGAGGAACAAATCCGCCCACATCAGTGAGCTGGTGCCGAGCGCATTGCCGTCGGAAGTGATGGGCGATAGAGCCGTGCCGGTCAGCTGCACCTCGCCCGCGCCGTTGATGGCCAGGCCCAGCGTGTTGGCCGCCGGCAGGTACAGCCGGTTGCCGGTGGCGGTGGTGGCGGTGGGCGCGAAGCCCGTGCCGGTCACCAGGCCGCTGGAGGTGACCGCGCCCGCGTTCCACACGCCGCTGGTGATGGTGCCGACCGTGGCGATGTCCGTCCCCACCAGCTTTGATGCCGCGATGCTGCCCGCCAGCATGGCGTTGGTCACCGCCGTATTGTCGATGCTCCATACCGCGCCCGAGGAAGAAACGGTGATGTCGCCCTTGTCCCCGTCGGCGACCGAGGCGCTGGGCGTCGCCCAGGCGCCGTCGCCGCGCCAGAAGGTGGAGGACGACGCGCTGGTGCCGCTGTTGAGGTTGCCGACCGGCAAATTGCCCGTCACGCCGTCGGCGAGGTTTATCTGCGCCCAGGCCGGGCTGTTGCTGGCGCCGGTGTTGGAAAGGTAGCGCGTGGTGGTGGTGTTCTTCGCCAGCGCCGAGATCGTGTCCGCCGCCGAGCCATAGAGCAAAGCCCCCTGTGCCACGGTGGTCAGCCCCGTGCCGCCCTTCGTCACCGCGATGGCCGTGCCGCTCCAGACGCCGGTGGTGATGGTGCCCACCGTGGCGATGTCGGTACCGACTAGCTTCGAGGCCGCGATGCTGCCCGCCAGCATGGCGTTGGTCACCGCGCCGCTGTCGATCGTCCACACCGCGCCCGAGGAAGAAACCGTGATGTCGCCCTTGTCGCCGTCGGCGACCGACGCGCCGCTCGGCGCCGCCCAGGCGCCGTCGCCGCGCCAGAAGGTCGAGCTCGAGGCGCTGGTGCCGCTATTGAGGTTGCCGACCGGCAGATTGCCGGTCACATCGGTGGAGAGGCTGATCGCCGTGGTGGTGCAATCGATTGCCGTGGCGCCAGCATTGGCCTTGCACCATTTGCTGGCGGTGAGCTGATCCACTTGCGGATCGCTCTCGCTGGCGGTGCCGGAAGCCGCCATCGAGATCCAGTTCTGCCCATCGCAGAACTGGAGCGCGTCGAAATCGTCGTTATAGATGATCTCGCTCTTGAGACCGGTGGGATTGGCGCAATCCGCAAAAAGGGATGCGGGCGCGGCGGCAAGGATTGCGGCTGCCAGAAAGGGCGCGATGCGAAAAAGCAAAAGGCGATGCATACTCAACCGGATAATCTATTGGCACGGTTATTAAACATTTGTTAATAGTGGCTAAAGCTTTATCTATTTACTCCAATATGCAGGGAGTCCAAATGCCGCGGCGCATTATTGTGCCTTTGGGAGCTCGGGCCGCGGCCGATCTTGCCCGCCGGGCAAGCGCCCAAAGAGTGACCATCCGGCTTCTGGTGCTGCGCGCCCTCACGCACATCGGCATCCATGTGCCGGCCAATCAAATCACCGGCGCCAATTCCCGCCAAAGCCACCCCGGCGCAGGACGGCCGCGCCAGAAATCCGCCGCCTACCGTCTCGGTGTCGATGTGCCCGCCCGAGTTCTCGGCGCGCTACACGCTCTCGCCCGGAAGCGGAATTGCTCGCTCGGCTATCTCGTGCGCCTCGCTCTCGAGAGAGCCGGCATAGCTGTCGACCCGCAAGAACTCGTCCCCGACCGCCGCAGCGGCCGTTACCGTACGCCCAGGACCCACTACGCCCAGGCCGCGCGCGCCGGGCCACGGCGATGGTGATCGCACCAGCCTGGTCGCCATGCGGGCAGAAAAGCTGCACTAACCGCAGCCAACGCCCGCCTTCCGCAACCTTCTGCGCCGCCCAGAATGCCCGGCCTCCTCGCCTGCCGGACAAGCCGACTGTCCTATGCACGCGCCGCCATCCCTTCCAACGTGGTCACAATAGCCCGCAGGCACGTCATGAACTCGTCGCGGCGGTTTCCCGGCAACGCGTTCAGCACCCGCCCATCCACGCGCTTGGCCAGCGGCTCGGCCGCCTTCAGCACCCTCTCCCCCTCTTCCGTCAGCTTCAGCACATAGGCCCGCGCGTCAGCGCGCGAGCGGCGCCGCTGCACGAGCCCCCTCTGGGCGAGCCGCCGCACAACGTCGGCGAGCGTCGAGCGGTCAATCCCTGTCCGGTCGACCACCCCGGTCTGGCTCAAGCCCGCGTTGCCGGCAACCGTCATCAGCACCGCGAGCTGCCGCGGCGTCACCGTGCCGGCCATCGCCCCCTGAAACACCTCGGCCGCGCACTGCCCGGCGCGGTGCAGCAAATGCGTGGGTGAGCGGCTGATCCCGTCCCCGCCTCTGTCCGTCATGTGTCCCCTCCGGCTCCGTGATCGAACGTGCACTCTATATCCGTAAGCCGATTCTGCTACGCCGCGGTCATCGTTTCCCTGTTTTTGCCGTCCCGCCGGCAGTCCATCATTCTGCCGCGCCCGCCTGCTCCTCGCGCCCGATTACATCTTCAGCGCCACGCCAGACGGCTCTCCGTCCGCCGTCAAGCCCTGGCGCCAAAGCCAGCGAACTTTTGCTACATTGCACTATCACGCGTGCATGGTGACCGCGATGAACCCGCTGCCGCACGGACCGAAGACCCTCAAGGAGTTCGCCGAAGCCGATTTGCGCCGGGCGGCCCGGCTCATCATCAAGGTCCAGGACGAGATCGACCCGCAGTTCCGCTTCTCCACCCCCGAGGGCGACTACCACCTCGCCGTCACGCTTCCGGCCGACGACTACGAGCGCCGCGCCATGCTCAGGCGCGTCTCCGCCTTCATGGCCTGGAAGCGGGCGCTCGGCTTCACGCTCGCCAGCGAGCTGATCGAGCCCGATTGCATCTACTGCCTCGCAGTCACTGCCAAGGAGGCCTCCGCCTGCTTCTCCCGCATCCGGCGCCACCCCAAGCCCTGGACGAAGCATAGCTTCGGGTCCATCGAATGGCTCGACCGCGCCCAGATCGGCGAGGAGATGATCGACCTCCTGCCACGGGCGCCCCGCGCCATGACGCCCAAGGACACCGCCATGCTGCACAAGTGGTTCGGGCCCGACGGGCGCTATCCGGCCGTGCATCTGCCGACGGGCGAGCTTCGGGACATCTGATGAACGAGCCCGATGACCGGCTCACGTTCCGGCGGGCCCTGCGCGCGCCGGAGTTCTGGCTCCTCCTTGCCGCCACCCTGGCGGCCGCCGGCGGCGTCAACTGGTGGGTGGTCGTGCCCCTCACCCTTGCAGGCCTCTCCATCGCCAGCCTGCCCAAATATGCCGCGCTCTGGCCGCGGGTGCGCCGGGCCGGCGCCGAGCGGGAATGGCTCCTCACGGTCGGCCTCTCGATGCTAAACAGCCTCGCGGCGTCCTGGGCGGCCTTCCTGCTCGGCGCCGCCATACGCTGGTTCTGGAGCTGATGAACCAACGCCCCTTACTCCGAAGCCCCAGCACCGCAACAGGCCCGATCCCATCCCCGCCACCCTGCTCGGCCAGTGCCGTCGCCGCCACCCACCAGGACCAGGGCCACGCCAGGTCGTTGCTTGCCTTCGCGAAGCTACGCCCTCGTCACCCACCCGCTCGACGAAGAGGTGCCCGCCTTCTGCCGCCTGAAGCTCGAGGATTTCGCCATCGCGACCAAATTATCCGCTCTTTAACCATGGTTCCGTATAATGGCCGCATACTCCAAGGTGTATTATGCCGGTCCGCATTTCTTATAACAGGAAGACCACGCTCCAAGAGCTGCGCTTCTATACCGACGTGGTCGGCAGAGTCATGAGTCGTCCAATGTCACCAGCGCACAAAGACGCCATAGCTCACTATGCCGCCACGAAGCTCCCGCGGCGGGCGCTCAACGGCTTGCACACCAAGTCCGGCCAGATGGCCGCCTTGGCGTTCATTACGCAGACCCTGGAACAGCCACCCATTTCCCGCTGATTGCCTTCCCTGGCCCGCGCAATTCCCTGACGCGCATGCCCGGCAAGCACACACCGACCCGTTTCCTCCTTCACCCCCGTCGCCCACTGACCGAACAAGCGCTTAGGCCCGACTCGGCCGCTTGCTTCCCGCCGCCCCTACGAGAACCCGTAGCTATCCCGCCATGCCGCCCTTCGAGTACCCGAATATTACCCGCCGGGAGGGGGTCGGCCATGCTGCATGCCATCAATATCGAGAACGCCCATGAGTACGGCAATGTCCTGCCCCAGCTTCATCGCCTGCGCTACCGGCAGTTCAAAGAGCGCCAGAGCTACAATGTGCCGGTCTACAACGGCATGGAATACGACCAGTACGATACGCTGGCGACGGTCTACCTCGTATGGCTCGGCGAGGGTGGGACCGTGCGCGGCTGCTCGCGCCTCAATCCCACCGACCGCCCCTACATGCTCAAGGATCTGTGGCCGCACATGGCGGACCGGCCGCTGCCATGCTCGCCCTTCGTCTGGGAAGGCACGCGCATCTGCATCGAGAAGGAGCTGCCGGTAGAGCTCCGCGAGCGCATCAAGTGGGAGGTTGTACTTGGCTATCTCGAATTCGGCCTCGCCAACTCCATCACCAAATATATCGGCGTGATGCAGAACTACATTTGGAGGAAGGTGTTCATCGCCTCCGGCTGGGGCGCCGAGTATCTCGGCAGCGAGCGCCTGATCGACGGCGCCAGGACCCACGCCGGAGAAGTGCTGGTCTCGCCCGAGGCCCTCCAGCGGGTCCGCAGCACCACCGGCATCTCCGAACCCGTGCTCCAGAACCCGTGCAGCGTCGCCCCTCAGCCGGCGGCCTCGCTGGCGTGAGGGGTATTGTCGTGCTTCGCAGCCTCGTCAAAGCCCAAACTCGTATCGATCCAGACGCGCGGCGCGTGTCCGGCCTCATTAGCCGCAATGTCAGGGTCCAGGGCCGCCGCACCTCGATGCGCCTGGAGGGTTCAATGTGGGAGGCCCTCAAGGAAATCTGCCAGCGCGAGCGGGTGACCCTGGCGGAGCTCTGCACCTTCGCCGCCGGCGCCAAGAGTTCCAGCCTGACCCTCACCGCGGCGTTGCGAGTCCTGATCTCCAACTATTTCCGCAACGCAGCCACCGAGGACGGGCACACTCGAGCCGGCCATGGCCGCAGCGCCCTCGCGGCCTCCGTGCCCCTGGCGGCAGCCCTACACGGAAACCGGCCGCGAACGCCCCCGGCGTGACGCCTGCCGGATGAAGGCCGCCTCGTCGAGCCCCAACAACCCGCTATTGACCGCCTTCATCACGGCGAACATGCGATTGGGCGCGTTCAGTTTCTTCAGGATGTTGCGGATGTGAAAATCAACCCCGTGCCTGGAGAGATTGAGGTTGAACGCGATGGCGTCATCCTTGTGCGCCAGCGCCATCTGGCGCATCACCTCGATCTCCCGTCCAGTCAGCACTACCTGCCTTTCCAGCGCCGACTTCTTCTCGTGCAGGCCGCAGAACACCACGTAGAACTGTTGTGAGATCGCGTTGAACAGCCCCAGGCGGTAGCGCGTGTCCTTCTCGCTCTCCGGTTTGTTGCCGGCACTGCTGGCCACCCCGATGCCGCCGAGCTCGCCGGTGAGCCCCCGCAGGCAGACCGCCGCGCCGTTGTGGAAACCCGCCTCGCGGCATTCATTCATGCACACCGACTGCTGCGGCGTCAGGTCCATCACCAGCGGCAGGCTGTCCCAGATGAAGGGACCCACATGGCGGAAGCCGAACCGGCGGACCGGATCGAGGTGCTCATAGCCCTTCTCGGCATAATATTTCATCCAGTCATCGGGGTAGTTGCGCATGATCCCGTGGCCTGCCTTCAGGCCGAGACTCGCATGGTCGGACATCAGGCTGAAGATGACGCGGTCGTACCCGCATGCGTCCCCCAGCACCTCTTCCAGAAGCTGGTAGAGCTCCTCGACGCTCTTGGCCTCATTCGACGCCAAAATGAATTTGGTGAGGTCCATCTCCGACCAGAAAACGATGCGTTTTTAAGAGCAGAAAGTTCCGTGTGCACTGGGCGCAGGCACCAAGGCGCACGTTTGCATGCCTATCTGTTTTTGTAAAACGGCTTTCACACTTAAGGCGACAGCCTCAAGGACATACTATTGCACGCACTGGCCATCCTCCGCTGAGTTGCTATAGTGGGTGCAGTGATTGGCCCAATCATCTGCTACTGCCGACCGTTCGTTATCCGAAACATCTGGAGCAACGCGATGCTTATACCGTTTTCAAAGAGAAACGTTCAGATATGCTCACCGCCACCGCTCGACTTTTATCGCTTCCGGCACCGCGAAGAGAAAGTCTCCATACCCGGTAAGAGGACGGTCATTGCACGCCCTTTGTGGATTG
>Ga0247727_10007081_pt1 | contig 21611 bp, 19 predicted proteins | sample WisWelCaveWW1625_FD_202498 | JGI IMG/M metagenome (GOLD analysis project Ga0247727, IMG submission 202498) | Biofilm microbial communities from Wishing Well Cave, Virginia, United States - WW16-25 | ecosystem: Environmental > Aquatic > Deep subsurface > Groundwater > Cave microbial mat | place... | reverse complement strand
TACAGTTTTTGCCGACGCGAATTTTGTATAAGCCTTGCGTCGTGCCATACGGCGGCGATATCCCTTTGGGCACACGAACGATCAGCAACCTGCCCGTTCCCTCCGGCACTGTCAACTCTTCGACTTCGATGTTTACATTTCATTTGAGTTAATGATACCAATCTAACAACACGATCTTCGCAACGCAAGATTTATATTGGCATAGTCGATAATCAGCGCCTTTTCGGTTCGGCGAGCAAGTTGCCGCCTTCGAGTTGCGCTTTGGCCAGCGCCATCGCCTCGTGGAGTTTTTTGCGCAGCAACTCGCGCGGCGGCAACTCGGTCAAATATGCCGCGACGCGAATGCCGCTTTTGCTCAATTGCAAGAGCTCGATTTGTTCTTCAGATTTGCCCGCACATAAAATCAAACCGACGGGAGATTCCTCGCCGGGCTGCTGTTCATATTTTTCGAGCCAGCGCAGATAGAGTTCCATTTGCCCTTTGTCCGTCGCCTGAAATTTACCGAGCTTCAAATCGACCGCCACCAATCGACGCAAGCGACGATGATAAAACAACAGATCGAGATGATGATCTTCGTTATCCACCGTAATGCGTTTTTGCCGCGCCACAAAACTGAAACCGGCGCCGAGCTCGAGAATGAAACTTTCCAACTCGCGCAGAATCGCCGTTTCGAGATCTTTCTCGCTGTACGTGTCTTTCAGACCGAGGAAGTCGAGAAAATACGGATCGCGAAAAACCAGGTCGGGCGTGAGCTTGTCTTCCTCGCGCAGCGCGGCGAGTTCTTGCTTGGCCAATTCCGCCGGTTTCTTGGAAAGGGCGGTGCGCTCGAAAAGCATGCCGGCGATTTTCTTTTGGAGTGTGCGTGTATTCCAGTTTTCAATGCGGCACATTTCCGCATAAAAGTCACGTTGAAGCGGATCGTCGAGATAGATGATCTGGCGAAGATGAGTCCAGCTCAATTTTGCACTCAGTGCGTGCAAAATCTTCGAATCGGGGTAAACTTCAGTAAAGCGGATCATGTTTGCCAGATTACGCTCGCTGAAGCCAGGACCAAATTCAGGGACTAATTTTGCCGACAGTGTCGGCAAAATCCGTTCTCCATACTCCGCCCGCTTCTCTTTCAGAATCTCCTTCCGAATCCGTTGGCCGACGCTCCAATACAACATGACAAGCGCCGAATTTACCGAGCGCGCCACGTCTTGACGGGCGCTGGCGATCATCTCCCGCAGGTCGTGCAGGAGGGCTTTGCTGGTTAAGGCTGGTTTCATTTTAACCCCGACTTATTCGTTAATTGTGCACACAGCGCGTGCACAATCTTTAGATTGGTAATAAACTTTGCTAAAACGTATCATGAAAGGCCGGACTTCACTCAACAGAACCGAATTTTTTCATCAATTTTGCAGACACTGTCTGCAAAATCTCTTTATCACTTGTGTCCAATCTTCGCCCGAATCGTCGCGAAGTCCTTCACTCCCAATTCGGTGACGCGTTTAAGCGCGATATCATTGGTAAGAAAGGTGTCACAATTGGAAGCAATCGCAACCGCGACTTGAAAGGCATCGGTTAACGACAAATTATAGCGTGCTCGCAGATCGGCGGCTTTCTTTATAAATCACCGGCGCTGTATCCAAAAACACACGCGCCACAGTTTGCAAACAGTCGGCGATTTTCATGGCTTCCCCTGCCATTGTTGTTCGCGTTGCTCATCTGCCCGTCGTCTGGTTTGAGAAACCCAAGCCTGTGCATCTTCGCCGGCCACGGGATAAGGCACAAGTCCAAAAATCTCCCGCCACTTACGCCGCCGCGCAGCCATGGGATGGGCTTTGTGCGCGCGCTCCACCAAATGCGTGGCGAGACGTAACTGCTCATCAAGAGTGAGCGTTTCAGTTTGTTCGATCAAATGCCTCAAGGTCGCTGTAGACATTTTATTTTCTCCTGAGATGCTGATATGATCGAATACAAAAATTTAAGGAACTTTGCAAGCTAATTTTGTTTCAATGCTTCCCATGTTGCGCGGTGTTTTTCCCATATCCCCGCAATTCATCATATTTCGCCGTCTGCACCGGCGTCAAAATTTTCTTCATTTCCAAATGCGCGTTGAGATGAACGATGCGCAATTCGCCTTGCAGCCTGGCAATCTCTCCGACCACGGCGCGGAGTTGCGCTTCGCTAATCTTTTGCGTGGCATACAAGCTGTCGAGCTGTTTTTCTTTTTGAACGATCACCTCGCCCAAACGCACGGCGGCGTTGTGCATTTTGCCATAAATCTGTTGGGTTTTGGTAAACTGCTCGTGCGAAAGCTTCAATTCCGTCGCTGAATCCAAAACATGCCGCGGGCCGGGATAATGATTCAACTCGGCGGCTTTGGCCAGGCCCATGCCATGGCCTTCGAGATACATGTTAATATCGGCAGCGGAAAGCGTTTTAATCTCGCGCTGCTGCTGGCCGGCATAGGACGGCGTTGGGCTTTGAGCAAACACTTGTGCCGAAAAAGTAAAAATTGTGGCGAGCCAAAATAAAATTTTCAACCTCATCAGATCTCCGTATGCGAATAAAAAATGCCAGCGGATTGGCCAAGAACCAGTCCGCTGGCGTGAGCCCAAACTGCAGATTAATTCACCGTAATCGGTTTGCCGTCTTTATCCAACAAAATTGGATCGCCCAGGCCCAATTGCTTGAGACCTTCAAGCTGCGTGGCCGCATCGCCGACGACGAGATAAATCAGCTTGTCGGGATCGAGATACTGCTGCGCCAGCGCTTTGTGGCGTTCCTTAGTCATTTCCAAAATAGTTTTTTCCTGTTTTTTAATATAATCAAAAGGCAGATTGTGCGTGGCAATCTGATCAAGTATGCCGCGCAAGGCGCCGAGTGTTTCAAAGCGCAGCGCGTTCGCCTGGCTCAACGCGCTCTTGGTGAATGCGAGATCCGCATCGGATAGGCCATCGCAATATTTGGCAATCTCGTCTTTGAAAATTTGGGCGGATTCCAGCGTCGCGTTCGAGCGCACACCGGCTGAGGCGACAAACGGCCCAGCATACTGGGTGCCGATAAAAGTGGAGCGCGCGCCGTAGGTATATCCCTTCTGCTCGCGCAGAATCAGATTCAAAATGCCGTTGAAGCTGCCGCCCAGTTTGTAGTTCATGACCGTTGTTGCGTAGTAGTCGGGATGCGTGTAGGGCAGCGCCAGATAGCCGATACGAATTTGCGATTGTTTGGCGCCGGGCACGTCGACGAAATATAAACGCGCTTTTTCTGCCGCCGGCGGCGCGGGATACGCGGTTAATTTGACTTCTTTCGCCGGCCACTTCTGTTCCAACGCCGCAAAGAGCTTGAGCGCTTGCTCTTTAGTGATATTGCCGGCGACAGCAATATGAGAAACCGCCGGCGAATAATTCCGTTCATAAAAACTTTGCAAATCCGTCAAAGTGATTTTTTCAACAGAGGCCGCGGTGCCAAGCGTCGAACTGGAAAAAATATGGCCGCTGCCATAAATGAGCTTGCGATGCACATTTTCAGCAAGAAAAGCCGGATCGACGCCGCGGCGGTTGATGGTTTCAATGGTTTCCTGTTTGATTCGGGCAAATTCTTTCTCGTCCCAACGCGGCTGCAAAAGAATTTCCTCAAACAAGCCATACGTGTTGTCGACTTTTGACGAAAGCGTATTCGCCTGAATGATAATTGCTTCATCGGTGGCAAACATATTGATGGAAGCGCCCAAATCGTCAATCGCTTCTTCCAATTCAACCGGCGTTTTGTTTTTGGTGCCCTCCATCATCACCCTGGCCATCAAATTCGCCACACCAACCTTGTCCGAATCATCCAGATAATGGCCGCCGTTCAGAGTGAGCGCAAATTGCACCAGCGGCAATTCATTGTGCTCGATGCCGTAAATGCGCAAACCGTTTTTCAACGTGTGCGTCCAGATCTTCGGCAGCGTCATGGCCGGCGCAGCGCCTGCCGGCGGCTCGACGTTGCGATCGAAACTCGATGGTAATTTTTCGCGCGGCGCGCTTTTAACACTGGCGTCAGCAGTTTTGCCGGTGCCGGCTTTGGCAATCGACTCTTCCACCACTGGAAAGCGCTCGGAGTTTTCCGCCACCAAATTCGTCTTGCCCTTGGGAACGAAGCTGGTCAAAACGTAATGCTTGTTTTTGAGATATTGATTGTAAATCCGCCAAATGTCTTCCTTCGTCACGTTCAACGAGTTTTGAATGTCTTGCGTGATGAAATCCGGCGAACCGGCAAACTCGTTATACGTGGCCAATTGCAGCGCTTTGTTCAAAACGCTGGAAATGCCGTTATAAAAATTGGTTTCGGTGCGGGCTTTGGTGCGCGCGAGATCCTTGTCGGTGAAACCGTCTTTTTCAAATTTCGCCATCGCTTCCAGAACGGCTTTCTCGACCTCGGTGAGATTTTTATCGGGAAACGCGCGCACGCGAATGAGGAAAGTTCCGGCCATTTCCAGACTGCTTTGGAAAGCCAGGGCCGAGGGCGCAAGCTTTTTTTCTTCCACCATGACTTTGTAAAGCGGCGCGCGCTTGCCATCAGCAAACAAATCGGCGAGCAACGCCAACGCATACGCATCTTTGCTGAATCGTTGCACCGTCGGAAAAACCATGCTCAGCTCCGGCGAGCGTGCGAAATTGTCTTCGTGAAACGCGCGCTTGGTTTTGTCCAATGTAACCAGCAGCGGTTTGGGATCCGGCACCGGCGCCGGCGATTTAAGCTCGCCAAAATATTTCTCCACCCATTTTTTCGTCTGCGCCGGATCATAATCGCCCGCGATCACCAGCGTCGCGTTATTGGGGCCGTACCACTTTTGAAAAAACTTGCTCACGTCTTCGACGGTGGCATTGGCGAGATCATCCAGCGAGCCGATGACCTGCCAGTTGTACGGATGCCCTTCCGGATAGATCAGCTTGTTGATGACGTAGCTCGTGTGGCCGTACGGCGCATTGTCAACGCCCTGGCGCTTTTCGTTCTGCACGACGTCCTGCTGGTTGACAAAAGCTTCCGGCGTGACTGCCGGCAGCAAATAGCCCATGCGATCGGCTTCGAGCCACAAGCTCATTTCGAGCGCATTCCTGGGAACGGTCTCGAAGTAAACGGTGCGGTCAAACGAAGTCGTGCCGTTGAGCGTGCCGCCGGCCCCTTGCACTTTTTTGAAAAACTGATCCTGCCTCACGTGCTGCGATTCTTGAAACAGCATGTGCTCGAACAAATGCGCGAAGCCGGTACGGCCTTTTTCTTCGCGATTGGAGCCGACGTGATAGAAAACGGCCACCGCCACGATCGGATCGGATTTGTCCGCATGCAAAATAACTTGCAGGCCGTTCTTGAGTTTGTACTTTTCGTAATCGATTTTGAGCGTCGGCTTGTCGCCGGCAAACAAGCCGGCAAAAGCAAACAACGCCGCGCCGATTACGGCCAGCATTTTGTTAAAGCGCATAAACATCTCTCCTGGTTAAAATGTGTTTAAAAAAGTGACGGGAATTTATACCCAAAGCGTCTTTTTTAAAAGACGACTAATTCATTTTCTTGTTAAATCTGACTGGAATGGAAACCCAACAATCTATTGGAAGGTCGTTCGATCTCGCCGGTTTCCATTTGGTTTTAAAAACGACGGCCATCGCAGCAGCGCGAATCGAGGGTAATTTCCCTCCTCTTTGAATTTGAACGTTGCGAATTGTGCCGCGCCAGGAAAGATGAATCTTCACCCACACCGTGTCCGTTATGCCAAGCTCCAAAGCCTCTTCAGGATATTCAAGCAGCTTTTGCAAAACTTCCTGGCCGCCAATCAGCTCGGGGCCGGGCTCAAACGGTCCATCACGAAACCCCACCCCGCCTCTGTCTTTATAAATATCGATCAACGCGCCTGGAGTCAGCTCGTTTTGAATAGCCCGAAGGTTGTACAAAATTCCTTCTTTGTCCCAAAAACCGGGCTGCAGTGAGAGACGTTTTTCAGAATCGGCAAGAAGCTTTTTTGCAGAATTGATCTGGCGCCGTTTCAAATAAATGTTGGCCATGAAAACATAACTGCGCCAACAACACCAATTGCTGTCCCGGGCTGCGACTTCTTTAAACAGCGCCAATGCCTTCGTCAATTGTTCGGCGCTATTGTAGAGTGTCTTCGCCTGCGCATAAGTATCGGCGAGAAAATAATCCGGTTCTTCGGGCAAAATTTGGGATAGAGCTTGCCCGTCGATAATAGCCACCCCCAATAAAACAAACTGCATCAGCAGGTGTTTCATAAAATTCACCCAGACAATGATTCTTAGTGTTGGCTTTTAGATGGTTTCGCGCTGCCTTCGGACATCATTAATCGGTATACTTCATCGTCAGCTTTGAGGCCGCAGCTTTATCGACGATCACGAAAGCGTAGCGGTGCATTTGCACGATGGTGGCCGGCCACTTCGCGGTGATGGGGCCTTCGCAGGTGGCGGCGATGGCGTCGGCCTTGCCCTCGCCGCTGGCAAGCAGAAGCAATTCCTTGGCATCCATAATGGTGCCGACGCCCATCGTAATGGCATATTTCGGCACTTCGTCCGGATTTTTGAAAAACCGCGCATTGGCTTCGCGCGTCGTGCCGGTCAGCGTTTTGATGCGCGTGCGCGAGCCGAGTGAGGAGCCGGGTTCGTTGAACGCGATATGGCCATTCGCGCCGATGCCGAGAATTTGCAAATCTATCCCGCCGGCTTTTTCGATTTGTTCTTCGTACCACTCGCAGAAGGCGTCGATATCCTTCGCCATGCCCATGGGAATGTGCACGAACCGGCGGTCGACATTGATGTGCTTGAATAAATTCTCCCACATGAAATAATGATAGCTCTGATCGTGCTCCGGCGGCAGGCCGACATACTCATCCAAATTGAATGTCGTGATTTTGGAAAAATCCAGTCCCTCATTTTTGTGCAGACGAATCAATTCTTTGTACATACCCAGCGGCGTGCCGCCGGTGGCAAAGCCGAGCACGCAATTCGGTTTCTTGCGCACCAAATTCGCCACGATGCGCGCCCCGGCTTTGCTCATATCATCGAAATTTTCTTTGATGTGGACTAACATGGCTTCTCCTTTCTCTCGTGTAACGTTCTTGCTTGTGAACTTTCTCTAAGTTTCACAACTCTTCAAATCTAAAAACGTATCACGTTACACGAATTTGTGGCCCTTCCGTTCAGAAACAGTCATTTCAAAAACCTGCCGCAGCATTTTTTCCTGCGCGATTGAGAGCGCCACCTTGCGCCGGGCCATAACGCGGCGAGCGACTTCTAGTGCTTTGTCGATTTCGTAAGTTTCCATACTCTCAATTCCGCCCCAGGTAAACGAAGGAATGAATTTGTCCGGATAGCCGGATCCAAAAACATTGCTCATCACGCCGACGACCGTTCCGGTGTTGAACATGGTGTTGATGCCGCATTTCGCGTGATCGCCCATCGTCAAGCCGACAAACTGCAAGCCGCTATCGATCATTTCGCCGTTCACATAAACTTTCACCGTGCTGTAATTGTTTTTCAAATCGCTATTGTTGGAATCCGCGCCGAGATTGACCCATTGACCGAGATAGGCGTGGCCGAGAAAGCCTTCGTGCTGCTTGTTACTGTAGCTGTGAATGATGGATTCTTCCACCTCCCCGCCGACTTTGCAGACTTCGCCGATGGAGGTACCTTCATAGATTTTCGCGCCCATTTTGATAGTAGATTTCGCGCCGACAAAGATTGGGCCTTGCAACGACGCATTAGCCATAATCGTTACGCCTTCGTCAATATAAATCGGGCCATCTTCGGCATCGAGCACCACACCGGGCTTGATTTTCGCGCCGGCGCCGATATAGATATTTTTCTCTTCCAACAGTGTGACGTTAGGGTAAATTTTTCCTAAGATTTGCCCGCCGCGATTGAAAAAAGCAAAGTCTTTTCGGATTTGTTCCGGATTGCGATGCACCAAATCCCACGGGTAACGAATGAACGTGCCATCGATTTCTTCAATCGGCAAATCATCAAACCATGAGGTTGGGATAACCCCGTCTTTTATTTCTGCCAGCGAAGCGAGGCGATTGCCAGTGATCCATGCCGCCGCGACTTCACCATCTTTTTTCCAAATAACTTCTCGTGAATTGAATATTGGGAATTTCTCTCCCAAAATGAAACGCCCGTTGATTAAAAGGCAATTTTCAGCAGGAATAGCATTGACCGGGACGCCCGGCATGGCTTCGCGCACCACTTCGACGAGATATTCGCGACAAAAAAGATGGAGACGGCTGCCGGGAAAACGACGAGCGATTTTCTCGCGCAGCAGGGAAATGCCGCAGCGAAGATCGTAGACCGTGCGGGTTAATGAAAGTGGATGAAGATGATCCGAATATTCATCTTCGAATAGACAAATAGGAAAAGGCATAGTTATTCAGCATCGTTAAATTTCCAGAAGTGAGCGCCTGAAGGCGCGACTACGAAAATTTTTACAAACAAATCTTTCCCAGCACCGTTGCCGCTTTCGCTCCAGTCACCGACGGCACATTGCCGGCGTAGCCACAAACCGTTTCATTCGCTAGCACCGCAAAGAGAATGGCTTCCTTCGCATCGCCGGGCAAACCGTAGTCGGTGGTCGTGGTCACTTTGGCCGGCGCGAAACGTTTTTGCAGCATCGCCATCAGCGTGCGGTTGTGCATGCCACCGCCGCTGATGATCAGCTCATCAATTTTGCCGAAGCGCTTTTCGAGAAACCGCGCGTCGCGCGCAATCGTTTCGGCGGTCAATGCCGTCGCCGTGACGAGCATATCGTGCGGCGTGAGCTGCAACTGCGTTGCACGTTGAATTAACGCGGCGCAATACGCCGCGCCGAACTCTTCCCGACCGGTGGATTTGGGAATTGGTTTGGCAAAATACGGATGCTGCAACAACTCGTTCAACAAATCCGGCGACACTTTGCCGCGGCTTGCCAATTCGCCGCCTTCGTCAAAAGCTTTGTTGAAAAATTGCTGCGCCAACGCATCCATCACCATGTTGCCGGGGCCGTTGTCAAAAGCAACGACATCTGCGAGCGCGCCATTTTTCTTTAAAACGGTGAGATTCGAAATGCCGCCGATATTCAAAACGCCGCGCGTCAATTCCGTCGAGCGAAAAACCATGTAATCGAGAAACGGCACGAGCGGCGCGCCCTGGCCGCCGAGCGCCATGTCGGCGGCGCGAAAATCGGCAATGGTGATGATGCCGGTACGTTTGGCGATCAGACTCGGTTCGCCGATTTGCAAAGTGCCGGAAGTTGGAATGCCGGCCAGCGGTTCGGCATACGGCAAATGGTGAATCGTTTGCCCGTGAGAGCCAATGAGATCTACGTCATCTGGCTTCGCGCCAGCCTGCTCAATAATTTTTACCGCGGCTTGCGCAAAACATTCGCCCACCGCGATGTTGAGGCGGCAGATGAGATCAACCGTTCCGGCGCCGGGCAACGAGGCCGCGAGCAGTTGCTCACGCAGCTCGTGCGGATAGGGAAAGGTGGCAAAAGCTTCGAGCTGCAAGCGTTCCTGCGGCGCGAGTTCATGACCCGCATGGCCGCGAACTCGGACCAGCGCGGCGTCGACGCCATCCGCCGAAGTGCCGGAGATCAGGCCGACGATGCGCTTTTCCGGCTTGTGTGCAATCGCAATCAAGCGTTGCATAGGCGAGCCGAGAGGGAGCGCGGCGAAATTTTTTATATTAGTCATGATTTCAACGCAATGAATTAAATGTCCTTCAGAAGGAATCTTTTTTCAATTCACGACACTCGTTGGCAGTAAAAAAGATTCTTACAGAATGACAGTTGAATAGTCAATCAACCGGTTTTTATTTGCCAGGAGCGTTCCAAATTCTTCAAAAAATTCTCCGCCAAAGGAATATCCGCGGCGATCATCGCCAGCAGCGCCGCGCCGACGACCGGCTCGAAGCGCGGCACGATCAGAGCAAAATCTTTTTCCGGCACAATTTCCCACAAACCGGGAAGCAACACGTCGCGGCGACGGAAGAGGTTGCCGATGAGTGCGAGCGGAACGGGTGTTGGCCACGAACCGCGTTGGAGTGCGGCGCGAATCAAACGGCCGTGGCCACGGCCGGTGTTTTTGATAATTTCCTGCGCCACCACGTCGCCGTTATCGGCGGCGGCAAAAACCAGCGGGGCCAGTTCGGCAAATTTGCCGCGGTCAAAATCCGGACTGTAAATTTGCGAGATGATCAACTCGATGCTCGCGACATTGAAATGCTTTTCAAAAATTGCTCGCAATGCCGTGGCGGAGCCGCGGCCGTCCCAATCTTTCAACGCGGCGATCAATGCGGCCTGCGCCACGGAAAAGCCGCTGCCTTCATCGCCGAGCAGATAGCCCCAGCCGCCGGCGCGAATAATTTCGCCGTTGGGCGCGCGACCGAAACAGATGACGCCGGTGCCGGCAATGACGATGATGCCCGGCCCGCCGCCGAACGCACCGGTCAAAGCCGCGAGTGCATCACTTTCCGCGATGATCTTTTGCGCCATGTTCTTTTCACGTACGGCGCGTTCAGCAATCTCGCGATCAGCGGGCCGGCCGACGCCGGTGGAGCAAAATCCGGCGGCAGCAATCGGTATGCCCGATAAACCGGCGCGGGTTTGCAGTTCATTCGCCAGCGCGGCAACGGGTTCGCCGATTTTTTCTTTCAACTTTGGAAAGCTCGCGGGCGGATGCGAGGCCACGGCGAGCACGTTGCCGTTTTCATCAATCAAGCAGCCGCGCAGGTGCGTGCCGCCGCCGTCAAAGCCGAGGAAATGTTTTGGTAGCATAGTTTTTTAAGATTGCTCTTACTCATACTCCTACTCGCATTTGGAAACTTAAAAGCGAGTAGGAGTACGAGTTTTATTTCCACTCCCCACGAACAAGTTGGCCGTAAACTTCGCCCAGCGTATCCCAAACTTTCTGCGGATTATCGGGCTTGATGTACGACATGTACGCGGTGCCGTAAAAACTCCACGCGGCGAAGTTGCGTACGCCGGCGGCATACGCCACGGCAACTGCTTCGCGAATTTCGTTTTCGCGGCCGGCAGGAATTTTGAAATTTTGAATCCAGATTTGTGGCTCTTTATTGAACTGCCGGGCCATTTGCATCACCTCACGTGAAAAATCGCCGACAAATTCGGCGACGGGCTTGTTGAACCAAATCCAGTACGGATCGGTGCCGAAAATATCGAGACTCGGAATCGCCGCGACTTTCGACCAATCGACCACGCCGTAGCGCCGTTCTTTGTGCGGCAGCAGGCAGACGGCGTTGCGCATGCCTTTGCCGCGCGCATAATCGCACAGCGTCGTGAGGAACTCAACGATCGTTTCTTCGCGGAAGCGCACAAACTCATCCCAAAGTTCGGGAGATTGCGTTAATTGCGCGAAAGTCGGGAGGGTAACGCCGCGCGTGTTTTTGAATTTTTCCTGGCAACGCGGACACCAACAGGACCAGCGTTCCTGCGCTGTATCTTTGTTGATCCAATCGATGAAAAAATGCGGCTCGTCCCAAAACAAAACTTCGGCGCCGATTTCAACGGCGTCGTCAATCCATTTGTACATGAACTCGCGCGACTGCGGGTGATTCAAACACGCGCCGGGCGCGGTTTCGCCGGTATGGACAATTTGGCACACGCCGCGATTTTTGAACGCAAAATCACTCGTCGCTTCGCCGCCGAAAATTCGCAGCACGCCCCACGGATCGACATAAACCTCGAGCCCCGCAGCTTTCGAGAGTCCGATCAATTCGGCGAGCGTATCCTTATAAAAGAGCTGGTCGTTTTCCGAAAAAGTGTGAACGATGAAATTGCAAGGGTGGCTTTTCATCTCATCAAGGTCGGCGCGAAAATGCCGGGGATTGCGGTTGCCAAAATAGCTGATGCCGGTGCGAATAGGAGACTTCATGAAATTTTCCGGATAATTTTCAAAATAAAACTGCTTGCAAAAGGCGACGTACCTATCCAACGTTATCTTGCAAGTCATTAAGAACTCTTTTAGTAAAATCGTAGTACAACTTCCGGCTTGTCAACGAAGGCGCATTGGAAGCTTGCGCTACAAAATTTCCTCCATTATAATAGTTTCCGGCACATGATCAATTTTCGAAACCACGGGCGGCATGGTAAATTCGTCGCATGTCAACCAGACGGAGGTGCTGTTTCTGCCGAGGTGGGCGCGGCTGTTTTTGAAACTGGAGTATTTGTTGAAAGCCTGAACGTTGCCGTCAGGCGCGGCTGCAGCGCACGATACAACAAAATCACGCCGATGATTTTAATGACATCACCGGGAAGAAAAACAAGAAAGCCGATTTGCGCGGCGCGAGCCAGCGAAAGCGCTTGGCCGAGCACGAAGTTCAAATTCCACCATAAATACAAAACGCCCGGGATAAAAATCACCAGCAGCGCCGCCGTGTTGGCTAAAATCAATTGCGGCAGACTTGCCGGCGGCATGCTCGCCGGAACTTTCACGCCGCGATGCACGATCATGCCGGCAGTAAAGCTGGCCAGGGGAAAACCGAGCAAATAGCCAAATGTCGGTTTGAAAATATAGGCCGGGCCGCCGCCCTCGGAAAAAATCGGCAATCCCATCAGCCCTAAAAACAAATAAGCCAACTGACTGCCCGCACCGTAAAACGGGCCAAGAATGAGTCCCGAAGCCAACACAAAAAAATCTTGCATGGTGAACGAGACGAAAGGCAGCGGAATTTTCAACCGCGCGCCGGTGATCGTTAGGGCGGTGAAAAGGCCGGCCAAAATCAAAAGTCGTTTTGAGCCGTTGGTCGACAAAGCATTTATCCGGCTAACGGTGGTCGGTGATAATGGAAATTTTTTAAAGCGCGCTAACTTCGCGGCAGTATTAATATGCCGCCGCGCAATAGTGCAAGATACGAAATTCCGTTTAAAAGTCAAGGCTTGCATTTTGACGTCGACTGTTATAAATTACAATAGCGCATATTTTAAAATTCAAAAACGTCCGCAAGCCTGGCGCGGCTTACGGATATGATATAAGGATGGTTTGCAGTGGTTTTCGCATTTTGGCACCGGGGTTCTGCCGCATTAATTTCACTTCGTGATCTCTCCGCCGCCTTCACAACTCGGGCAACCATTTTACGGAGTTGCACGCGACGACGCTTTTTTATGATCGGCATTTTGCTTTTGGCGCTAACGTCGCGCCTGGCTTTTTCTTTGCCGCAGCAATCGCCGACCTCTTCGCCCGCGCCGGTGATCACGCGCTCGGATGATTTGCCCCGGCAATCGGCGCACGTTTTTTTGCCGAAATTAGGGCGGGCGAATGGGCCGCCGCAATATTTTCTGGCGCACGGCGAATTGGCGCGACCGCGCGTTGGGCTGGCCTTGAGCGGCGGCGGCAGCCGTGGCTTGTTTCAAATCGGCGTGTTGCTGGCGCTGGAAGAACACGGCGTGCCGATCGATTTCATCGCCGGCACGAGCATGGGCAGCATCGTCGGCGGCCTGTATGCCGCAGGTTACAGCGCGGAACAACTGCGGGAGATCGTGAAAAATATTGCGTGGGAAGACATCACCGTTGACACGCCGCCGCGCACGAATTTATTTGTGGCGCAGCGCCAGGAACGCGAACGCGCATTTTTGCAGTTGCGTTTTCGCGGCCGCCGTCCGTACATTCCGCCGGCGATCACCGCCGGACAAAAGATGCTGGCGGTGCTCACCGACCTCACCATGCGCGCCAATTATCGCGCCGGCGCGGGCTTCGATCATCTGCGCGTGCCGTTTCGCGCCCTCGCGGTAGATTTGTATAGCGGCCGGGAAGTAGCGATTGCGGATGGCGACCTCGCCGAAGCGTTGCGCGCTTCGACCGCGGTGCCGCTGATTTTTGCCCCAGCCGCACAGGGCGACATGTTGCTGGTCGATGGCGGACTTTTGAACAACATTCCCGTCAGTGTCGTGCAACAACACGTTGACGTCGTCATCGCCGCCGACGCCACTTCGCCTTTGCGTGACCGCAAACACCTGAATACGCCGTGGGAAATCGCCGATCAACTGACGACGATCATGCAACGTGATGAAGACGAGGTGCAACGCCGCCGTGCCGACGTTTTGATAAGATTAGATACGCTGGCATTTAATTCGTCGGATTATTCGCAGATCGATTCGTTGATTGCAACCGGTTACCGCAAAACCCTGGCGCAGATGGCGACGATTCAAAATCTGACGCAAAATCCCACGACGCCGATTCTCACGGCGGAAGCGGTTTTTCCCGTTCATTGCATTACGCTTGACAACGGTAAAGAAAACATTACGCCAGAGATTTTATTGGACGGCGCAACCGGCGTCCGGCAAATCGTTTTTTCCACTTCCTTGCGGTTGCCGTCGTTGGCGGTTTCCGAAAATAATGGCGACACAACGCTCAACGCCGCCGCTATTCAAAACTGGGTTGAGGCGGTTTACAACACCGGCCAGTTTGCAGTGGTGCGCGCGGAATGGCACGCCGATTCGCTCGCCCTGGTCACGCGCGAAAACCCGCGCTTGCAAGCCGTACGTTTCACCGGCAACACGATTTATGCAGATTCTGTTTTACTGGCGCGCATGCAATCGCCGCACGACGAGGTGATCAATCATCCGCGCAGCGCCGCCAGCTTGCTGGCGATTATCGAACATTATCGCAGCGCCGGCTATGCGTTGGCAGAAATTCGCGACGTGCAATTCGATTCGACGACGGGCGCCTTGCAAATTACGCTTGACGAAGGCCGCATCGGCGCGATTGAAATCGAAGGTCTTAAACGCACCAAGCCAATTGTCGTGTTGCGCGAGTTTCCGCAAAAACCCGGCGATATCTTCAATTCGACGATCAGCCGGCGCGGCATCGACAACATTCACAGCACCGGCCTATTCGATCAAGTCACGTTGAATATTCAGCGCGGCGCGAGCGGCGCCGTCGTTAAAATCAAAGTGCAGGAAAAACCCTCGGCGGTTTTGCGGCTCGGGGGAAGATACGACACGGAACGCCAGACCCGCGCTTTCATCGAAGTCGGCGATGAAAACGCGTTCGGCGCCGGCAGTAAAATTTTTGCGTATCAGGAAATCGGCAACCGCGATCTCGTCACCCGCCTGTCGCTGCGCAATGACCGGTTGCTGAAAACTTATGTTGGGATTTCGGGCAATCTCTATCGGCAAGGGCGCGACAATTTTGTTTATCAGCATTTGCCGGGCGACTCGGCACGGGAGTATCGCGAAGAACGTTTGGGAGGAAATATCGCGCTCGCGCAGCAAATCCGGCGCTTCGGCGTCGTTTCGCTCGAATGGCGCATCGAAGAAGTGACGTTGAAAAATTTGAATACCGTCGAGCCAGCTAACTCGACGCTGAACACCTTCACGCTGCGGTCGATTGTTGACACGCGCGACCAGTTGCCGTTTCCGCGCCGTGGCCGTTTTTTTCAAGCCGTATTTGAAAATCTCAATGCCGATCTCGGAGAAAAAGAACCGTTTGAATCTTTTCTGCGCTTTTCATTGCGAATGGAGACATTTCATTCGCGCGGGCCGCATACAATTCACCCTCGCCTCGGTTTCGGCCTCGCCAGTTTAAATGCGCTCTTCAGCGAACAATTTCGCCTCGGCGGGCCGGAGGTTTTTGGCCTGCGCGAGCAAGAATTGATTCGCCGGCGTTTTGCCCTCGGCAGTTTGGAATATCGCTACAAATTCCGCCGCCAGCCGCTGCCGACTTTGCATTTGAGCTTGCGGTATGATGGGCTCGACAAACTCGACACGCGCTTTCGCCGATTTGATCATGCTTTCGGCGTTACGCTCGGCTATGAAACGCCGTTAGGCCTACTCAATATTTCTTATGGCCGCTTCAAAAATATCCGGCACCGCGTCTATGTGAATTTCGGTTTTAATTTTTGAAAACATTTTCAGGCTTCCACTTTCGTTGCGAGAAAAACCCTCACCTCGCGCAGGTCAGTTGCCGGCCGCCGTCGATGCTGATGGTCTCGCCGGTGATCCAGCCGGCTTTTTCGCTCGCTAAAAAATAAATCAGCTCGGCGATTTCCTCCGGCGTGCCGACGCGGCCGAGCGGATGCGTGGTTTTGGAATGCTCGAGAAACGTCGCATATTTTTGTTCGTCAAACCCGCTGCGGCGATGCAGATTGGTGACCACCACGCCCGGATTCACGGCATTGACGCGCACGCCTTTCGCCGCCAGCTCCAGCGCGGCGCAGCGCGTAAGCTGATCCAGCGCGGCTTTGCTCACGCAATAGGCCAACACATTCGGAAAGCTGCGCGTGCCCGTCACGCTGGAAACATTGACGATGTTGCCTTGGGTTTGAATGAGCGCCGGTGTTGCAGCTTGCATAAGTTGGAAAATGACGCGCACGTTGATGTTCATCATTTCATCCCAGGCTGCGAGCGTCGTGTTTTCGATGGTGCCATTGGCGATGATTCCGGCGGCATTCACCAAAACATCGAGGCGGGAAAATTTTTCAATGGCCGCTGTGCTAATTTTTTGCGCCGTGCCGTCGGCATAAAGATCAGCCGCAACAACCAAATGTTCCGCGCCCCGCGTTTTGATTTCATCTCCAACGGCGCGGAGAGTCTCGTGGTTTCTTCCGACTAAAACGATATTTTCTTTGGCCGCGGCAAAGCGCAAAGCCGTGGCGCGTCCGATGCCGCTCGAAGCGCCGGTGACGATGACACAGCGTTTTTGCATGGAAATCTCCGGTTATGTTCCGTTTTAAGATAAAACTTTCGGCGACTTTAGCAAAACGAATTTTTCTGCAACAAAACTCTTGAAAAGTTGGCGGTGGGCATGTATCTTTACTGTGCTGATAAAATCGTGTGGAAACCGTTTTAGTTCCAACTTATCAACGATCCTTTTATCGGAAGGGAAGCAAATGCGTTTATCGAATAAGGTGGCATTGATTACCGGCGCGGGCAGCGGCATTGGTCGCGAGACGGCGCTGCTGTTTGCAAAAGAAGGCGCGCCGGTTGTGGTCGTGGATATTAATTCAACGGCGGGACAGGAAACTGTCGCGCTTGTCAAAGCCGCCGGCGGCGAAGCGGCCTTCACGGCCGCGGATGTTTCGAAGGCGGTGGAAGCGAAAGCGATGATTAATTTCGCCGAGCAAACATACGGCAAACTCAACGTGCTGTTCAACAACGCCGGGATTTTCCCCGACGCCGACGGCTCCGTGTTGGAAACCGAAGAAGACGTTTGGGATTTGGTGATGAACGTGAATTTGAAAGGCGTGTTCTTCGGCTGCAAATACGGCATTCCCGCGCTGCTGCGCGCCGGTGGCGGATCGATCATCAACACCGCCTCGTTCGTCGCGTTGATCGGCGCGGCCACGTCGCAAATTGCGTACACCGCGAGCAAAGGCGGTGTGCTCGCGATGACGCGCGAGATGGCCGTGGAATTTGCGCGCCAAAATATTCGCCTCAACGCGATTTGCCCCGGCCCGGTGGAAACGCCGCTGTTAGCGCAATTGCTTTCTGATCCCGCGCGCCGCCAACGACGGATGGTTCACATTCCGATGGGTCGTTTGGCGCAAGCCCGTGAAGTCGCGCAAGCCGCGTTGTTTCTTGCCAGCGATGAGTCCGCGTATGTCAACGGCGCAACGTTTACGGTCGATGGCGGGATTACGGCGGCTTATGTCACGCCGGAGTGAATGAAAATGCGGGCATTGGACGCGGTGTTATAAAAGAGCTTATCCAGCGTTGCCAGTATACTGGTTAAAAATCATTAAAACGGCTTGCGCGATACAGTCGTAACAAACCCCGCATTGCAAAGTTACACTTGACTTTTTGCATCCGCACACTTATATTGCTGTAAAGGCATGGGCACAATGTATTCAATTACACAGGCACGATATGATGGACATCGCAACAGCAACAGAGGCTGAAAATCCCTTTTCGCATGAAACGGGATGCGAGGGCGGCGAAACGAACAACAATTATTATCATGACGCCGGCCTGCCAAGCGGAGCGCAGCTTCAAAAATTACTCGCCAAACTTGACGATAATCTTCTCGCCTCCTTTGCCCGCGAAACGTTATCCGAAATTGTTGAAGCGGTTCGAGAGAACCAATTGAACAAACTCCATGAAATACTCGGTGACTGGATTGCGACCTTTGAAGAATACGCCATCCCTGGCGCGGTTGACAAAATTCGTCAAGCCGGCATAAATATAGAAGAAGGCAAGGGCCTGCCCTGGGAAAAGGTGCAGGAACTGTTGAAAAACTGATGGCAATGTTATATGCCGTACACCATCGGCGATGTCGATAAAGACGTTGTCAAATGGCTCAAAAAATATTACAGCCTTCACGCAGATTTTAAAAAGGCTGTTTCCACCATCGCGGCCAACCCCAAATTACGCCCGCCTTGCAAACATCTTCAAAAAGCGCTTTACTGCAAATGGCGAATTCGTTTTCGTGACAAATGGCGGTTAATTTATATTATTGATGAAACGAAGCAACAAATCCACTTGCTTGATATCGACAATCGTGATGCGGTTTATGATTAGTCACGGTTTGAGTTCCCGCGCCACCGGATACAAATTCCACTCGCCGTCAAAAAACGGCGTGCGCCGATAAAGCCATTGCAATTTTTCTTGCGGGTTTTTTGCCAGCGTCGAATCCGACTTGAGCTTTTGCTCAAACTCCGCTTTGAGTTTCGCATCTTCCGCCAACATGCGCTCCGCCATGGGCTGCATCACATATTCTTCCACATACTCCGTCGGCGTCATGATTTCCAGAAAGAAGCCCCATTGATAAAATGAATCCGCCGAATTTGGCTCGAGCAAAAGAACAGCCAACTCGCCGAGCGGTTGATCGGTGGAAATGCGCACCGAGCCGGCAGGGAAACGCCGCTTGTGGCGCTCGACAACCGGCGTGCCGGTGACGCCGACGTGCCCTTCAAACGGTTGATTCGCCAATTTCGTCTCGGTCATTCGATACATCTCCACTTCGACTTCGCGCGGCGCGGTGAGGGTTTCCATTTGAATGCCGTGCAGCGCCAGTCGCTCAATCACTTCGCTCCACGCCGGCGGAATCCAATACGAGTGCGGACGGCGAGCGGTGAGCGCCGGCTCGTTCATGCGCAAATACGGCACTTTGATGGTGACCGGCTTTCCCGTCCATTGCACAAAATCGCTGCCGGTAATTTTCGAAGGAACGATTTTCGACTCGACCGCCAGCAGATCGATCATTGCCGGCGGACTTTTCGGTACTTGCCAGCTCAGCGGAATATTCTGCGGTCGCCGATTGCGATCAGCCACGACCGCTTCGCGCAGCTTCCGCGTTTCTTTCACCAACAGGCGCATCACGCTCTCCAGCAAAGCATAAGTCCCGAGCACGCGCTGTTTGTAGGGCTTGAGAGAATGATTTTCCACGAGCACCGTTGGCAGATGCCGCACGTCGCCATAGGTATTGGAGAATCGCGGCCCGGCGGTGAAATCAATAATGCCACTTTGGAAATCCCGGCCATTCACCGGAAAGACCAGCGGGCCGGGAATATGCCCCATTACTTTGAGATCGCGCTCGAGGTTCGGCCGCAAAACTTCATCCAGCCATGCCGCAATCGTGGGCGAATAGCCGTGCCTGCCGGTGTGGCCAAACGTGATGTCATACTGATAATCCGCGCCGTCGGTGACGTGAATGTCAAAATACAAATCCGGGTTCCACTCATTCAACGCGCGAATCAGCGCGCGCATTTCCGGCGCATCCAGCTTCGCGTAATCGCGATTCAAATTCAGATTGCTCGCCGTCGTGCGCCATCCCGTTTCCGCCGGCCCGCGCTGATTGATGCGGCCAACCGCCGAAAAACGTTCGTGCGCATCGACGCTGAAAATCGGAATGAAAAGCAAATTGGCGCCGTCGAGCAAATCGCGCTTTTTATGGCGCACCGTCATATCGCGCAAGAGCATCATGCCCGCATCTTTGCCATCAATCTCGCCGGAATGAATGCCCGCCTGCGCGAGAAAAATCGGCTTGCCCGTCGCGCGCAAAGCCGCCGGCGTAAACGCGCGTTCCTTCGAGGCAATCACCATCCAGATGTCGCGACCTTCCGGACTTTTGCCGAGCGAAATCATTTTCAGCTCCGGCGCAGCCGCAACCAGTTTTCGTAGCCATTGCACCGTCTCGTCATAACGCGGCGTCCGCGTGAAATCGCTTTGTTCCGCCGGCGTAATCCACGGATCGTTTTTCGGCGCCATCAATTCCTGGCTTTTGCCGTTCCATTTTAAGTCCGGCGGCAAAACGGCCTGCTGCGTCGCCTGGCTAAAAGCGGCAACGGCAAACAACAGGCTTGACCATAAAATGCTCCATTCCCGGCGCATCGGTTCTCCTTTATATTTATATTCAGTTTCACCAAAAGACTAAACACAGCCGATTTTTGTTCTATTGGGTTGCACCGGCAATTTCTCACCGGTTAAAAAGCATTGCTTCGTAAATTCTAAACGTTCTGCGCAAGATTAGCGCGCTCTTTACTGCACATTTAAATGTCAACTATTTTTCTTGTTTTTGTGCATCGATTTGTGTATTTTGAATACACATAAAACAACGCATGGCCGGAGAAAAAATGGACACACTCAGACTAAACATTACGCTGTCAAGAGACATCGCCGCCAAACTGGATTTATTGGCGGGCCCCAAAGGGAAAAGTTCCTTTATAGCGGAGTGCCTGCAACAGCGCATTGCATATTTGGAAGAACAAAAGTTGAAAGAACTTCTCAAAGAAGGCTATCAAAATACCAAGACCGAAAGCCTGGCGTTGGCAAAGGAATTTGAGCCGGTTGATTTGGCGGGATGGGATGATGACTATTAAGCGAGGTGAAATTTATCTCGCGGTTCTTGACCCTGTTGTCGGAAATGAAATCGCTAAAACCCGTCCGGTGTTGGTGGTTTCCAATGATATCAACAACACGCATGCCGGCACGGTGAGCGTCTTGCCGATCACCTCGCAGCGATTGGATAAGATTTATCCTTTTGAAATTTTTTTGCCGCAGGGCGCTGGCAATCTCCCCAAAGATTCCAAGGCCAAGGCCGATCAAATTCGCACGCTGGATAAAACACGCCTGGTTTCTCGCGTTGGTTCCCTCCCCGAACAAGAGATGGCTCGCGCAGCGATGGCCGTCAAAATCCATTTGGATTTGTCGTAAACACCCGCGTCGCATTTCATTTTGTCCCCCCGCCTTTTTGATTTGCTATAAACATTTCGTTTTTTATTTCCGCAAGCGCGCCGCGCAGGCGGTATATCCACTAAAATTGGCGATCAACGTTTCGTTTTCATGGCGCTTCCTTAAAGTGATTCCCACCTCACGTTGAACCGCTCAGCGTTTCGGCTCACGAAAAAAATACCGCTTGGGTCGGCGAATCTTTTATTCATTAAACCGTCGGCAGGCGACATGATGAAAACAACGCAACAACTTTGTTTAATGGCAGGACTGCTGCTCTGCGGCGCGATCAGCGTTTCCGCCCGGCAGATGACCACGTTTAATCTCAAAGGCAAAGTCATTTATGTCGAGGATCGCCAGAATCGTTTGGCAAACGGCATCAAAGTGGGCGATCCGCTTGGCGGCTTCATTCAATTTGATCGAGCCGCAACAGATAATAACTCTGATCCGACCGTCGGCGATTATTGGTACGACAAACGGCCCTC
>Ga0247727_10007080_pt1 | contig 21613 bp, 20 predicted proteins | sample WisWelCaveWW1625_FD_202498 | JGI IMG/M metagenome (GOLD analysis project Ga0247727, IMG submission 202498) | Biofilm microbial communities from Wishing Well Cave, Virginia, United States - WW16-25 | ecosystem: Environmental > Aquatic > Deep subsurface > Groundwater > Cave microbial mat | place... | reverse complement strand
CGCGTTGGCCGCGTCCACGCACCGCTGGACGAACGTCCGCTGGTAGGCGTCGGGATAGAACGACCACGTGCCGCCCTTGATGATCAGCTCGATCTTATCCGTCGCGTGGCCGGTCTCTTGGAGCGCTTCCAGGCGCACGCGGACTTGCTCGTAGGCGTCGTAGTCGGTACGGAGTGCCCGCATGACCGCGGGTTCATTCGTGAGGTAGCTCTTGGGTGCCCGCGCTTCGGTGGGGCAGTAGACGCAGCGGCCGGGGCAAGCGAAGGGCTCGGTGATCACCGTCACCGTCGCCACGCCGGAATGCGACCGGATGCCGTTGAGGGTGAGGATGCGCTCGACGTGCTCGTCAGGCGCGCGGTCGCCGCGCGCGATGTCGTCGCGGTAGCGGCGCAGCAGCGCGTCGTTGCGGATCATCGGGCCGCGCGCCTGGGCCGCGAGCTTCGCCTTGAGGCGGCGCAGCTGGGTGCGGTCGTGCGGCAGCGTCTCCGCGATCTGGTCCAGCAGGGTGCCGACAGCGTCCATGCGGTTATGATAGCAGAGTCCAGGTTGCAGGGTGGCGCCAGGCTCTCTTATAATGAGCCCACGATGGCTGAGCCGCTGAACGTTGAGCACGATGAGTCCGGCAGCCGCTTTGTCGTGAAGCTGCAGGGCTTCGAGGCCACGCTCATGTACCGGCGGGACGGGAAGACGCTGGACTTCTACCACACGTACGTGCCGGAGGTCTTCCGCGGCCGCGGCGTGGCCGAGCAGCTGTGCAAGACCGGCTTCGAGTACGCCAAGGCCAATGGGTTCACGGTCATCCCATCCTGTTCGTACATCAGCGAGGCGTATTTGAAGCGCCACAAGGAATACCAGCCGCTGACGCGCAGCGGCCCCGCCTCGAACCCACTGGTGTCCGGCTGATGGCGATCCACAAGGTCGCCCGGCTCGGGCATCCGGTGATTCGGACGCCCTGCGCGCCGGTGCCGAAAGAAACCATCGCGTCGAGCGCCATCCAGCGCTTCATCGACGACATGGTGGAAACCATGCATGAGTACGACGGGGTCGGTCTGGCCGCGCCGCAGGTGCATGTGTCCGCGCAGATCGCGGTGATCGAGGCGCAGGGCAATCGCCGCTACCCGGGCGAGGGGCCGATCCCGCTCACCGTGCTGATCAACCCGAAGATCCTGAACGCCTCGAAGAAGCAGCGGGCGGACTGGGAAGGGTGCCTCAGCGTCGTCGATTTCCGCGGCCAGGTGCCGCGGGCTGAGTCACTGGACGTGGAAGCCTACAATCGCAAGGGCGAACGGGTGCGGTTTGAAGCCCACGGGTTCTTCGCGCGCGTGATCCAGCACGAGTGCGACCACCTGGCCGGGCGCGTGTTCCTCGACCGGATGCCCGACCTCACGACGCTGTCCCACCTGCAGGAATTCGCCCGCTACTGGCAAGAAGGCTGACCCGCCGCTAGCCCGCGACCAGCGGGCGCGCGGCGACGGTGGCGCGCAGGCGGGCGTTGCCCCGCGCGATCTCGACGGCGGTTCCCGGCTCGTACGCCCCCCGCTTCACGTACCCCAGCGCGATCGGGCGCTTGAGCGCGGGTGACAGGCACGCGCTGGTGATCTGTCCGGTGTCTTGGCCGTCGTGCAGGATGCGGTCGCCGGGTTCCGGCGTCTCAGCGCCGTCGATCAACAGCCCCATCAGCTTCTTGCTCGCCGACCCGTACGTCGCCATCCGCGCCACGATTTCCTGCCCCACGTAGCAGCCCTTCGTCTCGCTGGCCGCGAGCGCTTCAAGGCCGGTTTCCGGCAACAGGTGCTCCTCGGTCATGTCCAGGCCGTACCAAGGAATGCCGGCCTCGATGCGCGCGGTGTTCAGCGCCTCCCAACCCGCCAGGCGCAGGCCGGCGCCGGGGGCGAGACGCGTCAGCGACTCCCACAGCCGCTTGGCGTGGGATGACTCGACGATGCACAGCGCGCCGAGCCCGCCGGTCAGGCCATCGCGCACGAGCCGCACCGGCACCTCATCGATCGTCGCCGTGGCGTGGTCGAAGCGCTCCGGCAGGGCAATCACCTGTTTGGTCAGGCGGCTCAGCGCGGCCATGGTTTGCGGCCCTTCGATCGCGAAGACCGCGTGGCGCCGCTCATGGTTGATGACCGTCACCGCTTCGGAGAACACGTATCCCTCGAGGGCGCGCGCGAGGGATTCGGCGCGCGTGGCATCGCAGAGCAGCCACGCCGCCTGCTCCATCATCAGCACGCGCAGGTCGGCCAGCAGCGTCCCGTTCGCGTTGAGCAGGGCGGCCGCGCAGCCGCTGCCGGGGGCGAGGCGCTTGATGTCGTTCGTGAGCAGGTTGTGCAGGAAGGCGGCGCGGTCCGCGCCGCCGATCTCAATGACGGCCAGCGTCGAATAATCGACCAGTCCGGCGCCGGAGCGCAAGGCCCGGTACTCGGTCTCAAGCGACTCAAAGCACCAGGGTACGACCCAATTGCCGAGCGGTCGGTAGGTCACCGGGCCTGTCGCATGCTCCGCATGAAGCAGCAATGGATACGGCATCGCTTGGCTCACTCTAGCGGCCGCGTCCCGGTGCGTCAAGGAGGCGCGTCTTGACCGCGCGGAGGGATTCCGTTACGATGACCACAACAGGAGGATGTTCATGACGACTGCCGCCACCACGTGTTGCTCGACTGAGGAACGGAAGGGTGTCGTGACCTTCAAGGGCAAGCCGATGACGCTGGTCGGGCCTGAAATCAAGGTGGGCGCCAAGGCGCCCGACTTTGAGGTGGTCGGCACCGACCTGTCGCCGGTGACGCTCGCCGACTCGAACGGCAAAGTCCGGCTCATCAGCGTCGTGACGTCGCTGGACACCGGGATCTGCGACGCGCAGACGCGCAAGTTCAACGAAGAAGCGGCGAAGCTGCCCGGCAACGTCGAGATCCTGGCCATCAGCATGGACTTGCCCTTCGCGGGCAAGCGCTGGTGCGGGACGGCCGGCATCGACAAGGTGAAGGTCGTGTCCGATCACCGCAAGGGCTCGTTCGGCAGGGCCTACGGCATGCTCATGAAAGAACTGCGTCTGCTGAGCCGGGGCATCTTCGTCATCGACGCCGCCGGCACGGTCCGGCACGCGGAGTACGTGCCGGAAGTCGCCACGCACCCGAACTACGACGCCACCCTCGCCGCGGTGCGCCAGCTCGCCAAGTAGCCCGTGCCGCGACGCGCATGACCTGGCTCCGGATGTGGTGGGTGGCCGCCCGGCTCGCCTGGCCGCACCTGCTAGCACCCTGGCGCTCGCCGCTGCTGCGCTGGCGGATTGAGACCTACGGCGTGCTCGACGAGCACGGACGCCTGCTCCACGCGCCGGAGATCACGGCCCGTCATTTCGTGCGCTTCACCGTGGCCAATCGTCCGGCCCTGGCGCGGTTCCTGCGCTGGGCCGCCGCGCTGTAACACCACGCGGTTTTCCGTTGGGCCCGGCATCGCTGCCGGGCCTTCTTTTTTTGACGCCTCAGGTATACTTAGACTAAGTGCTTGTTAATGCTGCATAAAACGCCATGAAAGACCTTACTGAACCAACGCTCAACGGTGCCGTCGAGCCGGAGGCCCAGTTTGTCTCCGGGGCGGCGCTTCCGTTGACGGACGACCGCTTTCCGCTGCCGGCCCCCCGGCGCGTGCGCCGGCGCCTCGTCAGGGCGTGGCTGATCGGCCTGACGATCTTCGGCTATGGCCCGGCCATCACCTACGGGCAGCTGGCATGGCTGTTCAACGAGCATCAGTGGTACTGGACCTACCTGTTGTATTTCACGGAAGTGCCGCTGGTCGGCGGCTTGTGCGTGCTGGTCCTGCCATGGATCTGGTACCGGCCGATCCACGACGCGCTGGTGGACTGGACCAGCGGGGTGCCGGTGGACCGGGCCCGGTGCGCGGCGATCTATGAGCAGGCGATCCACTTGCCCTGGCGCCTGGCGGTGGCCGCATTCTCCGCGGGGTTCGTCGGCTACGTCATTGGCTTCTCGGTGCTGCACTGGCAGGCCAACCAGCCCTGGATCGAGATCGCGAAGACGCTCCCGGCGATCCCGCTCGTGGGCGGCATGATGGGGGCCTTCTGCTACTTCGCGACTGCCCGCGCGCTCTATCCCGTCCTGGCGTGGTGCAGCGTGCAGCTGCGCTACGCGCGGCCCACCCGCCGAGTGTCGCTGGCCGAGAAGTTCCTCGCGACCGTGTGCGTCCTCATGATCGCCACGCTGTGCCTGCTGCAGCCGGCGGCGTATTCGATGGGCCAGACCGTGACCGAGCACCACCTGAAAGAGCGCGCCCTCACCCGGCTGCAGAACGCCGCGCACCGGATGCAGCTGTTCAACCGGCTGCAGGACCAATTCCCGGTGCTGCAGCAGGCCGTGCTCGGTCGGGAGGGCTATGCCCTGGTCCTCGACGCGCAGGGGCGCGCCCTCACGCCGCATCCGCGAGGTTTCACGCACATCGACCAAGAGCGGTTCTACAAGTTCTGGGAGCGGGCCGGAGGCTCCGAGGGCAGCTGGGTCGACCGCTTCGGGCGGCACCGGGTGGTGGCGTTCATCCGGCTGCGCGACCCGTCGCGCCTGCTGGTCTCCGTCGCGTTCCCCTCGGATTTCGCCCTGCCGCTGAACCATTACATGCAGTTCGCGTGGCTGGCGATGCTGGAGGTCCTGCTCGTCCTCTTCATCTTCGGCCGCTATTTCACGCGTAGCATCACGACGCCGCTCGGGGACCTCACGCGGACCGCCCAGCGCATCGCCGAGCACGGCGACCTGACCCAGCACGTGCCCGTGACGACCAATGACGAGCTGGGCGAAGTGGCGCTCTCCTTCAACCGCATGATGCAGCAGCTCCAGGCCTCGCAGGCGGACCTCGAAGAGTACACCAAGCGGCTCGAGCGCTCGACGCAGGAGCTGTCCATGCTCAACCAGGAGATGGAAGACCTCCTGCGCGTCGTGTCGCACGACCTGCGGGCCCCGCTCATCAACATCCAGGGGTTCTCGCAGCGCCTGGAGCCGCTGATGGCCCAGACGCTGCGCAGGCTCGAGGAGCTTGCCGTCCGGCAGGGCGCGGACGAGGCGCAGCGCGCCCAGATCGAAGCGCTCAAGACGTCGGTCCAGGCGCGGTTCTCCGAGTCCCTGCGCTTCATCGGCAAGGGCGTGGAGAAGATGGACGTGCTGCTCTCGTCGCTGCTGGCGGTCTCCCGCGTGGGCCGCAAGGCGGACGTCATGCAGCCCAACGACCTCAACGGGATCCTGGACGACGTGCTCGCGACCTTCGACCACCAGCTCAAGGAACGCGCGATCGACGTGATCCGCCAGCCGCTGCCGCCCCGCGTGCCGTGCCGCCGCAACGAGATCAACCAGGTCTTTTCGAACCTGCTCGCGAACGCGATCAACTACATGGGCCCGACCGGCCGCCGGTTCATTGAGATCGGCGGGACCGAGCACCCGGACCGCGTCGAGTGCTACGTGCGGGACACCGGCATCGGCATCAACCCGGAGGACCAGGAGCGCGTCTTCCAGATGTTCATGCGCCTGCAGGCCGTGGACGTGCCGGGGGAAGGCGTGGGGCTGGCGTACGTGCGCAAGATCCTCCGCTCGCACGGGGGCAAGATCTGGGTCGTCTCGCAAAAAGGCCAGGGGAGCACGTTCTTTTTCTCATTGCCTGCAACCAGGGGGTGAACCGATGACCACACCGCGCCAGTCGATCATGATCATGCTTGTGGAGGACGACGAAGGCCACCAGCTGCTCATCCGCGAGAACCTGCGGGCGGGCGGCATCGTGAATGAGATCATCCACATGTCCAACGGGCAGGAGGCGCTGGACTACCTGCAGCGCCGGGGCAAGTATCAGGACCCGGCCAAGTCGCCGCGGCCCGGGCTGATCCTGCTCGACATCAAGATGCCGAAGATGGACGGGTTCGCGGTGCTCGCGAAGGTGAAGGAGGACGCGCAGCTGCGGCTGATCCCGGTGCTGATGCTGACGTCGACGGACGACCAGCTCGAGGTGAACAAGTGCTACGGCCTCGGGGCCAACAGCTACGTGGTCAAGCCGGTCAAGTATGACGAGTTTCAGGAGCGCGTCAAGGCGCTCGGGCTGTTCCTGGACATCGTGCGCTTTCCGGAGTAGGGTCGAACGCTGGGGGAACGATGGCGACGCCGATCTCGGTGCTGCTGTTCGAGGATGACGAGGGGCAAGCCCTGTTGACCAAGGAGGCCCTGGAGAAAGAGGGCTTCCTGGTGGACGTGGCATATACCGGCCGCGCAGGCCTCGACCGGCTGCTCACCAAGGACTACTCGGCCCACCTCATCGACCGGCAGCTGCCCGATATCCCGGGCATCGAAGTGCTCCGGCGCATCGCCACCATCAAGCCCAAGGCCATCTCCATTATCGTAACCGGGCACGGCGACGAGCAGGCGGCGGTCGAGGCCATGAAGCTGGGCGCCTCGGACTACGTGATCAAGTCCCCCTACATGGGCCACTTGGCCGCACTCCCCGTGGTCATCCGAGAGAGCCTCGAACGCCGGCAGCTCAAGCACGACCGCGAGGAGCTTCAAACCGAGCTCTGGGAGCACGCGCGGCTCCTCGAGGAGCGCAACGCCGAGCTGCGCCGGGCCAACGAGGAACTGAAGCGCGTCGACCAGCTCAAGTCCGACCTCGTCTCGATGGTCAGCCACGAGCTGCGGACGCCCCTGGCCACGATCAAAGAATTCACGGCCATCCTGATCGATGAGATCGCCGGACCGGTGACCACGGACCAGCAGGAATATCTGGGCATCATCAAGGGCAACATCGACCGGCTCTCCCGAATCATCGACGACCTGCTCGACATGGCCAAGATCGAAGCCGGCCGCGTGATCCTCACCAAGGCAATGGTGCACGTCGGCCCGCTGCTCGAGCAAGCCGTGCAGTCGCTGCGCCCGCTGGCCGAGAGCCGCCGCATCGCGCTGGCGCTCCAGGTGCCTGCGGACGCACCCGGGGTGCTCGCCGACGGCGACAAGATCATGCAGGTCCTCGTGAACCTCGTCAGCAACGCCATCAAGTACACGAACGGCCAAGGGCGCGTGACGATCGGCATCGAGGAGCAGACCAACGAGGTCCAGTTCAACGTGACGGACACCGGTGTCGGCATCGCGTCGGAAGACTTGCCGAAGCTCTTCGAGAAGTTCCAGCGGTTCCACCGGACCGCCGAAAACGGCATCGCCAAGGGCACCGGGCTGGGCCTGGCCATCAGCAAACGGCTCGTGGAGCTGCACGGCGGCCGCATCTGGGCCGCGAGCACGGCGGGCAAAGGCAGCACGTTCTCCTTCACGCTGCCGAAGTACCACGTGGAAGAAGTGTTCCGCGAGTACATCCGCGCCGGCATGGAAGAGGCCAAGCGGAAGCGCACGCACCTCTCGACGATTATCCTGAGTGTCGACAAGTTCCAGGAGCTGAAAGCCCTCTACGGCCTGGAGGAGACCAGCCGGCTGCTCAAGGACCTGGAGGTCGTCACCCGCGACACCGTCCGCCGGGGTGCCGGCGACGTCGTGGTGCGGTGGCAGCGCGGCGAGATGGTCGTGGTGCTGGCCGAGGTGGAGAAGGCCGGAGCGCAGGCGATCGCCGAGCGCATCAAGCGGATCGTGGAGGCGAAGACGTTTCATGTGAATGGACGGGCGGTCGTGGTCTCGCTGGCGATCGCGACCGTGACGTATCCGGAAGAAGCGACGTCCGAGGACGAGATGCTGCGCATGACCGAGCATCGCTTGCAGGGCGGCGAGAAGGCCCGCATGCGCGTGATGGTGGTCGATGATGAGCCCAAGATCCGCCAGTTCCTGAAAGAGGCGCTGGAGATGCGCGAGTACGAAGTCCTGACCGCCGCCAGCGGGCCCGATGCCCTCGAGCAGCTCACGCACGAGCGGGTCGACCTCATCTTGCTGGACGTGATGATGCCCGTGATGAACGGCTATGAAGTCTATCATTTGCTGAAAGAAACGCCGCAGACGGCCGGTGTTCCGGTCATCATCATCACGGCCAAGGGCGAGCGGAAGGACCGCGAGCTGGGCCTGGACAGCGCCAGCTACAACTACATCGCCAAGCCGTTCCAGCTCGAGGACCTGCTGGCCAAGGTCCGGGACGTGCTGCAACAGCAGCAGTCGGCGAAGCTCTAGCGATGCCAACCCTCTTGATCGTGGAGAATGAACCGGAGCTGTTGCGGGCGGTGCGTATCCGCCTGACGGCCGCCGGGTTCACGTGCGAAGCCGCGCGCAACGGCCGGGAGGCGCTCGAGATGGTCGAGCGCGTGCATCCGGACCTGATCATCGTGGACCTGCTGATGCCGGAGATCGACGGCTATGAGCTCTGCCGGCGGCTGCGCTCCGAACCGCGCACGACCTCGATCCCAATCATCGTGCTCAGCGCGGTACCGCAGCACGCCATCGACCGCCGCAAGGACCCGTTGGAGGCCGCGCGGGTGCTCCACAAACCGTTCGATTCCCAGGAGCTCGTCAACGCAGTCCGTGAGTTGGTGGGTCCGCTGACGTCAGGAGGACGGCATGGCTGAAGGCAAGAAGATCCTTGTGGCAGATGATGAGCAGCAGCTGGCGATGGCCATCAAGATCCGCCTGCAGTCGAAAGGCTATCAGGTCGTGACGGCCTCCGACGGCAAGGCGGCGCTGGAGCTAGCCCAGCAGGAGCAGCCGGACTTGATCATCCTCGATGTGCTGATGCCGGTCATGGATGGGTATTCCTGCCTGCGCGAGCTGAACAAGGCGCTGGGGCGTGGCAAGGTGCCGATCATCGTGCTCACGGCGCGCGACCGCATGAAAGACCTGTTCGAGCTGGAAGGCATCGAAGACTACGTGATCAAGCCGTTCGACCACGAGGATCTGCTCGTGCGGATCGAGCGCGCCTTCAAGCGCCGCGAAGCCAAGGCCGCCCCGACGGCCTGATACCACCAGCGTGTGGCGGGTCCTGCCGCCGGACAGCCCCATCCCTCGGCGGCGGGGGATTCCTCATATCTCACTTCGTCGGCCCCCCCCATCCCCCTTCCGCACTCGGGATGGGGCGGCCCCGTCCGGCGTCACCCGCCACACGCCCATAGCATCATCCCGACGTGGCGGTCCAGGCCTACGCGGCCGTCGACGGTGACGTTGACGGTGCCTCAGTCCTCCCCTACAATAGATGATTACCATGCCCACCATCATTCCCTTGCAAGACACTGTGGTCTACGGGCCCATCCGCTCACGGCGCCTGGGGTCCTCGCTGGGGCTCAATATCCTCCCCACGAGCCACAAGGCGTGCTCCTCGAATTGTGTCTACTGCCAGTACGGGTGGACCGCGCCGCCCAAGACGCCCGAACGCCTGAAGCGGGCGGCCGAGCTGCTGCAGGACATCGAGGCTTCATTCGCGGCGCATGCGCGCGACGGCACGCCGGTGGACTGCATCACCTTTGCCGGCAACGGGGAGCCCACGATCCACCCGGACTTGCTCGAGCTGGTTCAGGGCGTCAAGGCGTTGCGCGACCGCCACTTTCCGGCGGCGCGCGTGGGCATCCTGAGCGACGCCACGCAGATCACCCGGCCTGCGGTGCGCGATGCGCTGGCCCTCTTGGATGACCGGTACATGAAGTTCGACGCGGCCGATGAAGCGACGTGGAAGCGGATCAACCAACCACTCGTGAGCATTGGCTTCAACCAGATGCTCCAGGCGCTGCAGACGCTGCCGGGGGTCGTTCTGCAATGCATGTTCATCCAGGGCAGCTATGACAACACCGGGGCGACGCACATCGACGCGTGGGTGAACGCGGTGCGCGCGATCAAGCCGCTGTCGGTGCAGGTCTATACCGTCGACCGGGGCACCGCCGCGGAGGGCATCGAGGAAGTGCCGCGAGCGGTCCTGCAGGCCATCGCCGACCGCTTGACACTCGCCACTGGAATCCCCACCGAGGTCTACGACTAGCCATGCGCCAGCGCACGATCGGCACGACGGACGTGAAGGTCTCCGAAGTCGGCTTCGGCGTCTGGACCGTGGCCACCTCGTGGTGGGGCGTGAAGGATGAAGCGTTCGGCGTGCGGCTGCTCCAGCAGGCGTTCGACCTGGGCATTACGTTCTTCGACACCGCCGACACGTACGGCAACGGGCTCGGCGAAACGATCTTGACCAAGGCCCTCGGCGACAAGCGCGCGCAGATCATGATCGGTACCAAGTTCGGCTACGATTTTTACAAGAACACCTCGCGCCGCGGCCACGAAGAGCTGCCGCACGACTGGCGCCCGGAGTACGTGCGCTTCGCGCTCGAGGAAAGCCTCAAGCGCCTGCAGACCGACCACGTCGACATCTACCAGCTCCACAACCCCCGGCTCGATGCGCTCCAGAAAGATGACCTGTTCGCCGAGCTCGAATCGCTCAAGCGCGCGGGCAAAATCCGCGCGTATGGCCCGGCGCTTGGGCCCGCCATCGCCGAGCGGCAGATCGAGGAAGGGCGGTGCGCGATCGACCGGCGGCACTGTGACATCGTCCACATCATCTACAACCTGCTCGAGCAGATGCTGGGTCTTGGACTCTTCGACGCCGGACGGCGCCAGCAGGCCAGCTTCCTGGTGCGCGTGCCGCACGCGTCGGGCCTGCTCGACGGCACGGTGAAGCCTGAGACGGTCTTCGGCGAAGACGACCACCGGTTCCACCGGGTGAACACCGAGGACAAGAAGCGCCAGTGGCAGGTCAACGGCCTGAAGAAGGTGGAGCAGCTCGACTTCCTCTGGAACGGCCGAGGCCGCAACCTAGCCCAGGCCGCGATCCAGTTCATCTTGTCAGAGCCGGCGGTGGCGTCGGTGCTGCCGAACATCTACAACGAAGATCTGCTGCGCGAGTACGCCGGCGCCTCGGATGCACCGGCGCTGACCGCCGACGATCTCGCGAAGGTCCAGGGCCTCTACGCCGAGAACTTCGGCCTGGTCGCCGCCTGATGGACACCGCCATCGATGTCTTTGATGAGACTGATAAAGCCCTGCTCACCGAAGTGCAGAAGCAGTTCCCGATCGATCACCGCCCATTCCAGGTGCTCGGCGAGAAGCTGGGCATCTCGGAGCAGGAGTGCCTCCGGCGCGTCGGAAAACTGAAAGAGCAAAAAGTCATCCGCCAGCTCTCGGCCATCTTTGACACGCGCGCCCTAGGCTACCAGAGCACGCTGGCCGCCATGAAGGTCAACCCCGACCGCGTTGACGAGGCGGCCGAGATCATCAACCAGCACCCCGGCGTCTCGCACAACTACAAGCGCAACGACCCGTTCAACATCTGGTTCACCGTTGCGGTGCCGCCGACCGATTCGCTCGAACAGGTGGTCAACATCCTCCACACCCTCTGCGGCGCGGACGAGACGATCATCCTGCCGACACTGCGGCTGTACAAGATCGGCGTGAAGCTCGACCTCACCGGCACGGAATCGACGCTCGAAAACCAGGAAGACATCTACAACGAGCAGCGGCGCAATGCGCAGAAGCCGCCGCTGGGCGACCAGGACCTCCGGTTCATCCGGGCGCTGCAGGAAGACTTGCCGCAGATGGAGATGCCCTACGCGGTGTGGGCCGAGCAAACCGAGTCGACGGAAGATGAGCTGTTCGACTGGGCGCGGCGGATGGAGCATCTGGGCTACATGCGGCGCTTCGCCGCGATCCTGCACCACCGCAACGCGGGCTTTAAAGCCAACGCGATGGTCGTGTGGCAGGTGCCGCAAGAGCAGGTGGACCACTGCGGCGAGCAGATGGCGCTGTTCCGCGAAGTCAGCCACTGTTACCGGCGTCCGGTGTACGCCAGCTGGCCGTATCCGCTCTTCACGATGATCCACGCGCAGACCTACTCGGGGTGCATGGACATCGTCAAGCGCATCGAAGAGCGCATCGGGGCGTTTCCGCACAAGAACCTCTTCAGCACGAAGGAATACAAGAAGATCCGCGTCAAGTACTTCACACCTGAGCTCGACACCTGGTGGGCCGAGATTGGCAGCAAGGTCCACATATAATAGTAAATTAGTAATCTATCCGAGCATGCCGAATAACATCGAACTCATCAAGCAGCGCTATGGCAGCCCGTTCGGGGTGCTGAAGGCGCTCGAGCGAGCCGCGGCCGCAGGCGCCCAAGCCCTGTCGGAAGACGACGCGCAGATGTGCCGCTGGGTCGGACTGTACCCGCACCGGCACGAGCCAGGCTTCTTTATGCTCCGGACGAAGCAGCCCAACGGCCTTGTGACGCCCGGGCAGCTGGACGTGCTGGCGGACATCACGGAAAAAGAGCAGAAGGGTTATGCCGACATCACGACGCGGCAGGATTTCCAGCTGCACTGGGTGCAGGCGGCGAAGGCGCATGAGACCATCCGTCGTCTGCAGGACGCCGGCATCACGACGATGGGAGCGTGCGGCGACATCGCGCGCAACATCGTCGGCTGTCCGGTGGCGGGCGTGGACAAGCAGGAGCTTTTCGACGCCAGCCTGGTCGCGTTGAAGCTGCACGAGCTGTTTCTGGGCAACGAGACGTACGCCAACTTGCCGCGCAAGTACAAGATCAGCGTCTCGGCGTGCCCGGAGCAATGCTGCCATCCGGAAATCCACTGCGTGTCGCTTGTGGGCGCCGCAGGCACGGTCGATGGCAAGACGGCGCATGGCTTCGACGTGCGGGTCGGCGGCGGGTTGTCGACCCAGCCGTTCCTGGCGCAGCGGCTCAACGCGTTCATCACGCCGGACGAGGTCATCGAGGTGGTCTCGCGCATCACCGACATCTGGCGCGAGACGCCGGAGTACCGCGAGAAGCGCCACCACGCCCGCCTGAAATACCTGGTCCATGACTGGGGCGTGGCCAAATTGCGTGACACGCTCGAAGCGCGCCTGGGCCGCCCGTTGCTGGAGAGCCCTGCCGGCTATGAAGACCCGCCGGAGAGCTTCCGCGACCACGTCGGCGTGCACGCGCAGAAGCAAGCCGGGCAGTACTATGTCGGCGCACCGGTGTTGGTCGGCCGCATCACGAGCCGGCAGCTGCGCAAAGTCGCGGATCTGTCGCGCCGGTATGCGGACGGCAAGACAATCCGGCTGACGGTGCGCCAGAACATCCTGCTGCTGAACGTGCCGGAGGCGAACGTCGAGAAGGTGCTCAATGGCTTGGCCGAGGCCGGGCTGTCCGTCAACGCCCACCCGGTGCGGCGCAGTGTCGTGACGTGCACCGGCACCGAGTTCTGCCGGCTGGCGATCACCGAGACGAAAGCGCGCTCGCGGCAGATCATCGAATATCTTGAGAAGCGCGTGCCGCTGGATGAGCCGCTGCGGCTGCATGTCACCGGCTGTCCGAACGCGTGCGCGCAGTACCAAATCGCGCACATCGGACTCATGGGTTCGAAGGCGAAGGTCGACGGCCAGACGGTGGACGCGTACGATATCCTGGTCGGCGGGCAGGTGGGCCGCGGGGCTGCGTTCGGCCACGCGGTGCTGCGCAAGGTGCCGGCGACCGAGTGTGCCAAGCGGCTCGAGCAGCTGCTGCTGGCCTATAAGCGCCAGCGCAAAGGGCGCGAGGCGTTCAACGCCTGGTGCGTGCGCGTCGGCGACGCGGCCATCGTCAAGCTGCTGACCGAGGGCATGGCGCACCCGCTGGCCGATGTTGAGGATGTGCCGGCGGCCAACGTGCCGGAATCCGACGGTCCTGTGTATTAAATGCGGGGTGAGTTGAGCCGCGGATGAAGTCGCTGGCCGTGATCGTGTCGGGCGGAAGCACCAACAATTTCGTCCAGGTGCTGACGCTGCTGATGGCGGCGGTCCACTCGGACCTGCGGGTGCGGGTGCTGTTCCGCGACGAGTCCGTGGCGCGCCTCCAGCCCGGGCGCATCAATACGCTCGAGTGGACGCCGGCGACCGCCGCGGATGCCGCCGGGGCGGAACGCCGGCTGGCGGCGCACGACCTGCGCGACTTGCACAAGCTCTGCCGGGACATCAAGGCCTCCGGCGACGTGAAGTATTACGCCTGCAGCTCGTCGATGGCGCTGGCGGGGCTTAAAGCCGGCGACCTGATCCCTGAGATCGATGAGGTCCGCGGCCTGCCGTCGTTCCTGCTGGAAGACGTGGCCGCGGCGGACAAGGTGCTGACGTTTTAGGGGACAGGTACCAGCATCAAGAAGCAGCGTATCTGTCTGGTACCTGTCCCCTCAATCGGAGCGAGATGGCCCAACTGACACGCGAGCAGATCCTGCGGTACAGCCGGCATCTGATCATGCCGGAGGTCGGCATTGAGGGCCAGCAGAAGCTCAAGGATGCCGGCATCCTCTTGATCGGCGCCGGCGGGCTGGGCTCGCCGCTCGGGCTGTACCTGGCCGCGGCCGGGGTGGGGCGGCTGGGCATCGTGGATTTCGACACAGTCGACTTCACGAACCTGCAGCGGCAGATCATCCACCGCACCGAAGACGTGGGGCGGCTGAAAGTTGAGTCGGCCAAGGAGCGCATCCTGTCCATCAACCCGGACGTCGAGGTGAAGACGTTCAATACGAAGCTCTCTCGCGACAACATCGTCGAACTGATCAAGCCCTACGATGTGGTCATCGACGGCACCGACAACTTCCCGACGCGCTACTTGACTAACGACGCCTGCGTGTTCCAGAACAAGCCGAACATCTACGGCTCCATCTTCCGGTTCGACGGCCAGGCGACGGTGTTCGCGCCGGGCAAGGGGCCGTGCTACCGCTGCCTCTACCCGGAGCCGCCGCCTGCCGGCATGGTGCCCAGCTGCGCCGAGGGCGGGGTGTTGGGCGTGCTGCCGGGCATCATCGGGGTGATCCAGGCGACCGAGGCGATCAAGCTGATCATCGGCCGGGGCGAGCCGCTCATCGGGCGCCTGCTGCTCTACAACGCGCTGACGATGAAGTTCCGCGAGCTGAAGATCAAGCGCAGCCCGGGTTGCCCGGTGTGCGGCGACCGTCCGACAATCAAGGAGCTGGTGGATTACGAGGAGTTCTGCGGGCTGGGGCGGGGCGAGGCGGTTGAAGCGACGCACAGCGAATACGACCTGGGCCCAGGCGAAGTGAAAAAGGCGCTCGCGCGTGACAGCAAGATCGTGCTGCTGGACGTGCGCGAGGCGCATGAACACGAGATCGTGAACATCGAAGGCTCCACGCTCATCCCCTTGTCGGAGCTGCACCTGCGCACCAACGAGCTGGACACGGCGGACACGATTATCACGTACTGCCACCACGGCCACCGCAGCCTGGAGGCGATCAAGACGCTGGAGCACTTCGGGTTCAAAAAGCTCAAGCATCTGCGCGGAGGCATCGATGCCTGGGCCGCGGAGGTGGACCAGGACATGGCGCGCTATTAGGCCGGCTTTTTTTCTACCCATTCAGCCGGAGCAGGTTAGAATAATTGGGTGATGGAAGCTCAACCCGTCCGCATTCTCTTGGTTGAGGACAGCCCCACGGACGTCCAGAACATCCGCGAAGCGCTGGCGAAGGAGATGGACGTCCCGTTCCGTCTCCAGCATGCCGAACAGCTTTCCGCCGCGCTCGCCATCCTCTCCCGCGACCCGATCGATGTGATCCTGCTCGACCTCCAGCTGCCCGACATCCAAGGCTTTGGTTCCATCGACCGCCTCCGGCGCGCCAATCCCGGCGTGCCGGTTGTGGTACTGACCGCGTCCGATGACGAGGGGCTCGCCGTGCAGTCGCTCCAGCAGGGGGCCCAAGACTACCTCGTGAAGGGCTACGTGCAGGTGTATCCCAACCTCCTGCGGCGCTCGGTGCGCTACGCCATCGAGCGCAAACGGGCCGAGGAAGAGCTCCAGAAAATGAACCGGCAGAACGAGCAGCTGCTCTCCTCGATCACCTCGCTGCTCATCGGCGTCAGCCCAAGCGGCTTCATCACCCACTGGAACGCCGTGGCGGAATCGACGTTTGGCTTGGACGCGGCGTCGATGCTGGAGCGGCCGCTCTCCGACCCCTCGATCCGCTGGGATACGGCGCGAATTCTCGGCGGCCTGGCCGAGTGCCGCAAGCGCGGCGTGCCGGTCCGACTGGACGACATCGCCTTCACGCAAGCCGGCAGCCAGGGCGGGCTGCTGGGCGTGACGATCACGCCGATACGGGGCGCGGCCGGCGAGCCGTCAGGCTTCCTGCTCTTCGGGGCGGACATCACCGACCGCAAGCTCGCGGAGGAGGCGCAGCGCGAAAGCGAGGCGCGCTACCGTTCGCTGATCGCCGCGATGGCCGAGGGCATCATCCTGCAGGATGCCGAGGGCCGCATCCAGACGTGCAACGTCAGCGCCGAGCGCATCCTGGGGTTGACAGCCGCGCAGATGCAGGGCAAGACGCCGATCGAGCTGCACTGGCAGACGGTCCGCGAGGACGGCTCGCCGTTTCCCAATGAGCTGCGCCCGTCGATGGTGACCTTGCGCACCGGCAAGCCCTGTTCCGGCGTCGTGATGGGCGTCCAGCGCCCGGACGGCACCCTGGCCTGGATCTCGGTCAACTCGCAGCCGCTGTTTCGCCCGGGCTCCACGCGGCCGTACGCGGTCGTGGCGTCGTTCTCCGAGATCACCGACCGCAAGCGCGCGGAGGAGGAGCGGCTCACCCTGCAGTCGCAGCTCTCGCAGGCGCAGAAGATGGAGACGATCGGCCGGTTCGCCGGCGGCATCGCGCATGACTTCGAAAACTTCCTGCAGGTGATCCTCGGGTTCGCGTGGCTCATCCGGGCGCGGTACAAGGACGACGCGGACTTGATCAACGACCTGCAGGAGATCGTCCACGCGGCCGAGAGCGCCTCGGGGATGGTGCGGCAGCTCTTAGCCTTCTCCCGCCGCCAGCAGTTGAAGCCCACCGTGCTCGAGATGAACCGGACGCTTGAGCACATGGAAAAGATGCTCCAGCAGTTCGTCGGCGAGAACATCCAGCTCTCGCTCGACCTCACGCCGGACCCGGTCCTGGTCCAGCTCGACCCGACGGCCTTCGAGCAGATCGTGATGAACCTCTGTTCCAATGCGCGCGACTCCATGAAGCAGGGCGGGCGCCTGACGCTGCATTCGAGGATCGTGACGCCGGACGCCGCGTTCCGGGACGCGCACCCGACGGTCATGGCAGAGGGAAAGACCTTGGTCGAATTGGCGGTCACGGATACCGGCTTAGGGATGGACCCGAGCGTGGCGGCGAACATCTTCGAGCCGTTCTTCACCACGAAGCGCTCAGGTCTTGGCACGGGGCTGGGTCTGGCGGTGGTGCACGGGCTCGTGCGGCAGCATGACGGGTTCATCGACGTGGAGACCGCGCCCGGCAAGGGCACGACGTTTCACCTCTTCTTCCACCGGCAGGAGCTGGGTGCCGCCCGCCCGGTTGCGGCGCGCCCGCCCGCGGCGGCCGTCTCGACGGGCGCGGCGCCCGGCGCGGTTCTGCTGATCGAGCCGGACGCGCGCCAGCGCGGGCTCGGAGAGGAGATCTTACGCGAGGCCGGGTACCGCATCGCCGGCGTGCACGAGGCTGGCCCGGTGGTCGAGCACCTGACGCAGGCCCGGGACCCGGTGAGCGTGGTGATGGTCAGCAGCGATAGCATCGAGGGCGATGGGGCGGAATTCGTCCGCCGCATGCGGCGCCCGGCGCCGGATCTGAAAGTGTTGATCATCACCGGCCACCGGGACGAGCGGCTCAGGATGCTGGCCGAGAGCGTGCCCGGCGTCCAGGTGCTGCGCAAACCCTATGTGCCGGCACAGCTGCTCGACAGCATACGGGGGTTGCTGGAGCCGGCGCCGGAGGCGCGGCCTGTGCCGGCGGCTGCAGCGCCTGCGGCCGACAAGGCCCAGGTGTTGATCGTGGATGACGATGAGTCCATCCGCCGGCTATGCCAGCGTCTGCTGGGCGGCGGATACGCGGTCGCCACTGCCGCGTCAGGGCGCGAGGCGCTTGCCGCGCTGGACCGCCAAGCGTACGACCTGCTGCTCACCGACATCAAGATGCCGGAGATGGACGGGTTCGAACTGATCGGCGAGGCGCTCAAACGGCGCCCGGCGCTGAAAGTGCTGGCGATGTCCGGCCTGTTGACCGACGACATGCAGAACCGGCTGCGGACGTGCGCCCCGGCGTGCGGGGTGCTGCGCAAGCCCTTCACAAGCACCGGGCTGCAGGAAGCGGTGAAGCAACGGATGTCCGAGGTATGATGCGACGCATTGGAGGCGCTAGATCGGGCCGGATGCTAGGCGCGACGACGACGGCGTACCCGATGTGGTACGCCGAGGAGGAGCAACGCCGCAGCCGGTTCCGAGATGGCGCCTCCCCATCGACCAACTCTAGGGCGCGGCGGGCTGGGCGCGGCCCGTCGTTGCTCGTCGCTTGCGTACCGCACCGGGTACGCGGCGCTCCTCGCGCCTCGGTCCGCATCCCAGCGCGCTCGCGCCAATGCCGTCGCATCATACCTCGGACATCCGAATGCCTGTAACCGAGGCCGCCATGCAGTCCGATGAAGAGTACCGCCGGTGGCTGGCCCGGTTCGCCGTGGGGCTGCTGCTGAGCGCCTCCGCCGGCGTGCTGCTCTTCAGCCTCCTGTTCCTGCGGGACCGGATGCCGTGGCCGCTGCTGATCACCTGCGTCGCCAGCGGCGCGGCCATCGCGCTGCTCATCGCCGCGCTGCCGTGGTACCGGTTCCACCAGGCCTGGTTCCTGATCCCGCACTGCCTGACGCTGGGCGTGGCGGTCGCCCTCGTCCACATCTCGGGCCGGCTCCAGAGCCCGTTCCGGCTGTTGCTTGTCGCGGTGCTGATGTTTACGATCGCCTACTTCGAGCACGCGTGGTTGTGGATCAGCACGGGCAGCCTCATCGCCGGGTTCATTGCCGTCCACCGGGACAACAACCCGGCCTCGGGCTGGGGCCACGGCGTGATCGAAGCCGCCTGCCTCGTCTTGATCGCGTTCATCGGCAGCCGCACGATCCAAGCATTGCGCGAGCAGCGCCGGTGGATCAGCCAGCTCAACGTGCGCATCCATGAGCAGCGCGCGCAGCTGGTGGAAGCGACCCGCACGCAAACGACCATGCAGCTGGCCGGCGGCGTGGCCCATGAGCTGAACCAACCGCTCACGGTGCTGCTCGCCGAGTCGGACCGGCTGCGGCGGTTGCCGCAGCTGCCCGCCGACGCCAAAGAATCGCTGGAGCACTGCTTTCAGGCCGCGCAGAAGGCGGCCCGCATCGTGCAGGAGCTGCAGCAGCTAACGACCCATACCACGACCCCGTACGTGGGCGGCGTGGAGATTACGCATGTGTCCACGTCACCGTAGGTCCCGCAGCGAGGAGGCCGCATGCCCCATGTGTTGATCGTCGACGACGACACGGCGATTCGCGAAGTGCTCTATGATGTCTTGAGCCGCAAGGACTTCACGGTCCTGACGGCCAACTCCGGGCTGCAGGCGCTGGAAATGCTCAAAACACAGCGGCCGCAGTTCATCCTGCTGGACCTCACCATGCCGGGGCTCACCGGCCTCGAGACGCTCAAGCGGATCCGGCTGTTCGACGACACCGTGCCGGTCATCCTGATGCGCGGCGTCGGCGACGCCGAGGCGCCGCCCGCGGACCTCAAGCGGCTGGGGGCGGTGGAGATCCTGCGCAAGGAGCTGGGTGTTGAGCTGTTCCTGAAGAACCTCGAGCTGGTGATCCGTCGCCTGCAGGAGGCGTCCCACCCGGCGGACAGCGGGGCGGTGGTGCGCGTGCCGGGCACGATCCTGCTCGTCGATGACGAGCCCCGCATCCTGAACCTGCTCGGCGAGTTCTTCCAGTCCCGCGGCCTGAACGTGGCCAAGGCCAGCTCGGGCGAGGACGCGGTGGCCGCCATGGCCCGCAAACCCATGGCCGTGCTGCTCGACATGACCATGCCCGGCATGGACGGCCTGATGACGCTCAAGCGGATCAAGGAGATGCACCCGAAGCTGCCCGTGATCATGGTGTCGGGCATCGGCGATGAAGCCACGGTGCAGGAAGCGCTCGATGCCGGCGCGTACGACTACGTGACGAAGCCGTTCAACCTGGAATACCTGGAAACCGTGGTCCTGACGAAGGTCCTGCTGGGCATGGAAGGCTAACGATGCCCAACCCCGTCGACAGCGCGAGCGAGTCCGCCGCACGGATCTTCTCCGGCTGGCTGCTGAAGGCTTACCGCCGGCCGCTCTGGTTTCTCCTCATCCTCGTGGTCGTGCCGCTCGCGATCATCATGGCGGCCACCTATGTGGCCAGCGCGGCGCTTGCGCGCGCGCAGGCGCAGAACAACCTGCGCATGACCGCGCAGCTGGCCTCCGAAGCCATTCAGGAAACGCTCGATGACGCGGTGCTCTTCGGCCAGCTCACCGCCATGCAGCCGGCGTTCACCGAGGCGCTGGACCACCGGCATGGCGAGCGGCTCGCCGCGCTGCTGCAGGTAGCGCTGCCGCTGCTGCCCCACGTGGACTTCGCGCAGGCCGCGACAGCCGACGGCCAGGTGGTCGCCTCCTATCCGCCGCGCGGCGACGCGCCCGCGACGCTCGCACAGGACGCGGTCTTCCGCGCCGCGCAGACCGACGGCTGGCATCCGGAGGTTTCGGCCGTCTACCTGCGGGACGAGACGACGCTCGAAAAGGTGGTGGATGTGGTCATGCCGGTGGCACGCGCCGGCGAGGTCGTGGGCGTGCTGCGCTTGGAGTTCCAAGTGGCGGCGGTCAAGGCCTGGATCCAGCGGATCCGCGTCGACCCCGAAGGCTTCCTGTACGTCGTCGACCAGCAACAGCAGCTGGTCGTCTATCCGTTCCAGGTGCTGCCGGGCAAGCCGAAGGTCGTCGGGGACTGGCCGCCGGTGGCGTATGACGTGCCGCCGTCGGGCCACGCCATGTCGTTCCGTGATCCGCCGCGCGGCCGCGACTGGCTGGCCGGCGTCTATCCCATCGGCGAGACCGGGTGGCGGGTGATCGCGGTGCAGCCGCAGAGCGCCGTGTTCCGGCTGATCCACCGGGTGTTCTGGCCGATGGGCATCCTCGTGGCGCTGCTGATGGCGGCGGTCGTGTTCGTGAGCCTGCGCTGGGCCGCGCTGCAGGCGCTGAATCTGCGGCTGCTGCAGCAGAACGCCAAGCTCCTGAAGCAGTCGCAGCAGCGCTGGACGCTGGAGCGCGGCAAGCCCGACAAGCGTGAGGGAGGAACGTCATGAGTTTGACGTTCCGCCGGGCCGCGCGGGCGTGGCTGGCCGTTGCGGTGGCCGCCGGGATGCTGGCCGCTCCCGCGCTCTGGGCCCTGCAGCGCACGGTCAAGACCAAGACGCACAACTATCCCAACGCGCCGGTGGAAATCCGCCGCTCGCAGGTCGCGCTCACGCAGACGTTCGCGACGCCGACGCAGACCGGCGCGCCCGACAGCGGCGCCCGCCGCAGCCGGGTCCGCTACGCAAACCGGGACGGCCTGGTGGCCTCGGGGTACACCCTGAACGGCGAAACGTCGTGCATCAACAAGTCCACCCAGGGGGTCGCAGCGTTCGCGCTGACGATCGTGGCACTCGACGCGTTCCATCAGCCGGTGCAGCTGCCGGGACAGCGGGAAGCCTTCGCCGTGCAGCAGATCGTCGAGCCGCTGGCGCGCGGCGGGACGGCGCAAGTCACGTGGGAGCAGCCGGTCGCCTCGCCGGATAT
>Ga0247727_10007079_pt1 | contig 21613 bp, 15 predicted proteins | sample WisWelCaveWW1625_FD_202498 | JGI IMG/M metagenome (GOLD analysis project Ga0247727, IMG submission 202498) | Biofilm microbial communities from Wishing Well Cave, Virginia, United States - WW16-25 | ecosystem: Environmental > Aquatic > Deep subsurface > Groundwater > Cave microbial mat | place... | reverse complement strand
GCCTCGTCGATGATACTTTTGATTTTCACGAATTGTTGCAGATCATAATTTGCGCCTAATTCGCGCAGCAATAGGCTGGTTTGAATGATGAAGAAAAAGAGCAGGGCATAATAAGCCACCAGCCGCCCCGGATGCGCCTGCAGGTCGTTTGGAGTTTGTTCTTTGCGTTCCGGTTCGCTCATTTCCTCCTCCGTGGTTTCGGCGTTTTGGCAGCTCGAAGAAACTCTTCCAATTTTTCCGGCACGTCGCTGCGTTCAACGTCGATAAACTCTTTCGCGCGCGCGCGCAAATAACGAAGATCTAATTGGGGGCGATTTTGTGGGATGAGCGTCTGTAAATCAAGAATGTCTTTGGGGCGTGCGGCGATAAGCTTCATGATGATAAGATCTTCAATCGTGCAGACATTGGCTTCGACATCATAATAAAATAAACGCTGGCTTCTTTTCACGGCCAAACGTTCGAAGCCGCTCAATGCGGCGGCGACATCCACTTTGACCTCTGTCGTTTTGTGTTGCAACGGCACAAATAAACAGCGTTGGAAGAATGCCAGAGGGTTGGATTTGAGGGAAATATAATCGTCCGCAAATACACCGAGGATTTGTTCCAAAGTATCAATTTCAGCAAGTATCGTCACATCGATATCAGCCGTAACTCGCGGAGCGCCATGAATGATTACAGCGATGCCGCCGATAATGGCATACGGAATCCGATGCGCCTGACATCGTTGATCAATGTCGGCCAGGGTTTGTTCAAATTGTTCCGCCATGAACCTCTCGCCATTTTTTAAAAACTTTTTGCACGGCTATGTGATGCTCGATATCCGCCTCAATTTGAGCGGCGGTTTTGCCGGTTTTGCGCCATGCCCGATGGGCGGAATTAACCAATTCGAAGAATAATTCACGCGAAGGTGGATACTTCGCTTCGAGTTCGGCGTCAACCTCGTTCATGACTTCATATTTGCGCCACCACTGCTCGATATATTTCTTGCGGGCTTTGGTCATATTCGTCCTCGCTTTTATTAGTTAATAAGCTAAAACATTTCTGTCGGAAAGTCAACCCTATTTTTAACGAAACAAATTCTGCGCGCTTGAAATATATTTGACTTTCACCGCCGGATGAAGTATATTGAATACACAACAGGAGATTCTGCCATGTCCAAAGATGCTCAAATCACCGTCCGTGTAAAAGACCGCCTGCGAAATGATGCGGAAAAAATTTTGCGCCAATTAGGGGTTTCGACCAATGAGGCCGTCAATATTTTTCGCAGTCAAGTGGTTTTACAAAAGGGATTTCCATTTGCTGTAAAAATTCCCAATCAGAAAACAATTAACGCCTTTCGCCAAACGGAACGCAATAAAAATCATTTGAAAACCTACAACTCCTCGGAAGAGTTGTTTATGGAAATGGACAAATGGTGAAACGTGAAACGCCTTAAGCCTGACAAGATCAGCGGCGCCGGCATTTTGCGAATCAAAGATCACGCTCTGGCGAGAGAGTGAGCCGAATACCGCGAATGTCATCTTGAAGCTGATTTTCTTCTATTTTATAAAATCGAAGACGAAGCATTAATTCTTGAGCGCGTGGGAACCCATTCCGATTTGTTTCAATAAACCGGTAAAACACAAAAATCAAAATGATTACAGACGATCCAATGAGATGATCTGTATTAATTTTGACTTTTTACTTTAATCCTAATTTTACGTCAAGGCATCGTCGCCACCACGCGAAAGCCCAGGTTGTTGCTGCGAAACGTCGGCGGGGCGCTGCGGCGATGCGCGACGCGCAGTTTCGCCGGCGTGTCGTTCCATGAGCCGCCGCGAATCACCTTCTCGGTTCCCTGCGCCGGCCCGCCTGGACGATCCCAGATTTGCTTTTGATAATAACTGCCCTCATACCAATCGCTGCACCATTCCGCAATGTTGCCGGTCATGTCGAAGACGCCGAGCTTATTGGCGCCAAACTTTCCCACCGGCGCGGTGAAAGCGTAATTGTCATTGTAAGCCCGCCAGATCACCGGCCAATCCGGAAAAACTCTTTTCAGCGCTTCATCACCGACGTTGCCGCCGCGCACCGGTAACGGGGCGCCGTTACCCCAACTGTATTTAACTATATTGTTGCCGCCGCGCGCTGCCAGCTCCCATTCCGCCTCCGTGGGCAAACGATATTTGTACGGGCCTTTGAGCGACAACCACGCGCAATACATGATCGCATCCTGCCACGAAACGCCGACCACCGGATGCTCGAGACTATACAGCATGGGGCCGAACTTTTTATAAAACGGATCGGAGCCGGTTTGATAATGATACTTGCTGTTCGGCTTCATCCATTCCGGAAAATTGCCGCCCGTGGCTTTGACAAACGCCAGATATTCGCGATTGGTCACCTCGTGCGCGCCGATCCAGAAATCATCAACCCGCACCAGGTGCGCCGGCTTCTCATTCGTATTGCCGTCGCCAAAAAGATCGCCGCGTTTAAATTCCGCGCCCGCGATCAAAACCATGCCGGCCGGCGGGGCCTTCGGCGCCGGCGTTTTATTTTCAACGCGCGCCGGTGGCGTCGTTGTGACGCGCGAACGATTTTCAACAAAGCCGTTACGCGTTTTTTGGGCGTCGCGGCGTGCCGGGTTGCTACGCCGCGTTTCAATTTTTTTATTGTTGATTGCTGCCGGACGCGATTCAATGCTCTTCGAGGTCGGGCTTAATTCCCGGCGGGTCTCGGATTTTTGCGCCACTTCGGTTGGCGCTGTTACCGGCGGCTTGACGCTTGCATTGGCCTCCGGCGTTGGCAATACGATTTTTTCTGTCTGCACCGGACGCGACGGTGTTGGTATTGACGTGCGCTGGGAAGCTAAGCGAGAATTTTCATTGGTCGCTTTTCCCGGCGCCGGCAAATTTTTAATCTGCAAAGCCAGTTCCTGCCAACCGGCGGTAAAGTATTTTCGCGCTATGGCTAACTGCGGCACTTTCCAGATCGCCAGCGCCGCCGAAACCATAAATACCAGAAAAGCAACCGCGCCCAAATAACGCCGGCCCTGGCGTTTTGTTTTTGCCCGTTCGTGAAACGGCCGACGAGCCGGTTGCGATTGCGCCGTCGCGATTGCTTCTTTTTTTGACGTTGGTTTTTGTCGCGTGGCCGGTTTCCGGTTTTCACGCCCCGGCAAAATAACCCGTTCGTTGAGAACAATCCCGTCCAGTGCGGAATTTTCAGCTTTCGCCGTGCCTTCGGCAGATGGAGAAACCGCGGCGGGTGTTGGTTGCGGCGTTCGCTGGCCGTGGCGCAAAGCGTTCAGACATTTATTGACTTCGGCGGCGTGATGCGGACGATCGTTCGGATCTTTCGCCAGCAGCCATTGCACGAGATCCGCCATGTGGCCGGTCACATGTTTTATTTTGCTGTCGAGGCGCGGCGGCATCTTGTGCAAAATCGCCGCGCGCAACTCGGTCTCATTGTGCGCATTAAAAGGCACGCGACCGGAAAGGCATTCATAAAAAATAATTCCCAACCCGTAAAGATCGGAGCGATGATCGACCGGTTGCCCGAGATATTGTTCCGGCGAGCAATAAACCGGCGAGCCGATGCGGGCCTGATAACGCGTCAGTCGCGCATCCGCCTCGAGAATTTTGGCGACGCCGAAATCCACCAGCTTCACGAGCTCGCCGCCCTTGCCGTCCGGAACCAGCATGATGTTGTCCGGCTTTAGATCGCGATGAATGACGTTGTTCTCGTGCATGCAATGCAACGCCTCGCCGATCTGCAGGCCCAGCTCGATCATTTGATCGGACGCGAGCACGCCCTTTTTCTTCAACAATTCCCCGAGCGACATGCCCTCGAGAAACTCCATCACCAGATAGAGCATGCCGTCGGGCGTCTCGCCGAAATCATACACCGTCACGACGTTCGCATGTTTGATGCGCGCCGCGACCCGCGCCTCCTGATAAAAGCGCTCGCGAAATTCCGGATTGGTCAGCACTTCCGGCCGCACGAATTTGATCGCGACAAAATCATCGATGAACAAACGCCGCGCGCGAAAAACGCTGCCCATGCCGCCTTCGCCCAGCTTGTCTTCCAGGCGGTACTTTTTGTCAATCACCATACCGCGATTGGGCTGCGGCAAATCGAAGTTGCCGGCCGGCGGCGGCAAACAAACATGTGTCAACGCGGTGTCGTACGGCGAATTGCAATGCGTGCAAGTTTTAACGATGCTTTTCACGACCACTTAATTTTTTCCTATCCCGATGCTCAAGCCGGTTTGCAAAGTTAAATAATGAATCGCCGGCCCATCATCCAGAAAAATGTCGTACTCTGCGCTTGATTTCAACCACGCCGCCGGCCCGAGCGGCAGAAAATGCGCGACATTCGCCGCCACGCCAAAACGGCGCTCGGCCGTGGTGATCGACTGGCGGTTGTCTCTCACTGTCACCTGCGGCATGATCAGGCCGATGCCTAGCCCCGTATGAAATTGCCGATAAACGCGGCTGTCAAGCGCCGCGCTCAATTTCATTAACGACGCCGAAGCTTTTTTACCATACTTTAGCAGGTTCGTTTCCACGCCGCTTTTGACATTCAACGGCAGGTAATCGTAATTTAAATTGACGGACAAGCGATTTGACAATGGCAGCGTGCAATAAGCCTGCAAACCGACGCTGGTGGTATAAGCATGCGTCATGTCGACCGTCCGCGTTTTGTCGTCCGCCGTTTTGAATTGCACCCAAAAATTCAATCCCAACGATTGCGACGAGCTTTTAATCGGCTGCGCCAAACCGCTCGTCAGGCCGAAAATGACTTTCTGAGTGCGGAATGATAAGGTCGCCGCATCGTTTAACTCGGTGGGCGCAATTTTATTCGGCGACAGCGATTCGTTTTTTTTGTTATTCGGCGTCGCCTCCGGCTTGCGTAACTCGAGGACGTCGCCTTGCTGAATCGCCGCGTTCTCAGCCTGCGCCGTCATCTTAACGCCGGCAACTTTCGGTTTTACCACGACGACTTCCACGCGCCCGATCCAATACACGAAATCGCCGGCGTAGCGATTGACGTCAAAGACATCGCCGAGGTGCAAACCGGCGTCTTCACCTTTGTCAATAACGCCGGTGTTTTTATCGAATTGCAAAACTTTGATCACCGGCTGCGCCGGCGCTGACGAAATGATCAGCAGCATCGCCAGAACGGCCAGTTTAAACATCCAATTCATAAATTCCGCGAGGTGATGGTTGTGAAAATTTTTCGCAGTTATTCCAAATGATTTGATGATCGTATGCAAACATCATCCCATTAGATGATCCGGATTCGCAAATTTAATTTATAAGCAAAGGATTTGCCACGCGCGCTTGCCATTCAACCAGGAGGCTGGATTTGCGACGGTTTTTTGAATTTAGAAATTAAATTTGCTCAAGATTTGCTTAAACCACAGCGCCACCGTATGCCCGCGAGAGCTTCAACTCGTTTCCCGTTACGATTTTGGCGGCAGGGATTCCAATTACGTAAAACGTAATAGAGAATTAATGGCTCACGGAATTGGAACGGCTCACGGAAATGAAGTATAAAAATATTTCTGTGAGATTTCTAATTCAGTTGGCGATTTTTTGGGGAAATTTACCGCCGCGCTGACAATCTTTGAAACTCCTCGACGCTGCCAATGCGAACCGCGCAGCCATGCGGACAATTATTGACGCACGCCGGCCCGTGGTTGCTTTTGTAACACAGATCACATTTGCTCGCCAACAATTGCGGTTTGCCGCGCAACAATTCGGGAATCATATTCTCGCCCCACACGCCGCCGGTTTCATGCATCACGATGGCGTCATAAGGACAATTGTTGGCGCACGCCTGACAGCCGATGCAGAGATTATCAACGATTTCCACGACGTCACCCACACTCGCGCGGCGAATCGCGCCGGTCGGACAACCCACCAAACAAACCGGATCGTGGCAATGATAGCAGGATTTCGTGATGAGCAAATTTTCATACTTGTCACCTTCGCGCACGAAACGCGGCCGCCCGCCGTGCGTATCTGCGCAGCCGCGCACGCATTCATCGCAGCGCGTGCAAACATTCAAATCAATCACCAGAATACTGTTGCCCTGTACCAGCCCCTTTTCCAGCGCGGTTTGAATGAATTGCGACTTGCCGATGTTTTTTTTGCTGCCGCCGATCTGCTTGAGGCGCGCCACCGCCGACTCCCAGAGTTGCTTGCCGAGGCTCGAATATCTTTTGGTGAGCGCCACAAAATCCTCGCGAGAAATTTTCACGAGATCGGTGAACTCCACCGAAGTCGCCGAGCAATTCCAGCCCTGCAGGCCCTCGACCAAAAGCTCGGCTTCGCCCAGCGTCATGCCTTTGGAAAGATATGAAACAATGAGATTGCCTTCGCCCATTTTTTGCGAGAGCTTCACAAACCCGGAGCGCACGAGATAAATCGCCTCGACCGGCTCGCTTTCTTCAACAATGATTTCGTTCGGCTCGTATGAAACCAACTCCACTTTTTGCGACAGGGCTTCGAGGAATGCATCGTCGCAGGGCCGAAACAGCGGCGTTGTGCGGAGCTGCGCCAGCAGCGCGCGCTCGCGATAAATTTTGTCGAGTCGCTGTTTGAGCGCCGGTGATTTGCGCTTCATGCGCCGCAACGCCGGCACGCGAATTTGCACCAGCACGCAATCCGCCGCGGCGCGCGCCGTCACTGATTGCGGCCAACCGCTCATCGCCCCGATCTCGCCGAAAATCTCGCCGGGGCCGAGATCCAACGCGCCGCCGGCCGGCAGATTGAAATCCATCGCCGAAAGAAAGACGATCTGCTCGCCGTTGTTTCGACTGCGCTCAACACTTGTTTTATTTTGTTTCTCCAACTGCGCTTGCAAAACCGTTTTGCCTGCGCGCCCGCCCGGCGCCTCGGCCCGGCGCGGCAAATTTTTGTGCAAATAAACTTCCACCATGCCCTGCACGACAAAAAACGCCATGTCGACATAAGTGCCTTCTTCAAAGAAAACGGCGTTCTTCTTCCATTTCGCCACGGAGACGTCGGCGCTGATCTCTTCGAGAAACTCGTCGCTGTAATCGCGGAAAATCTCGAACCGCCGCAAATCGCCCGGCGAGAGTTTTTCGGAAATTCCCAAAATTCCGGCGGTCGCCCCGTAAGACGTCCAGCGATCCCTGTATAATTCGAGGCGCTTAATAAACGTCGGGCGAATGTTGGCGTTTTTATAGTTATTGGTCATTGGTTTTGTAATTTTTGTGTTTATAAAAATCTCTAATTTAAGAATTGTCATTCTGGAAGAATCCTGTTGCAAACCAGCACGGTGCTAGTGACAAACAAGTTCCCTGCGGGATGACAATGCCGAAAATCTGGAAAATGTCATTCCGGAAGAATCCTGTTGCAAGCCAGCACGGTGCTAATGACAAACAAGTTCCCTGCGGGATGACAATGCCAAAAATCTGGAAAATGTCATTCTGGAAGAATCCTGTTGCGAGCCAGCGCGGTGCTGGTGACAAACAAGTTCCCCACGGGATGACAATGCCGAAAATCTGGAAAATGTCATTCTGGAAGAATCCTGTTGCGAGCCAGCGCGGTGCTGGTGACAAACAAGTTCCCCACGGGATGACAATGCCGAAAATCTGGAAAATGTCATTCTGGAAGAATCCTGTTGCGAGCCAGCGCGGTGCTGGTGACAAACAAGTTCCCTACGAATGACAAATGCTGAAAATCTGGAAAATGTCATTCTGGAAGAATCCTGTTGCGAGCCGGCACGGTGCTAGTGACAAACAAGTTCCCTGCGGGATGACAAATGCTGAAAATCTGGAAAATGTCATTCTGGAAGAATCCTGTTGCGAGCCAGCACGGTGCTAATGACAAACAAGTTCCCTGCGGGATGACAAATGCTGAAAATCTGGAAAATGTCATTCTGGAAGAATCCTGTTGCAAACCAGCACGGTGCTGATGACAAACAAGTTCCCTGAGGGATGACAGATTTTCCGATGTCAATCGCGGGGACTTCACTTTTTCTCGGTTTTCTGATACAACAACTCCAGCCGCTTTTTCACAATCATCAGAATCTCCCGCACCGACGCCGTATCGCTGACGCTCGGAAACGGCGGCAGATCCAGCGGCGCCGCGGGGGCAACATCTTCAGTGGGTAGCGTTATCGCGGTCGGCATGGGCGGCGGCATTGCCGGCGCTTTGGGTTTGATAAAATTGGGCGTATTGGCCGCCGGCGTTTCGGCGCGAACAGTTTTCGGCGCCGCGGACGCCACCGCGGTTTCAGGTTTTGCCGCAGGTTCCGTTGTTGCAACAGCCTTCGCTACCGCCTCTGCTACTGGCGCTGCGACTGCCACTGCAACCGGCTCGATTTTCACCATCTGCGCCACCGGCCCTTTCGCGGCCATCGCTTTTTCAAACGGGGCTTTCACCAGATCATCGCCGCCCGGCGGGCGTTTCCAATGCTTTGCAACTTTTTTAATTCCCGAAATATAATTGAAACTCGCCCCATCCGGATGCCCGGCTGCAAGCAATTTTTGATCGGTGATATAATGACAACGCACGCACGTGTTGCCTCGATTATCCACCTTCTTCAATTCGACCATGCCCAACTTCAGCGCCTTCTCGTAACCGCCCGGCTTTTCCGAGTGCGGATCTTTATAACCGCTGCCGGCGCCGTGACAGCTTTCACAGCTCACGCCCTCTTCCACTTCCCGCGCTTCTTTGCCGGAGACCACCGTACCGTGGCAAGAGGCGCAGAGCTGATTGCCCTTCAACATATTGCCCGCCCCGACGCCGGCTAATTGAGCGATTTTTTCGTAAGCCGTCGGATCATCATAAAACGCGTCGATGGTGGCATGATGCGCGTCGTCTTTCCACCAGTTGTTTTCATTTGTGTGGCAATTGCTCTGCCCCAGCCCGCAACTGCCCGTGCCGAGGGTTTTGTATTGGGCGAAACACGGGGAAAAAATTGCACCCAGATTTGTTATCAACACAAAAACAGATTTTAATAAAAGAATTCTACTCTTACGCATAAATTTAATAATAAAAAATCACTCACCGGATGAAGAGCGACCAATGGATTACGGATTAAAAAATTCTTGTCGATGGCTTTTGATCAAGTCTATTCTTTAGTCATCTTTCGACATGATGTAATTGCAGTGATCGCAAACACCACCTAAATGCTGCTCGTCAATTCCCAAGGTAGTTCCGCAACGAGCGCAATTCTCATATTCACTCTCGTATCCACAGATTGCGCATCTATCTTCTTCGATAATATATCCATCTTTGTAACAATCAGGACATTTGACAAGAGGCAACTCGTTTCCATCATCATAATGTAAATAGATTTCAAAACTAAAGTATTCCTTGAGACAACTCTCTGTTGCTTTGGAGAACGACATTATATTATCGCATGAGCGACAAACGAATTTAGTGTCTTCCAAATTTTTAGAATTACCGTTTTGCGGTAACACCAAAGGAGAACCACAACTATCACACATAACTTCGTTGATCGCCGTGCTCAAAATCTCGGACTGCCAATCAACTTTACCCAGTTCTTGATGGCACCCTGACTTTTCTTTTTCAAAAAACTCATGAATATTTAATAATTTTGTCCAGCAATCATTACCCAACAAGTCAAGAGGATCTGCGTTAAGTTGATGCTTAATAAAATCTGTCATGATAAGAAACGTTTGAGAAAGCACCTCTCGAATTGCATCATGATTGTCTGTGCTGTAATAATGTTCTAAATCATTGCGTATAGCAGCGATCTTGTCAACTCTTTTCCATTCTATATTAATGTTTAGATTCTGGAAGCGCTCTTGAATTTGTTTACGAGTGACTGTATGTTTTTCAACTCCAACGGAGATCATCTTTCCATCGCTTTGCTTTTTAGATACTGCCTTCGACTTGACAAGAACTTCATTGCTATTTGCTGGGGACAAGCGGGCAAGTTTTTCTTTGAATAAAAGCAAAATACCTGCGTAGAGATTTCGAACAGAAGATATGATGCGTTTATCGTCTCCGTTTTCAAAATCTTCTATGCCGAGTTGAATGGATTTTACAGCATTTTCTAACAGCTTCATATCATAGCTCCTCGTTAAATGATGCAAATACCGATCATATGAATAAAGAAGCGTATTACATTTTATTTCTTATTTGATGGAGAGATCGCCTCACTGCGCAGTGTCTCCATCTGTGTCGTCGCTTTATCCTCCGACACCGTCCAGATTTTCCCGTCGCGCAAATAAAGCCGCTGTTGCTCCGTAAGCGTGAATGGGCGCGAGCCTAATCGCCCGAAGACGCTCACTTGATTGCCGCTCTCATCCACCGCGCGGTCGCGATCCATACCTTTGGAAACCGCCAGCGCCTCGCCGTGCGTTTGGTGCGTCGCAATCAATTTCGGCAGCGGCCGCGGGCTGAAACCGAGATACGTCGGCATTTCCGGCGAGGTGAGTTGAATCACGCGCAGGCCATTTTTGCCATCGGCGAGATAGGCAAACACACTCGCATTCGTCGCCGCCACTTTCACATCGCGCGCATCGTTGATTTGCCCTTTCGCCGTGAAAATTTGATCGATTCGCATCGCCTCGGGGTTCTCCACGTCGATGATCGCCAGCCCCCGCGCGCCCGCGGCGACATACGCATACGTTCTCGCCACATAAAGATTGCGCGCTTGTTTCAACGGCACAAAACTTTTGGCAACGAATTTTGGTTTTTCCGGAAACGTGATATCGACCACTTTCACGCCGTCCAGATCACACACAAACGCATAACGAAATTGAATCGCCACGGCGTTTGGCATTTTGAGCTGCGGCGCGCCGATATTGCCGACGATTTTTGGTTTCAACGGATCGGCGAGACTCACAATCACCAGCCCCGCGTCGCAGCAAATGTAAGCGTAATTTCCCGCGATGGTCAAATTCGTCGCGCCGTTCAAAACGCCTTTTGGATTAAACGTGAGCGCGCGTTTCAAAAAATTGTTGCGAGGATTATTATCAACCAACGTCATCACATCGACGAGGATCAGCCCTTCGTATTTGTCCGTGATATAAGCGTAACTGTAAACCGGATGAATCGGCCATTGCTCTTGATTCTCCGGACGATGCGTGCGCTTCGTGTCGATCGGCATATTCGTCGGCAGCGCCACCGCAGTAGCGAATTTCGTTTTCACCTGCGTATCCTGCCCGAACGGTGAAACCGGCGCTGAAATCATGCGCTCCGAAAAACCTTTGTTGTCAGCATTCGCGACGTCATAAACGCGGAAGCCGTCCTCGCCATTCGCCGTGTAAAGATACTCGCCGCGCAATTGCAAACTTTGAATATTCGTGCCGCCGTGATGATACGCGGTTTCCAATTTCCGCGCACTCGCCACGTGCTTTTTGTAATAATCCGGATACGCCAGCCGATGCAGATAACTGCCAATCACCGCCTGCGGCTCGTCTTGCTCCGTCACCTGCACGGCTTCAAATCCTTCCTTGCCGTTGCCGACGTACGCGAATTTTCCCACGAAATTGACGAAGTTCGTGCCCTGCAACAGCACTTGCGCCATCCACGCGTTGTTGTCATTCTTCTCCGAGAGATGGCAATCGCTGCACGTTTTCGTTTCGGTTTTGCGCACGGTGTGCGGCGCGTGCGGATTGAACGCTTGACTGCTGTAGCCCGGCGAAGAAATCGGCGGCTGCTGATTATAAATTTGCTCACGATTCGCATTGCGCGAGCTCAACAGCAGCGCGCTCGATGAACGCGCCGGCGCGACTTTATTGCCCTTCGTCGTGCCGTTGACGCACAACATGAAGCCGTCGTCGCGAATCACCTGTGGATTGTAAGTCGTCCAATTTCGCGAAGTCTCGCCTTCGAAATGATTCATTTCTTTTTTCCAATTCGCCTGCTGCGGCAAATGGCAGCCGAAGCAATTCGTCACCCACGACGAGTGGCAGGTGTAGCATTCCATTTTATCGCTCGAATGCGCGATCATCGATTTATTCATCGGCGCCGCCCACTCGCCGCCGCCTTTCGCCACCAACTTGGCCGCGCGCGCTTTCGGATTGAAGCGCTTCGAATTGGGATCGACGGCGTCGGCAATTTGCGGCACTTCCCATTGCAGCGTGTCGTTAACCATCGAGCGTTGAAAAATGCGACTACCTTTTTTCGTAAATTGTTTTTCACCGAACGGCGTGAAACGCTCCAGCAAATTCGTTCCCCCACTCGGCGCCGCAAGTCCGGAAGTGCGTAAAGCCGCGCGGTCGGTGACACTGCCGTGGCAATCGGCGCATTGAATTTCCATCGCATTATGAAACTCGCCATACAACTTGCCGTTGCCGTGATTGTCCTGCTCGAAGTGGCAATCGGTGCAATGCATCCCCTTTTCGGCGTGAATGTCTTTCAAGTGCACGGCCTTCTGCGCGTCACGGCATTCTTCATCTTCAATTTCATTATCCGCGTCTTCCAGCGGCACGACGCCGTGAAATTTGTGTTGCGACTCCGGCGGAATAATTTTGCCGTCTTTATCCAGCAAATTGCCCTTGCGGTCCTTTTTGAACACCGCGCGCATGATCCAGCCGTGGCCGTGATAATCCGCAAACTGCGTGCGCTTGAGTTTAGGATTGAGCTTCGTCACCGTGCGCAGAAAATTCGGATCGCTCCAATTGCCGCGCAGCACCGCCTCTTCCGGATTAGCGTCTAAAATGGCAAAAGTTTCGGAAACGGCAGGATATTTCTGTTTATCGGGATACATCCACTTGCCGTCGGTTTCATAATCCCACATTTGAAAACCGAGAAACGTATTCATAAAACCGTTCGGCTGGTGCATGTGACACACCATGCACTGGCTCGTCGGAATCGCTTTGGTGAATTGATGCGTGATCGGATGGCCGGATTGTCTTTTGGGAATCGCCGCGTCCGCGGTTTGCGCAAAACCGCGATTGCCGAATTTCGCATACGGCCCGGAATGCACCGGCGAACGATCATTCGCGTAAACCACGTGACACGAAGAACAACCGCTGGCGCGATAATCGCCGGCGTGATCGTTCGTGCCCATGAACGAAAGGCTGGGATCGTTCAAGCGCGTTTTCTGCAAATTCAACACCGGCGAGCTGATGAGCAGCTCGGTGCCGAGGCCGCGGTTGCTGAGTTTGTTGTCGGGCCGGCCCGGTTCATCCAAAATATTTGGAATGCCGATCTCCGACGGATTGCCGCGCGGAATGCGACCGCCGCGCTCGAAGCTTCTGAAATAATCGCCCGGCTGCGCAATCTCCCAACGCGGCAGCGGCAACAGAAACGCGAGCACGCCTTTTTTCAAATCAGTGAGCGTCGGCGGCGGCACCGTATTGATGCGCTGCGGCTCTCCATCGCGACTGTAGCTTTCTCCTAAAATATAATTCTTTGCCGAAATGATGCCGTTGTTGTAAGCCGCGCCGCCCCAAAACAAACTCGACGTCGTCATCATGCTCTTTTTAACCTTCAAAACTTCCTGCGCATGGCACGGCGCGCAAGCTTGATCCGCCACGCGCAAATCGCTCGGATTAACAAAGCGAATGAACTCCGGCTTTTCTTCATTCAACAACGTGTACGTGCGCTCCGGATTCGCCGAGGTCGGCCATCTCAGCTCGTAGCGCGGCTGCACGTGCGCCTTCGCCATCGTCTTCGCAGCCGCATCGCCGCCATGACAATCCGTGCAGCCCAGCTTCACCGCCGGCGATTTGTGCATGCTCTCCACGCCGACGTGACATTTCAAGCAACTCTTGCTCTTGCGGTCGGCGTCGGCCTGCGTCTGGCGGACGAGTTTGTTTTCCTGCGCGAAAGAGGTCGAGGCAAAAAATAATATCCAAAATAAGCTTGATTTCATAGAGGTATGTGAATCATGTTTGCTTGACGAAAATTGAGTTTTGAACAAAAACTGTCTACATACAAAATTTGCTTGATTTTCTGTTTGAGATGCTTATATTTACATTAAACATTAAATGCGAAACTTTTCTATAACGAGGCATCAGTCATGACAGCACTACTCGAACAAGAGCTTGCAACTTACCAAGCTCAAAAAAACAACTTGGTCGGCAAGGCTCGAGGAAAATTTGTGCTGATTAAGAACGATCAAATTATCGGTATTTTCGATAATAGAATGGACGCCATTCGTCAAGGTTATGAACGCTTTGGAAATGTGCCATTCTTAACCAAAGAAATTTTGGAGGTTGAAATGCCTCTAAATTTTACCTCGAATTTGATCAAGGTTTAAATGCCATCTTTCACTACTCAGGTTTCGGATCTGCAATCAACCGGGCCCGTTCTTCCCATCGAACTCATCGTAGGTTCGATGATTGAAGATACTTTGCGCCTCGACGACCAGAATTTGCAAGCGCCTCTATCCATTAGTGCTATGGTAGACACTGGTGCAAGGAGAACGGTGATACGTGCGAGCCTTGTCACTCAATTGAATCTTAAACCCGTCGGCGCAACTTTGATTAACACGCCGTCTTCAACTAATGTTCATTGCTATGAATATCTAGCCAGATTAGTTTTGCCTTATAATGTCATCGTCGAAAGCGTTGTTATTGCAGCACCATTGGAAGGCCAGAATATCCAATGCCTCATCGGAAGAGACGTCTTGCGTCACGGCGTTTTCATTTATGTCGGCCATGACGATAGTTTCACTTTGAGTTTTTAGCCCGCTCTTTTTTGCCTCACCGTTCAATACGTAAAACTCACCGACGTAAAAACCGAAAATAATGATTGCTTTGATTGGTAAATGCTGCTAAATCCCGCCAGCGGCGAAAGCCCAGTTGCCCCTAAAGTAAAGATCGCGTTGTTATTCAAAAAAGGCCGGTAAATCAAGCCGAGGCCGTAATCGATGCCGAGATGGTTGCTGATCGCCGGTTGATTCAAAAATTGTTGCAATGACGTCGTGTTGACAAAGCGCAGATAATTGCCGTTGAATACGGCTTTCAATTTCGGCGTTACTTCCGCGTCGAACGCGAGATTGAATAACAGCAAGCCCGGATTGACGAAATTCGGTTGGCCTTCGGTTTTGCTGCTGCGCAGGCTCGGCAGCAGGCTCGTTTTGTTCACGAGATTGACGTTCATCAATTTGATGCCCTGCAAATTCCAAAAGCTGAACGGCCCGCCTGCAAATGCGGTTTGATCGATGATCGTATCAAAACCCTGCCCGACATTGTCCTGCGGATTCGGATCGCCGGAGGCGTAGAACACCGACGCGCGATAGCGTTTCCAATCGTTATCCACCGAAAGCTCCAGCGCCGCCATTTGCGCATTGAGCCGGACGCGCTGATTCGCGAGCTGATTGAACGTGTCGTTGCCGAGCACTTGATAAAACGCGTGATTGATATTAAGCGTGCCGAAGTGCCCGTCGCCCGTCCAGCCGAGATAATACGCATTGATCGTGTGTGGCTGCACCGTGCCGATGACCGCCGGACGAATCGGAAAACCGTTCGTGTCCTGATAGGTGCTCGCGCGATCGTTGTTATAATGGAAACTCAATTGCCCGGTGTAACCGAGCGTGAATAAATCCTGCCGATACAAATTCGCAATATAAACGCGCTGATTGCGATCTTGAAAAATCGTGTTCAACTCGCTGTTGGTGTCTTTTTCCAACATGTAAAAATACGCGAGATTGTATTGATACCGATTCGAACGCAAGTTGCCAAACAACCTGCCGCCTAAATTGAGATCATTAAAAATAAAACTGCGAAAATCACTCCCAAAGCGCTGGATGCCGGCCTTGACGGAAACGAAATCAAAATTATCGCTGAGATTGCCGAGATGTTTTTCCAGCGAAAGCTCTTGAAACGCGATTTGACGATCGGTGCGATTCGCGCCGCGCTGCACGTTAATGTTGACGCCGTTATTTTCGCGCAGCGCCACGTAATTCAAATTGAACACCGGCGTGATGCGTAGCTCCCAATCGCGAGGCCGGAACGCCACTTGGCCGTGATAGAAATCGATGCTCAATCTGAGCGTGTTGAGCGAGATCACCCGTTCGCCCTGCCCAAAAAAATTTTGGCTCTGCACTGCGGCGGTGCTGATGCCGCTCGGCGTCGGCAAGCGCACGACGTCGACGAGATAATCAATCGTGGCGGTGAACACTAAAAACGTGTTCTGGCCGAGAATCGGATAATCGCCTTTCAGCCGGTTTTGATTGTACGGATCATACCAGCGCCCTTTCACGTTACGCTCGTACGGCGGCGTTTTGATATCGCGCCAGCGATTCGACATCGGCTCGAAATCTTTCGGCATTGGTTTTTTCTCGCGCGGCTTTGCGGTTTGTGGCGATTCGATTTTTGCCTTATTCCTTTTAACGGCGGAGGAGTCGCGCGGCGTTTGACTCAAGACTGCCGTCGATAAAAGACAAAAGCAACAAAGTAAAATAAATTTTTCTCGCATCGTCATTTTAATACAGACAATTCAAGGCCAACGGATCAAAGGCAGCCAACTGATAAAAATATTAAATCCGTTGGCCGCTTTTTATCCGTGGGAAAATTTTTAAATGCAATCCGTTTTTTACTTGAGATCCGGCTGGCGCGGAAATTTGACGTATGGCAATCTCACATTGAGATAGGCGATTTGATCAGATCGCATCGTGAGCGGCGCTTCGAAGCCCGTAGCGCCGGCCGCGGCGATGTAATCGTCCTGATCGACGCCGTCGCCGCTGATACCGATACCGCCGGCGAGCTGGCCGTTTTTGTAAAGCGGGATGCCGCCGGGAAAGACCGTGAGGCCGTTTTGAAAGGGCGGCCGCGTCGGCATCAAGCGTTGATATTGAAAATCAAACTGGCCATCGACGTAGGTGTAAAGCGGGCCCATCACCGGTGGTCGTATGCCCGGCAGCGTGCCTTGATCGATGCCGGGCGGATAATACCGCTGCGACAAAAATCCGATCGCGCGCGTGCTCATCGCCAACTGTTGATTCGTCGGCAGGCCGAGAATCGTGCGCAGGTTGGCGCCGAGCGGATCAGCGGGATTGCTGAACGTAACGACTGATCGCGCTTTCTGCACACACACGTCATAACTGAATGTTGTTGCATCCGGCGTGCGCCAGATGCCGAGCACGGTGCCGTCGAGATCGGCGACGGCAATGAACACCTGCGCGGCATTGCCGAGCGGTAAACGAATCGCCGCGCGCGTGTTAGCGGCGCGGTTCGCCGCTTGCATGATAATTTGTCGAACGTCGTTTGCCGTTAACACCGAGCCGCCTTTGATGCGATAATCATGGGTCGCATCATACATCACCTCGCCCTGTGGTGGAAATTTTGCCGGCGGCGTCGGTTGAATGGGATACGTCGGATCAATCACGCCGCGCGTGGCAAGACTATCAAAAGTCAGCGTGAAATTTCCCGCCGGCGTTACGGCGTTTGAATACGGCAGGCGAATGCCGTCGAGATAAATATTATCGCCGCGCAGTTGGCCCGGCGTCTGATAACCGATGATCGCGCCCAGCGCAATGATTTCATCGCGAATGACGCCGGCGCAATTCGTGTTAATGCTGTTGAGCAAGACAAACGTGTCGGAGCCGCCGCTGATTCCCAAACCGCCGGCGAGCGCGCCATTTTTGTAAATCGGAACGCCGCCGGGAATGTTCGTCAATCCCGGTTGTCCCGGCGCCGGTGGTTGCGGCGGACCAAGCGGCGGCCGCGGCCCGCCGTTCGGTTGAATGTCGCTGTCGCTGCGATTGGAAAACGGCACGCCGAACAACGGCCCCGCTGGCGTATTATTGAATGTAGCCGTGGGCGGAAAATGGCTGCGCGTCGTGAAACATCCGGTGATCGTCGTGAACGCGTGCTGATTGCTGCTGATAAACGCCGCAGAGCGCGCTTTCGCAATTTCACCGAACAAGCCTTCTGAAGCCGCGCCAACGCGCCGGGCGCCGTTCATGCGAAAAATTCCGAGCACGTTGGCTTCGCGATCAACGATGGCGACGTTGATGGTCTCGTTGAGACGCTGCGCCTGCTCCACCACCTGCGCCATCAGCGTTTGAATATCCTGCGTCGTTAACGCCGGCGTATCCGTCGGCGTTGAATTGGTCGGCGCCGGCCCGGAATCGCAGCCGGAAACGCCGAGACAGATTAATCTGATTGCAACCACGCTCAACACAGCCTTCATCCTGAATCGAAACGACATGATAAAATCTCCTTGCCCGATAATAAATTATCGGGCTAAAAGCTGAAGACGGCTAAAGCCGTCTGTTATGATGTTAAAAAATGTTGACCATTTTTAGTCCCCTTCAGGGGACTTGAGCTTTTAGCTGTGGAATTTATTCCACAGCATTTATTCCACAGCTAAAATTTCCACCACGACCGGGCCTTGCGGTTTGGCCACGCAGGCGAGACGATATTTCCCCGCTGCGAGCTTGTTGATATCTTCCAGCGTCCCCTGTTCTTCATCGCCGACCGGGCTCATATTCTCCGCGCCGGAAACAATGCGAACCGGATCGATGCCGCAACTGCCGATGCGACAATCGGCTTTGAATTTCAAGCCGTTTTTCTCGGCGATTTCGCAAATGGTCTGGCCGGGTTTGAATGGGCAACTCTTGCCAAAATTTTTGAAGACAACGACCATGCCTTCGGGTTTCGCTTCTTCAACCTCCCGACTTCTGACTTCAGGCTTTCGATTACTCTCTTGGAATCTTTCACTTCGGATCTCGGACCTCGGACTCGAGACTTCCGGCTTCGGACTTCGCTCCTCTATTCTTTCGCTTCGGACTTCGGACCTCGGACTTTGGACGGCTTTAACCTCCGTATTGTAAATAATCGTCCGGCGCACGACTTCTTTTTTCAAGCTGAATTTAAAAAGCTGATTGCCGACGCGAAATTGATCGTCCGGCTCGAGAGGTATCGAGTTTTTGATTTTAAGAAAACTGCCGTTGGCGCTGCCCAGATCTTTCACCCAGATTTTGCGGTCTTTGACCGTAATCGAAAGATGGCGGCGCGACAACGCCATGTCGGCCTGATCCAGATTAATATCCGGCGCCTGCCGGCCGAGCACCACGGTTTGCGCCGAGAGGTCATAACGATTCAGCGGCTTGCCGTTGACATCGATATGAATGAAGGAAGCGCCGCCGTTTTCGGCTTCAAACAACAACATCTGTTTGCCGAGGCGCACGACGCTGCCGTTAAAAACTTCCGCCGGCCGCGCCTCTTTGATTTTGATGAAAACGCCGTTGGTGCTGCCGTCGTCGCGGAGAAAATAGCCTTCCGGGCCGTGTGAAATCGAGGCGTGCCGGCCGGAGAGCAGCATGTCTTCGGAAAAATTAATCTCGCACGCTTTGCGGCCAATCGTCGTGAGGCCGTTTTTATTGACGGCAAATTCGTCGCTTTCAACATTGCCGGAGATGATCCGCACAAGAACCGCCTGATGCTCTTCCGCGGAACGCGCCGCCGCGAGACTCGCTTTCGGAGGTCCGTCGCTTTCGACGATCGAAGTTTTGGCCGCGGCAAATTTTTGCGCCACGCGCTCTTCCTGAAAATCAAGATCGATGCGAATGACTTTTTTGCCGGCGAGCTTTTGCGCGATCGCTTCGGCAACGAGCACGCCGTCGCGCAACGCCGCTTTGATATTGCCGCGCCGCCGGATTTCCGCATAAGATTTCGGATCGGCGTCAAAGCTTTCGGTTTCAAGATAAGCCGGGCTCAAAATATCGCCGATGAGAAAAACGTTCGGCTGCGGCGTTTCGAGCAGCGGCGTGACCGCGAAGCGTTGTTTGTTGCCCGGCCCGCCGGGCGCCATGTTGATTCCCAGCGCGCTCAAAAACGCGCTCGGAATGTCCTCGCCGATGCAGGCGATGCAACGTTCTTTCGGAAATTCAACGTGCGCGGTTTCACGCGGCCGGCCTTCCATCTGGCGGCGATCCATCCGCAGCGAAAGATATGGTTTTTTGTCTTCGGCAATAATGATCGCCACCGGCTCGCTGCACGGATAATAGCGAATGTTGCCGTTGCCCATGTAGGCGTCGAAAAAAACTTCAGCCAGAGCTTTCGAAACTTTGGGCAGCTTATCACCGCGATAGGACCAATAAACGGCGGTCGCATCATTGGCCTGAATTTTTGCATTGGACACGGCGATAACCGCTTCCGCGGCCGAGGTGCCGCCGCCGATGACCAGAGCCGGCGCGCCCACATAAAGCGCCGCATCCGCGAGCCGATAGGCGATCCCGTCGGTATTGCCCGGAATATCGAAACGCCGCGGCACGCCGCGTCCAACCGCCATGACCACGTGTTTGGCCAAATACAACTGCTCGTCATGCCGATGATGATTATACGCGCGCACTTGCCAGACGCCGTCATTGCGCCGCTGCAAGCCGAGCAGCTCGACGCCAACTTGCGCGGGAATGTTATTCTCGCGATAAAAATTCTTCCATTGTTGGCACATGTCGTCTTTATCAATCGGCGAAAAGTGCAACAGTGAAACCAGGCCGTCACCTTTGGGAAATTGCATGTTGTCGCCGCCGCCGTAATCCGGCAGAATCAGCTTGTCTTTGGCATAGTCGCGAATGCGTTTCATCACATCGTCAAAGTCGATGACGAGCCCGGCCAGTCCCAGTTCTTTGGCGCGCAACGCCGCCGCCGTTCCTGCCGGGCCGCCGCCGACAATGAGCAGATCCAAAATTTCCGGCAAGCGCACGGGCTGCTTGAGGATGAATGTGCCGTCGGGAAGTATTTCGGGAGCAATGTTCATAAAAATATAACGATGTCACTCTAATAGAGTATTGCGCAGCAAAACTCGGAAAATTCCAAAATATTTATATCACCAACGGATAAAAAGCTGCCAACGGATTCTAATTTTTTTTCAGACGTCAACTCGATTGCTTTTATCAGTTGGTCGTTTTTCATCCGTTGGGTAATTTTTAAACCCTGCGGACGTAGCCTGTTTGGTTCCGGTTTGTGTCAGAGTTGTATCGTCTTTACACCAAATGTCCAAGGCGCGAGGCTTTGTTCTCCACGCGCCGAATCAATTGCGCCTCAACGTGCCCAAAGCGCAGCGCCGTATCGAGTTGTATTTCCGCTTCCGCCAAAACCGTCTGCTTGCCGACAAACGTGTGATTGCGGCTGCCGAGATCTTTCACAAAAACTTTGCCGTCGTTCACCGTGACCACCGCGTGCCGCCGGGAGATCGAGGGATCGTCAATTTCGATTTCACAGGGCGCCGTGCGACCGAGAAAATTTTCGCCGGGTTTGAGCTCAACCGTTTTGAAGCGCCGGCCTTTGCTGCTGAACTCCAAAAGGAAAAACGGTTGGCTGGCCGCGATTTTTTTGCCCAGCGCCATCGCTTCGACCAGTGTTCTGCCGTTGCGCGTCGGCGAAGTTTTTTCAACCGGCACCACGCGTACGGGCGGCGCGCTTTCGAGCATGGTCTTGCCGTTGGTCGGCGCGCTGACCGGATCAACCTCCACCGTTTCTTCTTTGCCGGACACCGGCTCCGCCGGCGGCGTGGGCGCGCGACGCGGCGATTCGGTTGCCTGGCTTTGCGCCGGTTGCTTCGCCGCAGGTTCGCGCTCATAGTTGTCGATCACCTGAAAAATGAAATCGAATTTTTGCGCAAACGTGATGATGTTCAACGTCGCCAGTTTTTCTTTTTTCTTGATGCGCACGCCGTCGACCAGCGTGCCGTTGCGGCTGCCTAAATCTTCGAGGAAATAG
>Ga0247727_10007078_pt1 | contig 21620 bp, 23 predicted proteins | sample WisWelCaveWW1625_FD_202498 | JGI IMG/M metagenome (GOLD analysis project Ga0247727, IMG submission 202498) | Biofilm microbial communities from Wishing Well Cave, Virginia, United States - WW16-25 | ecosystem: Environmental > Aquatic > Deep subsurface > Groundwater > Cave microbial mat | place... | reverse complement strand
ACAACTGCGCGCGGCGGGACATGAAGTACATGCTTCCGTGCGAAGCCCCGAGAAGGCAAATGAATTACAAACGATTGGCGTAAAATTATTCAAAGGGGATGTAACAGATAAAGAATCCATGCGCGCAGCGATGACTGGCGTGGATGGCGTGTATCATGTAGCGGGCTGGTACAAAATCGGCGCACGCGATAAAAGCGACGGCGAGAAAGTCAACATTCAGGGCACGCGCAATGTGCTTGAATTAATGCAGGAATTGAAAATCCCGAAAGGCGTATACACGAGCAGCTGCGTAGTTAACTCTGATACAAAAGGAAAAGTTGTTGATGAGGCCTATCGCTTCACTGGCAAACATCTGAGCGAATATGATCGCACCAAAGCGGCAGCGCATGAGATTGCCAAAGAATTCATTGCCAAAGGATTGCCGCTCGTCATCGTCTTGCCAGGCTTAATCTACGGACCCGGCGACACATCCACGTTGCGAGACAATATCATCGGGTTCTTGAAAGGGCAACTCCCCATGCTCCCGTCTAAAGCAGGCAACTGCCTGGCGCATGTAGATGATATCGTACATGGGCATATTTTGGCCATGGAGAAGGGTAAGCCTGGAGAAGCCTAATATCCTTACCGGTGAATGCCATACATTGGCAGATATATTCAAACTTGCCAGCGAGCTCACAGGCAAACGAATGCCCATGGTCGCTCCGGCCTGGATCTTTAACGTGCTGTCTGTATCTGTCCGTCCGTTTGATAATTTGCTGCCTCCAACTTATACATCAGAAGGATTACGCGTTATTGCAGGTGTTACTTACATGGGCGATTGCAGCAAAGCCAAACGCGAGCTTGGGTATAACCCTCGACCGCTGCGCGAAGGACTGAGAGAAACTCTTGAACACGAAATGACATTGCTTGGGATGAAATAAATTATCCGCTATGCTATAATAAATTTATGACCATGCCACAAACAACACCCGAAACCAAACCCCAGCCCACTCCTGAACAAATCGAACAGGAGAAGCAGATGAAGCGCACGATGACAATAGTCATCGCAATCGCCATCGTATTTCTGGCGGGTCTAATTTATGCGATTTATCAGTTAATGTTACCCGGGACCCCTACCGACAGGATCCGCGATGTGTTCATCATTGTCGTTGCATTGGAGTCGCTTGTCATCGGTGTTGCGCTGATCGTGTTGATCGTGCAACTGGCAAGCCTCATCAATTTATTACAAAACGAAGTGCGCCCGATTCTCAAAGCCACCAGCGAGACGGTCAACAATCTGCGCGGCACCGCAGAATTTCTCGGCGAGAACGTTGTTGAACCCGTTGTCAAACTGAACGGTTACCTTGCAGGTTTGTATCGTATGTTAGAATTGATGGGTATCAAGAAAAAATAGTTGATAGAGACCTCACAGGTCTTACAGACCTGTGAGGTCTAATAACCAAGACCCATAACCATAGGAGGTTACCATGTCTGATCGTGATGAATTTGGAGCGTTTCTCGTAGGCTTTATCGTTGGAGGGCTAACTGGCGCGGTGGTCGCGCTGTTGTTTGCCCCGCAATCGGGTGAAGAAACCCGCGCGCTGATCAAGGATAAATCCATTGAACTGCGCGACAAGGCGCAAACCACTGCCGAGGAAGCGCTCGCCCGCGCCGAAGCGTTAGCCTCTGAAACCCGCGCCCGCGCCGACGAACTTGCCAAACAAATGCGTGAACGCGGCTCTGAAATGTACGCCACCGCCAAAGAGCGCGGACAAGCCGTCTACGAAGACGTGCGCGAACGTGGCAAAAGCGCGATGGAATCAATCCGCAAGCCCAAGAAATCAGAAGGCGAAACACCCGCGTAACGTTACGCAACCGAGCAAGGGTTTGGCTCATGCCAAGCCCTTGTTTTTTTATGCAAGCCTTCCTGCGAATTTTTTTCAAACTGCTCTATCACCAGTTCGCCTTCGCATACGACCTCGTCGCGGCGGCAGTTTCGTTCAATCGCTGGAAAGACTGGGTTGTGGAAGTGATCCCGTTCATCGAGGGGAATCGGACTCTCGAAATTGGTCACGGACCCGGTCACTTGCAGCGCATCCTTCTCAGCCAAGGCTTGGTCGCCGTTGCGATAGACGAATCCTCCCAGATGGGTTCTCTCGCCAAACGCCATACAGACGGCTCCGCCCGTCTCACACGCGGACTCGCGCAACATCTCCCCTTCCAAAGCGAGTCGTTTGACTCCATCGTTTCCACATTCCCATCGGAATACATCTTCGACCCACACACGCTGGCTGAGGTGAAGCGATGTCTTTCGGACGGAGGCAGGTTCATCGTCCTGCCTGTTGCGATGCCGAAGAATAGATTTTTGGAGTGGCTGTTCAAAATCACAGGCGAGGCTCCATCTGAAGCAATGGATGAAGTAAAGTCCAAACTCAAAGAACCGTTTATGAAAGCGGGCTTCGAGACCGAAGTCCGAACGCTCGATGTGAGATCAAGTTTGTTGTTAATTGTTGTAGCAAAAAGGTGACAGTCACTTTGAAAGTGACTGTCACCTGATAGAAAGAGGAATTATGTTCAAAAAAATTCGTGAACCCGTCAACAGCCTCACACACTGGGCTGGCGCGGCGCTTGCACTTGGGGGCTTGATCGCATTGCTGATCGTTGGATGGGGCACGCCAGCAAAAATTATTTCGCTCGTGATCTATGGCGTGAGCTTGATATTTTTATTTTCAGCGAGCGCCACCTATCACATGGTGCGCGTGAAAGATAAGGCGCTGGAAATTTTCCGCAAAGTGGACCATGCCGCGATCTATTTTCTCATCGCAGGGACGTACACGCCGTTTTGCGTGAACGCGTTCGAAGGCTTTTGGAAGTGGGGCATGTTGAGCATCATCTGGTCGCTGGCAGTGATTGGGATTATCGTGAAGGTGTTTTACATCCGCGCGCCGCGCTGGCTAAACGCGGGGATTTATCTGGTGATGGGCTGGCTGTGCATCGCCGCGATCGGACAGATGCTTGCCGCTTTGCCTGTATGGGTTATCAGTTGGTTGATCGCGGGCGGTGTGATCTATTCGCTCGGCGCAATAGTTTACATTACCAAGATCTTCAACTTCAAACCTGGCGTATTCGGTTTTCATGAAATGTGGCACATCTTCGTTATGCTCGCCGCCGCGGCGCATTTTGTCGCGGTGTTGGGAGTAGCGATAACATAAAGTAGATTTCAATTTCCTCCCAAAATGATGAGAATTTGAAGTGAAGCAAGTTAAAGTGACTGTAACCTTGTAGGTGACAGTCACTTTAGTATCTGAAACAGATTACTGTAATCATCTGTCCACAATTTGAGATTAGTTGAGTATCCATCCATATTAACTGCTCGATTTTGAATGGCGGGAATATCCAACAACGCGGGGTCACCCGAGAGCAAAATCCAATGGGAGGCATAGCCGCCGTTTGAGTCGCCTTCGTAGTTCACGCGAACCATGTGCAAATCATAGAATTGAGCCAATTGCCAGAAGACGGGTTGCAGGTCGAGATGCAGATTGGTGATATGCGCGGCGATGATCCCATTAGGGGCGAGATGTTCGAGATATAGGGCAAAGGCTTCTTTCGTGACCAAATGAACGGGGATCGAGTCACTGCTGAAGGTATCCAGCACGAGAACATCGAAGTTTTGAGCATTCCCTTCGGCGAGTTCGCGTTCGAGTGAGATTCTCGCATCACCTAGAACATTCGTGACATTTGCTTTGCTATCAAGCAGGAAAGAAAAATAATTCCCCTGCCCCTCTGCCAAGTCAACGACAACGGGATTGATCTCGTACAAACGATATTCATCGCCTACTTGTCCATAGGTTGCCAAAGTACCAACGCCGAGACCGAGCAGACCGACTCGCATGTTTTTCTCGTAGTTCGGATGATTCAATATTGCCAGCCCTGCCCCTCCGTCACGGACATAATATGTGGTGGGCACATCGCGCAACGAGGTGTTTGTGAATTGAAGTCCGTGCACGGTGATTCCATGCGACATGGCAAGAGCGGATTCATTTGAGCCTTCAACGAGTACTTCGCGCACGCGGATCACGCCATAGAAATTCCGTTTGGAGAATAACGCGCCCGAAAACGATGTGCTGACAATGACAAGCATTGTTGTCACCAACGCGAACACGGTGAAAACAAAACGTGCGCGGGCGGTAATAATTTGTGTTACTCTGAGGGAGCGCTTTTCCGCGACCGACACTTGCACCTGGCGCAAGTGCAGGTGAGAGTCTCTTGCTCCCGAAAGCAGAGACCCTTCGCTATCGCTCAGGGTGACACGCCTTTCGTCGCGAAGCACGGTAAGCAAAATCGCAATCGTCATTGCCAAGCCAACAAAAAATTCCCAATAGCCATTGAAGATCACGGGCGCGACCAGGCTGACGAAAATCCCTCCAAACGCGCCGCCGATGGAGACCATCAGGTAGAAAGTCGTCAGATGTTCAGCGGATGGGCGCAGGAGATACAATTCTCCGTGGCACAACACGCACGCGGTGAATAGCAACGAACAATAGACAAGAATTTGCCAATACACGTGCAGGGCGGTCGCGTTGAGCATGACGAACAAAGTCAACACTGTTGATGCAACGAAAAGCGCGGCAAACAATTTTCGGTTGTAGCCGCGCTCGCCCGAAAATGTCAGAATGAAGGAGAGCAGGTAAATCGTCAGCGGCAAGATCCATAGAAATGGGATGACCGCCACCTCCTGTGAAATCTGATTCGTGACCGAGAGCAAAAACAAGGATGCGGTCGCGCTCAACGCGATCCACAACGACAGCAACGCGAAGGAAGGTGAATCGGTTTTTGGAACCGAATCAGGCTTGCCCTGAGTTTGATCGAAGGGTGTCGACTGGGGATGATGCGATGTAAATCCGCTTCTCGCGCCGACCAAACTCGCCAGTAGTCCGAAGAGTATGAATCCAACACTCCAAGCCCATCCCTGCCAGCGCAACGATAAAGTTGGTTCCAAAAAAACAGGATACACCAGCAAGCCAAGTAACGATCCAACATTGGATAACGAATACAAACGCGCGTAGGATTTATCTGGATAAATGCGGCTGAACCACGCCTGCATGAGCGGACCATTCGATGCAAGGATGAAATAAGGCAAACCAACAGAGATGATGAGCAATTTGAAAATATCAAGAATGGGCGAACTCACATCGCGGGGCTTCCAACTTGAATCGGGTGTGATAGGCGACGTCCAAATGAATGAAAGTAAAACAAGAATAATGATAGCAAACGCGATTAAGGCGGCATGGACTTTGGCTTGACTCTGCGGTTTGGTACGGTTGATCAACCAATACGCGTACGCATACCCACCTGTGAGCACTACCTGAAAGAACAGCATCACGGTGGACCAGACCGCAGGCGTGCCGCCAAACCAGGGCAAGATGAACCTGCCGATCATCGGCTGGATTTGAAAGAGGAGGAATGCGGAGAGGAAGATGCTGATGGCGAAGAGAAACATGGAAGCGCCCACGCTGATTATAAATTAGCAGTAGAAAAAAATCAGGGTCGCGATTTGCGACCCTGATTTTTGTGTAAACTTAAGTTTACGGAATTCGAGTGATACGATTCTGCGGACCCGGAGCAACGGGCGCATTCAATGTCAAATAATTTTCGAGCGCATCCGTATCCACTTCGCCGCCGAGTCGATCGGTGCCAAGATTGAGCACCACAAAATTGTCACCGCCGCTTGCGAGGAATGAGTTGACTGTCACACGGTATGTGCCGGTTGGATTCACCACGACACTATTGATCATGATCGTGCTGGGGTCAACTTTGCTACAAGCGCCACCGGAGGCAACCCACGTGTATGTAAACCCAGCTGAGGGCTGCAAAATACGGTTGAATGGTTGACCGCAACCGACAAATTGTTGTTCAAGCAACGTCTCAATTTGCGTGCCAGTCAGAGTCATCGTCACCATGCTATTGCCAAACGGCTGGACGGTGAACATCTCACCATAGGTTACTTCGCCGGGAAGCTCACCGCCGCTGATTTGTGCATAGAGCAAATCTGCGCGAATACCTCCCGGATTCATAAAGGCAACCACTGCATCGCCGAAACCAGGGTCATTCGTGGCATCGAATTGAGCGTCGGCAATTACATCGCCCAATGCAGATTCGCCGGCGAGATTCGCAGTGCGTGTGATATCAGCTGAAATTTCACCCACCACACGATTTGCAAGAGGAGCAACCAATGCGTTGTACTTGGCGACCAAAGCGGTCAGCAATGGAGCGGGAGCCACGTCACGCGTGACGACCAGATTGTTTGCAGACATGCTGACCACATCACCTGTGCTTTGGTCAACGATCATGTCAATCTTGGTCACCACCCGACCTAAGGAACTGGCGCTGGTGACGAGTTTCCCGTCGATATTGCAGTTATAAGCGTTATGCGAATGACCGCTGATCACCATGTCCACTTCGTCATCGAGGCGCTCAACGATGTCAACTACAGCTCCCGTAAAGCCCGTGCACGTATTCATGTTGGCAGGGCTAGACCCGTTGCTCTGTACACCACCCTCATGCAGGAGCACAACAATGGTTTCGATACCTCTCTGCTTAAGTTCCGGTATCAGAGCATTGACGGTATCGGCTTCGTCGAGGAAATTCAACTCGGAGATTCCAGACGGGGTCACAATGGTGGGTGTGCCTTCAAGGGTCATACCGATGAAAGCGATGTGAACGCCGTTGAAACTCTTTGTTTTGTAGGCGGGGAAGATGGGCTTGTCATTCTTCTTCCACGTCACGTTCGCGGCGAGGTAGCGGAATTCGGCACCAGCGAAACCATCGCCATCCTGACAACCATCCACAGGATGACAACCGCCCTCCTGCATACGGATGAGTTCATATACGCCCTCGTCGAACTCATGGTTACCCACCGCATTGAAATCCAATCCAATCTGGTTGAATGCTTCAATGGTTGGTTCATCATGGAACAAAGCGGAGAGCAACGGGGTTGCTCCGATCATGTCGCCAGCTGATACCACCACCGTATTCGGATTGGCGGCACGCAGGTTGCTAATGTGTGTTGCCAGATATTCAACACCACCAGCTGGTATGGCGCCTCCGCCCGAACCAAAATTAATGGGACCCACCAGACTACCATGAAAATCGTTCAGCGCTAGGATCTGAACAGCCACTGTACCCGAAGGCTTGGCGCTCACGGGTATCGCGAGTAGCGATGTACTCACGATTAAGACCAGCATTAGAGTAAAAAATCTTTTTTTCATTTATTTTCTCCTCGAGAGGTTAATATGGATAAAGTTTGGTCCGACCACAGCATGGGCAAATGCGAAGTCATATCTCCTCAACCATCAAACAATGTTTCGCCCGCGATCACCGCCTTTCTCTAGGAAATTTTAGTTTTGTTTCTGGATTTGTTCCACAATTTTAGCCGCTCGAACTATGAGTGTCAACAAATCGGCGGTTAAGTCGGCTACGAAAAAGTTACACATAAAACTGGACGCGCATCTGCGCGTCCAGTTACATCCGGGCTTGTTACAACGTACCGTAAGAGCAACTACAGCCCCGGTATATAGATCAGGAGCAACTGTCCGCCTGAGCGTTTATACGTGAAGTCGGGTTGACCATCGGGAACGCCAAGGGGACCGGAATTATCGTCACCGGGCGCCTTCTCCACCCAGAGCGTAGCTGCCTGGATGGTGATCAGGAAGTAGCCAGGACCGAAGGCCTCCGATGCATCCACGATGCCGCTTGATTCCCATGCGCCCCAGTTTCCGGCGGCTGTAGCCGTATCAACATCCGTAGGACCCTCATCAGCAGACTGATTGACTTTCACCACGGTTTGTGCCGCGCCTGCCCCACTACCGACAAATGGCACATACATCAGCCGTGCCGTTGTCGCGTTGGGCAATCCTTGGTCGGCGAGGACAAATTGCTGGCCTGAACCGGGATCTTCGGTTATGAGAAGTCCAGTTGCGGTTGTTTCGATGTTATCCGGCTGGTGGACTTCAGCAAGCGTTTTTACCGGGTTATCGTCACCTTCGACAAAAACTGTTAGAGAAGTGACTTCAGTCGGGTCGCTCAGATCGAACACCATTTTCCAAACGCGACCATTCGTTGAGCGCCCAGCTTGTGACAAGCCGGCGGTTCCGCGTCCAGAGTCCACTACATAAACAACATTCTCCATGCCAGGGCGTTTATCATAGGCAATATCCTCGACACGGACAAACCGGAATACATTATTTGTCTGGCTCCAGTATTCGAGCACCCATTGAGGACCATCCAACCCAGTCACCACGGTTGTACGATTGTCGCGTTGCCAGCTAAGGTCTGTGGGCGGTAACGGGAAGGGACCGCCTTGAGCCGCGGGAACGTCTGCCGCTTTCATCTCCGAACCGTCAGGGTTTAAACCGGTCGCGATGTTCTTAGGCACCTGAATGAAATGTCCGGTAACCACCTGGGGTGAGCCCGGGACAAAATCATAGTAATCATCGTAACCGGCTGTATCTGAAACGAACGCCCACAGATCGCCTTCATCTGCCAACAAGGTATCGGTGTCAGATGCGATGTAAGAGTAAAGTTGAGATTGTGATCTGGCAAAACCCGCCGGAAATACTCCGGTAAGGGCGCCGTTCGTAAAGGTGTCATCGCCTGACAATACCACCAGATCATCAAAACCCGGAATCGGGACGCTGTTCTCGTGGTTGTGCCTGCCCATGCCATAGATCGGGTGATGTTGACCGGTCTGCACATCGAGCGCAACGACCAAGCCGATTTGCCTTTCAGCCGGGTCGCCGATGGCTGGGGGCCAGGAGGCTTCCTGTCTCAACACGTAGTCAATACCTTCTTCGTTTGTGAAGAGGATATCGCGGTCAAAGCCTTCCTTGCTTGTGGCGAGGTAACTCGAACAGAACCGCTGGTAACCGGAATCGCTCGCAATTGCAAATGAACCGTTCAATACACCGGCGGAATGCTGGTTGAGAATCAAATGGCTGACCTGTGAGTTATCGAAGTCGTTTTCACCATTGGTAGCGAGAGGGTTCGCTATATTGTATGGGAACGGCACTTTGCTGGTTTCGTGATTCACGAAGACGTCAACGCGCCCCTGACCACGCGTGCGCAAAGCGATACCATCCGGGATGGATTCGAAGCGGAATCCACTGTTTAACACATCGCCGACCGTCAGAAGCGGAGTTACTTGCACACCTGCCATCACCGGCGTGAGCATCGAGGGCTGTGAAGTTTTGAAGCCGCTTTTGCCACCACCACCTGCGGCAAACGCACCGATCGGGGAAATCATTACGGAAAGGACAACGAGAACTGAAAACAAACGAAGCAGAGGTGCACGAGACACTCTGCTTCGCTGAAGAAACCGATTATTAAGCATGTTTATTCTCCTCAAGCATATTTGACGTAAGTGCAGACCGTCGCGCGGGCAATTGCGCAGTCCACTCTCCTCTTAACATCAACAATGATTCGCCCATACCACCGCCTTTCGTAAGGTATTTACCAGCAAAGGTCAAGCAATGGAACTACATCAACTTTCGGATGGAACTTTGGATTATTCGGTTATTTTAATCCTCAGAATACCGGGTGTCAACAAACCACACGAGCAATTTGGCGACGAAAAGGTTACACAGGCACAGAAAACTGGATGATGGGGATGGTTTTTTTTCCAGTAAAATGTCTAACATCCAAATTCGTCAGGAGTCTTCATGCGCCCGCTTGAAATCGTCACCCCGCTTCTTCTCACAATATATTTGCTGTGGTCCCACCCGCGCCCGATCATCGTTCGATATCTTCCCCTCGCCGCGCTTGCATTAACTTTGATTCATTTTGCAATGGAGGGATATCGCTGGCAGATGATTCCGATATACATTTTGACCGGTCTCCTCGTTGCCAGTTCACTTTTGAAAATTCAATCGCCGCTGGATTGGAAACCCCTCGCCTCTTACCTGGCTTTTAGTCTGCTCGCCGTTTCGACAGCGCTTCCCATCCTCCTGCCTGTTCCTGCCATCCCCACCCCAGGCGGACCTTATGAAGTGGGCACGCGCATCTACGAGTTAACAGATGAATCGCGGCGCGAAATCTATTCGGGGGTAGGCGAAGCGCGTCGGTTCATGATTCAGGTATGGTACCCGTCCGAAGCGGATTCGTCCAATGAGCGCGCGCCCTGGATGAGTGAAGCAAAACTCTACGCGCCCGCCATCGCGAATCAAATTGACATGCCGTCCTTTTTTCTCGATCATCTGGCATTGGTCAAGATACCCGCGTTCAAAGAGTCGGAGGTTGCCAAATCATCGAGTTCATACCCCGTAATTCTGTTTTCGCACGGCTGGAACGGATTCAACGCGCAGAACACGGGGCAGGCTCTTGAACTTGCCAGTCACGGATACGTTGTGATCGGTGTCCAACACACATACGGCGCGGTCATCACTGTATTCCCGAACGGCGATGTTGCGTTGAACAACCCCAGCGCGTTACCCGATGGCGCGCCGACAGAGGAATACGAAACTGCCGCGCATATCTTGAGCGATCAATGGGCTGGTGATTTGGGTTTCACACTTGATTTCATAAAATCACAAAATGAAGACGCCGCGAGTCTGTTTCATAATTTGCTTGATTTGAATCGGGTCGGCGTATATGGTCATTCCACCGGAGGCGGCGCGGCGATTCAATTCTGCGGCACAGATCCGCGTTGCATCGCCCTGCTCGGTATGGACCCGTTCCTGCGACCTGTTTCGTATGAAGTGATTGATGCTGGAATTGCTCAGCCATCATTTTTTATGTTCAGCCAACGCTGGGTAGACGACGTGGACAGCCGCAACAACGAACTGTTCCATCGGTTTTACCCAAACGTGGAGAAGTCTTTTGGCGTCATTACAATTGACGGTACGGCACATTATGATTTTGCCGACCTGCCTCTGCTCACTCCGCTTGCCCCGCAACTTGGACTCAAAGGTCCCATCAACGGCAAATTGGTAACAACCATCGTGAATGATTACCTGCTTTCGTTTTTCAATGCAACGTTGAAAGATACACAGTTCGACAATTCAAACAGGTATTCCGAAGTAAAATCAATACATTGATGATAGGAGAAAACATGGAAACCAAACCCGCACTGGAATCAAATTTGGTGGAAGAGTTTGTACGAGTAGCACATTCCGATTTCGAACGCACAAAAGAGTTGCTCGCACAGGAATCCGGTTTGGTCAACGCCACATGGGACTGGGGTGGCGAAGATTTTGAAACCGCCCTCGGCGCGGCGGCACATATGGGCAGAAAAGACATTGCCAATTATTTGCTGGAAAACGGAGCGCGACTCGACTTGTTCGCCGCGGCGATGCTCGGAAAACTGGATATTGTAAAGGCTGTAATGACTGCGTATCCTGACGCGATCAGCATCCCGGGTCCGCATGGCATCTCATTGATCGAACATGCCAAATTCGGCAGCGAGGAAGCAAAGGCTGTCGTAGAGTTTCTTGAATCATTATAGGTGCGAATATGTTCAATGCCGAACTTGCCCGCATCGTCAAAGATTTTGCCGCGCTCATGCTCCCGCTTTCAGAAAAAGATTTGGAGGGTGAATGGATTTGGAAAGACCACAACGAAGAAGGGATTCGCTTTGCCTTCTTTGTGACCCTGCAAGAATTGCGTCATCTCGCCGTGAAACTTTCCGTGCTTCGTTCCAAATCGACACCTGCCCAGCAGATCCTCAGCCAATACCACGCCGCATACATGGACTTGCAAGCCGCGCTCTTCGGGCTATCAAACGACGAAGCGGAAAAAATTCCGACAGAAGGCGAATGGCAGGTGAGACGCGTATACGCGCACATTCTCAGCGCAGAGATTAATTTCACGGCGGTTGTTCGTTACGCGCTGGAGGGTCACCGCGCGGGCTTATGGAAACCTGATCAAACGTCGGCTGAGAATGAGGCGAGGCTTGTCGGCATGAGTGAGGAGGAATTTGATGCGCTGATGAACAGTCCGTTGGATAGGATGTTGTCCTATCATCGCGACTTCCATCCAACGATCATCCATGAGTTCAGCAGGATCACGGATAAAGAACTTGATCTGCCCTCCACGTTTTGGGAGGAGACGCGCTTCCCCATCCGCCATAGATTACATCGCTATGAAGCGCACTATGTTCAACATACTATTCAAATCGACAAGACGCTTGTTGCGATTGGGCAGGCTCCCACCGAATCAAAACGATTGATCCGCAAAGTGTATACCGCGCTGGCGGAAGCCGAGGGAATGATGATTGGCAAGGATAAAATGGACGACACAGCCATTCTTGCAACCGCATCGTCCATGGCAGAAAGAACAAAAGAAATTAGCGATGTACTTAACAAGTAAACGGCGCTTTACACCAAGAATCCCGCTGGCAAACGTTCATGCGGGATTTTTGTTTTGAATTACCCTCATCTGCTGTCGCTTGATGGCGGAGCGGAAAATCCGATCCAGAAAACCGGCGTGTCCATCTTTATCCCACGAGATCGGCAAATCGGCATGACTGCGATCTTCGAGCGAATAGAGAATTCCGCAATTGGGGTTGATCTCAAGGATCACGATTTCTCCGTTCGGTCGGAGGCGGATATCCACCCGGGCATACCCAGTCCCATCCATCGCAATGAAAAATTTTTTGCTCACATCCTCGATTCGTCTGGCAAGAACATCATCATGGAGAGGGATAACATAAACGCCCCAGTCATACCACTTCGCTTTTTCGTGTAAAAACGTTTCCCCATCCGGGAACGTCACCTCTGCCGGAGGATAGACAAAAGGCGCCGCTGGGTCATCTGCGTTTTCCACGACGAAACAGGAAAGCTCCCGCCCTTCGATAAATTCTTCAACCCGGGCTGAGCCGTACGCCGAGGAAATTTTCTCGAATTGTGCTTGCAACTCTTTGAATGTGATCACACGCGACTCTTTCGTCAACCCTGTGCTGGCATAACTATTAGGATGTTTTACGATCAAAGGATATTCAAGATCATTTGCCTGCAAAAGATCAGCCTGCGAGTCCGCGTGAAATCCGCGTACAAAGTTCACTTGACCTTTCCCGGCAACTTCCTGCATCTCTTCGCGGGTCGGGTTATAGAATTTCGAACCCGCGCCAGTGAAGGGTAGATTTAGATCTTCAAGGGTTTCGATAAACTTCAGCCCCGAATTTTCGTTCTCATCAAGCCCTTCGTAAATATTCAAATAAACATCATATTGACTGCTTTGGGCCATCGTTCGGATCAAGTTCTGAACTGGCGCCTCCACAGTTACATAATCCCATTCATAGTTGCGTAAATATTGTGAAGGGTTGAAATCGTCAATGGAATCGTCCGTCAATAAACAAACACGCATAAATTCTCTGTTTTTCTATTCCTTTACGCCTCTCATTTTTTGCCGGGCATGGGCAACCCGGAAAATTCGATCAAAGAATACCTGGTACCCGCCCGGGTCGTACAGAATCATGTAATCCGCAGGACCGAATTCCTCGGGCTTGAGCATAATCGCGGGGTTGGGGTTGATCTCAAGGATGAACAACTCTCCTCGCTCATTCATGCGGACGTCACAACGCCCATAACTCACCGCACCAATTGCCTTATACATTCGCACACCGATATCCTGAAGGCGCGCGATCAAATCTGGTTCGGTTACCTGTTTGAAATTGAACGGAAGCGAGACATCCCATTTTACAACCGTATGCCAGAACTCCTCGCCGGGAGGAAAGACCAACTCAGTGGGAGGATACGCAATGGGTTTGCTGAAATCATCGGGGTTATCCATCACGAGCACGTTGAACTCCCTGCCGACGATGAACTCCTCCATGCGGGCTGAGCCATATTCCTCGCACACACGTTGGACCTGTGCAAGCACTTCCTCCAGCGACTCGCACCGCGACTCCTTGATCATCCCTGTGCTACCGTAACTTTGCGGATGCTTCACCATGATCGGGTATCTCAGGTTTTCGACGAGACGCTTCGCCTCCTCCATCGAGTTGACTCGGTATCCTTTGGCGAATCCAACCCCGTGTACATCCGCCGCTGACTGCATCTCTTCGCGTGTCGGGTCAAAGAAATTCGAATCGGCGCCGGTGAATGGAAGATTCAACTCTTCAAGCGCTTTGATAACATCCACTCCTTCATAACCTTCCTCTTCCTCATCGTCCATTTCATACCCCTCACACAAATTAACATACACGTCGAACTCTTTGCGCGCATCAAGTGCGCGTATCTTATCCATGACCGGATTCGTCATGGTGACAAATTCCCAGTCAAACCCTTCCATGAAGGGCGCGGGGTTGAAATCTTTTATTTCTTCATCCGAAAGAATGCAAACGCGCATCGTGTTCACCTCGTGTCGCAAGTTTTGAAATATTATGACATAAACCCGCCCAATTGCAATGGTGAAACGGAAATATTAAGGAAATTTTTTCAGATGTAAAAGTATAATCATCTCATGACACGTAAAAGTTCACCTTCCATCTTCCTCATTCTCGGACTCGTCTTCCTCACCATCGGCATCTCCACCGACCAGACCGCATTCTCGTGGATCGCGATTGCCTTCGTAATCATCGCGCTCGTCACAAGCAGGTTGTGGCTGAGACCAAGAAAGTAACTCTGCTCTTCGTCTGCTCCGCAAACAATGATTCCCCGTCTCTAGTCCCAAATTAACAATCTCAACATTGGCAAACCTGCCAATCAATAGAATCGCGCCTCTTGACCCCTTGACGATGTTCTTCTTTTCGTCTAAAATTTAGGCGTACCTAAATTTTACTTTAGCCTTAATGACTGGAGAAACCATGAGTACAAAAATTACCAGAAGAGATTTCCTCAAAGCAGGCGGGCTGACCTTGCTCGGCGCGGCGGGAGTGAACGCCGTCAGCCGCATCGGGAACGACCACGGCAACGGCAAAACAAAAGTCCTTGCCGCGCCTGCCATGCAGCACGGCGATCATGACGGCATAATGCCCAACACCGTCGGCGAAGTGGATCACGAAGCGAATGGCTTCAATCCAACAGACGTCCTGACAGATTTCGATTACGGCGAAGTCTCGGCACTGCCAAACGGGCAGACTCTGCGCGAATACAAAATCGTCGCGCACAACAAAGATATCGAAGTCGTTCCGGGCATTGTTTATCCTGCGTGGGTCTATAACGGACGCATCCCGGGTCCTACGATCAGGGCAACCGAAGGCGACCGCATCCGTATCAATTTCAGCAATGGCAGTAATCATCCGCACACCATGCACTTCCATGGTTTCCATCCTGGCGTAATGGATGGCGTCCCCGGTTCAGGACCCGGCGGCAATGTCCTCCCTGGCGGATCCTACGTCTATGAGTTCGATGCGGATCCGTTCGGCTTGCATCTCTATCACTGCCACTCCTTCCCGCTGGCGAGGCATATTGCGAAAGGACTTTACGGCGCCTTCATTGTTGACCCCAAAGTGGGACGCCCGCCAGTTGACCATGAGTTCATCATGGTGATGAGCGGCTTCGATGTAGATTTCGACGATGCGAATGATTTCTACGGCGTCAACGCGATTCCATTTCATTTCCAGAACCACCCTATTCAAATCAAAGTCGGCGAAACGGTTCGCATCTATCTTGTGAACATCCTTGAGTTCGATCTCATCAACTCATTCCACCTTCACGCAAACTTTTTCCAATACTATCCCACCGGCACAAGCCTCACGCCTTCCGAATTTACAGACACGATCATTCAAGGGCAGGCACAGCGCGGCATTCTCGAGTTCACCTACAAATATCCCGGCATGTACATGTTCCATGCCCACGTGACAGAGTTCGCTGAACTCGGCTGGAACGGCATGTTTGAAGTGACGGAATAGAGGACACCATGACTCAACAACCGACTCAATCCCCTCGCTTCACCTTTCGGACTTTGGTCCTGCTTCTCCTCCCAATCATTCTCCTCGCTGGAGTGATCGCCCTCTTCCTCACCACCGGCGGCGGACTCAATCTTGAATCTGCCGCACCCGTTGAAAGCCTCGACATCGAGCGTTATCACCTCAAGCGTGACACGATCGAACTTTACGTTCGCAACACGGGACCCGAAGAAATCACCGTCGCGCAAATTGTCGTCAATGAAGCGATCATGCCGTTCACGATAACCTCCAACACGAGCATCCCGCGCCTTGCACGCGCCGTGATTCACATCCCCTATCCGTGGAATTATGGTGAAGCCTACGGAATCAACATCTTCACCACCAACGCAGTCGGCTTTGGCGTGGATATTCCCGTCGCGTTTGAAACACCACAGCCAGATGCCGCGACATTCTGGGGCTTCACATTGATCGGGCTATATGTTGGCGTCATCCCCGTCTTCCTGGGAATTTTCTGGTTCCCAGCCTTACGGACTCTCGGTCGCCGCACAATGACCTTCCTCATGGCGGCAACGGCTGGTTTGCTCATCTTCCTCGGTTTAGACACTCTTGCGGAGGCTTTTGAATTTGCAAACGAAGTTCCCTCTACATTCCAAGGTATCGGACTCATCGGAATTGGCGCGGTGGCAACCTTCCTGTTGCTTGACGCGATTTCGAAGAGACAAACCAACACATCAGGCGATGAATCACAACGCCGCCTCTCAGTTGCCTTCATCATCGCGGTCGGCATCGGATTCCACAACCTCGGTGAAGGACTCGCCATCGGCGCGGCATACAACGTCGGTGAGATCGCGCTTGGCACATTCCTTGTTGTCGGCTTCATCATTCAAAACATCACCGAAGGACTCGGCATCATCGCTCCTGTTTTGCGCGATAGACCAAGTATTGGAAGACTCGCAGTCATGGGCTTGATCGGCGGCGCGCCCGCCATCCTCGGCGCATGGATTGGCGGCTACGCACCCTCGCCATTTTTGGCAGTGTTATTCCTCGCCATCGGAGCCGGCGCGATATTCCAGGTCACCTACGAAATCGCAAAACTGATTCAAAAAGATACGACCCGTGAAGCCATGCCCATGACTGTGTTCAGTGGTGTACTGACTGGCATGATGTTGCTTTGGGTGACGGGATTGTTAATTAAGTAATGGAAAACCTTATCCTCCCCCTCCGTATTACCGGCTTACTCGCCATCTTCGGCGCGTTCCTTTTCGCCATCGGCGATGTGCTTTTGCTTGCTAGCAAGGTAAACATTGATGATTACCCCAAACTCAAGCCATTTGCTAAACTCTTATCAGACGCAGAAAAAATGGTTGTGCTTTCACCCAACCGCATGATTTGGGGCGCCTTGCTTGGAGTATTCGGTGCGCCCTTGGTTGTCGCGGGATACTGGCAGGTGTATCAAGGACTCAGCGGCGCGAACGCATCGGCTGTGCTGGCAACTGTCGGCTTGTTTGGAAGCGCATCCGTCATCGGCGCGTTCGTTCACGGCACATTTTATTTTATGGGCGAATACATACAGGCGCTGAATAATGTCAAGGAAGATTCACAAGATGTGATTGTCAGAATGATCGAGCGTCACAAAAAGGTGTTGATCATCAGTTACGCACCTGTTTTGATACTGATTATTATCGCGTCCATCATATTTTCGATTCTGGTTATGTCAGGCAAAACAGCGTTCCCTTTGTGGATGGCGTGGATCAATCCGGTGACAATGACAATTGCATGGCTGATTCTCAAGCGCCTTCTGCCGCAATTCATTCGTGATGCGGCAGAAGGGGCGGGCTTCAACATCGCGTATCTGGCTTTCTTTGCCTGCACGACGATCACTCTTTGGAACGGATAAATGGAACAGACCCTCACGATTTCGATTCAGGATTACCTGAAGCATATTTATGAATTAACCGAAAGCGGCGAGCTTGCCAGTACAAACGCGCTTGCAGAAAAACTCAAGATCAAGCCTGCATCTGTAACAGGCATGGTACAAAAACTTGCATCTGCAAAGCCCGCGCTGGTTGAATATCAAAAACATCAGGGCGTCACACTTACAAGGGAAGGGAAAAAAGCCGCGCTAGAAGTGATTCGACATCATCGACTCCTTGAGGCATGGCTTGTGCAAACGCTTGGCTATTCTTGGGCTGAGGTTCATGAAGAGGCGGAACGACTCGAACATGTTATCTCGGAGGATTTCGAGCGCCGAATCGCGGCGGCAATGGGACACCCGCTTCGTGACCCACACGGAGAGTTGATCCCGACTGCCGATCTTAAGATGCCGCTGGATGATTCGACTCCGCTTTCATCTCTTCGACCGAATCAAAACGCCATTATCCAATGCGTGAAAGGACCGGACACAAATCTGCTCCGCTATCTGGAAACTCTTGGGCTAACCCCTGGCGCGAAGATTGAGGTCAAAGACTATTCACCTTATGATCACAACCTGACGATCAAAGTCGGACGCAAAACTTCTGTGCTGGGATTGAATATCACGAGCAAGATTTTTGTTGAAGAAATGTAGGTCACGTTTGAAACGTGACCTACAGAAAAACCAAATGGAAACACAAACAATTTTCAGAATCATTTTACCCATCCTCATCGTCTCGTTCGTCGCGCATCGCGGATATTACACCAGGAAATCAGCCAGACCTGAAAATGACACGTTGAAAAAACGCGAAGAGGGCATCGTTTCAAAAATCGCTGGTTTGCTCGGCATGGCTGGGTTTCTATCCATGGTCGTGTATGTCATCAACCCGACATGGCTCTCGTTCGCCAGTCTTTCACTTCCCGCATGGTTGCGCTGGACAGGTGTCGGCATCGCACTCGTGGGATTCGCCCTGCTTCAATGGTCACAGGTCACGCTTGGCAAAAGCTGGAGCGACACGCCGCGTATGATGAAGGAACAGACCCTCATCACAAGCGGACCCTACCGCTCGATCAGGCATCCCATCTATACGGCTTTTTTGTTAATTCTTGGCTCGACACTTTTCATCTCATCCAATTGGCTGATCGGCCTGTGCTGGATTGGAATGACGATCTTGGAAGTGGTCTCGCGCATCGCCTTTGAAGAATCGCTGATGATTGAATATTTTGGCGAGCAGTATAGTGAATACATGCAGAAGACGGGAAGGTTGTTTCCCAAAGTTATATAAAACCCTGGTGGTTGAGACGCAAGCAGTCGAAACCACCAAATAAGCAGAATAATTTTAATTACCCGGTGGTTTCGCTTCACTCCTCGCTACGCAACCACCGGAGCAAATCAGTAAAAAAGGAATAACAACAAATGAACGAAAACATATTCCGCATCTTAGCCGCCATCGTCCTTTTCACAGGAATCGGCATTTCAACCTACTTCCGCCGCAGGGCGGATAGAGAATCGGGCGAAACCATCTCCCGCAAAGTGGACGGCAACGCCATGATGACACTCATCAAACTTGGAGGGCTTATTCTTTGGTTTAGTCCACTTGTATATCTCATCAATCCCTTGTGGATGGCATGGTCGAAGATCGGGCTTCCTGAATCGGTTCGCTGGCTTGGGGTCGCAATTGGAATTCTTTGCGTGTTCGGAATTTACTGGCTTTTCAGCAGCATCGGGAGCGGAATCACTCCTACAAGCGCGACGCGCAAGGAACACAAACTCATCACCAATGGAATTTATCGCTGGGTGCGACATCCGTTGTATACGGTTGGCTCATCCATGTTTATCTCCTTTGGCATGATGGCGGATAACTGGTTCATCGCCGCGCTGGGCATTTTGGCTTTCATCGGAATGGCAATCCGCACGCCGAAGGAGGAAGCGAATCTCATCGAGAAATTCGGCGACGAGTACCGCGAGTACATGAAACGCACCGGGCGTTTTTTGCCAAGGTTCAGTAAACAGGAAAACAGGTAAACATCATGCTCGAAATCTTTTTCAAAATCGCATTCTTCGTCATCTTTTTTAGTTTTGCCTATGTGATGACAGCGTATACAAAAAAAGCAAAAGCGCGCAAGGAAGATAAAGCCACGCGTATAAAAATGCACAACGAAAGCGAAGTTCCGATCTTACTCAAACTTCGCGCCATTTTCGGCATCCCATTCTATCTTGGTGTATTAGTGTGGACATTCGCTCCCAAATTCATGGAATGGTCAGCAATCCTCTTACCCGTCTGGGCACGTTGGGCAGGTCTGGCGCTTGGAGTACTCTCCATTTTCCTTAATGCATGGAGTCACAAGACTCTCAGCACAAAACTCGGAGAAGATTTTGATCCCGTGCTTCGTTTGCTCAAAGTCCCTGCTCTGGTGAAAGCGGGACCATACGCGAGAATGCGCCACCCGATCTATCTTGCGTTTTTGCTGATGCAGATCTCGGTTCTCCTCCTAACCTCGAACTGGTTCATCGGCTTCTGCGGAATCGCGATCATCATTTCAGTGATCGCCATCCGCATACCCGAAGAGGAAAGAATGTTGATCGAGCAATTTGGCGACGAATATCGCGAATATATGAAGAATACGGGCGCTTTGCTGCCAGCATTCAAAATTCCAATCTTTGACTTTGCGAAGGTTTGAAACCTTCGCAAGGTTCAGGAGTATCTTATGAAAAAAACAATTTACCTTCTCCTCATTCTGCTCGCTCTCGCACTGACAGCATGTCAGTCTGGTGGCCCCTCCACAAAAATCAACGTTGAGATGACTGATTTTGCGTTTACGCCAAATCAGTTCACAGTCCCCGCGGGCGAAGAGATCACAGTAAACATCGCACATCACGGAATCGTCGTCCACGAATTCATCATCATGAATCCCGGCACGAGCGCAGGGGAACATTTTGACGAGGAGGATAAGCTCAACGTGTATGCAATCGTCGAAGTGCCGCCCGGGCATTCACAATCTTTCACCTTTACCGCGCCGAGTCAACCCGGCGAATACCAAATCGTCTGCGGAATTGTCGGGCATCTTGAATCCGGCATGACTGCAACTCTCACTGTTGTTGATGGATAAGGGTCAAAATCTTCGCCTCATCAACACAAGTTATAATCAGAAAATGATCGAACGCAACCCCAAGGAGTGATGCCGTGGAAAAGAGCGCATTCCAAAAAAACCTGATCACCTGGAGCGCATTGGCGACCATCCTGGCAGGAGTGATCCACCTTGTGATCATTCCCGAACATTGGGCTCACGCCCCGGCGCACGGCTTGTTTTTCCTGTTGGTTGGAATTCTTCAAATCGGTTGGGGAATTGCCGTCTGGCGGAAACCCTCCACAGACCTCTATTATGTCGGAGTCGTAATGGCGGGCTGGTTGATTGTTCTTTATGCGCTTACTCGCCTGTTCCCTGCCCCATTCGGTCATGGACCCGAAGCGATTGCGGTGATTGATATCGCATGCAAACTTTGTGAAGGCTTGGGAATGGTTACACTCGCGATCCTTATCTTTCAGGGACTACTATTAAATAATGGACGCAGGAAGGCATGGCGCGCAATGGGATTGATCGTATTGTTATCGTTCGTCACCGCTTTCACCACGTACAGCGCGGCAATTGCTGCCGAACCCCTGCTACCCTCTTTGTCTGGGCAGGCAGAAGAAAATCATCATAATGAGGGCGCTACAGAGACAGAAGACCATCCCCATGACGAAAGTACTCCAACGCCAGAACATGATGATGGTCATTAAAAGCGGCACAAATATATATTCCGAGAAATCTGGTGTTGTGACAGCGCCAGATTTTTTATTTGGTCATAAAACTCACCATTGACACATCTTTTTTCTTGCTGTAATAT
>Ga0247727_10007077_pt1 | contig 21623 bp, 12 predicted proteins | sample WisWelCaveWW1625_FD_202498 | JGI IMG/M metagenome (GOLD analysis project Ga0247727, IMG submission 202498) | Biofilm microbial communities from Wishing Well Cave, Virginia, United States - WW16-25 | ecosystem: Environmental > Aquatic > Deep subsurface > Groundwater > Cave microbial mat | place... | reverse complement strand
GCGATTTTGAGGTAGTTTTTGAACATTTCAGACTCCAGTTATCAGTGTTCAGTGATCAGTGTTCAGTAACTGAATACTGATCACTGGTTACTGATTACTTCTTTACTCATAGCGCAGCGCTTCGACCGGATTCGCCAGCGCGGCGGCCACGGATTTATAGCCGACCGTCAGCAGGACGATGCCGGACGCCGCCAGCAGCGCCAACAGGAATATGCCGAGGCCCAATTCGATGCGATAGGCGAAATCGGCAAGCCAGGCTTGCATAAAGTAATAGGCCACCGGCGCCGCAATCACGAAGGCGAGCGCGAGCAACGACGCAAATTCTTTGGAGAACAACGCCAGAATATCCGGCATCGTCGCGCCCAAAACTTTGCGCACGCCGATCTCTTTGAGAAAAGTATAGCCAAAAACGATCAAAAAAATAACGAGCGCCCCGACGAGGCCCAGCGACAAGCCGGCGACGTTGATCAACGCATGGATTTTGTTTCTCGCCAGACTACGCAAAGAGAGTTTGAAGAAATTTTTGAACATGGGAACCGTCCGAAGTTGTTTTGTCCGATGTCCGAGGTCAAAGATCAAACAGGCGAACAGGCGACCCGAGGAGTGGGCCGCCTGTTCTTAGGTCACGCGGGAGGTTCTTGTGTCAAGAGCGCAGAGCTTAGGGCAGAGTGCTTAGCGTATGGCACGAATACGCCATGCGCTAAGCCTCCCTATGCTCATTCATATCGCAGCGCTTCCACCGGATTCGCCAGCGCGGCTTTGATCGCCTGCGTGCTCACAGTCAGCAGCGCGATGAACAATGCGACTCCGCCCGCGAGCGCGAATATCCACCAACCGAGATCAACCCGATATGCAAAATTTTGCAGCCACTGACTCATCGCAAACCATGCAATCGGCCAAGCGACGAGGTTTGCCAATGTGACGAGCTTGGCAAACTCGGTGGATAGCATCGTCACAATATTGAAAACGCTGGCGCCGAGCACTTTGCGCACGCCAATCTCTTTGGTGCGCAGCTCGGCAGTGAATGACGCCAAGGCGAGCAACCCAATGCAAGCCACGATCAGCGCCAGTGCGGTGAAATAACTCACGGCTTCGCCGAGACGGCGCTCGCTATGATAGAGCTGATCCAACTGCTCATCCAGAAAAGTGAACGCAAACGGAAAATCCGCCGAGAGTTTTTGCCAGGTTTGTTTCAGGTTCGATAGCGTTTCGGTTGCATTGCCGGCTTTCAAGCGGACATAAAAATAATTGTAATTTTCCGGCGCCATGAGCAAGACCATCGGTCGCATTTGTTCCCGCAGAGAGCGGAAGTTGAAATCTTTGACCACACCGACGATCTGCCCCTGGCGCCCATATTCTCTGAGCGTAACCGGCGCGCCGATCGCAGCATCACCAAACAAAGCCGCAGCCGTTTCATTGACGATGAAGGCGCTTTCCGCATCGGTTGGATGAGACGTGGAAAAATTGCGCCCGACAACCAACGGGATTTCCATCACCTCGATGAAGTTATGCGTGACGCTCAACATGCGCATGGTCTCTTCGACCAAGCCGTTGCTTCCCTCAAAAGTTGCGGACACCGCCCAGTCTCCGTCGGCAAGCTGGCCGGAAGTAATCGTGGCGTCGATCACGCCAGGCGTGCGGACCAGCTCGGCGCGCGCCGTCTCCAGATCCCGCCGCAACTTGCGATCATCAATGGGAATTGCAATGACTTGCTCGCGGTTGAAGCCGAGATTTTTATTGCTGATAAAATCCCGCTGCCGATAAATCGTGATCGAGCCGGCCAGCAGAATGATCGAGGCAGCGAATTGCGCCACGACGAGAACTCGCCGCAGTCTCGTGCCTTGCGAGGAAGCACTCGATCTGCCTTTCAATATTTTCGCCGGCAAAAATTGCGACAGGAAGAATGCCGGATAACTTCCGGCAACCAATCCGCTGGCAAGTGTGACGGCGAGCAAAATCACGATGAGATCAGGTTGCTGCGTCAGGTTGAGCGCCAAATTTTTATTGAGGAGATCATTAAACAGCGGCAGGGTAAGCTCGACCAGCCCGATGGCTACCGGTAACGCCATGAGGCTCACCAAGAGCGCTTCGCCCAAAAACTGCGTCGCCAAGTGCAAGCGGCCGGCGCCGACAACTTTGCGCATCCCGATTTCTTTGGCGCGAGTGCTGGCGCAGGCGGTGGCCAGATTCATAAAGTTGATGCAGGCCACCAGAAGTATGAGCACCGCAATGGCAGACAGAACGTAAACGTGGGCGATGCTCCCGTTCGGCTCAAATTCGCCCCGCAAATCCGAATGCAGATGAATGGCGGTCAACGGTTGAAAATAGGGGCGCAATTGTGTCGACCACTCTTCACCCATATTTCGTGCCAGCAAACCGGCAAGCTTGTTTTCGGTTGCCGGCGCCTCGGCACCAGGAATCAGCGCCAGATACAAATAATAATTGAATGTGCCCCAGGCTTGTTGCAAATCAGGTTGAGTGCGGGCATGAACCTCGAAGGGCAACAGAAAATCGAAATGAAAGTGCGCGTTGGCCGGGACCTCGGCCAGCACACCTTGCACGACGAAATCAGCACTACCGTTTAATGTCACGCGCTGGCCGAGTGCAGAGGTCTCGCCGAAGAGTTTGTGCGCAAGAGATTTCGTGAGCACGATCGTGTTTGGCGCAGCCAGTGCCGTTGCCGGATCGCCCTCTATAAAATTGAATGAAAAAATCTCGAACACTTGCGGATCAGCATAAAGCCCGCCGGATTTGTAGAAAGTATTATCGCTGTGCTGCAGCAGGCTGCGGCGAACGGTTCGGAAGCGGACAAAACTTTCCACTTCAGGCAGCTCCTGTTGGAGCATCGGCCCCCACGGCGCTGCCACTCTCGCACTCCGCGTGCGCGTGCCGTCGGCGTTTTCCGCCTCGGTGACCACGCGATAAATGCGCCCCGCTTTTTCATGAAAAGTATCGTAATTCAGCTCATCCCGCACGAACAGCAAAATCAGGATGCTGCTGCACAATCCCAAAGCCAGACCCAAAATATTGATCACTGAATACGTTTTGTATTTCAGCAAATTTCGCAGGGCGATTTTGAGATAGTTTTTGAGCATGGCATTGTCCGATGTCCAACAGTCCAAAGTCGTTTGTCCAAAGTCCGAAGCCAATTACTAACGGAAGACTGTTTACTAATGGAGGACTGTTTTTCGTCTTTTCTTTTTTATCTATTTATCATTTTTGCTTTGCTCGTATTTTCCCACTGCACTTTACACAAGAATCATGCCTCTTTTGTTTTTCAAGACATTATGAAGGTTTGGCAAGCCAAGTTGGATGAGCAAACTGTCCGCTGGCATAGCAGTGGGTGTTCGCCAGTGGACAGTGTTTATGAAAATAAAAGGCTTTACTCTTTCAAGGCGGTAAACAAAAACCGCCTGAACATTCTTGCGGGCAATGACTGCAAGTTTCGATTTCAAATTCGCTCCATTCACCTCAAAAATCGTTACCGTCACCCGGCTCGCCGTTGGCAATTCAAACGCAATGCGCGTGTCGGGATTAAAAGGATTCGGATAATTTTGCTGCAAACGGAAAGAGGTCGGCAGCGCAGTGGGCGGCTTATCCTCAACACTCGTTGGCGTGTTATAATCGCCGACGAGCATGCCGCGGCCGAGCGTTGCCACAGCCACGCGGCCATCGGAAATGCGCGCAGCAATGTGTTCCGTCACCGCGCTGCCGATGAGATCGTTCGCCTCTTGCTCCCAAATCGTGTTCGCGCCGTTCAGCGCCGTCGTGGAAAATAAACCCGCGCTGGTGGCGACGAAATATGCCGTGCGTGAATCTCCCAAGTTCGTCAAAGGCAGAATGCTCGCCGCACGCAGCGAGGGCCCCGGATTCGCGCTCGTGCCCGTGAGATTGCCTTCGATGGCCGTGTAAGTTTGCCCGCCATCAAGCGAATGATAAAGCCCGACGATGTTGTAATTGGAGAACACCACGAGAATCTCATTCGCGTTCAGCGGATTGACGGCAATGTTGTGCACGAAAATGTTCACGGCTTGATTGCGCACGGAAATTTCCTGCAAGCCGGAAGTCGCGGTGTGGGCATTTTCCCAACGATAAATGCGAGGCACGGTATTGAAAGTCGACGCGCCAAAGTATAACACGTGCGCCGGATTCTGTTGCGCCATCGCCATCGCCGTAACGAAATACCCGCTGGGCGCGGCGATTTGCGCAAGCGCCGTCCACGTATTGGTTGGGTTCGTGGCCTCGATGTTGGTGTTGCGATATATCACGTTGCCAACGGGAAACAGCATAACGCGTTCCTCCGCCGGATCGATCGCGTAATGATGAGTGAACCGCCGGCCTTGCGTGCTGTTGCGCGGCGGCACGCCGATAAACCTGGCGCTGCCAACGCCGGTGCGATTGGCCGACGTATAACTGTGGCGAAACACGTCGCCGAGATTAAGTGAACTATAAACGAAACGCTCACCGAGATAGCAGTAAGAACCGTCGCCGCCAAGGATCCATTGCACATCCGGCGTTTGCGCACCCGGCGTTGTTTTTGCCGAGAGCGCGTAAATAATGCCGTCATCCGGTTTTACCGCGAGCACCATGCAGAAGTTGAACCAGGCGTGAATGGCTGCGCCGATCGCGGGCGTGCCGCTGTAACGCGGCAAATTGGCGCTGCGATCTTCCGCGGCGCCGGTGGCCAAATTGATTTTATGGAAGCGCATATCCTCGCGACCGTCGCTCAAAGTTTGGCCGGTGAAAGTGAGAACGTAAACGAGGTCCGGATTCGAAGACGCAACGGCAAGCAAACTGCGGTGATGCGTACTCGGAAAAGTCGCCGGCGTGATTCTTGTCCACGTCAAGCCGTCGTCATTGGATTTGTAAACGCCCGGCGGATTTGTTTGCTGGGTCGCCCCCTGCGTTTGCTGCGACAGCGTTGCCACCACCACGCCGTCAGGCCCCACGGCGACGTCGCTCCACGCATGCTCCGCAATGCCGCTCGCGTTGTTCGCGACGAACACCGTGCCAGTGGTCGGGCTGATGACGAGACGATGCACGTAATCGAAAGCCGCGTTGAAGATCGTGGGATCGGGATCCTTCGTGCTCGGCAAGAGCTGCCACGTGTCGCCGTTGTCAGTTGATTTGAAAATGCCCGCGCCCATAAACGGCGCGCGAAAACCGCGATCACTGGAGGTGGTGCCGCCGCGGAATTCGCCGCCGGCAAAGTACCACGTATTCGTTTGCCCGGCGCGTGTATCTTGCGCGATGGTGGTCACGGCGAAAGATTCGCCCGGCGCAGTTTTGAGCGCCCAACTCGCGCCGCCATCGATTGATTTCCACACGCCGCTGCTCACGCCGCCGGCAATGATGTTGTTGGGATCGTTGACATCCACGACCAAACCGCGCGTGCGACCGGCATGATTGTTCGGCCCGGCTGAAGCCCAATTGAACAACGAAGCGTTGCTGCTCTTCGACAATGCCGGCGCCCGCTTAGGCAACGTGCGCGCAAATTCCAATTCGCGGCTGCGAATGCCCGGCGGAATCACGCCGGTCGCGGGATCGATGAACGTGAGAGATAATTCCTCCAAGCCTTCCGGCGAAAGCTGAGACTGCGTGCGGGCGTCGTTGCGGCTTGCGGCAACGCGCTCCGACAACGCCAAATCTCTTCTGCCTTGCAACAACATGAATCCAATGACAACGAGCAACACGATGACGGTGGCAATGCTAAAAATTCGCGAGGCGGTTAATCGCATGGTATTTTTCCGAGTGAGTGAAAACGAGCGCCTTTCTGGTAATTCAAGGGCAAAAGCTTTTCGAACGTGGAGGACGCGGATCACACGGATTTCCGCTGATTTTTTAATCCGTGAAAATCCACGTCATCCGTGCAATCCGTGTTCAAAGTTTTTGATTTTTTTTTCAACGATTTGTTACTTGCCCAGCTTGCTTCTCGCCCACACGCTTATTTTGGGGAAAAACTCGGGATCGAACTGCCCGGTAGTGACATCGATCAAATCGTGATTCATATTTGGAAAAAGGAAAATGGTGAAGTCCTTATTCCGCTCTTGTTTGATTTTCTCAAGCTGCGTGATGTCATAAAAAGTTGGATTGCTGCGATCCATGCCGCCGTAAACCCAGAGCGCCGGCACGTTGAGCGCTTGCAAAGCGGCCGTCGGATCGTAGCCGTGCGCGCCGGTATAGTTCGCCAACATGGCCGTGAGTTGTGCAATGGAAAGCGAGGCATTGTCGGCGAGATCATCGTAATAAATCTCGATGCCCACCGAGCTGCCGCCGCCATTGATGCAGATGAAAAAAGCGATCTTGTCGGATTGCATCGCCACCAATGGCGCCACCCATGCGCCCTGACTCGTGCCCCACAGAAAAATCTGCTTCGGATTGATATCCTGATGCGTGGCGAGAAAATTGACGATGGCCAGCACGTCACTGGCGCGTTCGGGGATTAACTGCACGCTGTTTTGGAGATTGACGTTTTGATAAGCGCCGGTCGATTGCCCGAGACCGCGCTTGTCGTATGTGAACAACGCAATGCCCTGTGGCAACACGATATCGCGCGCCACCCTATCCGCCTCTCTGGTCTCCCTGCCGGAACCCGGAATAAATATCATCACCGGATGCGGACCGCTCGTCGAAGGGAGATCGAGCGTTCCGGTAATGGTTACGCCGCCATTCTTGATGGAAAAATCACCCGCGCCTTTGGGCGCATCATCGGGCGGAGTGGGAGAATCTTCTTTGCATGACATCATAACAAAAAGAGCACAAACCAATACAAGCCCGTTCAAAACTTTTTGTGCGTTCATTGACCACCTCCTGAAATGTTTTAATGCGATATCACTCTGTGAGAAGCTCTGAAGCTACAACGAATCCCAGAGCTTCGGTAATTTTCCGAAACGCCAAGCGGCATTTCGTCAACGGCATTTTTTCCAACCCGGTCAAGCCGGAACCAAGAAAGCAAAAGCGCACGCAAAGACGCAGAGACGCAAAGTTTTCGCAAAGTTTTTTCTTTTGTTTTTCTTTGCGATCCTTTGCGACTTCGCGCCTTTGCGTGAAAGCTTTTGCTTTTTCTAGTTAGCGACGATATTCACCATCAACATAAACCTCCGGACCGGCTTTGATGTTGGTTTTGACTTTCATGATCTCACCTCCTTTCTTCATTTTAAATAGATCATGGTTTTCGTTTCAATAAACCTCGGCAATCCGCCATTGTTCGGCGTCGCTTCAAGTTTGTAGTGATAATTTCCGCTGGCGAGATTTTGTGCAATAAAGCCCACTTCATGACGACCGGCTGCTTGATGCTGGTCACGAATCAACTCAGTCACGATGCGGCCATTCACATCGAAAACCGTCAGCGTCACGCGACTCGCAACCGGCAATGCAAACGCAATGCGCGTGGTGGGGTTAAAAGGGTTAGGATAATTTTGCTCGAGCGCGAAATCGCGCGGCAAAGAAGCGTTCTGTTGCTGCTTGATCCCGCTGATGATGCCGCCTTCTTCCACCGTTAAAAACCGGTTGATCGCGAGGTTGGTGAAATGATCGATCTGCCCCGAAGGCCATTCGAGGCGCAGCGAATCGATAATCGTGGCATCACCCAAGCCGAAGTGCGCCACCAAGCTGTTCTGGCCGCGATCGCCGCTGAGGCTGCCGCCCGAGTTGGTCGTCGCGGTGCCGACGTCCCAATCAACATGAACGCCCGCGAAAAAATCCGTAAGCTCGCCTCCCGATTTATTAACGAAGCCGTAGCGGATAATGACAAAGTCCTCGCCGGTGTTGCTGTAGCTGCGCTGCAAAATTTCAACGCCGTAAGGCAGCGGCGCCGCAACGTCATTCAGCGTCGCGCTCGTGGTTTGATTGAAGCCGGTAGCCGGTTGAAACCCGGCGGCAAAATTACTCGCGAGGTTTTGCGCATCGAGCACGTTGGCATTGAGCGAAAAACCCATCAGCCCATTGACGATGCCGCGTTGCGTGCTGCCGAAAACCAATCCGCCGGTGAAAGCGCCGTTCTGGCCTTTCCACGAGATCCCCGGCCCGGCAAAGGTGACATTGTCCGCGCCGATCGAGCCGTCGTTGAAAATCGCGACGCGCAAATTGCCCGTGTTGTGCTCGAGATTCATCAGCGTCTCGCCCGCAGTGCGTGACGAGGCGGCTGGCGGATTTGGGATTTTATCGTTGGGGTGATGCACCCCGGCTTGCAGGGAAAAACTAAAACAGAGTATCATCAGCAGCGACAACATAGCTTTCACGTTTCTCATCTTCGCTTTCCTCGTTTTAACGCGGACGAGCCGCAACAAAAAGATTATTGCTCACGGAATAGAACTCTCACGGAATTTTTTCATCCGTTTTTCTTCCGTGAGAGTTCTATTCCGTGAGCCAAAAGTTTTTGCATTTTTCTGTCTTATGAAAGTTTCCAACGAACTCATCGCATCAAAGTCATCCGCCGCGAGGCCACCTGCGCGCCAGCGGCGAGGCGATAAAGATAAACTCCGGAAGCCACACTTTGCCCCGTCGCATCCTTGCCATCCCATTGCACTTGATGTCTGCCGACACTCTTCATTTCGTGCGCCATCAGCGTGCGAACTTCCCGGCCTTGCAGCGAATAGATTTTCAAACTCACCGGCGCGTCGCGGCGCAAAGTGAAGGCAATCGCCGTTTGCGGACTTCGTCGCGAGCCTTCAGTCGAGCGTTTAAACGGGTTCGGATAATTTTGTTCGAGCGTGAAATCCGTGACGGTCACTTCCGGCGACTCCACTCCAGAGATGACGCCCGGCAACAAACTGCGCTCGTAAACGCCGTTGCCGTGCGTCACCGCGCGCAGCTTGCGATTGCTGCTCGAAATACTCAAATCAAAAACCAGCAGCGCATCGCGCACGCCTTCATTAAAATCCCGCCACGTGTTGCCGCCGTCGGTGCTGGCGTAAACGCCGAGATCGGCGCCGACATAAACATGATTCGGATAAAGCGGATCGACAATCACCGCATTGGTGGGAAGATCAGGCAAGCCGATTCCGATGTCCTGCCAAGTATCGCCGCTATTGTTTGATTTGAACACATGCGAAGTGCCGAACCCGCTGTATGTGATATAAACATTGCGATCATCATTGGGGTCAACTGCGAGATCGGTGGGCACGCGATTGGGCAACTGCGCCGAGATGGACTGCCACGTGTTGCCGCCGTCGCGCGTGCGAAAAACGCGCGGCGGAGAAGAAATCAGCGGTGCGGTGGCGACATAAACCACGTTGTTGTTTTGCTGCGAGATCGCCATGGCGACTGCGGGGTTGCCATCCAGCGGAATCGCGCCATTGGTGGTTGTCCATTGCGTGCCGCCATTCACGGATTTGTAAATGAGATCGCGGCCCGCATAAATGATACTGGGATTGTCAAAGCCAACGACAAATGGCGCTTCAAATATCGTAATGCGATTGTTGTCCGGCGGCGAAATATTGAACCAACTTCTGCCGCCGGTTAAGGATTTATTCAAGTTCAAAACTTGGCTGGTGCCATACAGCACGTTGTCGTTCGTCGGATCGATGGCGGCCCAGCCGCCGTCGCCGCCGATATTCCCGAGGCTCCACGCCACCGTGCCTTTGTAGATCACGGTGTTGTTGTCTTGCAAGCCGCCAATGGCGAGATTGGAATCGTTCTGCGAGCTGGCAAAGCCGTTATAGAATTGCGTGGTTTGATAGCCGCCGTTGCAGCCTTCAAAAGTTTCGCCGCCATCGCGCGTGCGAAACACGCCGCCGTCGCAAGCGAAATAAATTATGTTGTGATTCGTCGGATGGTAAAGCAGATCGTGCTGATCAACGTGAACGTATTGCGGCAAGCCTTCCGGCCCGCCCGGCGGCACTTGTCCGCTGAACGGTTGCGAGAAAGATTTTTGCGCGAGCGTGATGCCGCCATTCGTCGATTTCCACGCGTTGATGCCGATCGCAAAAACCTCATTCGGGTTGGAAGGATTGACGGCGACGTCGTGCGCAAACCAGCCCTGCCATTGCGAATAATCCTGCGTGGAAAGAACCTGCCAACTCGCGCCGGCATCGGTCGAGCGCGCCAGCCAACTGAAATTGTTCACGCCCGGAGTAAAGCCGTTGCCGATACTCGCGTAAATCGTACTCGGATTCGACGGACTGAGGGCCAGCATGGTTTTACCGTTATATGATGAGGGCAAGCCCTGCGCCGTTTTTTGCCAAGTTGTGCCGCCGTTCGTGGTACGATATAAACCATAACCGGTGCTGGTAAAATTGCCGCACGAGACGAGCACGGTATTCGTGTCCGTTGGATGAATCACCAAATCCATTGCGAGGGACACGGGATGCGCCAATCGCCACGTTGCGCCGGCGTCGGTTGATTTGTAGGTTCCAACCGTAGTTGCCGCCCAAACGGTGTTGCGATTCAATGGATTGATCTTCACTGCCCACACGCCGCGTTGCTGCTCGTAGCTCCAATCAAGGCTCGGACTCCAGCTTGCGCCGCCGTCGGTTGATTTGAGAATGCCGATACCGTAGAAGCCGCGCGTGGCGCGATTCACTTGCCCCGGCTGCGCTCCTTGCACGTTGTACACCTCGCCGGTGCCGATATAAATCGTACTCGAATCATTCGGCGCAAAGGCAATCGAGCTCACGGCCAACACGGGAAAGCCTGTGGGCACGCGCCCCCACGCCAATGCGCCGCGGCCTGCGGTGAAGCTGCGCCACAAACCGCCGCTCGCCGAGCCCGCGTAAATCGTGTTGGAATTTTGCGGATTGAAAGCGAGCGCCAACGTCCGGCCACCGCGATTGTGCGGGCCGATTGATTGCCATTCATCCAACACATTCGATTTGTGCAAGCGCGCTCGCGAAAGATTCTTGCGCGTAAATTCGAATGCGGCGAAACTCGCGGCGCGAGGAATGTCCTCATTCGGATAAGCGCGCGCGAACGTGAATTGTTGCAACGCTTCCAATGCGCCGGAGCGGCGCACGACTTGAGAGCCTTTTTCATAACGCCAAAAGCCAATCATCGCCACGATGCAACCGGCGGCAAAAAGTGCGGCGAACAAACGTTTGGACATTCTTCTTCTCCGTTATTATTGGTGGAGAAACGTAGCGCAGTCATCTTGACTGCAAACAAGGAGGCTTGCGCTACTTCTGCTCATTTAATGAATGACATTGCTTTCCTTGCCACAAATGAGCTGGCAGGAGAATGAAGCGGAACGGCTTTCAGCTCATAGAAATAGATGCCGCTCGTGAGGCCCTGTGGTGCGAAATTTATTTCGTGATGACCGGCGAGATTGAGTTGATCGCGCTGCAATTCGGCAACGATGCGGCCATTCACCTCGAAAACCGTTAGCGTCACGCGGCTCGCAACCGGCAATGCAAACGCAATGTGCGTGTCGGGATTGCCGAAGGCTCCGTTCGGAGAGAATGGGTTCGGATAATTTTGCTGCAATGCGAAAGCTGTGGGAAGTGCAGAGGCTTCGGTGTCATCAACAGCGGAGATCATCCCTTCCGTCACCGTCAAAAATTGATCGACCGCGACATTCGTCAAGCGATCAACTTTTCCCGAAGGCCATTCGATTTTGAGAGAGTCAATTACCGTCGCGTTGCCCAAGCCGAAATGCTGGCGCAAGCTGTTGTGGCCGTTGAAGGCATTTTGCGCCGAGACTTCGCGCAGTTGCCAAACCGCGTTGCCGTTGATCGTGGCTTTCACTCGCACCTTCGTGCCAATCGCCGCACGGTTCGAAGTCGTGCCGATACAAGTGAGACCAAACCAATGATTGCCGCCCGGCGTGTCGTTGCGATAAAGCGCCAGCGCCGTGGTCGGGCCGACAGCCAGCAAATCGAGATCGCCATCGTTGTCATAATCGCCCCACACCGAGGACAATGAAATGCCCATGTCCGTCACAATCGGATCGTTCGCCACGCGCGTGAACGTGCCGTTGTCATTGCGATAGAGCCGATTCGCCAACCCGCCGAGCGGCCCGCCCCAATTGGTGAGATACGCGTCGAGATCGCCGTCGTTGTCGTAATCGATCCAATTCCACACCTGCCCGTCCTGCTGATCCGTTGCGATCATACCGCTGGTGATGCGTTCAAAATTCGCGCTGCCGGTTTCCTTCAACAAATTACGATACAAATAATCCGGCGAAGTCGCACCGGTTGCCGGTCCCGCGCCGATGAAATAATCCATGTCGCCATCAGCATCGAAATCCGACCACGTGCCGACCGTGTAAGCGGCGAGGCCAGTGACAATTGGCCCCGCAGTGATTTTGGTGAAAGTGTAATTCGGCGGGCCATCGTTGCGCAAAAGATGATTCGGCGTCGCGCCGCCCGCAACGAAGTTGGCGGGATGTGTAATCGCGAGATCAACATAGCCGGCGTTGTTATAATCCGCCCACGCGCAAGCCCAGCCGCGATTCGCGCTGCCGTTGCCAATCGCGCCGCTGGTGATTTTGGTGAAAACCGCGTTGCCGTCGTTGCGATATAAAAACGAAGTCGCGCTCGAAATGAAACAATCCAGATCGCCGTCATTATCATAGTCGGCCCAACTATTGCCGTTGCCGATGATTTGATTCGCAACAATGGGCTGGCCGTTGCCGAGATTGGTCGCGAGCTTGACGAACACGCTGTTGCCGTCGTTGCGATACAGCTTGTCGTTGTTCACGAACAAATCAAGATCGTTGTCATTATCAAAATCCACCCAGCTCGCGCCGGAGTATTCCAGCGGCCCGCCGTCGGCGATGATGGGATTGCTCGTCGCCGTAATGCGCGTGAAGGTTTGGGAGAAAGTTGGCGGCGGCAACAGCAGGCAAAACATCAAAGCTAACAGCGGTGCGGCGAGGTGAATACGGTGATGGGAATATTTGTTGTGCATATCGATTTGCCTTTCACATTGATTTTTTATGCATAAGCCGGACAAGCCGGAGCCAAAAAGGAAAAGCCTCACGCAAAGAAGCGAAGCGACAAAGCCTGCCCTGGCGCCCGCCGTGCCACGCGGTACCGCAGGCCAGGGAACCCGCAAAGCTTTTCTTTGCGGTACCTTTGCGGCTCTGCGTCTTTGCGTGAAAGTTTTTGCTTTTTTTTGCACGATTGAACTTGTTAGAGAATAAGTTAGATTTTCAGACAAGCTGAAAACTGAAGCCCCGTAAACGGGGCAGCGGAAATCAAAAAAAATTTCAAACACGAGAAAACAGAGTTCACAGAGAAAAACTTTTTTCTCCGTTAACTCTGTTTTCTCCGTGTTAAATTTGATCGTGAATCAGCAAAGAATTTTTTGTCTAAATCCAGCAACCCCTTTTCCCAAAGCTGCATGACCGCAGTCGCCGTCACGGTTTTAGAAATCGAAGCGAGGAGGTAGGCGGTTTCCTCGGTCGGGGCTTGCATGGCAGCAACGTTGCTGAAGCCATAAAAATTTTGCCAAGCGATTTTGCCGCCTTTGATGATGCATGCGGCCAGCGAAGGAAGGCCATCCTTGCTCATTTCCGCCTGTATCGTTTTGTCGAGCGCGGAAACTTGAATAGACGGTGATGGCGTGGGGGATTTCCCGCTGCAGCCGGGCATCCAGAGCGCGAGCATGCTTGACATCAAAATCGTGCGCGCGGTTTTCATCATTTATTCTCCTTGCCTGAAATGAAGAGACGTGAAAGGGCGGCGACAATCATTATTGCGGACCGTATTTTTAAATTCCGGCTTATGGCGCTTTAAGAAGAGACGAAAATTTTAGGCGAGTGGATATACCCAAATGTGGGTATTTTTAAAAGGAGATGAGAGGCGGGAGTAATGGCGTGAAAGGAGCAACGGAGTTTCCGAAACGGCACATTCTAAGAGCGAAAAGCAAAATGAGCATAGAAAAATAATTTCGCCTCACAAATTCCTCATCCAAATTTTTCGCAAGGCAAGCTGCGCCTCGGTGGCATTGGGATCAATCTTAAAAACGTGGCGATCAACCTGCTCTTTGGAGAGCGCTTCCAGTTTCATTGGCATTTCTTTCTGGTCGCGTTCGATGGTCAGCTCATACATCTGGCCCGGTTGCAAAAGCTTCAGTTCCTGGCCGATTTCCTGAATGGTTTCCAACTTGACGGGCTTGCCGTTGTACGTGAGCACGATGTCGCCGTCGCGCAAGCCTTGCTCCTGCATTTGCGGAGTAACGTTGAACAAAACGATCCGGCCCTCTTTGAGGGTCATTCCCAGGCCGAGTGAGGCCGTTTGTTTGCCGGTGTGAATCTCCTCGGAATATTTGATGCCGAGCTTGCTGTAGTATTCGATGATCGGCAACGGCTCTGCAGTTTTGATATACCGTTCAAAAAAATCGGCAATTTCGGGATGCGTCATTTTGACGAAGACCTCGAAAAATTTTTTCTCGGGGAAAGCGCGTTCGGGACCGTAAGTTTTCGCGAGGCGATTGATGACCTCGCGCAGCCCGCGCTTGCCGTTGGAAAGCTCCAGCAGCCGGATATCCAACAACCCGACGATGATCGCGCCGCGATGGTAAATGTTGCCATATTGCTGCTGTCCTTCTGGCGCGTAGGAAGTGAGAGCCAGCTTGCTCAGGCTGTAGCTTTTGTCAAAGTTATCGTCGATGTAGAGCTTGCTCTTGAGAATTTGCGTGTACTGCTCCGGCGTGATCAAGCCGCCGCGCAGCTTCATGATCTGCGCCGCCCACTCGGTCGTGGCCTCGTACAGCCAAAGATGCTCGGAAGGCATCGGCTCGACAAAATTGAACCGCTCGATAATCTCGCTGTGAATGTTGAGCGGCGTGACGATGTGAAAAAATTCGTGCGCCATGATGCCGGCAATATCCTGCTGCAGCATTTGCTCGAAGGTTGCATCATTGAACGTGTACAGCGAGCTGTAAGAATGTTCCCAGGCGCCCAGCGCGCCTTTGTTGCCGTTTTCGAAATGAAACAAAAACGTGTAGCGCTTCACTGGCAAGCCGTTCGTAAAAGCCGCCGCAGCCAATAGCACTTCCCTCGCGCTCGCAAGAATTTGCTCCGCTTTGATCCGGCTCGATTTCGAATACGTGTAGATTTCCACCTTGCTGCCCTTGACGTCCAGTTCCGCTCGCGTCAACTGGCCCAACAAAAATGGCGAATCAACGATTTGATCGTAGTTATCGGCGTAAAAGACACCGTCGCTGTTGCGATTGAGCGCCGTGCCGAGCAGCCAGTCTTGCGGGTGCGAGAGCTTGATCTGCAGCGGACGATTTTGCATGCCGGTCGGATAACCGAACACCGCCTGGCCGTTGATCTGCACGTGATCCGCTTCGAGCGAGGTGCCGGCCATTGGATAGATGCGATGCTTGTCCACCGCCGTGTCCCACGTTTCGGCGATATTGTAGCGGATTTCACGCGTGCGCTCAACTTCGTAAATTTTCCATTGGTTCGTTGAGAGACGCTCGGTTTTCAAGGTATCGCCTTGCGCATCCAGCGCTTTGAAATCGCGCACGAAGCGGCCGATGTCCATCACCTGATAGGTGCCCGGCGCAGTGGAAGCGAATTGATACACCGCATTTTCGCTCTTGAGGTCGTTGACGGAGAGTTTGACTTTGAACAAATCATCGGCGCGGTCGTTGAGATCGATTTCGTAAAAAAGAGGGGTAGGCGCTATGTTCTTGCGCAACAAGTTTGATGAGCAGCCCGAGGCCAAGAGAACCGCGATTAACAAAAGCTTTGAAAGAGGTTTCATGTTTCTCCAAATGGATTTGAAGCAAAATAATTCCTAGATTATTTTGTTCGCGAACGTTTTATCGTTGGATTTCGACTTATGAATGTACGAGAATAGACGAAAATTTGCGACGGGTGTTCATAACCCCAATTGGGTATTTTTTTCAGCAGCCGGACGCTTTGGTTTGGACCCTTTGTTCAGAAAACGCTTGCTTTTTCATCCTAAATTGGCGATATTACGTCGGAAAATAGAAAGCCGTTTTTGCTCTGGGAGACAATCCCGTTCGCGGGATTCAAGCAAAAACGCTGGGGCTGGTGGCGGCGCCGGAATCTAACGTTGCCGGAGTTTTGCGTTGCAAGTATGAGATAAGGGAAGTCCAATCCATTGCCGTAAGAATGCGTGTGAAAACCATGAAACGGGTGAAGGTCGGAAAATCACCCGTGCTCAAACATGACATTCGTATTGACTTTTTACTTGCGCGTTTGGCTTCGTCTTTGTAAATTTAATCAATCCTGAAGAACGCAAACTGAACTGGGAGTTATGACGTGCTCATTTGGGAACAATGGCAAGAGAAGTCTATGAACGCTCAACACGCGGCGACGCAAAATAAAAACCACAACTTGTCAAGTGTCCAGTTGAAAACCTTCAAAACATTTCAGCGCCGATTGAACGACAAAGTTTCGGACTACCGCGTCGCGTGGGTTCGTCCATACAAAAAGAACATAATTGAAATCGGGTTGGAGTCTCAAAAAAAGATCGGCTACCGAAAAGGCCTGCAAGCGGTCAAGTTGGCTGTTGAAGTCGAAGACGAAACCGGGGTGATCATCATTCTGCGTTGAATTCACGCGTCGGCGCTGTGAAGATTTTTTAACCACATATCTCTTGCAAACAACAGCTATAATTGCACCGCGTTTCTGTTCAGAAAACGCTTGCTTTTTCATCCTAAATTTGCGATATTACGCCGGAAAATAGAAGGCCGTTTTTGATCGGGGAGACAATCCCGTTCGCGGGACTCAAGCAAAAATCCCGGGGCTGGTGGCGGCGCGGGAATCTGACGTTGCCGGAGTTTTGCGTTGCAAGTATGAGATAAGGGAAGTCCAATCCATTGCCGTAAGAATGCGTGTGAAAACCATGAAACGGGGGAAGGTCGAAAGATTTAGTTTGTCCACTATCCCTCCGAGCAACTTTAAAGGGATTGATCTTTATCATAATTTGAGTACATGATAAAAATTAAAAATATCAAAAAGACGAATTTTGATAAAATTCCAGTCGATCCTTTTTGGAACACTGGAGATGAGAAAGAACTAAAGATACATAGGATTCATGCGTATCCAGCACGATTCCCCTCGTTTATTACGACCAAGGCTCTTGATTTTGCAAGACAGAATGCCATACAGATTTCGCGGATAGCGGACGTATTCTGTGGATGCGGAACAGTAGCCGTTGAAGCAAAAAGGAACAATATTGATTTTTGGGGCTGCGATATTAATCCTGTCGCCACTCTGATCGCCAAAGCAAAAAGCCGAAGATACAGTGACTGGAGATTGCGGAAATATTATTGCTCTATTATAGAAAATTTCAACAAATTAAACTACCAATCCATTTCTTATGAAAACGCATCTGAAAGACTTCGATACTGGTACGAATATTCTAACTATAAAGACTTAAAGCTGCTAAAAAATGCAATATCAAACAGCATTCCTGAATCTAGCGAATATCGTTCTTTTTTTCTATGTGCTTTCTCCAATATTCTTAAGCCGACCTCCCGATGGTTGACAAAATCAATTAAACCTCAAGTTGATCCTCAAAAAAAGGCAGCAGATGTGATGTTTGCTTTTCAAGAACAATGTAGCTTCATGATGAATGCAAATAAAGAAAGTGATGCAACAGGAAATTCTAAAGTAAGAATTATTACCTCAAATTTTCTTGATGAATCCTTAGAACGTCCTGTGGTCGATATGATTATTGCCAGTCCGCCATACGTGACTTCTTATGAATATGCTGATTTGCATCAATTATCTAGTTTATGGCTTGGCTTTGCTAAAGATTACAGAGACCTTCGAGATGGTTCAATCGGGAGTCTACATCATGTCTATAATTTTGATAGAGAAATCAAACGTCTCAATGACACGGGGGCTCGTATTGTTTTCAGTTTGCTGCATCAATACAAATCTAAAGCTTACTCTATTGCCAAATACTTTTTAGATATGCAGATGGCAGCCAAAGTGTGTTATAGTATGCTACGTAAGAAAGGGCTGGTTCTATTTGTAATTGGGAACACCGAATACAAAGGAGTTCGAATAGACAATGCCCGTCATCTAGCTGAATCATTAGAGAACAGCGGTTTCAATGAGATACTGGTCACAAAACGCAAAATTAGTAAAAAGATTCTTACTCCATATCGTGACAAGCGAGGACGTTTTACTACAGACGGTGGCGGTAGAAAAGTCTACGGTGAAGAATTCATTCTTATTGGCAGGAAATAATGTCCCAATCGAAAAATTTAAAAATACGTCCATATGCCCGTCTGTTAACCATGCTTGGCGAGCAGCTCATCACAAATGAGCGAATTGCACTCATTGAATTGATTAAAAATTCATATGACGCAGACTCACCATGGGTAAAGGTTTCGTTTGTAGATTTTGATGAGAATTTTAATATTACGCCCAGCTCGAAAATTATTATTGAAGATAATGGTTATGGGATGTCTCCGGAAATCATCGAAAAGCATTGGCTGAATCCCGCCACGCCTGAGAAACTGCGCCGCAAAGCTAAGAAGCCGAAAACGCCGAAAGGCAGGATCATTCAAGGTGATAAGGGTATAGGTCGTTTCGCCATATTAAAACTTGGGCGCAAGATCAAAATCATAACGCGAGCCGAAGGCCAAAATACGGAGCAAGTTGTTATTTATGATTTCTCTGAATACGATGACGAATTTCTCTCTGAAAAAGGTGTTGAGAAAGACCTTTTTATTGATGAATTGAGTGTATCTTTACAAGTCCGCCAACCTCAGCACTTCAAGGAAGGTAAAATCTCCTTAGGTTTCGAAAAACTTAACCGTCTACCACAAGGAACGCGTATTGAAATTTCTGACTTGAAGGGAAGTTGGTCTGAGAAGAAAGTGAAGGAAGTTTATCGAGACCTAACTCGACTTGAATCCATCTTTTCAGCGAAGAATTCCATTCCTCTTAAAGAGCAGGGCCGAGAGACATTTCGAGTCTGGATATATAAAGACGATCAACCCCAACGTTACGAGCAAGAATATTTGGAAAAATTGAATTTTCTGCTAACGGAAAGAGCAGTTTTTCGAATTGAGAAGGGGAAATATGATGAGCAAAAGAAAGAGTTCAGATTCACCTTAAATGATACTCCCAAGGTACTTAAACTGAATGATCCACTTGTAACTGGGTTGAATGTTTTTAGTGAAAGGTTTGGCAAAGGAGGTGAGGTTCTAAACAATCGAAATACTGAATGCGGGTCATTTGAGTTTGGCTTTTACATATTCGACTTCAGTACAAAAGCTCCCGCTAAGTATCAATTGGATAAAGCAGACAAGGAAATAATCCGAGATCACCGGATTTATCTGTACCGAGACGGCATACGAGTTTATCCCTACGGAGAACCTCAAGATGACTGGCTAGGCATTGATATTCATCGAGGCACAGTCGGAGCATTCCAATTCTTAAGTAATGATCAAGTTGTTGGCTACGTAAACATAACCCAAAAGCAGAATCCAAAACTTAAAGACAAGACAAATCGTGAAGGCCTCATTGATGAAGGTAATGCAACAGATGACTTCCGAGCGCTTTTAAGAACCTTTTTAAGATATATTCGAGCGCATGACTATAAAAGGCATCGTTCTGATTTAGAAAACAAGTCCGCTCAAGACATTTTTCGCACAGAACAAATTCAAAAAAACTTGGCAGAATTAAAGGAAACGGTAAAAGATAATAGTAGCGCTCTTAAAATAATATCCAATATTGAAAAGGGCTATACAGCAGAACGTCGGTATTTGGTGCGCCGTGCCGAAACTACGGAAGAGTTGGCCGGTGTAGGTCTTTCTGTTGAAACTGCATCGCATGACATCATGGCCATTATGGGAAAGGCCATGATAAGCATTGATGCATTGATCCGAGAGGTTATGCACGATGATTTAAATCATGACGACTTGCACAAAGAATTACAGTCACTTCGAGGAATGCTCTCATTTATCGAGGCGCAATTAAAGGATATTCAACTTCTTTTTAAGTCTTCCAAGCAGCGGCGGAAAACTATCAAAATAAAGCAGATTATAGAAATGGTTGAACGGATTTATCACCGACTCTTGAAGAAAGAGAATATTGAATTTTCTGTACAAGAATTCGGACCTCCATTAGTTGCAAAGACAACAGACGCAGTTTTACTACAGCTTTTTCTCAATCTTTTTGACAATGCGGTTTATTGGCTTCAACAAATCTCCAAATCAGGTAAGCGAATCGAGATTGTTCTAGACGGGAACAAAGGCCAAATGATTTTTTCAGACAATGGTCCCGGAGTAGCAAAGGATGATGCCCCATATATATTTGAGCCGTTCTATTCCGCAAAAGGCGACGAAGGACGCGGTCTCGGTTTGTACATTGCCAGACAACTGCTTGAACGTTATGACTATTCAATCGAATTAGCAGAAGTGAAATCAGAAAAGATTTTATCGGGCGCAAATTTCGTAGTAAGTTTTGTCTCGGAGGACAAGTAGATGAAACCAGAAAAATTGCTTAATGGTATCGCAGTAGTGATTGATGATCAAATTGGAAATGAGAGTGAGATAGACAATTTTATTTCTCAAATAGAAAAACAAAGCATACCCTACATAACTTATAAGAAACTCCCAAAAGACGACATTGAACATTTCGATGGTATATCCTTTCTACTTCTTGATTGGAAGCTACAGCAAGATGAACTATCTCAGGCTTTGACCAAAGGAGTGACACAACCAACCGGACTCAGTAAATTTTCTATTGAAGAAAACATTTCTTTTTTAAGAAAACTGAAGGAATCGTGTTTCACGCCGATATTTATTTTTACAAATGAAAGTGTATCAGAAGTTATAGAGATACTGAAATCCAATGATTTATACCATGACAATAAACCAAATTATATTTTCGTGAAGAACAAAAAGGATTTAAAAGGTCGCACTAAACTTTTTAAGACAATTGAAGATTGGATTAAAAAAACTCCTTCAATTTATATTCTGAAGGCTTGGGAAAAAGAATATCAACTGGCGAAGAACAAACTTTTTCATGATTTTTATCGAATAAGCCCCAATTGGCCCACTATTCTGTGGCAATCGTTTTCAGCGGATGGAGTAAACATGTCTTTGGAGTTAGGTGAGATGATTACAAAAAACCTATATACACGAATGTCACCATTTGATTTTGATGCAAAAATTCTCAACAAACAGAATAAAAAAGCACCCAAAGATGAAATGAGGAAGGTCGTTGAGGGTGAAAGATTTATATTGAAAGAAGGTCTTCATGAAGATTCAATAGCGGCAGGAGATGTCTTCAAAGTTAGTGGCAAGTTTTTTCTGAACATTCGTCCTGATTGCGATTGTATAGCTACTGGAAGTAGAGCAGAAACGAATAATCAAGATGTAGAGTTATACCTTCTTGAGGGTACAAAACTGTCGGACGAGAAAGAGAAGAAATTATATCAAAAGCAATACGGAAATTTCTCGGAAATCGACAATCAATCCATCGTTTTCAGTATGATAGCTGGTAAAACATACGATTTCAGATTTAAGAACCTTGCTATTAAAAAGTGGGTTGAACTTAAAGATAAGCGCGTCGGACGGCTCCTTCCTCCGTACATCACCCGTATCCAACAACTCCTTGCTGAAAGTCAAGAGGAAAATTTAAAATTTTTTCGGTTTTTGTTCTTTGGCAATGGCAAAACAGGGCGTTTTCCTGCCTGTGTTCCAGGCTTTTTCAGGGTTTTGGGCTATTTTAGGGCGTA
>Ga0247727_10007076_pt1 | contig 21629 bp, 16 predicted proteins | sample WisWelCaveWW1625_FD_202498 | JGI IMG/M metagenome (GOLD analysis project Ga0247727, IMG submission 202498) | Biofilm microbial communities from Wishing Well Cave, Virginia, United States - WW16-25 | ecosystem: Environmental > Aquatic > Deep subsurface > Groundwater > Cave microbial mat | place... | reverse complement strand
GGCGACCTTCGGCATACCGAACACGACGCAGCTGGACTCGTCCTGCGCGACGACCTTGCCGCCGGCAGCTTTGACGCTCTTCAATCCCTGCATGCCATCGGCGCCCATGCCGGTCAGAATGGCGCACACCGCGCGGTCGCCGTACACGCCGGCCACCGAATGAAACAAGATTGTAGCCGACGGTTTCTGGCAATCGACCGGTTCTTCGTCGCTGAGTTTGAGGCGGCCGGCTTGGGTGACGGTCATGTGTGATCCCGACGGGGCAATGTGAGCGACGGCCGGCGTGATTGGCGCGTCGTGCACACCGAGCTTGACGTCGATCGCGCACTGTTCACACAGCCAGTCCGCCAGCCCGGCATCGAATCCTTCGGAGATGTGCTGCACGATGACGACGCCGCACGGGAGGTTTTCCGGGAATTGTTTCAACACGTGCAACAACGCCTGCGGTCCGCCGGTCGAGGACGCGATGGCGATGATGCACCGCCCGCCCGCCCGGCTCGCAGTCTCGGCAGCCGGCGCGACCGGCATTGTGGGCGGCGGCGCAAACCGGCGCTCGAATTTGGCGAGCGGATGGGTGACGACTTTGATGCGGGAAAGTATTTTGATTCGCTCCGTCAATACCCGGCCATGCTCCTCGGCGCCGTTGCTGATGCGGATCGGTGTCTTGTCCATCACGTCGAGCGCGCCGAACGAGGTTGCTTCGAAGGGCTTGTTGCGGTCGCCATTGCGGAACAATGTCGAGCTGAGGATCAGAATCGGCGTGGGATGATAAGCCATGATTTGTTTGGTGGCCTCGAAGCCGCTCATCACCGGCATGTTCATGTCCATCGTGATCACGTCGGGCTTGAGCTTGGCGGTTTGCTCGATGGCTTCGCTGCCGTTCTCGGCGGTGCCGATGACGTGGAGTTGCGGGTCGCGGGTGATCACGGTGGTCAAGATGCGGCGAATCAAAGGTGAATCGTCCACCACCAGCACGCGGATGATCTTGCCGTTGGGCGTTGCCATGATCATGTTGCCCTGCTATGGCGTCGCGGCCCCGATGAGTCGCTCGATTGCTTCGAGCAGGTTTTGCTGATTGAACGCGCCTTTGACGATGTAGGCCTGCGCGCCGACCTCGATGCCGCGCCGTTTCTCCTCGTCCTTGTCGAGTGTCGTGACGAACACCAGCGGTAACTCCTGAAACTCCGTCCGCTGGCGCACATTCCGGCAAAACTCGAAGCCGTTCATCCGCGGCATCTCGACGTCGCTGACGATCAAGTCGAACTTGCCTTGGCCGAGTTTCTCCAGCGCGTCGAGGCCGTCCACCGCCGTCTCGACCTCGTACCCTTGCGCCTGCAACAAGCTGCGCTCGAACTCGCGCGTCGTCAGCGAGTCCTCGACGATCAAGATGCGGCGTGTCGCCGGCTGTGGGGGCGCAACCGGCCGGGCTCCCAACGTCGTCGGGCGCGACTGCCGGACCGCCGTCAACAAATCCTGCACGTCCAAAATCACAATCACCTCACCGGAACCCAAAATCGCCGCGCCGCTGATATTCTTGATCGTGCCGAGATGCGAACCAAGGCTCTTGATGAAAATCTCCTCTTCGCTCACGACGCGATCCACCATCAACCCCACGCGCCGGTCCGATGCGGTGGCGACAACGACCGGGTGCCCGGCCGACTCGCCATCAGCGTCGGCGGACGCGGTCTCCGGCAACCCCAACACGTCGGCCAGCCGGGCCATCGGCAAGGTCCGGTCGCGCAGCGTGATGGCCATGCGTTGGTTGATCGTCTGCACGTCGGCGGACTTGACCTTGACGATCTCCTCGATGGCCAACATCGGTATGCCAAAACGTTGACCGTTGGCTTCGACCAGCAACACTTCCATGATCGCCAGCGTCAACGGCAGCTCGATGCGCACCGTCGCGCCCTGCCCCAACTGTGAATCGACGCGCACCTGACCCTTGAGTTGCTCGACCTCCTTGCGCACGACATCCATGCCGACTCCGCGGCCGGAGACATCGGTGATGATGGCGCTCGTCGAAAATCCGGGTGCGAAAATCAATCCCATCAACTCCTGTTCGTCCATGTGCGCCAACTCGTCCTCGGTGGCCACGTGATTCTTGAGCGCGACTTGCTGGACGCGCGCGAGGTCGATGCCCCGGCCATCGTCCTGCACTTCGATGACGGCTTTGCCGCCCTGTTGCGACGCGCGCAACGTGATCGTGCCGGCCGCCGGCTTGCCGGCCGCTTCGCGATCGGCCGGTAGCTCGATGCCGTGGTCCACGGAGTTTCGAAGCAAGTGGACGAGGCAGGGCTTGAGAGCTTCGAGAACTTTCTTGTCGAGTTCCGTCTCCTCTCCCCGCACGACGAACGTAACAGTCTTGTGAAGTTGATGCGCCACGTCGCGCACGAGTCGCTCGAAGCCCTCGAAGATGGTGGCGCAGGGCAGCATCCGTAGTTCGCGCACTTTGTACTGCAACTCGTCCACGACCGGATCAAGATGCAGGGTTTCGGCGGACAGCATCTCCGCCAGATTGGTGACGTGTTCCCGGAGCGTCTCGACATCGAGGGTGTGCTGGTGCAACAACGTCGCCAGATCACCGCTGCCGGGATTCTCGGCGACACCGGCCAGTTGCTCGAGCCGTTTGTGGAGGCCCTTCGCTTGATGCGTCAACTGCCGGAGGTTCGCGATCTTGTACGACGATTTGACCTTGTGAATGACCAGTTCGCCCACGAGATTGAAGAGGCCGTTGACGCGGCTGATGGGCAACCGGATGAATTCATCCCCGCGCGCCCCGGCGACCGGCGCCTGCGCGTTGGCAGTTACCGGGGTTGGCGGCTTCGGCGTGGCCGGCAATTTCGGGGCGGCCGCATCCTTCACGATGTAGTTCTCGACCGCTCGTGTGACCGGCGGTGCGACGGCCGGAGATTTGTTGCCGACGTGTTGGAGAATGGCGGTGATCGCGTCGAGCGCGGCGAGAGATTCGTCGGCAAGCGCGGAGTTGAACGTCAGCTCTCCGTCGTTGACCTGTTTGAGTTTGTCTTCGAGGTTGTGCGCGATCTGTTTGACGTCGTCGTAACCGACCATCGCCGCGGCGCCCTTGATGGTGTGGGCCGAGCGAAACATCTCCTCGATGACGGCCGGCTGGTGCGGGTCTTTCTCGAGACTCAGCAGGCCCTGCGTCAACTTGGCGAGGTACTCTTCGGCCTCCGTCTTGAACGCCGCGTAGAACTCGGATTGGTCAATCGTCCGGGGCATGGCGGCTCCTCATCAGGACAAGCTGTGCATTTTTGCAGCGTCGGCCTCGTGGCGATAGGACTTGTCCTTGCCGTTTCCGTTGCCCTTGAGTTTGAAGCGCCCGATGGCTTTCTTGAATTCGTCCGCCAAGAGCCCGATCTGCTGCGCCGACGCCGACACTTGCCGGGTCGAAGCCGTGAACTGTTTGCTCACCTCGTCCACGTTACGCATCGCGGAAACAATCTGCTCGGCGGCGCTGCGCTGTTGCTGCGTGCTGAGCGAGATCTCGCGGATGACGTTGATGGTCTGCTCCGTCTGTTCGAGACCCTTGTTGGCAGCCTTGGTCGCCTCTTCGACGCCCATAATGGCGGCATTGGTTTCGCCCTGGATTTCGCCGATGACGGCGCGAATCTCTTCTGTCGATTCCGTCGAACGCTCCGCGAGCTTGCGCACTTCGGCGGCGACGACGGCGAATCCGCGACCGGCTTCACCGGCCCGCGCCGCTTCGATGGCGGCGTTGAGCGCCAGCAGGTTCGTCTGGTCGGCCAGGTCGTCGATGATTCCGGTAATGTTGCCGATGGATTGCGATTTCTCGCCCAACGCGAGCATGCGTTTGGCCATCGCGGCAATCTTCTCGTGAATGGCTTGCATCGCGCGGACGGTGGCCTCGGCGGTTTGCGAGAGATGCTGGCTGTTGTTCGAGATGGTGGCGGCGGTGCGCGCCAGTTCTTCCATCGTGGTCGTGACCTCGGTGACTGTGGCGGATTGTTCGGTCGCGCCGGAGGCCTGTTCCTCGGAGGAGGCGCGCAGCTCGGTGGCTGCCGCGGTCATCTGCATGCCGGCATCGCGGATTTGCTCGGTCAACGCGCGCAGGTTTGCGATCATGTTGTTGAAGGCGGTGCCGAGCTGACCGATCTCGTCCGTGCCGACGACCTCGACGTGTTGCGTGAGATCGCCCTCGGTGGCGGCGGCGCCCGTGGCCAGAGTCAGGCGACCGACCGGCTTGGTGATCGTGCGCACCATGAAAAACGTGCCGACAAACAAGACGACCACCGCCGCGCCGGTCACCACCAGCGCCACGAATTTTTGGTGCTGATATTGATCAAGGCGCTTTTGCAGGAGGACGTCGAGTTCGTTGACGGCGGTATCCCAGAATTGGGCACTGGCTTCCCGGGCTTTCTGCCCGGCGGTCACAAATTCCGCAACGCTGACGCCGCTTTGGTCGGACCCGCCCACGCGCCGGACGAGTTCGATGAACGTTTCGGTGGTGGCTTTGTACGTGGCGAGGGCGGCCGGCAAGTTGTGCTGGAGGGAATCGCTGGTGCCGTAGAAATTCGTGTCTTCCGTCAGCGCGGTCTGCACGTCGGCCGCGATCCGGTCGAGGTCGGCCTCCTTCAACAGGGCGGCATAGACAGCCATCTGGACCTCGTCATCACGCGCGGGCTGGTTGCGACGCAGGTATTGTTCGCCAAACCCCACGATCGTCGCCAGCCGGTCCTGGTTCTGCGGCAACGCGAGCAACGTGACATCCATGAGATAGTAGCTGTCGAGGTCGGGATCGAGGATCAGGTTGGACATGTCGCCGGAGTGGGCAATCATCGTGCGCACGTCGGCAATGAGTTGGGCGTGTTGTTGGTCGCTGGCGTCCGGTGTGAGTTTCTCGAACTGCCCCCTGAGGCTTTGCCACTTCGTCTTGAGATTGCGGACGCCGACGCCGGTGCGATTGCGCTTCGCGAGGCCCTCGTCCGTAAATTGCAGCGTCTTGCCGAGGCGGGCGTCGGTCATTTCGAGTGATTCAAACGCGCGGTCAACGCGCGCCTGCAACGCGTCCACATCCACGCGGGCCGGTTGCTCGCCGCTGAGAAGCCGGCGCGCGGCCAGCTTGTGTCCCGGCACCGCATCCAGCAATTCCTCCAGGGGCCGTTGGTACTCGTTGCCGTATTTCTCGTACTGCCCAAAGTTGATGTCCTTGTTGTAGGCCTTGATCGTGGAGACTGTCAGCACGACGAGGGGAATGACGAACGCGCCGATCGTCAGGATGATCTTGGTTCCCAGCTTCAGACTTCTGAGTGATTTGAACATGACGGTACCTCCAGTTAGACCGATTGCTTGAACGCGCCGGCGACCATCGCGATTTGTTGGGCGGAACTGGCGACCTGCCGGGTCGAGGCCGCGAATTGTTTACTCACTTCGTCCACGTTGCGCATCGCTTGCACGACCTGTTCGGCAGCACTGCGCTGTTGCTGCGTGCTGAGGGAGATTTCCCGGATCACGCTGATGGTTTGTTCGGTCTGCTCCAAACCGCGCAGAGTGGCTTTGGTCGCCTCCTCGACACCCATGACCGCCGCGTTGGTCTCCGTCTGAATCTCGCCAATCACACTGCGAATCTCCTCGGTCGATTCCGTCGAACGCTCCGCGAGCTTGCGCACTTCGGCGGCGACGACGGCGAATCCGCGACCGGCTTCACCGGCCCGCGCCGCTTCGATGGCGGCGTTGAGCGCCAGCAGGTTCGTCTGGTCGGCCAGGTCGTCGATGATTCCGGTAATGTTGCCGATGGATTGCGATTTCTCGCCCAACGCGAGCATGCGTTTGGCCATCGCGCCGATCTTGTCGTTGATCAGGTTCATGCGCTTGACGGTCTCCTCGGCAACCTGCGCGAGATTTTGCGCGTTGGTGGAAATGCTGGCCGCCGTGCGGGCCAACTCCTCGGTGGTGGCGGTAACCTGTGTGACGGTGGCCGATTGCTCCGCCGCGCCCGAGGCCTGTTCCTCGGAAGAGGCGCGCAGTTGAGTGGCCGCCGATGTCATCTGCATCGTCGCAGTACCAACCTGGCGCGAGATGCTGCGCACGACGAAAATCGCGCTGAGCGTCAACATCACGATGGCGACAATGCCCGTCGTGAGCGCCGAGGACTTCTGACGCCGGTACGTGTCAATCCGCCGCCAGAGCAACGTGTCGAGTTCATCGACCGCCACGTTCCAATACTTCGCGCTCGCCTCGCGGGCGCGTGTGCCGGCGGCGAGGAATTGTTCCACCGTCACTTCTCCGACGTTCGCGTCGGCCAGCCGGCGAGTCAGATCAACGAATGTCTCCGTCGCTGCCCGGTATGCGGCCAGCGCGGGCGGTATGTTGCGCTGAAAGGTCTCGCTCGCGCCGTAGAAATTGGCGTCTTCCTTCAGCGCGGTCTGCGTGCTGCCGACCACGCGATCGAGATCGGCCTCTTTCAATAGCGCCGCATGGATGGCGAATTGCCGGCGATGTGCATCATCGGTAACCCCGGCGCGCAGGAACGCCTCGCCCTCGGCCATGATTTTGGCAAGCCGGTCCTGCGTCTGCGGCAACGCGAGCAGCGTGACATCCATCAGATAATAGCTATCGAGATCGGGATCGAGAATCAGGTTGGACATGTCGCCCGAGTGGGCAATCATCGTCCGCACGTCCGCCACGAGTTTCTGGTGTTGCTCGTCGCTGGCCGGCGGCGCGAGCCGGTCGAGGTGCTCCTTCAGCCCTTGCCAGTTGGAGCGGAGGTTGCCGGCCGTGCGACCCTGCCGGTCGCGCTGCGCCAGGGCCTCGTCGGTGAACTGCAGCGCCTTGCCCACGCGCGCGTCGGCGTCGATCAAGCCGGCAAACGACTGTTCGATCTGCGACTGTTTTTGTCCCAGCGCATCCGCCACGGCGCGGTCACCGGCGAGGTAGCGGTTCGCCAGCAATTGGTGTTGCGGGATCAGATCCAGCAGTTGCTCCAACGGACGCTGGTAAAGATTGCCGCGGGTCTCCTGCTCGGCAAACGCGATGTCCTTGTTGAACGCGCGAAAGATCATCGGCGTCAGGACGACGAGCGGTAAACAGAACGTGCCGATGGTCAGCACCACCTTCTGCCACAATTTGATTCGTCGAAAGATGTTCTTCATAGTGGACTCCTTGGTCAGGCCTCCGTGGCGGACAGCAATTTTTCCGGGCGCAGCACCGCCATCAATCGTCCGCCGAAACGGAAGACGTGCTCCATGTACGCTGCGCGCGCGGCGTCGAGCGTCACCAACGGCGGCTCGAGTTGGCTCACCGGCACCGTCAGCACCTGCCCCATCTCGTCCACGAGCAAGCCGGTCTCGAGGTGGCCGGACTCGACAACCACGATGCGGCTGTGCGCGGTCAGGGCGGCGGCGGTCATGCCGAACAGCCGGCGCGCGTCGGTGACCGAGACGATGTTGCCGCGCAGATTGACAGCACCGGCGATGTGCGCGGGCGCCGCGGGCAGATACGTGAGCCGGCTACAACGAACAACCTCGCGCACGCGCGCGATGTCCAGGGCGTACCACTCGTTGGCGAGACGGAACGACACGAACTGTGCCGTCGCCTCTTCGACGCCGCCCTGTTGCTCAAACAAATCGTCGGCGGTCGGCTTCGTTGTTGCCAGCGACGCACTCATTTCTTCGCGCCTCCCCGGCTCTTGAGAACCAATGTCAGCGCTTTCAGTGACAGTTCGGAAAACAGAAACGGTTTGGCGATCAGATCGTTGCCGCCGCTGAGCACGGCCTGCGCGCGGTGCTCGAACCCCCCCAACGTGGTGACGAACACGATCGGCGTTTTGGCGTATTGCGGCATCGTCCGCAGTTTCGTCACCATCTCCATGCCCGTCATGCCGGGCATCTCAACGTCGCTGACGATCATGTCGAACGTCTGCTCGGCGGCCAGTTTCAACGCGCTGGCCGGCTCGGTGGCCGGCACGGCGGTCAGCCCGGCCTTGGCGATGGAATGCATCACCGCCCGGCGCGAGATCTCCTCGTCGTCCACCGTCAACACCGTGGCCGCCACCGGCGATTCGTCGCCGGCGGACGCCGCGCTTTGGATCAGCATCGCGAGGACATCCACCGCCTGCGCGATGCTGCGTGTCACCGACGCATTGATCCGGTCGGGTTTCTCCTTCAATTCGCGCAGCAGCGCCTCCAGGGCGCCGGCAAACTTTGAGATCGTCGCCAAGCCGGCCAGACCGGAATTGCCGGTGATGGAATGAATGCGCCGGTACAACTCGTCAAGCGTGCCGGATTGCGTGGCGGGCTTGGCGAGGGCCGGCAAGGCGCGGCGTACCGCCTCGATCTCCGCGGGCGCCGCCTCCAGGCAGGCGCACCGCAACTCGGCTTGAAACTCGTCGTCCGCCGAAGGCACTGCCCCCGGCGCACCAGAAATAGAATCAGGTGTGTTCGTTGCCATCGTTCGATTTGGTTACCTCCCGATAACGCCGCTTCATTATCAGCACTCGACATGCCGCTGCGCCCGAGGAGCACACAGCCGGTGATGGACTGACAGAATTGTCGGCGCGAACGGACGCGGTGTCCGTTTTCGCACCGCGCGTCAGGCGACGCGGGAAGGATCCGGCGCGGCCGGTGGTGATACTGGTTGCGCGGGAGTTGCGGCCGGTGAACTGGCCGGCTGAAAATGGGTCCACAATGCCAGCTTGATCCGCTCCAGCTCGCGTTCGGCCCGCTCGCAAAGCTCAGCGGCCCCCACCAATTGCTTGGCGTGACCCATCGCCTCCAGCTCGCGCAAAATCGGCACGATGGCCACCATTCCCATCGCGAGGCTCGCGCCCGCCGCGGTGTGCGCGAGACGTTCCACGCGTCCGGCATCGGTGCCCGTCACGGCGGTTCGAAGTTGTTTGACCTGCGTGGTTGTTTGGGTGAGATAACTATCCACGAGTTCCCGGGTGAACTGCTCATCGCCGTCGCACGTCTGGCGCAGTCGCTCGAAATTCACAGACGAATTTTCGGCCCGGGATGTCGCCGGCACGGGCGCGGCGGGCGCTGACGGTTGACTTTCTGCGCGACGTGAAATCCATCGTTCCAGAACGGTGGCGAGTTCCGTCGGCTTCACCGGCTTGCTGACGTAATCGTCCATGCCGGCCGCCAGGCAGCGTTCCCGGTCGCCCTGCAACGCGTGCGCCGTCATCGCGATGATGGGAGTATGACGGGCCGAGCCTTCCCGGCGACGGATTTCGGCCGTGGCCGCGTAGCCATCGAGTTCCGGCATCTGGCAATCCATCAACACCAAGTCGTACGGAATGCGGCTGAGCGCATCGAGAACTTCGAGGCCGTTGCCGACGGCTTCCGCCGAGTAGCCCAGCCGATCGAGCTGACGGAGCGCAACCTTCTGGTTGACCGGATTATCTTCGGCCAACAGGATGCGCGCCCCGTGCCGGGTGATGTTTGACTCGGTAGCCGGCATTGGGCGCACGACGATGGCCGGACCGTGCCCGCCCGCGTTTTGCCCGTCCAGAACATTCGCGATGCAATCGTAGAGCCGGGATTGCTTGACCGGCTTCGTGAGCCATTCGGCAATGCCGAGCCGCTGCAACTCCGCGCCGCCGAGCTTTTCGCCGAGCGAACTCATCACCATCAACCGCGTCGTCGAGAGAATCGGGTCGGCCTGAATCGCCTCGGCCAGCATCATGCCATCCATGTGCGGCATCTGCATGTCGAGGATGGCAAGATGAAATGGATCGCCCTCGTCCACGGCGCGCCGCAACGCCTCGAGCGCCGCCGCGCCGCTCGCGACTTCGATGCTGTGGCGCACGCCCCACGACCGGAGTTGGTGCGTGACGATTTTGCGGTTCGTTTCGTTGTCGTCCACAATCAATACGCGCAAATCCGGAAACGTGCATTGCCGGTCGCCTTCGTCGCCGGCCATACTGCCATCGGCGTTGACCGCGCCGCGCTCGAGTTGCGCGGTAAACCAAAACGTCGAGCCGCGACCGGTCTCGCTGTCCACGCCGATCTGCCCCCCCATCAACTCGACAAGCCGCTTGGAAATCGCCAGACCCAAACCGGTGCCGCCGTATTTCCGGGTTGTCGAACCGTCGGCCTGCGAAAATGCCTGGAACAGGCGCGCCTGCGTGTCCGGTGGGATCCCAATGCCGGTATCCTCCACGCTGAACCGCGCGGTCACGTGCGTCGCCGTCTCGCTGAGTTTCGTCGCCCGCACCACCACTTCGCCGTGGTCGGTAAACTTGATCGCGTTGCCGACGAGATTGAGCAACACCTGCCGCAGCCGGCCCGGGTCACCCCGCAACCCGCGCGGCAAATCGTGATGCACGAGGCAGGCAATTTCGATCCGCTTGCGGTGCGCCGACTCAGCCATCAAGTCCATCACGCTCTCGACGACTCCGCGTACGTCGAAATCAATGGTCTCGAACGCGAGCTTGCCGGCTTCGATCTTGGAGAAATCGAGAATGTCGTTGATGATTGTGAGCAACTGATCGCCGCACGTGCGGATCGTGTCCGCGTAGTCGCGTTGCTCGGGCGTCAACGGCGTGTCCTTCAGCAAACCGGCCATGCCGATGATACCGTTCATCGGGGTGCGGATTTCATGGCTCATGTTCGCCAAGAACTCGCTCTTGAGCTTGGCGGTGGCCAACGCCGCATCGCGCGCCGACGCCAATTCCGACTCCATCTGCTTGCGGATCGTGATGTCTTGTTTGACGCTGACGAAATGCGTGATCTGACCGGCCTCGTCGAGCACCGGCGTGATCGTCATTTCCTCGGTGTACAACGTGCCGTCCTTGCGGCGGTTGATGATCTCGCCCTGCCACACTTTGCCGGCCAGGATCGTGGCGTACAAATCCTGGTAGAAGGCGTCGTCATGCCGGCCCGACTTCAACAGCCGCGTGTGCTGTCCCACGACCTCTTCGGTCGTGTACCCGGTCAGGGCCGTGAACGCCGGGTTCACCCACCGGATGATGCTATCGCAATCTGCAATCAGAATGCCGTTGTGCGCCGCGGTCATCGCGCGTTCCTGCAGCCGGACCCGCTCCGTCATACTCTCGGCTAATCGCATCGCCTTGCGCCGCGTCGTGGCCATGCCCCACGCGATGCCGAACACCACAAAGCTCACGCTCAACCCCGCCGTCAACACCGTCGTGCTGCGCACGCGCGCCGCCACGACGGCCGGGTACGCCTCAAACACCCCCTGCGGCACCGCCGTCGCCAACACCCATGGATGACGGTCATGAAATCGGTCGCACTGGATCGCCCGCGCGTACGGATGGCCAAGCGCTTCGCGTCCATCGCGCATCAATTTGACGCTCGCAGCGCCGAGCACCTTTTGCACGCCGGCCGCCTCGAGCGCGTACTGCGTCGCCCCGTGACTGACGACGTAATACGGCTCTTCCAACAGCCGCGCCATCACCCGCGTCCGCAGCACGGCGGCCACGACGCCCCGGCATTTCCCGTCCGGTCCATAAAACGGCACGGCGTAAACGAGTCCAAGCCGGGGGGAATCGTCCTGCGCTGCAACGTGCGCCGCGGTCATCTCGGAATTGTCGCTGGTAATAATCTCGGCGCCGGTGGCCGCCGGATGAACCCCGGTCGCGGCGGACGCGCGGTCGGGATACCGGCGGGCAAAATATCGCGCCAACGAAAGAATCTCTTCGGTCTCCGCCTGCGTGACCGGCTCGATGGCCTGGCCGGAATCGTCGGCGGCTCGTCGGGCCGGGTTTTCAAACGCGACAATCGGTGTGAGCTCCGGCACTTCCTTGCTGAAATCTACCGGCACCACGCTGACCCGGGACACGGCGACGTGCGACGCGAGGTAATCGGCCAGTTGCTGCACCGTCAGCCGGCCGTCCTCGGAGAGGCCGGTACCGTCAGGCCGGATATTGCCGGTCGCCGGCAGCGCAGCAATCGCGCGCAAGGCCTCGTAGGTGTCACTGAGCGCCCGCTCGAAGTTGGCCTTCGTCGTTTCGGTCTTTCGGTCGCGCTCTTCACGAAACAGCTCCGTGGCAGCGTGCATGCCAATGCGGTCGGCGGCCTTCCATGCCCAATAGGTCGCGCCCAACGGAATGGTCAGGATCAACCACGCCAGCGGCGTGGCGCGCATGATTTCAACAAGCAGCTCGGCGCGGCTGCGAGCCCAGGCCCGCACATGCGCGGCGAGAAAACGCGGCGTGGGCAAAGCGCTCATGAAGGTTGGACGGCGGTGCGGGCCTTCTTCAGGGCATCGATCTGCGGTCGCACCACCGTGTCGTAACACTCGGGGCAGATGCTGTGGCTAAAATCCGAACCCGTGTGGTTGTGGATGTACGACTCGATCTGTTGCCAGTAGTTTTGGTCGTCGCGGATCTTCTTGCAGTACGAGCAGATCGGCAACAGTTCCTTCAACTGCCGGATTTGCTTCGCGAATCCCAGGATCCGTTCCGCCACGCGCAGCCGGTTGACCAACTCCTCGCGGTCGAGCGGCTTGTTCAGAAAATCGTCCACGCCTTTTTGCATCGCTTCTTGGTAGTTCTCGCGGCCGGTCTTGGCCGTCAACAAAATGAAGTACGTGTACTCGGTGCCTTCCCGGGCCCGCACCTTCTCGCACAACGTCAGCCCGTCCATCTCCGGCATCATCCAATCGCTGACCACGATGCGCACCGGCTCGCGTTCAAACTCCGTCCACGCCGCCGCGCCGTCATTGGCCGTCACCACCTCGTGGCCGAGCCGTTCGAGATTCACGCGCAACAGTTTTTGGGAAACGACATCGTCTTCTGCCACCAGGATCTTCACACCTGGTAATTCAGCACCTCAAATGCCACCGCTTCTCCGGGCCGGCCGGCCCAACCGACCGCCGGCAGCTGCGTCCGTTTTTGTTACACTCTGCCCGCCATGCTCAAACCTGAACTCGTGCTCGACGCCTACCGGCACGGCGTGTTTCCCATGGCCACCCACCCGGCCGGCGAGATCGGCTGGTTCGCGCCCGATCCACGCGCCCTCATCCCGCTCGACGACCGGTTTCACATCCCGCACGGTCTCCAACGCACGCTTCGCGCCGGCAAATTCGAGGTCACCTTCGACACGGACTTCGAGGCGATCATCCACGCCTGTGCCGACCGGCGCGAGGACACATGGATCTCCACCGAAATCATCGAATGCTACACCGCGCTCCACCGGCTCGGCCACGCTCACAGCGTCGAGGCGCGCGTGGCCGGCCATCTTGCCGGTGGGCTCTACGGTGTCCACCTCGGGGGCGCATTCTTCGGCGAAAGCATGTTCCATCGCGCCACCAACGCGTCGAAGGTCGCGCTGGTCGCACTCGTGGAACGACTCCGGCACCACGGCTTCGCCCTGCTCGATACACAATGGCTCACGCCGCACCTCGCCCAATTCGGCACGTTCGAGATTCCCCGTTCGGAGTATTTGCGGCAGCTGGCCGTCGCAGTGGCGATGCCTTGCCGGTTTTGATAGACTCACGGTGGGTGAACGACACCGGCAAACTTCTGGTGCTCATCGGCCTTGGGCTTGCCGTGATCGGCGGCGTGATCTGGCTTGCCGGCAAGGTGCCGTGGATCGGACGATTACCGGGCGACATCCGCATCGAGCGCGAGAACTTCAAGTTCTACTTCCCGCTCACGACTTGCCTGCTCATCAGCGCGATCATCACCGTCGTCTTCTGGCTCTTGCGCAAACGGTGAAAACCTCCGACTTCGATTACGCGTTGCCGGCAGAGTTGATCGCGCAGCAGCCGCTTCCTGACCGGGCCGCCTCGCGGATGATGGTCGTCGAGCGCGCCACCGGCACGATTCACCACGAGCAATTCCGGAATCTTGACCAGTACCTCCGCGCCGGCGATTTGCTCGTGCTCAACAACACCAAAGTCATTCCGGCCCGCATTTGGTCGGAGTCGCCGGTCGTGGAACTGTTGCTCGTCGAACGGCTGGGCGACAGTCGCTGGTCGGCGCTCGTCAAACCCGGCCAGCGCGCCAAGCCGGGAAGCACGCTGACCTTTACCGGCGGGCTGACCGCGCGTGTCGAGGGCGAGACGGAGTTCGGCGGCCGCGTGTTGCAGTTTACCGGCGACGTGGATGCATACCTGAACCGGTTTGGCGCGGCACCGCTGCCGCCGTACATCAAACATCCCGTTCGCGATGACGCCGATCTGGCCCGGTATCAAACGGTGTTCGCCGAACATGCCGGCGCCATCGCGGCGCCGACGGCCGGGCTGCATTTCACGCCGGAGATGTTGGCGACGATGCCGCACGCCTTCGTCACGTTGCACGTCGGCATCGGAACGTTCCGGCCGGTCAAAGTCGAGAACATCGAAGAGCACAAGATGCACGCCGAGAAGTTTACGATTCCGTCCGAAACCCGGGCCGCGATCCGGCAAGCTCAACGCGTCGTGGCGGTCGGCACGACGGTGGTGCGCGCCCTGGAATCCACCAGCGAAGGCACGACCGACATCTTCATCCGGCCGCCATTCGAGTTCCGGGTCGTGGATGCGCTGCTGACGAACTTCCATCTGCCGCGGTCGACGCTGTTGATGTTGGTCAGCGCGTGTGCCGGTCGGGAATTGATTCTGCGCGCGTACGAGGAAGCCGTGCGAGAGAGGTACCGGTTTTTCAGCTACGGTGACTGTATGTTGGTCGTCTGATCTTTCTTCGGCCAGATCAACGAGGCCAGGATCGACAAGGCGAGCAGCCCGGCCACGACGCCGAGGGCAATGCCGATGGGGATTTTGATGTGCCAGGCGGCGAGGATCATTTTCGTGCCGACAAAGACCAGGATCGCCGACAACCCGTAGTGCAGGAAGTGGAACAGATCCATCACACCGGCCAACGCGAAGTACAGCGCGCGCAGGCCGAGGATGGCAAAGACGTTGGAGGTGTACACGATGAACGGGTCGCGGCTGATCGCCAACACGGCCGGGATCGAATCCACGGCAAAAATCAGGTCGGTGGTCTCGACCATCAGCAGCACGACGAACAGCGGCGTGGCGAACGCGCGGCCGTCGCGCTTCACGAAGAACTTTCCGCCTTCATAGTCCGGCGTCACCGGGACGAATTTGCGGAACAACTTGAGGACCGGATTGCGTTCCGGGTGGATTTCCTCTTCCTGTTTGAACGCCATTTTGATGCCGCTGTAGATCAGGATGGCGCCGAACACGTAGATGATCCATTCAAACCGCTGGATCAGCGTCACACCCAGCGCGATGAAGATCGCCCGCATGATCAACGCGCCGAGAATACCCCAGAACAACACCTCGTGCTGGTACTCGCTCTTCACCCGGAAATACGAGAACAACAGCAGGAACACGAACAAGTTGTCCACGCTCAGCGATTTCTCGATGAGATAGCCGGTCAGGAACTCCAGCGCCTTCTGCTGGCCCATCCAGTAATGGATGCCGCCGCAGTACAGCAGCGCCAACGCGATCCACACCGCGCTCCACGCCAGCGCCTCCTTCATTTTCACCGCATGCGCCTTGCGGTGAAACACGCCCAGATCCAGCGCCAGCATTACGAGCACGAACGCGTTAAAGATCACCCATTTCCAGATCGAGCCCGGCATGGGGCGAGATTGTGCGTACCGCGCGCCGCAAGTCAACCCAATCTGGACACCTCGTCGCCGTTTGCTATGCTGGCCGTTGCGTGAACAAGAAACGCAGAGTCGTCGTCGCGCTTACGGTCATCGCCGTCGTGGCGCTGTCCGCGTGGTTGTTGTCGCGGCGACATACCGGCCCCCACAGCGTGTCCGGTACGATTGAAGTGGACGAGGTGCATGTCGCGTCCCGGTATGGCGGCCGCGTCCAGAAGATTCTCGCGCAGGAAGGCGATTCGCTCGCCGCCGGCCAGACCATCGTCGAACTCGACGCCGCCGAGTTGCGCGCCCGGCATGATTACGCCGCCGCGTCGCTCGACGAACTGGAGCGCGGGCCGCGGCCGGCTGAGGTCGCCGCCGCGAAAGCCGAATGGGAGGCGCTGCTCGCGCAACTCGACCTTGCTCGCGCCGAGGAGAAACGCGCGCGCGAATTGGCCGAGCAGAAGGTCGTCTCTCAAACCGAGCTCGACACCGCCGTTTCTCGCACCGCCAGCCTCCAACAAAACGCCGACGCCGCGAAGAAGCGGCACGATCTGCTCGCCGAGGGCACGCGCCCCGAACGTCTCGCCCAAGCTCGCGCGCAACTCGCCGAGATCGACGCGCAGCAACGCGAGATGACCATCACGGCGCCGACGAATTGCGTGCTCGAAGTGCTAAGCGTGAAAGTTGGAGACGTGTTACCGGCCAATCGCGAGGTGGCCACGCTCGTCATGCCGGCGCATCTGTGGGTCCGCATCTTCGTGCCGGAAACCTGGCTCGGCCAGATTCAAATCGGCCAGACGGTCAGTGTGCGCACCGATTCCTCGCGCGACGAGTTTACCGGCACGATCGAGCAAATCAACCGGCAGGCGGAATTCACGCCGCGCAACGTCCAGACCGCCGAGGACCGCATCCGGCAGGTCTTCGGCGTGAAGGTCCGGCTGCCCAGCGACACCGGCCAACTGCGTGCCGGGATGTCCGTGGACGTCTCATTCCCCGACGTGCCGGCGCCGTCGAAATGAAAGCGGCGTGGCAATCCGCTGCCGGGATTGTGCTGGTAACGTTGGTCGTCTACTTTCCAGCCCTGCGCGCCGGATTTGTGTGGGACGATGACCTGTTGATCACCGGCAATTCCATGGTCAAGGCCGACGATGGGTTGTACCGGTTCTGGTTCACGACCGAGGCGCGCGACTACTACCCGCTCACCTCGAGTGCGTGGTGGCTCCAGTGGCGGCTGTGGGGCAACAACCCGACCGGCTGGCACGCGGTGAATGTGCTGCTCCACGCCGTCAACGCGCTGCTGGTGTGGATCGTCCTGCGTCGCTTGAAACTGGCCGGCGCATGGTGGGCGGCGCTGGCGTTCGCTTTGCACCCGGTCAACGTCGCCACGGCTGCCTGGATCAGCGAGCAGAAGAACACATTGTCGATGCTGTTCTCCCTCGTCGCGGTGTTGGTCTACCTGAAATTTGACAAGGACGACCGGTGGCGTTGGTACGGCCTCTCGCTCGCCTCTTTTGCGTTGGCGCTTCTCAGCAAGACCGCCGTGGTGATGCTGCCGGTCGCGTTGCTGGGGTGTCTGTGGTGGCGACACGGGACGGTGAAAGTGAAAGATCTGATTCGTACCGGGCCATTCTTCGCTCTTTCGTTGGTCTTGGGATTGGTGACCGTTTGGTTCCAACAGCACCGGGTTTTGCAGGGACAGGTTGTCGGACCGGGGAGTTTTCTGGATCGGCTGTTGATGGCCGGCTGCGTGCCGTGGTTCTACCTCTACAAAACGCTCTGGCCTTTTCACCTCAGCGCCGTCTATCCGCGCTGGGACATTCGGGGCGCGGACTGGCGGTCGTACTTGCCGGCCATCGCATTGGCGGCCGGCTGGACGCTTCTCTGGTGGAAACGCAAGACGTGGGGACGCGGGCCGTTTTTCACGCTGGGCTATTTCGTCGTGATGCTTTTTCCGGTCATGGGTTTTTTCGATCAAAGCTTCTATGTTTATTCGTTCGTCGCCGATCCGTGGCTCTACTTCCCGATCCTCGGGGTCATCGCGTGGGTCGCCGGCGCAGTCGCCGTGTTGGGCAAACGGATGGAGGGCCGGCAGGATTTCGGCCCCGTCCTCGGCGTCGTGGCGCTGACCGGCCTGGGAGTGCTCACGTGGGATCGAACGCATGTGTACCGGACGGGAGAAACGCTCTGGCGCGACACGGTGACAAGGAATCCGGTCGCGTGGATGCCGCACTACAATCTCGGCTCGGCTCTGCTGGCGACAGGCCGGTTTCGGGAGGCCATCGTCCCTTTTGAGGAAGCGGCCCGCCTTAGGCCCGACGCGGCGAAGGTGCACAGCAACCTCGGCATCGCCCTCGCGCAAGCCGGCCGGCTGTCCGAGGCGCAATCTCATCTTGAGTGGGCGTTGCGTCTCGATCCCCAGCAAGCGGAGGTGCACGCCAATCTCGGCCACCTGCTGATGCTGCTGGGACGAACTCCCGAGGCGATTGAACACTGGGAACAGGCTCTCCAGATCAATTCCGGCATCGCCGAATTGCACTACGATCTCGGCCTGGCTTATGAGCAGACCGGCAAACGAGACGCGGCCCGTCAACATTTCGAACGGGCGGTCAAACTCAAACCCGATTTCGCGGAGGCCCGGAACAAACTGGCAGACCGGTAGCCGCAAGAGAACCCATGCCCCGGCCGTTGATGATCGAATGCGAGAACCTGACGAAGCGCTTCGGCGAATTCACGGCGGTGAATCGCGTCAGTTTCTCCGTCGAGAAACAATCCATCTTCGGATTTCTTGGCCCGAACGGCTCCGGCAAGTCCACCGTGATCCGGATGTTGTGCGGCATTCTCGAACCGAGCGAGGGCACGGGTCGGATTGCCGGGCTGGACGTGCGCCGCGAAACGGATCAAATCAAAGGCTCCATCGGCTACATGTCGCAGCGGTTCTCGTTGTACGACGAGCTGACGGTGGAGGAGAACCTGCAATTCTATGCCCGGCTGTACGGACTGCGCGGCGAAGCGTTGCGTCACCGGCGGGATGAATTGATTGCGCTGACGCATATCGAACCCTATCTCGATCGCCGAGCGGGCTTGTTGTCCGGCGGTTGGAAGCAACGGCTGGCGATGGCGTGCGCACTCGTCCACCGGCCGAGCGTGCTGTTCCTCGACGAGCCGACCGCGGGTATCGATCCGGTCGCGCGCCGGGAGTTGTGGGATTTGCTCTTCGAGCTTTCGAGCGCCGGTATGACCTTGTTCATTACGACGCATTACATGGACGAGGCGGAACGTTGCTCGCACGTCGGCTACATTTTCATGTCCGAGCTGATTGTGTGTGGCGTACCGGACGATCTGAAGCAGTTGCCGGACGTGAATCCGGCCGGCACGAAACGGCTCGACGTGACGTGCGATCACGTAACGGTGGGCCTGCAAACCGTGCGCAAGCTGCCGGGAGTGCGGACGGCGACGGTATTCGGACAGTCGATGCACTTGTTGGTGGACGCGACGCTGCCGGAGACGTTGATTCGGGAGACGCTGGCCGGCGTGGGGATTCGGGACGCGGACATCCGGCCCATTGCGCCGTCGCTGGAGGATGTGTTCGTCGCACTGACGACGAAACACGCGAACGGAGGTCACGCGTGAAGAACGGCATGTTCCGGGGATTCAGCGCGATTCTGTACAAGGAATTCATCGTCGTGCTGCGCGATCCGATGACGTTGTTCTTCATGTTTTTCCCGCCACTGATGCAGATCATCGCGTTTGGGTTCGCGCTGGACAACGACGTGAAGCACATGCCGATGGTGGTGTACAACGAGGATCGCACGTCGGAGAGCCGGCAGCTGATCGACGCATTCGTGAACACGCAGACGTTTCGCGTGGTGGCCGAGGTCGGAAGCGTCGAGGAGTTGGCAGCCGCGGTACGCCGCGGCAAGGCGTACGTGGGGCTGCAAATCCCGCCGGATTACACGCGCAACTTGCGCGCGGGCCGGAAGGCGACCGTGCAGGTGTTGGTGGATGGCTCCAACTCGACCACCGCGTTACAAGCGTTGAACACGGCCATCGGCGTGGCGTTTCGCCGGTCGGTGAACGTGTTGATGGCCGAGACGGGCCGGCGCGAGTTGCCGGTCGAGGTGCGACCGCAAGTGCTCTACAACCCGGACATGCGCGCGCCGAACTTCTTCGTGCCCGGCGTGATCGGCGTGGCGCTGCAAATCGCAACGGTGTTCGCCGCCGCGATGTCGGTCGTGCGCGAACGCGAGCGCGGCACGTTGGAGAATCTGTTGGTGAGTCCGTTGTCCCGGTGGGGATTGATGCTGGGCAAGCTGGTGCCTTACTTGTGCATCTCGATGACGATGGCGCTGTTCTTGTTCACGATCTTGCGGTGGGTGTTCTTCGTGCCGATTGCCGGCAGTCTGGTGGCGCTGTTCCTGGCCGCGTTCCTGTACATCTTCGCGCTGTTGAGTCTCGGGTTGCTGATCTCCACGAAGGCGGAAACGCAGAATCAGGCGATGCAGATGTCGATGACCGTCATGTTGCCATCGATCTTCTTTTCGGGATTCATTTTTCCCCGCGAGACGATGCCGTGGATCTTCTACGCGATCAGCACCGTCTTGCCGGCGACGTACTTCATCGAGCTGATGCGCGCCATCGTGCTTCGCGGCGCCGGGCTGCTGGAGTTCTGGCGCCACCTCGCGATGCTGGCCGGCATCGGCGGGCTGCTCTTCAGCCTGTGCGCTCTGCGGTTTCGGCGGAAACTCACGTGAAAGGCGCCGGTCAAAGCGTGTCGCAGAATTTCCGGTAGTCGCGCGTGAAGTCGTCGAGGTCTTCATAGCCGTAGATCTGGAGAGCTTCTTCGATGGATTGACCGGCAATCATCGCCTCGGTGAATTTCGGCAAAAGCGCCTGACGCGCCGGGTTGCGAGCAAGGAAAAAGACGAGTCGCGACGCCTCGACATAGAATGTGTGAATCGCCAACTCCGAGCGCGGGTACCGGCGGGCGGCAAAGACTTCCGTCAGGGGCGCGTCGGGCGCTGCGCGGAGCCGTTGTCGGTACGCCACGGAGGTCCATTGGCGGCGGTGGCCGAAGAACTCGGCAATGCCTTCGTTGAGCCACAGCGGCGGCCGCCCTTCAAAGAGCCGGTTGAAAATGAGGTGCGTCATCTCGTGCCGCTGGACGGGAGCAAGGTCCTCAAACTGTCCCCGGTCATCGGTGGCTTTCCAGAAGAACTCCGTGTCGATGGTCACGCCGGCCACGAGCGGACTGAGCCGTACGGCGCTCTTGAACGTGCGCCACGCGGTGTCGTCGCTGAATGCGAACACGTGCGATTTCGCGTCGGGCGTCCGGTCGGCGCGATTCCCGAAGAACTCCCGGGTTTCGGCGTAGAAATCTTCGCAGCGCGACGCAACGCGTGGCCCGCTGCGTTGAAAGTGAATGACGAAGTGCGCTGTCTCCGCGTGCTTCCACGTGTCGGGGGCTGCATCCAGCGCCTGCCGTCCCACCTCGGTCACGCGTCGGTCGGAGAGTTGGGCGAATGTCTTTTCGTGAAACGGGATCGGGGCGTTGCCGGCCCGCGCAACACCGAGCCACGCGACCACGACACCGGCCAGCAGGCTGACGTTTCGGGCTGCCTTATGGGACCAGCACACGAATGCGGTAGTACCGGCTCGGCACGTTCGTAGCGCCCCCGGCATCGATCATGTTCGTGACGACACCGGTGCCGGTGCCGCCCGTCAGGATGTTCGTCTGGCCGGTGCTGGCGAAGTTATTGGAGTAGCTTCCGGCAACTCCGGGAGTGAACTCCAAGACATTCGTCTTCGGTCCCGGCACGAGCGAGCCATCGCCGTTGGCACCGAGATACGTCACGTTGATGTCACTGCCTGCTGGCACGATGTTGATGATGCGCAACGACGCCGTGTTGTTCGTGGGGCTGAAGCCGGCCAGGAACTCGTTGGTGTTGCTCATCCCGTCGCCATCAGGATCCGCATCCGGCAGCGCGCTCGCGCTGTTGGTGCTCCCGAAATAAGCGAACTGCCATGTTTGAAGCGGCGTCAACGGGGGCGAGCCGCCAACGAGGCTATTGTACACGTCCACATAGTTGG
>Ga0247727_10007075_pt1 | contig 21629 bp, 16 predicted proteins | sample WisWelCaveWW1625_FD_202498 | JGI IMG/M metagenome (GOLD analysis project Ga0247727, IMG submission 202498) | Biofilm microbial communities from Wishing Well Cave, Virginia, United States - WW16-25 | ecosystem: Environmental > Aquatic > Deep subsurface > Groundwater > Cave microbial mat | place... | reverse complement strand
GGGGGAGGCGAAGCCCGCCCCGGCCCCGGCGGAAGGGCCGCCGCTCGCCGGGACCCGGGATGTCCCGGAGGACCTGAAGAAGGTGCTGGGACCCGTCCTCTTCTCGCTCTACGCCGAGGGGGACGTGGTCTTCCGGCTCGGCACGCGCACGATCCGGGCGGAGCGGCTCTACGTGGACTTCCGGAAGAACATCCTCTCCGTGGCCCGGGTCCGGATGTCGTCCAGCATCTCCGTCACCCAGCGCGGCCGGTCCGTCCCCCTCCTCATCCGGGCGGACCGGATGCGCCGCACCTCGCTGAACACCCTTCTCTTCACCGACGCCGCCTACACGACCTGCGACTTCGAGGAGCCGCACTACCGCTTCCGGTGCCGGGAGTTCCTCCTCGCCGACGAGGAGGACCACACCACCCTCACGGGCTGGCGGAACGTGCTCGATGTGGAGGGAGTGCCGCTGTTCTACCTCCCGGTCCTCTCGGCCCGCTCCGACGCCACGGCCCGGCCGCTCCGCACCCTCACCTACAAGTCCTCGAGCCGCTTCGGCCAGGAGGTGGACGTCCTCTGGGGGGACGACATCCTCACCGGGGGGAGCCTCTGGGGGGAGTGGCGCCTCAGGACCGACTACCGGACGAGCCGCGGCCCCGGGGTCGGGCCGGAGCTGAAGTACGACTACCGCGACGCCGAGGGCGAGCTCCTCACCTACTGGCAGAAGGACCACGCGGACACCGACGACTTCAACGGCTCCGCGGTGCCGCGGGACGAGCGGGGCCGGGTGCGCTGGGAGCACCGCCAGAGGCTCGCGCCCGACCTCCGCCTCGACCTCTCGCTCTCGGACTTCTCGGACCGGAACTTCCTGCCGGAGTACCTGAAGGACGAGTTCCTCAACCGGCGCGATCCGGAGACCTACGCGTATCTGCGATGGGCGCGGAAGACCGACCTCGCCTCGCTGTCGGCCAGGGTCCACAACGACGCCTTCCGGACCGAGACCACGGAACTGCCCGAGGGGGCCTTCCACCGCATCGGCGCCCCGGTCCCCGGGGCCCCGGCCTGGCTCTTCGACGACCTCACCTGGTCGGCCGACGCCCGGGCCGGGGCCTACGAGCGGCTCTTCGACGAGTCGCTGGGGATCCGGGGCGACCGGGAGGTGCGGGAGGACGCCGTGGCGCGCCTCCAGGGCGTGCGCTGGGCGGGGCCCGTCTCCCTCCAGCCCTTCCTCCTCGGCGGCGCCACGGCCTGGCAGGGGCTCGACCGGCCGGGGGAGCGCGGGGGGCGGCAGAGGGGGGACCTGGCGGGGGGGGTGAGGGCCACGGTCGAGGCGCGCGGGGACTTCCCGGATGCCCGGAGCGACTGGTTCGGGTTCCGCGGGCTCCGCCACCTCGTGGAGGTGCAGGGGCTCTGGTACGACCGCTGGGCCGTGACGGAGGACCCGCTGGGACCCGGCGCCGTGGACCGCATCGACACGCTGGAGGAGGCGCGGGTCCTGGAATTGCGCCTCCGCAACCGCCTGCAGGCGAACCGGGGGGGGCGGCGCGTGGACTGGATCGACTTGGAGCTGCGGGGCTACCACTTCCCCTCGGGGCTCGACCGGTCGCTCTCGCCGCTGCGGTTCAAGGAGGAGGGCCTGGACGAGGCCCGCTTCCAGGACTTCGCGGGCGAGGAGAAGTACAGGGCGCTCCCGCCGCGGGGGGAGTGGGGGCCCTGCGAGGCGGACCTCCGCGTGTGGCTCCGGGAGAACCTCTTCCTGCTGGGCGAGGGGGAGTACGACCCCTACGCGGACGAGATGCGGACCGCGGTGGGGGGGGTGCGCTGGTTCCTCGCGCCGTCCTTCTCGTTCTGGGCGGGGAACCGCCGCATCGCCGGGGACAGCAACATCGTCAGCCTGTCGGCGGACTGGGCCTTCTCCGAGCGCTGGATCGGCCACGTCTCCCAGCAGACCGACTTCCGGAAGGAGGGGAGCCTCTCCACGGAGGCGGGGATCCGGCGGGTCTGGCACGACTTCGTCCTGGAGTTCAACCTCAAGCGGGACTTCACCACCCACGACCTGTCCGTCTCCTTCACCCTCATGCCGTCCTTCCTCTGGACCGTCCCGACCTCTGCCGAGCGCCTCGGCAAGCTCGACTACGAGGCGCAGAAGTGGTACCGGTGATGCCGAACCCGACCCGCTCTTTCAGACTGCGCGCGGAACTCGTAGCCGCCAGGGCTGATCCGGAGCGCTGACGGCTCCGTCACCGCGCGGCGGCGAGGTTCTCCCGCAGGATCCGCGGATGCCGCGCCGTCACCCGGAGCAGGGCCAGCGCCGGCCCGTCGGGACGCCGCCGTCCCTGCTCCCAGTTCCGGAGCGTGTGCACGCTGATTCCCATCGCCTCGGCGAAGCGGACCTGGCTCATCCAGACGAAACGGCGGAGGCTCTTCACATCCTCCCCGTCCCGGAACTCCCCGACTCCCCCTGTCGGGACGCCAGGCCGGGTACACCAAGGGCGCTTCCCGGGTCCCGGGGGCTCCTACTCCGCCATCGCCCCGAAGAGCGCGCGCAGCCTCTCCGCCGCGGCGCGGTCCTCGGGTCTGGCGGCCGGGCCGAGGAGGTTGCGCTCCTCGCCGGGGTCGGAGCGGGTTTCGAAGAGGGCCTCGCTCTCGTCCCGGGAGCCGTCCGGGGGGACGAAGCGGCGGACCAGCACCCACTTGCGGGGGGTGGGGCCGGCGACCTCGCGGACGGCGAGCCGGGAGAGGAAGAAGCGGTCGAAGGCGGAGTCCGGGGCCCCGGGGAAGCGGTCCCGGAGGCCCGGCAGGTAGGAGTGGATCCAGAGGAGCTGCGAAACGGACTCCCGGGGCCAGAGGGGGGACTCCGTGAGGGGGACGGCGTCCCTCCCGCAGCCCGGAGGGACAGTCACCCGGGCCGCCTCCAGAAGGGTGGGGTAGAGGTCCTGGAGTCGCACCTGGGCGTCCTCGGTGCGGCCCCCCTCGAGGCGGCCCGGCCAGCGGATGACGAGGGGGACATGCAGCGCCGGGTCCCAGACGGACATGCGGTGCTCCAGGTCCCCGTGCTCGCCCAGCATCTCCCCGTGGTCCCCGGCGACGGCGACGACCGCGGCGGCGTAGAGGTCCTCCCGCCGGAGCGCATTCAGGATCCTCTCCGTGGCCCTGTCGGCAGCGTGGACGCCCGCGTCATAGAGCATGGAGAGAGTCCCGAGTTCGTCCTCCGTCAGCCGCTGCACGCCGATGAGGTGCGACAGCGCCCCTATCTCGTCCACGCCACCGCCCCCGGGGGGGACCTTCGCCGCGACCTCGGCCCCGTGGACGGCGATCAGGTCCTCCGCCGCCGGGACGAGCGGCAGGTGCGCGTCCATGAGGTTGACGAAGAGGAAGATCGGGCGGCGCTCCGCAACCCGCCTCGACCGTTCCGCGAGCCACGCGTCCACCCGCCCCGCCACCTCCTCCCCGACCCCCTTGTCGAGGCCGCGCGGAATGTCCACCGGAAGGACCGTCTCGAAGCCCTCCAGCAGCCCCGTCGCGCCGAGCAGCGGGTTCGCCGAGGCCGCCACGGTCTCGTACCCCCCCCGCCGCAGCGTGTCGGCCAGGAACGGGAGGTCCGGGTGCACCTTGTCCCCCATGCGCTCCCGGAGCCCGTGGTGGACCGGGAGGAGGCCGGTGAAGAGCGAGGCGTGGGCCGGGGGCGTCCAGGGGGCCGGCGTGAAGCAACGGCGGAAGTTCACCCCCTCCGACGCGAGCGCCGCGAGCCGGGGCGTGGTGGGGAGCGCGTACCCGCAGGCGGAGACCCGGTCCGCCCGGCAGGTGTCCCAGACGACGAGCACGATGTCGGGGCGGGGCGCCCCGTCGCCCCGGAAGGCGAGCCAGGACGCCACCCCGCCCCCGACGAGCAGCAGGGCCGCGAGGCGGGCGACCGCCCTCCGGACCCCGCGGTCCGGGCTAGAGGTACCCGAGGGCCCGGGCGGCATCCAGGTCGGTCTTCTTCTCGGCGGGGACCGCGTCGAGGGCCGGGAGGCCGAGCTCCTTCAGCAGGGCCCCGCGGAAGGCCGCGAGCCGGGCCTGGTCGGGCTTCCCGACGACCACCGTCCGGAGCCCCGTCGCCGGGTCGGAGCGGCGGACCGTCTCCACCCGCCAGGAGGCATCGAAGGTGTAGAGCAGGTCCCCGTCCACGATGCAGTGGAGCGGGCCGTGCTTCTCGTACCGGGGGCCGCGGAGGAGGAGGAAGCCGCCGGTGCCCAGCAGCGCGAGGAGGAGACCTCCGAGGAGGAGCCCCCGGCGGTGAGGGCAACGGCAGGTCCCCGGGGAGGTCATGGGCCCGATCCTACCGTCGGGCCGCCCACCGGCCCGGATTCGGCCCGGCGCCGCCGGGCATCGGGGAGAATGGCCCCATGCGCCGCGCGCTCTACGCGGGGTCCTTCGACCCCGTCACCCTCGGCCACCTCGACCTCATCGAGAGGGGCCTGCGGCTGTTCCCCTCGCTCACCGTGGGCGTGGCGGAGAACGTGCGGAAGGCCCCCCTCTTCCCGGCCGCCGAGCGGGTGCGCCTCCTCCAGGGTGAGGTCCGCCGCCGGCGCCTGCGGGGGGTGAAGGTGGTCTCCTTCCACGGGCTCGTGGTGGACTGGGCGCGGGCCCACGGGATCTCGGTCCTGCTCCGCGGCGTGCGGACCACGAGCGACTTCGAGGTCGAGTACCAGATGGCGCTCACCAACCGGGCCCTCTCGGGGGAACTGGAGACGGTCTTCGTGATGCCGTCCGAGCGGTTCGCCTACCTCTCCTCCACTCTCATCCGGGAGGTCGTCCGCAACGGCGGCGACGTCTCCCGCTGGGTGTCGGCGGCGGTGGAGCGGGCGCTGCGGCGGCGGCTGGCGGAGGACGGGGAGGGGGCCGCGGGCCTGGGCGGCCGGAGGAGGAGGAAGGCATGAGGCAGGTCCTCCGGGCGGCCCTGGCAGCGGTGCTCGCGACGGCCGGGTGCGGCGGGAAGCCGGAGCCTCCGAAGCCGGCCGAGCCGGCGAAGGTCACCGGGGCCCCCCCCGCATCCGACGATCCCGCGATGAAGGCATTCCTGGCCGAGGTGGCCGCCGGGAGGCTCCCGCCCGTGGCGCCATGGCCCCGGTGGCCGGGGAAGGTGGAGTCCCCCCCCTTCGGCGTCGAGCCCCCCCGGGACGCGGGAAACCCGATCCCCCACGGGAAGGAGGCCTGGGCAAGGCCCGACGACGGCGGGACGCTCATCGTGCAGTACAACTCCGGGCCCAAGGACCTCAACGGGATCATCTCCAACGACGCCATCGTCACCTACGTGACCGACCTCGTCTACCCGTTCCTGATCCATCAGGACCCCGTGGCCTTCACCTACGGCCGCCCCTCGGGGGAGGACCCGGCCCATGTCTTCCTGTCCTGCCGTCCGGGCGACGTCGCGGAACGCTTCGTGAAGGAGGACACCCTCGTCTCCGCGGACGGCACGAAGCGTTTCGGGGCCGTCTCCGAGGACGGCGATTCCTGGGTGGTCCGGCCCCTCGCGGTGGTCGAGGGAGAGGACCGGAGGGCGGAGCGGGTACCGAGGGCCGAGGGGGACCGGGTCCTCCGGGGGACCCTCGTGACCGTGTTCCTCCGGCCCGACGTGAAGTGGAGCGACGGCGCCCCCTTCACGGCCCGGGACGTGGAGTTCAGCGTCAAGGTGATCCTCAATGGCGCCGTGAACTCCGACAACATCAAGACCTACTTCGAGGTGGCGGACTCCTGCAGGGCGCTCTCGGACTCGGTCCTCCGTTGGGCCCTGAACAAGCAGTACTTCGGGGCCGACGACACGACGGTGGGGGGGAACCTGAAGATCGTCCCCCTGCACGCCTACAGGGAGGCCTTCGAGAAGGCGAATCCCGGGAAGGCCTTCGACCCGTCGTCGGAGGAGTTCGGCCGGTTCTTCAACTCCTGCACGCCGCTGAACGAGAAGCCGCTCGGGACCGGCCCCTACAAGGTCGAGTCCTTCGAGGCCAACCGGAACGCCACGCTCGTCCGGAACGACCTCTACTCCGGTCCCCGGCCTCACGCGGACCGGATCGTCTGGAAGTTCATCGCGGACCCCGTGGCCGCGGTGCAGGCCCTCAAGAGCGGGGAGATCGACTTCGTCGCCCACGGCCCCACATGCGAGCAGTACGCCAAGGTCATGAAGGTCCCCGAGTTCGAAGCGCGCTTCGTCCCCGCCCTCTGGTACACGCCGAGCATGTCCTTCATCGCCTACAACCGGATCAACCCCGTCCTCTCCGATCCCAGGGTCCGGGCGGCCCTCGGCCTCCTCCTCGACCGGCCCGCCTTCCGGGACGCCAAGCACTACGGGGCCTCGGTCCTCGTCTCTGGGGACCAGTTCGTGTCCGGCCCCGCCTACGACCCCGAGGTCCGGCCCCTCGCCCACGACCCCGAGGCGGCCGAGGCGCTCCTGGACGAGGCCGGCTGGAGGGACCGGGACGCCGACGGCGTCCGGGACCGCTTCGGGGAGAAGCTCGAGTTCCAGTTCCTCATCACCTCCGAGAACAAGGTCCTGGAGGAGCTGGCCGCGCTCTGGGTGGAGTCCCTCACGAAGGCGGGGGTCTCCATCAAGATCTCCAAGATGGAGTGGGCCGCCTTCGTCAAGCGGTTCGAGGACAAGAAGTTCGACGTCATCACGCTCTCCTGGGCCATGGACCCCGAGAGCGACCCGCACCAGCTCTGGCACAGCAAGTGGGCCGACCCGGGGAAGCCCTCCAGCAACGCCACCTCCTTCGCCGACCCCCGGGCAGACGCCCTCATCGAGGCGATCCAGGAGTGCCTCGACCCGAAGCGGCGCGCCCTCTACCAGCACGCCCTCCACCGGATCCTCGACGCGGACGCGGGCTACACCTACCTGTGGTGCCGGGCCGAGATCGGCGCCTATGATCGCCGCTGGCGGGGAGTGAGGCTCTACCCCAAGCGCCCCGGCTTCGACCTCTCGGAGTGGTACTTGCCGAAGGAGCTCCAGGTGGGGAAGCCCTAGGGTCCTCATGCGGACCTACCTCCTCAAGCGACTCCTCCTTCTCCCGCTCACCCTCTTCGGGGTGAGCCTCATCACCTTCTTCATGATCCACCTGGCGCCCGGAGACCCGGCCTCCATCAAGCGCCACGGGCTCTCGGAGGGAGGGAAGGCGGCCGTCGAGTCCATGCGGGGGACCAAGGACGCGGTCACCAAGTTCCGGGAGCGCTACGGCCTCGACCAGCCACTCCACGTGCAGTACGGCCGGTGGCTGGGGCGCCTCGCGCGGGGGGACCTGGGGAAGACCTTCTTCGGGGACCGGGACGTCTGGGAGGAGATCAAGCCGCGGCTCCTGGTGACGGCGAGCCTCGAGCTGATGGCGTTCCTCCTGGTCTTCGCCGTCGCCATCCCCACGGGGATCTACTCGGCCTGGAAGCCCCAGTCTCTCCTCGACCACCTCACGTCCTTCGGGATGTTCGTCCTTTATTCGCTCCCCTCCTTCTGGGTGGCCACGATGCTCATCATCCTCTTCGGGAACTCGGAGGATCCCTTCCTCGGCATCGCGCTCCCGGTCTCGGGGCTGAGGGACGAGCACCTCCAGGACCCGACCACCTGGGAGTGGATGAAGGACGTCACGATCCATGCCTTCCTCCCGGTGGTCTGTCTCTCCTACGGGGCGCTCGCGGCCGTGTCCCGCTACATGAGGACGGGCATGCTGGAGGTCATCCGGCAGGACTACATCCGGACGGCCCGAGCCAAGGGCCTGCCGGAGAAGATGGTGATCCTCAAGCACGCGCTGCGCAACGGGCTCTTCCCCATCATCACCCTCGCCGCGAGCATCCTGCCCGTGATGGTGGCGGGGAGCATCATCGTCGAGACCATCTTCTCCATCCGGGGGATGGGGTGGTTCACCATCGAGGCCATCAGCCTGAGGGAGTACGACGTCCTGATGACGATCTTCCTCCTGTCCGCCGTCGTCGAACTCATCGCCATCCTCGTCGCGGACATCCTCTATGCCGTCGTGGACCCGCGCGTCTCCTACGAGGTCGCCTCTTGAGCGCGCCGCCTCCCCCGACGGCGGCCCCCGCGCCCCATCCCGGGCGCTCGGTCTTCGACATCACGCTCGCCATGTTCTGGGCGAGGAAGCCCGCCGTGGCCGCGGCCGGGGTGCTCGTGGCGGCCTTCTACGCCGTCATCTGGGCCCCGCTGCTCGCGACCTCCGCTCCCCTGTCCTTCCGTGGCTACGACCGGGGAGCCGCCAGGCAGGCCGTCCGCCTCTCGTACCTGGAGATCGAGGACATCCAGGGCGCCCTCCGCGGCCGGGGGCCCGGGGGCGTAACCTGGACCCGCGGAAACGTGGAGGAGTCGTTCCGCGTCGTGGATTTCCAGCTCGGGCGCCTCCTGGAGATCCTCGGAGGCGACCTCGCCGCCCGCGTGACCGACCTCCGGGGACGATGCGCCTCCGTCCGGGAGGCCTGGGCCGCCCCCCGCGCGCCCGTGGACCCGGCGGTCCCGGTGCCCGTGGACGCCGCAACGGCGGACTCCCTGGCGCCCCTGGCGGCAACCCTCCGGAACGAGATCCGGCCGACCGAGGGGGACTTCGCCTCCCGCTCCCGCTTCCCGGCCTTCCGAGGGCTGGGCGGGCTGGATCTCCTTCTCCTCGTGGCCTCCCTGACGGCCCCCGTCGGGATCCTCCTCGGCCTCAGGGGCGGACCCGGGCGCGTCCGCCGCCCTCGCCGCGCCGCGGCGATCGCGCTCCTGCCCGCGCTGGCGGCCGCGGGCCTCGGGTGGGCGCTGGCGCCTGCTCGGGAGGACTTCACGGACTACAAGCGAGGCATCCGGGAGAAGACGATCGTGGCGGAGGGCGTGATCTACGCGCCCGTTCCCTACGGGATCAACCAGAACGACCTCCAGCGGAAGTTCGAGGCGCCCTTCGCGGAGCCGCCCGAGGGCCGGGAGCGCCACCTGCTGGGGACGGACGAGAACGGCCGCGACATGCTCTGCCGGATGCTCTGGGGAGGGAGGGTCTCGCTCTCGGTGGGGTTCGTGGCCGTGGGGATCTACGTGTTCCTCGGGATCGTCGTGGGGGCGGTGGCGGGCTTCTTCGGGGGGTGGATCGACATCGTCGTCTCCCGGTTCATCGAGTGGGTGATCTGCTTCCCGGTCTTCGTCCTCGTGCTCGTCATCGCGGCCTTCCTGCAGGAGCGGACGGTGTTCGGCATGGACCCGCCCCAGCTCGTGATCATCATGGTCGTCATCGGGATCACGGGGTGGACCGGGGTGGCGCGCCTGGTGCGGGCGGAGTTCCTGCGCCTCGTCAACCAGGACTTCGTCATGGCGGCCCGGGCGCTGGGGGCCCGGCGCCGGTCGCTCATGTTCGGCCACCTCCTCCCCAACGCCATGGCCCCGGTCCTCGTGGCCGCGACCTTCGGCGTGGCGGGGGCCATCCTCACCGAATCGGCGCTCTCCTTCCTCGGCCTCGGGATCACGGTCCCCAAGCCCTCCTGGGGAGGCATGCTCAACGCCGCCCACGGGTACGAGCAGACCTCGGTCTCGATCTTCCTCTGGCCGGGGCTGGCCATCTTCATGGTCATCACCTGCTACAACCTCGTCGGGGAGGCCCTGAGGGACGCGCTGGATCCGCGCCTGCGACAGTAGGATGGGCGGCCGGCCGGGACCGGGAGGCTCGATGGCGGACGGAACGAAGGCGGCGGCGGGCGGCGGGGAGGTCCTCCTCGAGCTCCGCGACCTCAAGACCTACTTCTTCACCGACGAGGGCGTGGCCAAGGCGCTCGACGGGGTCTCCTACGCGGTGCGGAAGGGGGAGACGCTCGGCGTGGTGGGGGAGTCCGGCTGCGGGAAGAGCGTCTCGGCGCTCTCCGTCATGCGGCTCATCCCCGACCCCCCCGGGCGCATCGTCGAGGGGAGCGTCCACTTCGAGGGCCGGGACCTGGTGCGCCTCCCGGACGAGGAGATGCGCGCCATCCGCGGGAACCGCATCGGGATGATCTTCCAGGAGCCCATGACGAGCCTCAACCCCGTCTTCACCGTGGGGGACCAGATCATCGAGGCCGTCGTCCTCCACCGCGGGGCCACCTACCGTGAGGCGCGGGAGCGGGCCGTCGAGATGCTGCGCCTGGTCGGCATCCCCTCCCCCGAGAGCCGCGTGGACGACTACCCCCACCAGATGTCGGGCGGGATGCGCCAGCGGGTGATGATCGCCATGGCGCTCTCCTGCGACCCCATGCTGCTCATCGCCGACGAGCCCACCACCGCGCTCGACGTGACCATCCAGGCGCAGATCCTGGAGCTCATGGGCGGCCTCCAGCGCGACCTCGGGATGTCCATCCTCCTCATCACCCACGACCTCGGCGTCGTCGCCCAGTACGCCCACCACGTGGCGGTCATGTACGCCGGGAAGGTGGTCGAGTACTCCGACACGCGCGAGGTCTTCGCCAACCCCCGCCACCCCTACACGGTGGGTCTCTTCCGGAGCATCCCGAAGCTCGGCGTGAAGGTGGCGAAGCTCGACACCATCCCGGGGACGGTGCCGAGCGCGCTCGAGTTCCCCTCGGGCTGCCGCTTCCACAACCGCTGCCCCTTCGCCGTGGACCGCTGCACCACGGAGGAGCCGACGCTCCGTTCCGTCGCCCCGGGCCACACCGTGGCCTGCCACTTCGCCGAGGACGTCACGCTGGCGGAGTGGGAGAGGAAGGCCGCGGCGGGCGAGGGCTCCTTCGCCGTGAGGGAGGCGTAGGTGCCCGGAGAGACCATCCTGGAGGTCGCGGGCCTGACGAAGCACTTCCCCATCCGGCGCGGGCTCTTCGGCAGGACGGTGGGCCAGGTGAAGGCGGTGGACGGGGTCTCCTTCACGCTCGCCCGGGGGGAGACGCTGGGGCTCGTCGGGGAGTCCGGATGCGGGAAGACCACCGCGGGGCGGACCCTCCTGCGCCTGCTCGACCCGATCACGGCAGGAAGCGCGACATTCCTGGGAAAGGACCTGTTCGGGATCCAGGGAGAAGAACTGCGCAGGATGCGCCGCCACATGCAGATCATCTTCCAGGACCCCTACGGGTCGCTCAACCCCCGCATGACCGTCGAGGCCATCGTCGGGGAGGCCCTGCAGATCCACGGGATCGTGGCCGATCGGAGGGAGCGCCGCGAGCGGGTGCAGGGGCTGCTCCGGGAGGTGGGCCTCGACCCGGTCCGCCACATCACGCGCTACCCCCACGAGTTCTCCGGCGGGCAGCGCCAGCGCATCGGCATCGCCCGGGCCGTCGCGCTGGACCCCGAGTTCATCATGTGCGACGAGCCGGTCTCGGCGCTGGACGTCTCCATCCAGGCCCAGATCATCAACCTCCTGCAGGACCTCCAGCAGCGGAAGAACCTCTCCTACCTCTTCGTGGCCCACGACCTGAAGGTGGTGGAGCACATCAGCCACCGCGTGGCGGTCATGTACCTGGGCGAGATCGTGGAGACGGCGCCCTCCGAGGAGATCTACCGGAACCCGATCCACCCCTACACCCGGGCCCTGCTCTCGGCCATCCCGGTGGCCGACCCGACGGTCACGACGAAGCGCGAGATCCTGGGCGGCGAGCCCCCGACCCCCATCAACCCGCCGGCGGGCTGCCACTTCCACCCCCGGTGCAAGTTCGTCGAGGACCGCTGCAGGGACGCGGCGAACCCCGTTCCCGTCTACGAGGTGGGGGAGGGCCACCGCGTCCAGTGCATCCTCGCCGAGAAGCACGGCGGGAAGGTGGTCGAGGAGCGCCCCGCCCAGGTGCCGGTGGAGGTGTGAGGCTCTCGGTCGGCTCCGTCGGGCCGTTCCTCCTCCCGGTGGCCCTGGCGGCCGGGGCGCTGTGGCTCGGGTGGGGGTCCGGGGACACGGGGCCCGCGGTGTTCGTCCAGGACCTCCGCGCGGAGCCCGGGGTCCTCCGCATCGGCATCACCTCCAACCCGCCGAACCTCGATCCCGTGGAGATGAGCGACACCACCTCGGACTCCGTGGTGGAGCGGATCTGCAACACGCTCGTCTCCTTCGACGAGCACCTCCGGCTCGTCCCCTCCCTCGCGGAGTCCATCCCCGAGGTCTCGCCGGACGGGCTCGTCTACACCTTCCGCCTGCGCCGCGGGGTGAAGTTCCAGAACGGCCGCACGATGGAGGCCGGGGACGTCCGCTACTCCCTCCAGCGCCTCGCGGAGCCCATCAGCAAGCGGTTCTGGATCGTCGAGCCCGTCCGGGGGGCGACGGCCGCCCGGGACGCCATGGCCCGGAACTCCCGGGGCGACCCGCAGGCGCCCATCGCCGGGATCGAGACGCCCGACCCTCTCACCGTGCGGATCACCCTGGAGAAGGTCCAGCCGCTCTTTCCCATGTTCCTCGCCATGAACAACGCCTCGATCGTGGCGAGGGAGGAGGTGCAGGCCCTGGGCCAGAGGTTCGGGCGGCAGGTCTCCGGCACGGGGCCCTTCCGCCTCGTGGAGTGGAAGGACAACGACCGCCTCGTCCTCGAGCGGTTCGACGGGTACTTCGAGGGGCCCGCGAAGCTCCGGTCCGTCGTGTACCGGGTCATCACCGAGGAGGAGACCCGCTTCCAGTCCTACCTCAACGGCGAGCTGGACGTCATCGAGGCGCCCTACGGGAACGTGAGGCGGATCCGCGGCTCCAACATCGGGGACCAGCTCCGGGTCAACCCCATGCTCGACATCCGCTACCACGGCTTCAACATGGAGCGGGTCCTGCGGGGGCCCGGCGGCGAGGTCGTGCCCCTGGGCGGCAACCCGGAGTCGAGCCCGGGGGAGCCCGTCCGGCTGACCGGCGACCAGAGGCGCCGGGCGCGGCTGCTGCGCCAGGCGATCAACTACGCCATCGACCGGGAGTTCCTCTGCACCGCCCTCCTCGAGGGCCGGGCGGTCCCGGCGAAGGGCGTCCTCCCCCCGGGCATGGAGGCCTACGACCCGGGCCTCGCCGGGTACCGGTACGACCCCGCGAGGGCGAAGGCGCTCCTGGCCGAGGCCGGGTACCCGGAGGGGCGGGGCCTCCCCGAGATCCCCTACAACTTCAACTTCCAGCCCCCGAACCCCACGGTCGCCCAGGCCATCCAGTCCATGCTGCTCCGGGTCGGCGTCCGCACGAGGCTCCGGCAGATGGACTGGGGGGCCTACCAGACCTACCTGGACGAGGGGAAGGCCACCTTCTTCCGCCTCGCCTGGATCGCGGACTACCCGGACCCGGAGAACTTCCTCTACGTCCTCTTCCACTCGAAGAACAAGGGCCAGGAGGGGAACAACGCGAGGTTCGTGGACCCCGAGAACGACCGCCTCCTGGAGGAGGCCCGGTCGACCGTCGACCCGGTGGAGCGGAAGGCGCGGTGGCGCCGGGCCGAGGCCTACATCGTGGAGCAGGCGCCCTGGGCCTTCCTCTACCACAACGCGACCGCGCTCCTCATCAAGCCCTACGTGAAGGGCATGGTGCTGACGGCCATGGACTCGGGCGCGGAGATCCAGCAGGTGGACCTCACGAAGGTGACCGTCGAGGCGGGGGCGCGGTAGCGTGGGCCCCTACCTCCTCCGCAGGCTCCTCCAGTTCGTCCCGGTCCTCCTCCTGGTCTCCGTCATCGTGTTCAGCCTCTCCTACCACATGCCCGGGGACCCCGTGCGCCTGCTGATGGGGCAGAACGCCGACCCCATGGCCATGGAGGCGAAGCGCCACGAGCTGGGCCTCGACCGCCCGTTCCACGAGCAGTACCTCTCCTACATGGGCAAGGTCGTCCTCCAGGCGGACCTGGGGATCTCCTACGCCAAGAAGGGCAAGGGCGTGCGGGAGCTCATCCTCGAGAAGTTCGCCGTCACGCTCCGGCTGGCCGTGCTGGCGACGCTGCTCTCGGTCGCGGCCGGCGTCGCCGCCGGCGTCCTCTCGGCGATGCGCCCCTACTCCTGGGTGGACTACCTCTCCATCCTGCTGGCGCTGCTCGGCGTCTCCATGCCCGTGTTCTTCCTCGGGTTCCTGCTCTTCGCCTTCGTGGCGCCCGCGGTCGGCCTGCCGGTCTCCGGCTTCGAGGACGCCTCCCTCTGGACGCAGTTCCGGTCCCTCCTGCTCCCGGCCCTGGCGCTGGGGGCCCTGGAGACGGCGCTCCTGGCCCGGCTCACCCGGGCCACGATGCTCGAGACCCTCTCCCAGGACTACGTCCGGACCGCCCGGGCCAAGGGGCTCGGGGAGTGGCCGGTGGTCCTCAAGCACGGCCTGCGCAACGCCGCCATCCCCATCGTGACGGTCGTCGGGGCGAACCTGGGCGGGCTCCTCGTGGGGGCGGTCCTCACGGAGAGCGTCTTCGCGCTTCCGGGCCTCGGGAGGGAGATCGTCCAGGCCATCGCCCAGCGCGACCGGGAGCTCATCGCGGGGGGCGTGCTCTTCATGGCGGTCATCTTCGTGACCATGAATCTGCTGGTGGACCTGACCTACGCCTGGTTCGATCCCCGGGTGAGGCTCGACCGGTGAGCATCGCGACGCTCGACCGGTCGAGCCTGCAGGGCGCCGAGGCCGAGGGGAGGTCCCCGCTGGCGCTGGCGGTCCGGCGCCTCTTCCGGAGCCGCACGGCCGTCGCCGGGCTCGGGATCACCGTCGTCCTCGTGCTGGTCGGGATCCTGGCCGGCGCCCTCGCCCCCCACGACTACGCGAAGGACATGGCGCTCGACGCGCTCCGGGCCCCGCCGGGGACGCCGGGCCACCCCCTCGGGACGGACGAGCTGGGGAGGGACACGCTCTCGCGGCTGATCTACGGCGCCAGCCTCTCGCTCCGGATGGGGATCGGCGCGACCCTGGTGGCGGTGGTGATCGGCGTCGCCCTCGGCGCCGTCTCGGGCTACGCGGGGGGCTGGCCCGACGCCGTGCTCCAGAGGATCACCGACACCTTCATGGCCCTGCCGACGCTGCTCATCGCCATCGCCGTCACGGCGGTCTTCGAGGACCCCTCGGAGACGGTGCTCTTCCTCGTCATGGGGCTCGTCTCCTGGCCCACGGTGGCGCGCATGGTCCGGGGGCAGATGCTCTCGCTCCGGGAGAACGACTACGCGCTGGCGGCCCGCAGCCTCGGGGCGGGAGGGGGCCGGATCCTCTTCCGCCACCTCCTGCCCAACGCGCTGGGGCCCGTCATCGTGCTCGCGACGATGCTGGTGGCCTCCATGATCCTCTTCGAGGCGGGGCTCTCCTTCCTCGGCCTCGGGGTCCAGCCGCCCTACCCCTCCTGGGGGAGGCTCCTCTACGAGGGGATCAAGTACCACGACTCGTCCCCCTGGCTCTGCGTCTACCCCGGCGCGTGCATCCTGCTCACCGTCCTCGGGCTCAACTTCTTCGGCGACGGGCTCCGCGACGCCTTCGACCCCAGGATGAAGGTGTGACCGTGGGGCGACCGATCCGCACCGACGCGGCGCCCGGGGCCATCGGGCCCTACTCCCAGGCGATCCTGGCCGACGGGTGGCTCCACTGCTCGGGGCAGATCCCGCTCGACCCGGCGACCGGGCAGGTCGTGGGGGCCGGGGACGCGGCCGCCCAGGCCGAGCAGGTGCTCCGGAACCTCGAGGCGGTGGTGAGGGCCGCCGGGGGGACCCTGGGGGACGCCGTGAAGGTGACCCTCTACCTCAAGGACATGGGGACCTTCGCCGCGGTGAACGAGGTCTACGCCCGCCACTTCCCCGCGGAGGCGCCCCCGGCCCGGGCGACCGTGGAGGTGGCGCGCCTGCCGCGGGACGTGCTCGTGGAGATGGACCTCGTGGCGCGCGTCGGGGCCCCGGGGTCCGCGGGATACACCGAGGGGTACGGATTCCGGAGGTAGCGGCTTCTCACTCCTCGGCGGGGGCCTTCTCCTTCCAGAGCGCCCCCGGGGCCTCCATGCGCATCCGGGGCTGCCCCAGGATCCGGCGGACCTCGGAGAGGAGGTCGTCGTTCTGGAAGGGCTTGATGAGCATCCCGTGGGCCCCCTCCCTCTTCAGCCGGTCGAGATCGAACTCCGTGGTGAGCCCCGTCATCATGAGGACGCGGGGGGGCGGCCGTTCGGGCCGGGCCTCGGCGATGAGCCAGCGCAGGACCTCCCAGCCCGAGGCCCCGGGCATGCGGATGTCCAGGAGGAGCATGTCGAACTCCCCCAGGCCCAGCTTCGTCTTCGCCTCGTTCCCGTCGCGGGCCTCGGTCACCGCGTAGCCGGCCCCGCGCAGGATGATGGCCGCCAGCGAGCGGAAGGGACCGTCGTCGTCCACGATGAGGATGCGGCTCTTCTCTTCGGCGGGCGTCGGCATGGGAGGGTCTCCGAGAGGGCGCCGTGGGGCCATCATACGACAATCCCGTGGGCGTCCCTCAGGACGGACGTCAACTCGCGGAACTCCCGGATCTCGTGGTCGGCGGGGGCGGTCCCCTCGGCCGCCGCGTGCCTGCCGCCGGGGGCGCGGAACCGCACCGTCCGCATGCCGAGGCTCCGTGCGGGGAGGACGTCCTTCTCCGGGTGGTCCCCGACGTACATGCAGGCGGGCGGCTCCAGGTCCAGCGCCGCGCAGGCCCTCTGCCAGAGCTTCGGGTTGGGCTTGGAGATGCCGATGCCCTCGCTGACGACGACGGCGGCCGGGTCGAAGAAGCGGTAGAGGTCGAGGCGCAGGAGCTTCTCGTACTGCTTCACCTCCAGGCCCTCGGTGACCACGCCCAGGCGGAGCGCGGTCCCCTCCCGGAGCGCGGTCAGGACCTCCCGGACGCCCGGGAAGGGGGCCATCCCCCCGTGCTTGGAGTCGTGGTAGGCCGCGACCCCCGCGGCCACCAGGACGCCCCGGGGGTGGCCCCCGAGGTCCTCCCCGGGGAAGCGCCGCAGGAGCCGGTCGTAGTGGGAGTCGTAGTTGGGCCCGAACTCGGCGATGACCTCCCGCAGCTCCACCAGCAGGCGGTCGGCCGTCAACCGCACCCCCGGGAGCGCCGCCATGGCCTCCATGGCCCGCCGGCGGGCCCCCGCGGCGAAGGCGGTGGTGGGGGTGAGGGTGTCGTCGAGGTCGAAGAGGACCGCGCGGAGCGGGGGAGGGGCCATGCGGGCAGGGATTGTACCCCCGGAATCACGGGGCCAGAATCACGGGGGCGGAATCGAAGGGGCCGGCCCGCCGCCGGGCCGGCCCCGAGGGTGTCTATCGCCGGGCGGGTTCCACCCGCCCCTGCCTACCTGCTGCCCCAGCCCTGCGACTCCTCGCCCAGGTCCAGGATGCGGGCCCGGATGATGATGAGGAGGTTGCTGTAGTCCCGGCCGGTGCCGCGGCTCGAGAAGAAGTAGGACACGATGGGGATCTTCGAGAGGAAGGGCGTCTCCGACTTGAGGTCCACCTCGGAGATGTTCTTCAGGCCGCCGATGAGGAGGGTGCCGCCGTCCGGCACCCGCACCGTCGTCTGGGCCCTCTGGATGTTGATCTCCGGGAGCTGCAGGGTGACGGGCGAGGTGAAGGCGCCCAGCGAGGTGGTGAAGGTCTGGATGGGCCGCTGGAGGGTCGCGATGGTCGGCTGGAGCTGGAGGGTCACGTAGCGGCGGTCGTTGCTCACGACCGGCCGCACGTCCAGGTCCAGGCCGTCCTGGATGATGGCGACCTGCGGGTCGGCGATGAAGGCCGTCTGGGCGACCTCCACGTCGAAGTCCTGCACGAAGGCGAGCTGGTTGATGAGGGTGATGTTGGCCCGCTGGGTGTTGTAGACGGTGAGGTTCGGCGCCTGGAGGACGCGGGCCTCCTGCTTCTTCTCCACGGCGTTCCAGATGACCGAGAGCTGGGTGTCGTCGAGCAGCGTCCACTGCAGGAGCGCCCCGCCGAGGTTGGTGAGGGTCGAGGAGAGGGTGCGGTCGAAGATGTGCTCCGTGCGGCCCCGGTAGTCGCCGTCCCCGAGGTCGTTGAAGAAGGCGCCCGCGGAGGGCTTGCCCGAGGCGTTGGCCGGGAGGCCCACGCCGCCCGTGTCGCGGCCCGCCGAGGCCCCGTCCTCCAGCCCGTTGGTCACGTCGTCCAGGGTCGCCACGGTGCCCGCCTGGCCGCCCAGGCCCCGGACGTCCACGCCCACGTCGCGGAGGAAGTTGTCGGACACGGAGAGGAACCGGGACTCGATGTTCACCACGAGCCCGGAGAACTTGCGGAGGTCGGAGAGGAACCGGGCCACGCCGTCCTGCAGGGCCGGCTCCGCCACGACGAGCAGGCTGCTGTCGCCGTGGGCCGCGATGCTGGCCGCGCCGGCCCAGACGTCCGGGGTCTCGCCCACGTTGTCCTTGATGATGGTGACGAGGTCCTCGATCTCCCCGAAGGAGGGCTTGCCCTCCTCGGTCTTCCCGAAGGGCGGGGCCTTCTCGTCCGCCTCGGCCCCGGCCGGCTTCAGGATGAGGTTCGGGGCGACGAAGTTGTTGATCTTCATGGTGAGGTCGGCCACCGGGTGGATCCGCACCACGGAGGGCTCGCGGGCCAGCTCGGGCTTCGTGATGAGGACCACGTCAGGGCGTACGCGGTAGACGAGGCCCGGGGTGTTGCTGAGCAGGAGGTCGAGCGCGTTCTGCAGGGGGATGCCCGTCACCTTGAAGGCCGGGAGCGGCTGGGCGTCGGCGTCGGCCTTGACGGCTTCGTCCACGAGGATGTTGATGTTGTGGCGGGCGGAGAGGTAGCCCACCGCCTCGCTCAGCGTCTGCCCCTCGAAGGAGACCGTGGTCATCTCCCCGGCGAGGCGGTTGCGCAGCGCCTCGGTCTCCGGGGACCCGGCGGCCGCGGAGCCGTCCTGCCCGAGGCTCCTCCGCAGGCGCGAGATCCGGTCCCAGTGCTCCGCGGAGGGGGCGGTCAGCACCTGGGAGTAGGGGGTCGTGGACTCGGTCATCTCGGCCTTCCAGCGGCGGAACTCCTCCTTCTCCTTCTGTCGCGTGGCCTCCGTCGTCTGGCCGTGGCGGGCGCGGTTGGCCGCGTTCATGAGGCTCACGGCCCGGCCGCTGGAGGGGCGGAGATCCACGGCCTGCCGGGCCAGGTCCTCGGCCACGGAGTAGTCCTCGCGGTTGTAGGCGGCCGAGGCCTCGTCGAGCAGCGCGCGCCACTTGCGCTCCTCCTGCATCTGCCGCTCGAGCTCCTCCTGCTTCACCTTCCGGTAGGCGTCGGCCGCGGCCTGCCGTCGGGAGGCCTCCACGGCCTTGTCGCGGGCGGCGCGGGCCTCGCGCAGCCGCGCCTCGACGCCCGACCTCAGGTCGCCCCAGGTGATGCCGTAGGGGTCCTGCTGGATGACCGTGAGGGCGTCCTCGAAGTGGCGGATGGCCCCGTCGTGGTTGCCCTTGCCCATCTCGGCGCGGCCGGTGTCGTAGAGGGTGCGGGCCTTCTCCTGCGCCATCTCGGCCTTCACCCGGCGTCCCTCGGCCAGCTCGCGGGCGAGGTCCTGCACGTCGGAGACGCGCTCGCCGAGCGCGGAGCGGGAGCGGACCATCAGGTCCCGGGCGGCGGCGTTGCCCCCGTCCTCCTCCAGGGCCTTGGCGGACCACTCCTTGGCGTCCTGGAACTTCATCGCGCGGAAGGCCTCCTCGCCGCGCGCGGCGAACTCGCCGGAGAGGAACTTCCGGCGCTGGATCTCGATGCTCTTCTCCTCGGAGAGGGCCTTCAGCACGGCCTGGTTCTTCTCGTCCTCCATCATGGCGGGCGTCTTCACCACGGGGGCGACGCCGGGGCCCGAGGGGACGACCGAGGGGGCCGGCTGCTCCGGCGCCGCGGGGGCGGCCCCGGTCTCGGCGACCTCGTGGCTCTTCGGCGGTTCGGGAACGTTCACCGGGGGCTTGGGCGGGAACTCGGAGGTCGGCGCGGCGGGCTTCTCCTCGGGCTTGGTCGCCGGCGGAGCCTCTTTCACCGCGGGCTTCGGCTCTTCCTTCTTCGGTTCGGGCTTCGGAACGGGAGCGGGCTCGGGCTTCGGCGGGGCGGCCTTCGCCACCTCCGTCCCCTTTGCGGGGGCGGGCTTCACCTCCGCCTTCGGGGCGGTCCCGGGCTTCGACGGGGACGTGTCCCCCTTGGCGGTCATCGGGGGGCTCGTCTTCGGCGGGGGCTCGGGCTTCTTCGGCCCGCTGGAGCAGGCCGGCACGGCGATGGCCGCGGCGAGGAAGGCGCCCACGGTCGCGAACCCGGCGTTGCGGAAGCGTCGGAGATCCTGCATCGGCTTCTGCCCTCCTTTTCGAGTCCGTTTCGACAAAGTCAGGCTCGCGCGCGGGTGCGCGCGGAACCCCCTGCCCTCGGGGGTCCCCGTGCCGAGGATGCCCGCTCCGGATGCCCTCCGTCGCGGACCTTGCGGTTCGTCCTAAGTGCCCACCGCTTCAGCGCCCACTGCTTCGCACCGAGGGCGAAATCGTACCGGGGTGGGGAGGGGGGATCAACGAGTTTCGGCAGGCCCCCGGACCCCCGTGACAGAGGCGTGACGGCGACCCCGGGGCCGGGTCATTGGAACTTCGCCCTGACCTCGCCGATCCGTTCCTCCTCTCCGGGGCTGCGGGCCTTGGAGAGGGCCCTCCGGATGGCGTCGTCGAACCTCGCCCGTGCCGCGGCCGTGGGCTTCCCGAAGGGGTCCTTCTCCCCCTCCGCCCAGGCGATGGCCACCCAGGTCCAGAACCCGGCGTCCCCGTCCATCCGCTCCGTATCGACGGCCTCCCGGGCGACCGTGACCATCTCCGCGGCCCTGTGCGCCCCGAAGAGCGCCTCCAGCATGAGGGAGACGGTCCGCGTGTCCTTGTAGCCGCGCCGGCCCGCCTCCTGGTACCGGAAGAAGGCATTCCCCCAGGCCTCGAACCCGGAGGCCCGCTCCCCCAGCAGCCTCGCCTCCTGCCTGAAGGAACGCCCGATCCAGAAGGGGACGGCCGGGTTCCCCGGCTGCTCCCGGTCCAGAGCCCCGAGGGCCTCGCGGGCGGCGAGCACGGCCTCGGTGGCGGCCGACGGGTCCTCCAGGGCGGCCGCCCTCTGCAGGAGGCGGAGCGCCGCATCGAACCTCCGCAGGAACGAGACCGACGGCAGCGGCAGGCGCCCGTTCTCCGCGGAGGGGAGGGGGACGACCGGGAGGGCGGGGGCGATGTAGCCGACGGCCGCGAGGTCCCTCTCCACGCCGACCCCCCCCCCGGTCGCTCCGGGGCCGAACCGCGGGGGGCTTCCGAAGATCGCCCAGGCCCTCGCGGCGGCCTCCGCGTCCCCGGGGGCGGGGGTCCCGGCGAGGTCCCTCGTCTCGCCGGGGTCCGCCCGCAGGTCGTAGGCCTCCCTCCGGTCCCCGCCGTGGTCCAGGACGCGGCGGTCCCCGGCCCGGAGCGCCACGGACTGCGCCCAGCGGAAGGACGACCACCCGTAGAAGGTCTCGGCGTACTGCTCCGAGAGAGGGTTCCCCGCGGCGCCGGGAGCGGGTGGTGCGAATCGCGGCAGGAGGGAGGCCCCGTCCAGCGGCCCCTCCGCGGGGAGGCGGGCGAGTTCCAGCAGCGTGGGGAGGACGTCCACGAGGGAGGCGGCCCCGGTCACCCGGGTCCCGGCGGGGATCCGCGGGGGGTACCGGAGGAGGAGGGGCACGCGGAGGGTGGAGCGGTGGAGGAAGTAGCCGTGGGTCAGCTCCCCGTGCTCGCCGAGCCCCTCCCCGTGGTCCGAAGCGACCGCCACGACCGTCCGGTCGAGGCTTCCCTCCCTGCGG
>Ga0247727_10007074_pt1 | contig 21629 bp, 19 predicted proteins | sample WisWelCaveWW1625_FD_202498 | JGI IMG/M metagenome (GOLD analysis project Ga0247727, IMG submission 202498) | Biofilm microbial communities from Wishing Well Cave, Virginia, United States - WW16-25 | ecosystem: Environmental > Aquatic > Deep subsurface > Groundwater > Cave microbial mat | place... | reverse complement strand
GGATGAATCGTTTTCGTCGGCTGTTGATTCGTTGGGAAAAAAAGACGGCCAACTATGAAGCCATGCTCCATCTCGCTTGCGCCTACATTACCTTTCGTGCTTCTGGAGTTTTGGGATAGGCTCTAAGCCGGGGCTGAACGATTACAAATAAAAAAAGGACAGGCGAAAGCCTGTCCTTTTTGTTTTCAATGCCGCATGGCTCACGCATAACGAATCCATTTCAAAAGCTCCGGCAGAGTGGGGCGCTTGCCATACATCAAAACGCCGACGCGATAAATTCTGCCCACCACCCAAATCAAACCGAGAATCGTCCCGATCAAGAGCACGAGACCCAGCACGATTTGCCAAACCGGCGGCGTTTCCACAACGATGCGCGCGAGCATGAGTATCGGCGCGAAGAACGGCACGAGCGAGAGAATCACGGAGGTTTGGCTGCTCGGATTGCCGATGACGTACATAATCAACAAAATCGGCGCAACGATGAACATGCTAATCGGCAGCATCATCTGTTGCGCTTCCTGCTCGGAGTTGACCATGGCGCCCACACCCGCGTAAATCGTCGCATAAAGAAAATAACCCAACACGAAGAAGAGCACAAAGAAAAATAAAACGCCCAAAGAGACGGTGGGCATGGTGAAGCCTTGTGCCGTGGCGGCTTTCGGCGCGAAGATGCTCGCCGCTTGCACGCCGTAAAGCGAGAGCAAGCCCATCACGACCGCCCAAATCAAGAATTGCGTTAGGCCCACCGCACCCACGCCGAAAATCTTCGCGGCCATCAAATGAAACGGCTTGATCGCGGAGATCACGGATTCGATCACGCGCGAAGTTTTTTCTTCAATCACGCTGCGTTGTACCAGCGCGCCGTAGATAAACATCGCCATGTAGATGAAGAAGCCGAGAAAGTAGGCAATCGCGAACGTCGCGCCCTCGTCTTTCTCTTCCTTGCCGCCGGAGCTGACGCGAAACGTTTGCAAGTTCACGCCGCGCACCATTTGGCGCACCTTTTCCGATTCCAAGCCGCTGCGTTGGATGCGCTTCTCCGTCACCACGCGGCTGATGGCGTCTTCGATGCTTCTATTCTCGCGAAAATTCGTCACGCTCTTGCCGTAATACTCGGCCACGCCCTGATCATAGATCGTGGGCGGAATGATAATGTAACCATCTAGGCCGCCCTCTTCCACGCTCACGGAGAGCGTATTCTTCGTTGCCGCAAGGTCGTGCGCTTCAGGGGAAATGAGATCGTACAAGCGTTCGCCCGCTTCGTTCTTATCGCTCAACGCCACGCGCAATGAATCCATGATCTCGCCGGTTTGGTCGATCACGGCGATTTGCTTGGGCTTGTCGGATTTCAAGCGCACCATCACCACCGGGACCACGAACATCACCGCCAAAAATACGGGAAACAGAATCGTGCCGATTATGAAGCCTTTGGTTTTTACGCGCGAAAGATACTCGCGCCGCATGGCCGTCCACATTTTATTCATATGTAGTTCCTTGCTCCAGTAAAAAGTTCATTCGTTATAAAAGAAGAAGCAGAACTTTTAAGTAAGCGGATTAACCACGGAAAGCGGATCGAGCCGGTTGCTTTATCCGCGATATTCGAAAAATCCGCTTACGGGATGCTCCGGGTTTCAACTCTTCGCCTAAGCGGGTCAGTTTTCTTTCATCGTGGCAATAAAAATTTCGTGCAACGAAGGCTCGACCACTTCGAAGCGCAACACTTCGACGTTTTGCACCGCGGCCTTGAGCAGCTTTTGGGCGCTGGCGCCGTCGCGCAGATGAATCTCGACGTGATTGCCGGAATCGTTGTAGCGCGCGATCGTGCCGCCGTTCTTCAGCTCGACGAGAAAGTCGGACGGACCGTCGTAATTGAGCGCGACGTGATTGCCGCCGAAGTTGCGCTTTACGCTGCGGACTTCGCCGTCCAAAACTTTTTGGCCTTTGTTGATCAAGCAAATCGCGTCGCACAACCGCTCCGCGGATTCCATAAGATGCGTCGAAAAAACGATGGCCGCGCCGCGCGCTTTCTGTTCGAGAATGACGCTTTTGACCAAATCGGCATTGAGCGGATCGAGTCCCATAAACGGCTCGTCGAGAATGATCAAGTCCGGTTCGTGAATGACGGTGGTGAGAAATTGAATCTTTTGTTGATTGCCTTTCGAAAGCTCTTCGAGTTTCTTGTCGCGCACACCATTCATCTCAAAACGCTCCATCCATGCGTCGATCTTAGGGCCGTGCTCGCGGCGTTTCATGCCCTTCAGCTCCGCGAAAAACTCGAGCGCTTCGCGCACTTTCATTTTGCGATAGACGCCACGCTCTTCCGGCAAGTAGCCGACGCGGTCGAGCGCATCCGAGGTGGTGTTGCGCTTCCCGTTGATGAGAATCTGTCCCGTGTCCGGCAAAATGATTTCCATAATCATGCGGATGGTGGTGGTTTTGCCCGCGCCGTTCGGCCCGAGAAAACCATACACCATGCCTGCTTGCACCGCGAGGCTCAAGTCTTTAACGGCCTCAAGCTCTCCAAAGCATTTGTTCACATTTTCAAGCCGTAGCGTGTCCATCCATCTCCTCACATTTTTTATTGTTGAGCACTTAAAAAGAAACTTTCTTGGCGGCACAATCAAAGCCGTCCGTCACAGTTTCTCCACCTCTACGCGCGCGTCATTGAAGCACGCCGCGCCAAGATTGCTCACCGTATCCGGCGAAAGCGCGTTGGCGGTTTTGCCGTTTAATGATGATTTGCGCCACGCGCCTTTAGGCATGAGCACTACGCCGCTCCGAATCTCCGCGCCGATTTTGAGGCGGCAATGCACTTCGCCATATTGATTGCGCACTTTGATCGTCTCGTTGTTTTGGAGTTTGCGCGCGGCGGCATCGCTGGGATGCATCACCAGATAAAGCTCCGGCAGGTTATATTCGGCCATCGTGCTGTTGATGGATTTATCCGTCGCCGGGCTGATCAATGCGAGCGGATAATTCGGGTTGCCGTCCACGCCGTCGAGATATTCATACGCATGCCCGCGCAAATTCTCCGGCGCGAGATGGGCTTTGCCGTCCACAGTGCGCGGAAATACGGTTTGAAATTGAATCGGCGCAGAGCCGGGGAAATTGAAGAAAGCGATTTTGTTCTTCTGCAACTCGGGCCACGAGAGGCCTTCGCCCATGCCGCGAACGCCTTGCGTCACACGTGGCAACAAATCTTCGGTGCTCAGAGCAAACGCCGCGTCGTTCCAACCCATCGCACGTCCCAACATGGCAAACACTTCCTCGTTGGGCTTGGCTTCGCCGCGCGCGGGAATAACCGGCTCGAAATATTGCAGAGCATAACTGCCGTAGGCTTTTTTGATTTCTTGCTGTTCGAGAAAAGTGACCGCGGGCAACAACACGTCGGCGAACCTCGCAGTGTCGGTCATCACCTGCTCGAACACGACCGTGAATAAATCTTCGCGCTGCAAGCCCGCGAGCACGGCGTTTTGATGCGGCGTGATCGCAACCGGATTGCAGTTATAAACAAAGAGCATTTTGACCGGCGGCGCTTGTTCTTCCAACAAAACCTTGCCGAGCACGTTCATATTGATCACGCGCGTGTTCCACGGCTCGACCGCGACCGCAATCGTGTCATCAAAACGAAATGCGCCGCTGTTGCTCAAAGTATAGCCGCCGCCGCGTTTACCGAATTTGCCGAGCACCGCGGGCATGGCGAGCACCGCGGCAATGGCCTGTGCGCCATTGCGATTGCGCTCCATGCCCCAGCCCACGCGAATGAGCGCCGGATCGGCTTCGGCATACATGCGCGCAAGCTGTTCGATCAAACCGGCATCAATACGCGCAAGGCGCGCGGCATGTTGCAAGGTGTATGGCCGGGCTTTCTCCAACAAAAAGTTCGCTTGCAAAGTGTGCTGCGCAATGAAATCCCAGTCCAACAAATCATGCTCATGCCAATAGCGAATCAATGCGAGCGCGACGGCGACGTCTGTGCCGGGGTAAATGGGCACGTGCAAGTCGATCTCACTCTTGGAAAAATTATTGACGGGATCGACCACTGCGATTTTCGCGCCCGCGGCTTTGGCTTGTTTGAGATAAGGCACGAGATGAATGTTGGAAGCTTTGGGATTCGCGCCCCAAATAATGATGCCGCGCGCATGCACATAATCTTCAAACGCCACGCCCGCCATCTTGCCGTACATGCCCATGGCCGCAGCGCCCGCGGGCACCGCGCACACCGCGCGATCCAAACGCGAAGCGCCGAGTTTCGCAAAGAAAGCTTTGTCCGTCGTATCTTGGCCGAGCAAACCGTTCGAGCCGCCGTAGCTATAAGGCAAGATTGCTTCGCCGCCCCATTGCGCGCGAATCGCTTTGGCATTGGCGCAAATCAAGTCGAGCGCCTCTTCCCACGAGATGCGCTCGAAGCGGCCCTCGCCTTTTTTCCCGACGCGGCGCATGGGATAGAGCAAACGCTCTTTGCCATAAACGCGCTTGGCATATTGCGCGACTTTCGAGCAAATGAACTCGTCGGTGAGGGGATTGCGCGCCGAGCCTTTGATGCGCGCGACGCGGCCCTCTGTAACTTCGACTTCGAGACTGCAAGTGTCGGGGCAATCCATGGGGCAAACGGAGGAGAGAATGTGCGTGGGCATAGGCATTGTGTCGGTTGTGAATGAGCTTCGGGCAAGAGTGAGCGTTTGCAAGCAAGCTGCACGGCAAAGGCGAGGCAAGCAGCGCAATGGTTGTGACGCAAGATGCACATTCGTCGCTGAAAAGTCAAGATTGCGAGAAATTTATTCTTGCTTTTCTAGGCCTCGTGCTTTATCTTTGCCAGCCTTTTTTGAAAAAGATCGGGGCATGGCGCAGTCCGGCTAGCGCGCCTGCTTTGGGAGCAGGAGGTCGCAGGTTCAATTCCTGCTGCCCCGACGAAAAGAGAAGCACGAGCACGAAGCAAATAGAGGTGCCAGTAGCTCAATTGGATAGAGCAACAGCCTTCTAAGCTGTGGGTTGTGGGTTCGATTCCCGCCTGGCGCACCGGTGAGCAAAGTCTTCTCCTAGTTTAGTCACGGTGAGTGTAGCTCAGTTGGCAGAGCGCCAGGTTGTGGTCCTGGTGGTCGCGGGTTCGAATCCCGTCACTCACCCTGTAAATACGGCCCCTTCGTCTAGTGGTCAGGACTCAGGACTTTCATTCCTGCAACACGGGTTCGAACCCCGTAGGGGTCACTACTTGTAGCTGCTAGTCGCCGTCATTTCCTCGTCAATCCCACCATAGTTTTTTTCAACACGTTTTTTGCTTATGCGTTCTGCTCTTCGAGAAGCCGCGTTATTAACGCTCGCGACTGTGCTTTTGGCCGCGCTCTATCGGCAATTTTTCGTCGCCGACTTCGTGTGGATACGAACCGCGCCGGCGATTTCCTACGCGGCTGACACTTCCCACACCGAAGATTTTTCTTTAGCAGAGATAAACGTCGCCGATAGTGCCGACGCTCCTTTGTTTGTGACTTTGGAACGCGCCGCGCAGATCTATCAGCAACAAGCTGCCGTGTTCATTGACGCGCGCGAAGACGAGCGTTTTGCGGCCGGTCACATTGCCGGAGCAGTACACGTCTCTTATTATAACCCCGAAAGCTGGCAACCGGCACTGCAAAATCTCCAACACGATGCTCTGCTCATCACTTATTGCGACGACGACTGCGATTCCGCTCGCCGTTTGGCGGAGGCGTTGACCGCTCGCGGCTTCAAGAAAGTTTATGTGATGGATAAAGGCTATGACAGTTGGCGTAATGCGGGCTATCCCGTGGCGCAATAGCATGCTTTTATAGCGCCACGAGCAAATTTCCGCTGCCCACGAAACACACGTAAAACGCGAAAAATTTTTTCGTGTATTTCTCGTGTTTCGTGGGCCAAGTGCGTGAACCTGACAACGCAGGTGAAAGCTTGTGAAGAAAATCATAACACTATTGCACAACCCCATCTTTGGCCTCGTATTACGCGTGCTCTTGGGCGGCATTTTTTTATACAGCGGCTCAAGCAAGCTGGCTGAACTCAAAAGCTTCGCGGAGGCCATCGAGAACTATCGGCTCTTGCCGATTGCGGTGATCAATCTCTTTGCGCTCGTCGTGCCGTGGCTTGAAGTGTTGGCCGGTCTGGCCGTTCTCACCGGCATTTTGCTGCGCGGCGGCGCATTCGTGCTCGTGCTGTTGTTGCTCGTCTTTACGAGCGCCATCGCGATTAGCATTGCAAATGGCGTTGACATCTCGTGCGGCTGCTCATTGCCGTTTTCGTCCGCAGCGCGCGTGGGATGGAAGAAATTGGCGGAGAACATAATCTTGCTCGGCGCGGCGTGGAGCGTTTACAAGTATGGTCGGCCGGTTTTTAGCTTGTCTTAAAACTCAAACCTACTTCCCGTCAAGAGATCAACTGATCCCGCGCCGGCTCCGCTCAACAGAACCAATCTTCGGTCAAACGCGGGGGATAAAACTCCGGCTCGATCGGCAATCGCGCTTGCGCTCGCACACTCTTTCCCGCCATCTCATACGCCACAGCCTGAATGCGCGCAAAAGTTTCGCGCCGAGATTCTCCTCTCTTGTTCGCCTCTTCAACGAGCGCAGCAATGCGTGCTTGCAACTCCTCCATCCGAGGATCGGGGTGTTTCCACGGATGCACAATTTTTTCTTTATCAAACCCGCAAAGATGCTTTTGCGTCTCCGGCAAATCTAAGAGCGCAGATTTGGGCGGAAGGAGCAAACGAATGCTGAACTGAATGGGATCGAAGTGCGCGAAGAGCCGGCGCTCTTGCACAAAGTCAATGAGCGCGACAAAGTCCGTGATCGTGGACCACGGTGTAAAAGGCATGAGCGAAGGCCGCAAGGGAATGCCGGCCGCGTGCGTGATCGCAAAAGCGCGTTCCACTTCGGCGCTAGTATGGCCTTTCTGCAAAATCTTGAGCACGCCATCATTCAAACACTCCATCGCCGAAACCACGAACACACAACCGAGCGTTGCGAGCTCGGCGAGCAAGTTTTCATATTGCAGCAGATGCTCGATCTTCGCGGTGAAATCGAAAGTCATCTCCGGCCGGCGCGCGTGCAGCTCGTGCACGAGGCGGAGCGAATGCTTGGCGGCATTGAGAAAATCCGGATCGCCAAACGTAATGTGCCGCGCGCCCATTGCGGCTTGTTGTGCAATATCATCCAACACCACTTGCTCTTGCACCAGCCGCACGCGCCCCGCATAAACCGGCGTGATCGGGCAATGCCGGCAATGATGCGCGCAGCCACGGCTCGCTTCAACATAGCCCGCGAGCCGCCGCTCTCCATTGATGAGCAGATGTGCATACGATTCAAGCGATGGCAAGAGATGTCGCGTGGGCAAAAGAAATTGTTGCCGGGGAAATTGCGTAAAGGCGCGTGCCGCACTTGCTCTTTGCGCGAGCAAATTCACCAACTCAACCATCATCTCCTCATACTCTCCGCCGATCACAAAGTCGGCGACGTGCTGCAAAAGATACTCAGCATGTAAGCCCGCATACAAGCCATAAAAGCAAACGTGCGCCTTCGAATTGATTTCGCGAACACGTTGCGCCAGCGGCACGCCGAGACGCAATGCCGTGTGCATCGGAGTCGAGACCGCGATGAACTCCGCCGCACGAACCAATGCCGTCTCGAGTTCTTGCACGGCGAGATCGAGACACCGCACTTCATGTCCGGCTTGCAGCAAATAAGCCGCAGGCGAAGCGAGATTGAAAGGCTGGTGGCCAAGCTCGTAAGTGGAGATCAGAAGTGTCTTCATTCATCCAACCGGGAGAGTCTTGCAGATTCCGAAATGATTTTTTGCAAGTAAATCTTTCATCAAAGAAGCACGCCGAAAACTTAAACAGCGCGGCCTCGAGATGCAAACTGATTTAATCCCCACCCCAAACGCGAGTGTTGCGCCGCGCATTAGAAATTTCTATTATGCCATATGCTAAAGCAAGCGCGGATCAACCCAGGTCAAAACTATCTGCTCTTCGATGGCGAGTGCGGGATCTGTTATGCTTCCGCGCGCCTTGCCGAACGGCTCGATCGACGCCAACAGTTTCAGATTTTGCCGTATCAACGCTTTGTCGAAGAAGAATTGCAGCGCCGGAACACCTCCTCCGCAAAATGCGCGCGTCGCGTGCATGTGCTGTCCGCGCGCGGAAAAGTATACACCGGCGCGTTTGCCGTGAATTATTTTTTGTGGCAATACTTTCCGTGGAAACTCCTCGTCGCGCTGTTTTATGTCATTCCCGTGCTCTTGTTGTTCGAAATCATCGGCTATGCTCTCGTGGCTCGTCATCGGCGCCGTTTGTCGCAAGGGCTTGGATATACGGCGTGTGCGATTGCGCCGCAAAAGCCTCGCGCGTGAAGGGCCTCTGGCGGAGATTTTGAATTGCCAATTGATATTTCGTTTTGGTTGCGGCATTAACCGCACTTGGATTGGAGAATCGCAATGCCTGCTCAGGTTTTTCCTCCCACATTCAAAGCGCAAAAACCTTTTGGTCATTTGATTGGATTGCGCCGCAATCTGCTCTCATACTTGCAGCGCGTGGCCGATACCTGCGGCGAAGTGGGCTATTTCAAGGCCGGGCCTTTTCACATTTATCTGCTCAACAATCCCGAGCACATCAAAGACCTGCTCGTGACGCAGCATAAAAATTTTACCAAGAGCCGAGGCTTGCAGCTCGCCAAGCGTATTCTCGGCGAGGGCTTGCTCACCAGCGAAGGTGATTTTCATTTGCGCCAACGCCGGTTGGTGCAGCCCGCGTTTCATCGCCAACGCCTCGAGGGCTATGGCGCGGTCATGTGTGAAGAAGCCGCTCGCACCTGTGCGTCATGGCAAGACGGCGCGGAAATAGATGTGGCCGAAGAAATGATGAGACTCACGCTCGCGATTGTCGGCAAAACCTTGTTCGGCGTCAATGTTGAAAACGAAGCCGTGGAAATCGGCCAAGCGCTCACCACCGCGATGAGTCTGTTCTCACGCTTGACGAATCCGCTCGCGACGTTTTTGGAAAAACTGCCGCTGCCCAGCAACATTCGTTTCTTCCGCGCGAAGCGCCGGCTCGATGAAACCATTTATCGCATCCTCGCAGCGCGTCGCCAAAGCGGCGAAGATCGCGGCGATCTTTTGTCCATGTTCCTCATGGCGCAAGATGAAGAAGGCGACGGCGGCCGCATGACCGACTTGCAAGTGCGCGACGAAGCCATGACGCTCTTTCTTGCCGGCCATGAAACCACGGCGATTGCCTTGACGTGGACGTGGTATTTGCTCGCGCAACATCCCGAGGAGGAAGCCAAGCTGCGGGAGGAATTGCGGCGCGTGCTCGGAAAACGTTTGCCCGCGGTACATGACTATTCGCAACTCACTTACACGCGCATGGTGCTGGCCGAGTCGATGCGTCTTTTTCCGCCCGCATATGTCTTTGGCCGCATGGCGATCAATGAATATCAGATCGGCGAATACTATGTTCCCGCGGGCGCGACGCTGTTGGTCAGTCCGTATATTCTGCATCGTCTCGAGCGCTATTATCCCGAGCCGCTGCGCTTCATGCCGGAACGTTGGACGCCCGCAGCCGAGGCCGAGCGTCACAAGTTCGCGTATGTTCCGTTCGGCGGCGGCTCTCGTGTTTGTATCGGTGAAGGCTTTGCGTGGATGGAAGGCGTGTTGGCGCTCGCGACGTTGGCGCAACGTTGGAAGCTGCGCCTCGCGCCCGATCATCCGGTGGAGTTAAAACCGCTGATCACATTGCGGCCGAAGTTTGGAATGAAGATGAGATTGGAGCAACGGCATGCTGATTCGACCTGCCCAACACAATGACGCCGCAGACTGGGAGCGAATGCGCCAGTCGCTTTGGCTTTCACCTCCCGGCGAACATGCTGCAGAGATTGCCTCATTTTTTGAGGGGAAGCGCGTTAATGCGGCTGAAGTCTTGCTTGCGTTCGATGAACATAGCAAGCCCATCGGCTTCGTTGAGCTTTCGATTCGAAATTACGCTGAAGGTTGTTCCTCGGATCGCGTGGCCTATCTTGAAGGTTGGTACGTTGAGCCTCATGCGCGACGGCAAGGTGTCGGCACAGCTCTCGTGCGCGCTGCGGAGCAATGGGCACGCGCACAAGGATGCACGGAGTTCGCGTCCGATACTGACTTGGGAAATCATGTCAGTGAGGTGGCCCACCGCGCCCTTGGCTTCACGGAGACCGACAGAATCATTTGCTTCAAGAAAGAACTGTGAGCTCGCAATATTTAAAACAAGTTCATTACAACGACGAGCCGCAACCCAAGAGATTTTTCTCCACCGGATAGATGAAGACCAACGGATGTTGTATCAGTTGGATTTCATCTGTCCGTTGGAGATTTTTTTGCACTGATGCGTTGCACCCTCGAAACCAGCCGATGTTGCTCTGCTACAAGGGCACGTCGGTTGGTGTCGTACGGATCGACTTGAATCCGAAAAATGATCAAGACACTGAAATAAATCGTATGACTTTCGACCAATCAGAATTTGACGTGCGCTGCGAGTGGGGAGAGAACGGCGTTTCGCAACTGGCCCCGATGAGCGATGTCGTCATCATCGTTGATGTGCTTTCATTTTCAGGCGGAAACCGAATTGCTCGTAAAGCAGTGTGGCTCAGGCAAGGAGTTGATTGCGCGCGGATTTGAAGAAGATGTCGTTCTTGCTGCAGCTTTAGATGTCAGTGCATGTGTTACGACATTGATAAACGGCGCCTACGTGCGATGATTGATGTCGATCGGTTGGGGCGGTTGCTCGGGCAGGTGCGGCCACTCACCTCGTTCATGATAATACGCGACGATCTTATCCCATGCTTCCGCCGCAGTTTCAACGTACTCAATCAATTCCAGATCTTGATAAGCAATCATGCCTTGCTCGGCAAGAAAAGGGAGATTGATGGCGCGCTGCCAAAATTTTTTGCCGAATAAAAGAATCGGCACGCGTTCCATTTTGTGAGTTTGAATCAAGGTCAAGGTTTCGAACAGCTCGTCGCACGTGCCGAAGCCGCCGGGAAACGCCACCAACGCTTTCGCGCGCAAACGAAAGTGCATCTTGCGCAGCGCGAAATATTTGAATTGAAAGCAAAGCTCCGGCGTGATGTAGGGATTCGGCTGCTGCTCGTGCGGCAAAGTAATGTTCAAGCCGATGGATTTTGCGCCCGCCTCGAACGCTCCGCGATTCGCGGCCTCCATAATGCCCGGCCCGCCGCCTGTGACCACCACAAAATCACAATGCCCGTCGAGTTGACAAGACGCGGAAACCAAGCGGCTGAGCTCGCGCGCTTCTTCGTAGAAATGCGCATTCTCCAGCAACAGCTTGGCTTGCGCGAGGCGTTGCTGCAATTGGCGATCGTGCGGATGCGCTGCGATCTCTTTTGAAATTTTTTGAAAATTTTTCTCGGCCTCTTCCTGACAGAGCAAACGCGCGCTGCCAAACACGACGATGGTCGATTGCACGTTGTGCTCGTTGATGATGATCTCCGGCTTGAGCAACTCGAGCTCCAAGCGCACGGGCCGCAAATCCTCGCGCTTCAAAAAGTCGAGATCCTCAAAGGCCAAACGATAAGTAGGCGAACTCATAATGCGACGCAGGTTTTCTTCTTTGTGGTTCATACGCTCCTTTGCGTTCAAGTTTGCTCCTCGCGCTTTACATCGTTTTCAAGTACGCGCGCAGGACTCGCAGCCCTGCTCCCCTTGTGGGGCATTGATGGAACACTCAGGTTCGCCGCGTCACCAGCCGCCCACAAGGGGCGAGGACTGCGAACCTGTTCATTCGATTGTAGAAGGAAAACTCGTGTGACGGCTTGCGTTGGCGGATAAGGCAGAAGGAAGTGGGCGCGTTATTTTTTGCGCACCCATTCTCCCGAGGGGAGTTGCAGCCATTCGCCCGGCTTGGCGCCGTCGCGCTGCAATTGCGCAAACGCCGTTTCAACTTCGGCGGGATCGGCGGATTGCACCGCGGGATTGATCGCAACGATGCGCTTGAGCACGATTTGGCGATCGCGATTTTCTTCCGCCACGATTTGCTCCACGAGCTTTTTATATGCCGCGTCTTTTTGCAAACGCTCGTATGGACGAAGCTCGAGCACGCCTTTGTTATTCTCTCCAATCGCGCCGTCGCGTTTGAATTCTTCCACGTCGTCTTTATTGAACTCGCGGTTCTGCACCGCATTGAGCACTTCGCGCTTTTCATCCGATAGGGTTGCCTGGCTGTCGGGACTCACCGCGCGCACCGAGGCCACCATCCACACGTCCTCTTTCACTTGGCTATACGTCCCGAGAATTTGATTTTCGAGCGCAGTTTTCTCGCCGGTGAATTTCACTTCCGGCGTGTGGACCGTGCATGCGAAGAAGAGTGCAGTGAGCATCAAGGGTGTTGTGAGCGCTCGCATGACACCCCCCTGGCCCCCCTCAAGGGGGGAATCGCCAACATGTTTGCGCGAATGATTCCCCCCTTGAAGGGGGATAAAGGGGGGTGTTAATACCGAGCGAGACTTCACGATCACACCTAGGCGGCTAACGAAAGCGAATGACTTGATCATAAAACATGCACCAAAAGAGTTGATTCCAAAACCATGGCTCCTATTATTGATGATGATAATTAGGCCGATCCTACGATGCAAGAGTTTTCCTTTGTATCCCGCAGGATATTTATTTACTTTCACGCCCGATTCAAAGCGAGAGGAGCGATGCAACCTCATGGCATTCTCGAAGCCGCGCTGTACGTGAGCGATATCGAGCGCGCCGACTCTTTCTATACGCGCGTGCTGGGCTTGCAACACGTCACCAAGGATTCTTCGCGCCACGTGTTTTATTATTGCGGCGCGAGCGTATTCTTGGTGTTCAACGCTGCGGCCACACGTTCCGCAACGGCTTCGGCGCCGATGCACGGCGCAGACGGCCCCGGCCATGTTGCTTTTCATGTTCATGCGAATGAAATCACGGCATGGCGCACGCATCTTCAAGCATGCGGCGTCGCGATTGAAAAGGAAATCGCTTGGCCCGAAGGCGGCTATTCGATTTATTTCCGCGACTCGGACGGCAATTCGCTCGAACTTGCAACGCGCGAAGTTTGGCCCGGCCTGCCCGTTGACAAATAGCTGTCAGCTTTCAGCCTTCAGCAGTTTGACAATTCAACCTTCTCCCTGCGCTTCCAACATGTCGTCGCTGCCTCAAACCGTCTCCCTCTTCATCCCTTGCCTCGTCGATCAAGTCTATCCTGAGATGGGCCTCGCGATGGCGAAGGTGCTGCGTCGCGCCGGTGTGCGCGTGGAATATGACGAGCGCCAAACGTGTTGCGGCCAACCGGCATTCAATGCAGGCTATCGCGCGGAAGCTCTGCAAGTCGCGCAGCACTTTCTCGACGTGTTTGCGGACAAACACATCATCGTCACGCCTTCCGGCTCGTGCGCTGCAATGGTGCGGAAGTTTTATTCGCAACTATTCGCCGAGCACGCGCGACGCGCCGAAGCCATTGTAATTGGGCAACGCGTTTTTGAATTTTCCGAATTCATGGTACACGAACTCCAGCACACGAATGTCGGCGCCGCTTATTCTCGCAAAGTAAGTTTTCATAATTCATGTCATAGTTATCGCGAATTGGGTTTGTCGCGCGAGCCTCTGGCCTTGCTGCGTGAAGTCAAAGGCCTTGAGTTGATCGAGCTGCTCGGCGAGCCGGTGTGCTGCGGCTTTGGCGGGCTCTTCTCTTATAAGTTCGCAGCGATTGCTTCTGCCATGACGCAAAGCCGCATCGAAGCTTTTGAGAAGTTGGGCGTCGAAGCCGTGATCTCGAACGACCCAGGCTGCATCATGCAAATGCGCAAAGAAGCGCAAGCGCGCGGGAGCAAGCTGGAAGTTTTGCACGTGGCGGAAGTGTTGAATCAAGTTTGAGTTGGGTTGATGAAGCTCGACCTATAAATGTTCCAACCTCGGCTTGGCCGAGGTTTAGCAGATTACGCAGGAGATTGCATCGTGATTAAAAAATTGATGCTGAAAAATTTTAAGAGCTTTCGTGAGAGCACGATCGCGCTTGGCCCGCTCTCAATCATTTTAGGCGCGAATGCCAGCGGCAAAAGCAATTTTGTGGATGCGCTGCGGTTTCTGCAAGGCTGCGCACGCGGTTTGGCTCTCACCAAAATTTTCTCAGGGAAGTGGGAGGGCGGGCAGCAAGTTTGGAGCGCAATCAGAGCCGGAGAAAATGAAGCATTTAACCTTTTAGAGAAAGTCCAAAGTTTTTCTATGAGCCTTAATTGGGAATTGTCTGACTCAACTGCCTCGCAAATTGGGATGCATCGAATCGATATCGAGAGAACGAAAGAAGAGTTAACCGTCAAAAAAGAACGATTTGCCGTTGGCGGGCTCGAATACGTTTCTCGTGGCGTTGCAGCTTTCAATACGTTGGACGTTTTTTCAACATCGCCTGCGCTTCCACTAATTATTGATACTCCGCCTTTAATCAAACAATGGGCTAGCACTTTCCGGCTCTGGTTGAGCGATGTCTATTTCCCCACTTTTACGCCCGCAACCATGCGAGAGTATATTTCCAGCAAACGCACAGAGCTTGGCCAACGGGGCGAAAACCTTTCTGCCATAATTTTTCGGATGGCTTCAGATCCTAAGCAGCGACAAACCTTGCTCGATTGGATGCGCGAATTATGCCCGCAAGAGATCGTCGATTTCGATTTCATTCAAACCCAACTTGGCGACGTGCTTTTGGCCGTGAAGGAGCCCAATGGTGTCGTTGTTTCGGCGCGCAGTATGTCTGACGGCACTCTGCGCTTTCTCGCTATAATCGTCGCTTTATTGCATGCGAAAGAAGGTTCGCTTTTCGTTTTAGAAGACATCGACAGCGACTTGCATCCTTCCCGTTTGCATTTGCTGGTCTGCTTTCTTGAGCAAGTTACGATCTCGCGGAGAATTCAGGTTATTGCTTCCAGCCACTCTCCTTATCTTTTGGATCATTTGTCCGAACAAAGCCTGGCAAACGTTTTGGTATTTGTACGCAACCAAGAGAGCCAATGCACCAAAGTCGCCAAGCTCATTGACATTCCCGGTTTTTCGGAGGCGCGGCAACACAATCCATTAGACTTGCTACACGCCAGCGGGTGGATGGAGCAAAACCTATGAAAGTTTTAATCATTCCCGAAGACCCGACGGTGGATCAGTTCGTGCTCAAACCGATCGTCACCGCTATTTTCAAAGTCTTGGTGCGTATCGCACGCATCAATGTACTAGGCAATCCTCGCTTGCGCTCAGTCAATCAATCTTTAGACTTCAAGATTCTCGAACGGATTATTGCTAGCTATCCGCAAGAAGATTTGTTTCTACTCCTTCTTGATCGCGATTGCGAAGAGACGCGCATTGAAAAAGTTAAGGCACGCGAGCAAAGTGTTTTGAGGATGAACAGAAAGTTGTTCGGATGCCTTGCCATTGAAGAAATCGAAATGTGGGCGCTTGCAGTTTATGAAGGAACACTGCCTCATTCTTGGCAAGAGATGCGGCGTGAATGCCATCCGAAAGGGGCATTCGCTCCTGTTACGATTATGCCCGGAAGTTGCCGAGTTGCAAGAGGGTATTAAACAATTGCTGTGAGCCTACACCAACGCAGTATCGCTAGCACCTCTCCATGACCGAGCCTCAACACTTCCTCAAACTCTCCGCGCAAAAAGCCGCGGACGAAACGCACCGCTTCAAAATTGCCAAAGCCATCGCGACCTATGATGCGGTCGTCGGCAATACCAAGAAGAGTCAATTTAAAAATTGGGAAGAAGCTCGCTCGCTGGCGGCGCAAATTAAAAATTATGCGCTGGAGCATTTGCCGGAATTGTTGGAGCAATTTGAAAAGAATTTCATCGCAACCGGCGGCAAAGTTTTTTGGGCGGAAACGGGCGAAGAAGCGGCAGAGTATATCGTCACGCTCGCGCAACGGCATCGCGCGTGCAAAGTCGTCAAATCCAAATCCATGACGACCGAAGAAGTCCATCTCAACGAGCGTTTGGAGAGTATTGGCGTGGAAGTGTGGGAAAGCGATCTCGGCGAATTGATTGTACAGCTTGCGGGCGAGAAGCCCTATCACATCGTCACGCCCGCGATGCACAAAACCAAAGAGGAGATCGGCGTGCTCTTCAACGAACAGTTGCACGCGCCGCTCACCACCAACGCCGAAGAGTTGACGATGATCGCGCGCCGGCACTTGCGCGAAGCTTATATCACCAGCGGCATGGGCGTCACCGGCGCGAATTTTTTGATTGCCGACGCGGGCGCAATCGTCGTCACGGAAAACGAAGGCAATGCGCGCCTCACGATGTCCTGCCCGCCGGTGCACGTCGCCGTAGCCGGCATCGAAAAGATTATCCCGCGGCTTTCTGATTTGAGTTTGTTTCTGCCGCTTCTCGCCACGAGCGGCACCGGACAAGAGATTACGTGCTACAACTCCATCATCATTGGCCCGCGCCGTGAGCCTGAGCTTGACGGGCCGCGCGAGGTGCACGTCGTTTTGTTGGACAACGGCCGCTCGCAGCTTTATCAACGCGAACGTTTTCGCGAAATTTTGCGCTGCATTCGCTGCGGCGCGTGTCTCAATGCCTGCCCGGTCTATCGCACGGTGGGCGGCCATAGTTATCGCACCACGTATCAAGGCCCGATCGGGTCCGTGCTCACGCCGCACTATAACGGCTTTGAAAAATTTCAACACCTCGCCTCGGCTTCTTCGCTGTGCGGCGCGTGCAGCACGGTTTGCCCGGTGCACATCGACATTCATGAACTCCTGTTGGAAAATCGCGCGCTGGCCATTGAACAACATTCTGCTTCGCTCTTTTGGCGTATGGCGCTGCGCGCGTATGCCTGGATGATGTCGAGGCCGCAGCGATTGCAAATGCTGCGGCGCTTCGTGCGTTTGCTCCAACCGCTCTTTCCGCAAAGAACTCGCGGACCGCGTTTGAGCAAAAAAACTTTTCGAGACCTGTGGAGGGCGAATGAATACGAATCGTGAGCGCATTCTGCAACGGTTGCGCGGCGCAACGCATTCCCGCACGAGCATGGACGCGCCTTCGTTCAGCGACGCGGCACTCTTCGCCAATCATCCTACTCAAGAGGATTTAGTCGAACGTTTCGGCGCCAAGCTCCTTTCGCTCAAAGGAGAATTTTTTCGCGTGCGCGACATACGAGAAGCTGCCGCGCGCGTGCAAGAGTTGCTGGCAAGTGTGGCGGCAACGCCGGCGAAAGTGTGTTTGCGGCAACGTCACGACTTGATCGACGCGGTCACCGCGCAAGAGCCGTGGCTGCAAACGCACACGACTCCGCTTCCGCACGATCTGCCGAACGAAGTTTTCGCACAATATGAAGCCGGCTTGACCGCCGCGGATTTTTTGATCGCGCGCACGGGCAGCGTCATGCTCGATTCCGCGAGCGCCGGCGGACGCAGGCTTTCCGTGTTGCCGCCGCTGCACCTCGTCATTGCAACCGCGTCGCAAGTGGTCGCTTCCTTGGACGAAGCTTTCGCGCGCACAAAAAAAATCGCGACGGCGAGTTACATGACGATCATCACCGGCCCGAGTCGCACTTCGGACATCGAAAAGATTCTCGTGCTCGGCGCGCACGGGCCTAAGCGGCTGGCCGTGATTGTGGTTGATAAACTATAACAGTTCAGCCATGGCTTGGCCGCGGCTTTGTTTTCCGCTCAGGGTATGTTCAACTAGAGCTTGGCCATGGTTTGGCCTATCAAAAAGGGTTTCCTTCAAAAAAGGAAAGGCTGGAGCATGATTATAAATATGCTCGTTGGAAATGATTGTTGACCGGCAAGTGAGCCGGCGGTTTCTAAAACTTAGGAAGGCATTGCTGCATGAATGAAACGAGCTTAACCGGCAAGCAGCGCCGCTATTTGCGCGGCTTGGGGAATCAATTGCAGCCCGTCGTGTGGGTGGGATTGAAAGGCGTGAATGAAGGCGTGCAGGCTGCGCTGGAAAATGCTTTCACGTACGCCGACTTGCTCAAAGTTAAATTGCAAGAGGGCTTCGACGGCGGCCGCCATGAAGTGGCCGAGCAACTAGCGCGCGCCGCAAAGGCCGAGTTGGTGCAAGTGCTCGGCAAAACGATTTTGCTGTATCGGCGACATGCGGAGAAGCTTAAGATCGAGTTGCCGTGATGGAGCATTTTAGTGCGCGTGCTCCGCTTTATGAAAAGCGTCTGAAGAACAAAATCGCAACCACTATACAAGGCGCAACGACGAACGCTAGCGCACGAGCGCGATCTTTTGCGTTGCGGAAAATTTTCCTGCGATCATGCGCGCGAAATAAACGCCCTCACCTGCTGCTTTGCTGAAATCATCGCGGCCCTCCCACCAAACGTTATAATGCCCGCGCGCAAGCCTATCCCGCAACAATAGCCGCACGCGCTGCCCCACCACGTTGACAATCTCCACGCGCACTTCGCCCGCCGCCGGCAGAGTGATATTGAAACGCACGCCGCTGCCGTTGTGGCCCGCGCGCGCATAAAAGGGATTCGGATAGCCGGGCGATAACATGAAATCGCGCGGCCATTCGTTCGCGCTTCTCGCTGCAACTCTCGTAGCATTGTCATTTTCCGCGCCGATCGTCGGCGTCGCCTCCTCAATCCAATCCGACGAATGATTGCCCTCCCCGTCATATGAGATCGAATGGCCTTCGGCAACTGCCGGAACGAAATCGCCGACCGTCCATTGTCGCGCGGCGATCGCTTCGAGCAAGCGGCCCACGGGCGCAACGCCGCCCCATTGCACGAAGTCAACCATGCTCGCCGGCTCGGTAAAATTCATATCGCGATACAAATTCAAATCGCTGATCTGTTCCAGCGGAATCCAAAACGGAAGATAGATATCCGTTGCCGTGTTCGTTCCGCAGTATAAAAATTTTTCCCGAAATAAAAAAGGGCACAGCAGATTGCCGTGCCCTCGGGGCTGTGATTAGGGGGGATTCCAATTGTTCAACGCATCAGCGTGAGTTTGCGCGTTTGCGTTAAGCCGTTGGCTGCGAGACGATAGAAGTACATACCGCTCGCCACCGCCGCGCCACGATCATCACGTCCATCCCACGACACGCGCTGCTCTCCCGCCTTTTGCACGCCGTCCACCAGCGTGCGCACACGATGCCCCAGTATATCGTAAACCGCCAACCTCGCGCGGCCGGCTTGCGGCAACACGAAGCGAATGACCGTTGACGGATTGAAGGGGTTGGGATAATTCTGCGAGAGCACAAACTCCCGCGGCGCATTCACCGCCGGTTGATCCGCAACATTGGTCGGCGCGGAGAAAACGATGCGCAACGTGACGACCTGGTTTTGGCCTTGCACCGTTTGCGCGACGAGATCGATGCGTTGATTCGCGCGCAGCGCTTGCGCGGTCGTCGGGCGATTCTGTTGATCAAAAATAGTGGTGCCGCCCGTCAGTTGGTGCAGCAATCCTCGAATCGAAATTTGATTGCCCTCCACTTGCGAAATCACGCCGTTGAGCGCGAGCCGCTGCTCGGCTTTGACGCGCACGGCGAGCAACGAGCCATCGCCCTGCCGCAGCGCTTTCACTTCGACCACCATGCCGAGGTGCAGATCGGTAATCTTGATCGGCTGCTCATTGTGATCGAGATAAACCGTTGCGCCGTTCACACGCGCGACGATATTGCCGACGGTAATGGCCGTAAACGAGAGCGCGTTGATGCTGCCGGTAAATTCCACCTCCGTGGTCGAATTGTCTTCACGCTGCACGCGTAAAGCCACGAGCATGCTATCAGTGAGCAACTGCGCCCGCACTTCGACAAAATCGCTCAGGCGCAAATCCGCGAAGGTGATGGGCTGATTTTGTTCGTTGAGAAAGATCGTGGTGTTGGTAACGCGCACTTCGCGGCTCAGGATGAGAAACCCGCTCGGCAGCAAGCGCTCAATCCGTCCGCGAATTTCCACGATGCGATCGATGCCGTCTTCAATATGAATCTTGGTCGCGACCCAGCGGCCGTTTTGCAAATCCGCGCGCACTTCGACGACCATGCCCACCGCGAGCTGGCTGAAGGGAATGCTCTGATTGTTGCGATCGAAAATCACCGTGGCGTTCGTCACATAGAAAGCCACGCCGGAGACCACGAGATTATCCGCGCCAATCGCGGAAATCAAGCCGCGCAGCTTGATTTCATCGTTGCCGAAATCTTCCCGCTTGATGTCCGTTGCCAACAGGCTTCCATCCAACAAACGCTCGCCGCGGATTTCCACAAACATGCCGACTTGCAGCGTCGAGAAGTCGATGCGGTTATTGGCATGGTCGAGCACGACGGTGGAATCATTCACCGTGAAGGTAATGCCCAAGACCGTAATCGCGCGCGTGGCCAGCGCGTCGATAAAACCTCGCAGCTCGACCTCGTCGCTATTGGTGTCTTCCACTTTGATGCGCGTCGCGACGAACGTGCTATCCGAGCCGAGATTCGCATGCACTTCCACCAGCAGGCCAGTGCGCAAAGCGGAAAGCGGAATAAAATTATTGTTGTTATCGAGAATCACCGTGGCTCGCGTCACGCGCACGGGCAATTGATTCACGAACACGATAGAGTCTTGCAGCGCGGTGATCACGCCCGTAAACTCGACGTCGTTGCCGCCGTTGCGATCTTCACGTTTGATGCGCTCGGCCAACGGCGGTTGATCGCCTGTGCGGGTTTGGCCTTTGATTTCCACAATCTCGCCGACGCGCAAATCAAAAAACGAAATCGTCTCGTTGTTGAACCCGAGAATGACGGTTTGATTGTTGACCTCGAACAGCGTGCCGTCAACGGCCACGAACTGCTTCAGCGTCGTCGTGCTGTCCACGCGAATCGCCGTGATTTTGCCGGTAAATTCGATCTCATCGCCGCCAATCGTGTCGTCCTCGATCTTGATGCGCTGCGCCGATACGTCGCCGTTGGCTTGGCGCATGCCCTTGGCCTCCACTTGCATGCCGACTTTGAAAGCCGCAAGCGTGACGGGGTTGTTGTTGCGGTCGAGCAGCACGGTCGTGTTCGAAACCATGAAGTGAATGTTATTGACCGTGACGACGCTGTTCTGTATGCTGGCAATGATGCCTTTGACTTCGACCTCAAACTCCGAAGAACGTTCGAGCACGATGATGGTTTCGGCCCAAAAGCGATTATCGTTGCGGCGCTCCGCCGACACGCTCACTTTCCAATTGTTCATCAACGCGCTGAACGGCAGCGTTTGGCCGTTCTCGGTGATGCGCGTTTGATTGTCCACAAAAAACGTCGTGGCGGAGATGCGGAAAAAATTCGTTCCGAGGGAATCGATGCGGCCGACGAGAAAGAGGGTATCGCTCGCGCCGCCGTTTTGAATCGTGAGATTGACGCGCGATTCGAACTTTACGCCCTGCTCGTCTTCCACCTCGGCGCGAAATTCCCACGCCGTTTCCGAGCGATTCAAAGCGCCGAGCGGAATGTGCGTTTCATACGTGCCGTTCAAGTTGTTGAAAAATTCTCCCTCAACATCGTAGCCGCCGCTCGCGGATTTCAACTCGAATTCGTTCTTTTTGAGGTCGAGATAATTGATGTTCCGCGCCACGACTTTCGCGTGCAGCGTATCCGAAAACGAATAGATGCCATCCGCCGTGGAAA
>Ga0247727_10007073_pt1 | contig 21630 bp, 17 predicted proteins | sample WisWelCaveWW1625_FD_202498 | JGI IMG/M metagenome (GOLD analysis project Ga0247727, IMG submission 202498) | Biofilm microbial communities from Wishing Well Cave, Virginia, United States - WW16-25 | ecosystem: Environmental > Aquatic > Deep subsurface > Groundwater > Cave microbial mat | place... | reverse complement strand
CGCGATCGGCGGTATCGGCAAGGGACACCTGGTCCGCGAGATCGACGCGCTCGGGGGCGCGATGGCGCGAGCCGCCGACCGCGCGGGCATCCAGTTCCGTACGCTGAATGCCAGCAAGGGCCCCGCGGTGCGTGCGACACGCGCACAGGCAGATCGCACACTCTATAAACGCGCCATCCGCGAGCTGCTTGAATCGCAGCCCGGTCTCCAGTTGCTGGAAGCCGAGGTCGCCGATCTCGCCGTGACGGGCGGGCGCGTGACCGGCATCGTGACCGAGACGGGCCAAAGGCTCGAAGCGCGCGCGGTCGTGCTAACAGTCGGGACATTTCTCGGTGGGCGAATGCACGTCGGTCTCGAGAGCCACGAAGGCGGCCGGGCCGGCGATCCGGCGTCGAACCGCCTCGCGGCGCGCCTGCGCGAGCAGCCGCTGAAGGTCGGGCGTCTCAAGACCGGCACGCCGCCGCGCATCGACGGGCGCACGCTCGATTATTCGGTCATGCGGCCGCAGCCCGGCGATCAGCCGCGGCCCGTGTTTTCGTTCCTGGGCAGGCGCGAGGATCATCCGCGACAGGTCATGTGCCACATCACGGCAACGAATGAACGCACACACGAGGTCATTCGCGGCGCGACCGACCGTTCGCCGATGTTCACGGGGCTGATCGAAGGCATCGGGCCGCGCTACTGTCCCTCGGTCGAGGACAAGGTCGTGCGCTTCGCCGATAAGACTTCGCACCAGATTTTTGTCGAACCCGAGGGACTCGACACCGACATCGTCTATCCGAACGGCATCTCGACCAGCCTTCCCCAGGACGTGCAGGTCGAATTCGTGCGAACGATTCGCGGTTTCGAACACGCGGAGCTGACACGGCCCGGCTATGCGATCGAGTACGACTACTTCGATCCGCGCGGACTGAAATACAGCCTGGAGACAAAGCCGCTCGCGGGCCTTTACTTCGCCGGCCAGATCAATGGCACGACCGGCTACGAGGAAGCGGCGGCCCAGGGCCTGCTCGCGGGCATCAATGCGGCACTTGCCGTGTCCGGCCGCGAGCCCTGGTGGCCGCGCCGCGACGAAGCCTATCTCGGCGTGCTGGTGGATGACCTGATCACCCGCGGCGCGATCGAGCCCTACCGGATGTTCACGAGCCGCGCGGAGCATCGCCTGTTGCTGCGCGAAGACAATGCCGATTGCCGGCTGACGCCGATCGGCCGCGGATTCGGGCTCGTGGATGACGCGCGCTGGGATTTCTTCTGCCGCAAGCGCGACGCGACCGAGGCGGAGATCGAAAGACTCTCTGCAATCCTGCTGCGCCCCGGCACGCCAGCCGGTGACGAAGCCGCTCAACTCCTTGGCGCGCCACTGCCACGCGAACAGCGCGCATTCGAGCTGCTGCGCCGACCGGATGTCGATTACGCGGCGCTGACCTCGCTCGCCGCGATTGGAGCGGCCGCGACGGACGAAGATGAACGCTTGGCGCCGCAGGTTTCGCTGCAAGTCGAAGTCCGCGCCAGGTATTCAGGCTACATCGAGCGGCAGCAGGCCGAAATCGAGCGGCAGTTGCGTCACGAGCAGACATGCCTCCCCGCAGCGATCGATTACGCGGCAGTTGCGGGTCTCTCGAACGAGGCGCGTCAGCGGCTCTCCGAATTCCGGCCCGAGACCGTGGGTCAGGCCTCGCGGCTGCCCGGCATCACGACCGCCACGATCTCGATCCTGCTCGTGCATCTCAAGAAGCGCGCGCGGGCCGCATGAATCTGCGTCGCGGCGCAGCAGTCGTCGCGTTGATCGCGGCAGGTCTCTGGGCCGTCTGGTATTTCGTCTGGCGCGAAACACCGCCGCCGCCAGCGGCCGCGCAGGAACTGCAGCGCGGCAATGGCACCGAACCAGATTCCATCGATCCGCAGCTCGCCCGCATGGAGTCCGCGATGACCATCCTGCGCGACTGCTACGAAGGTCTCGTCTCGATGGCGCCGGACGGCAGCATCATCGCGGGCGCCGCAGAATCCTGGTCGGCGAGCGAAGACGGTCGCAGCTACACCTTCAAACTGCGAAAGGATGCGCGCTGGTCGAATGGCGATCCGCTCGTCGCCGAGGATTTCGCCTTTTCGTTCCGCCGTCTCGTGGACCCGAAAACGGCATCGCAGTACGCGCTGATGCTGGAACCGGTGGTGAACGCCACCGACATCGTTGGCGGGCGTCAGACGCCGGAGGCGCTCGGCGTTTCCGCACCGGATGATTCAACGCTCATCGTGCAGCTCGCGGAACCCTCGGCCTACTTTCTCGCCACGCTTTCGCATCCCAGCACGTTCCCCGTGCATCGCGCGACAGTTGCCGCGCGCCCAAAGGACTTCGCTCGCCCGGGCGTCGTCGTGACGAATGGCGCTTTCGTGCCCGCGGACTGGCAGATCGGCTCGCACATCGTCGCGACGCGCAACACACACTATTGGAACGACGCCGCCACGCGCCTGGCGTCGGTCCGCTACGTACACGTGGCCGATCCACTGACGGAACTGACGCGCTTTCGCGCCGGCGATCTCGATGTAACGTACACGATTCCGCCGGGCGAGCTGCCCCGCCTCGAACGCGAACTGCCCGGGCAGCTGCGCGTCGCGCCGCATGTCGGTGTCTATTACTACGGCTATGCACTCGATCTGCCGCCGTTTCGCGATGCGAAGGCACTCCGTCGCGCGCTCGCGATGGCGATCGACCGCGAAGTGCTGACGGCTCAGGTGCTGGGTGATGGCGAGCGGCCTGCCTACGGCTGGGTGCCGCAGGGTGTGGCCGGCTACGAACCGCAGGTCTTCGACTGGGCGGGGCTCTCGCAGGCAGCGCGCATCGCGGAAGCGCGGCGGCTGTATGGCGAGGCGGGTTTCTCGAAAGAGCGGCCGCTCGCCGTCGAGCTGCGCTACAGCAAGAGCCCGGTGCACGATCGCATCGCGCTTGCCGTGACCGCGATGTGGAAGCAGGCGCTCGGCGTCGAGGCGAGTCTGCGCGCCGAAGATTTCCGCGTGCTGAAGCAGGCGATCGATGCACGCGAGACCGTGCTGTTTCGCGGCAGCTGGATCGGCGACTACAACGACGCCTACTCATTCCTGCAGGTGCTGAAGGGCGGTTTCGGCATCAACCTGCCGCGCTACCAGAACGACTTCTACGACCAGGCGCTCGCAGCGGCATCTCGCTCGAGCGGCGCAGAGCGCGCTCAATTACTCGCCGCCGCGGAGCGGCAACTTCTGGACGATGTGCCCTTGATCCCGCTCTATTTCTACGTGTCCAAGCACCTCGTGGCGCCGCGCGTCCTCGGTTGGTACGACAACGTCATGAACGTCACGTACAGCAAAGACCTCTCGCTGCGCTAAAAAGGGGACGCGCCCCTTTTCCTATCGGGAAAAAGGGCGCGTCCCCTTATGATAGCTTTCGACGTTTCAGCCAGCCGACCCGCGAGCGTGTCAGTTCCCGCGGCGCCACCGTCCGCGTGTGGTTGCCGCAGCGGGCATCCGCTCAAGCGTGAGGTAAACGCTACAGCTCCGCCAGATGGCGCAGCTTGTCTTCAGTCTCGCGCAAGATGCTGCGCGGCAGGGGCTTCAGCATGCGTACCAGACGGCGGTTATCGATCGCCCGACTCTGATCGATCATGATCTCGCAGTCCTCGCGGTTGCCGGCCATACCTTTCGGCAGTGAAACCCGCAGCATGTTCTGCCCGGCGAGCCGCGTCGTGCACGGCAGAACCCAGGTCGAAGGATGCCGGGTCTCGTTGAGCAGGTCGCTCTGGATTACCAGCACGGGCCGTGTCTTGCCGGCTTCCGTTCCCAGACTCGGATTGAGGTCAGCTAGATACAGGTTTCCCCGGTAAACCTTCAAGTCGTTCCCAGTCCTTCCGACGCGAGGTGATCGAGCTCTGAGAGCTCAGCTTCGACCGAAGCGCGCGTCGCTGCCGAGGCCTGGCGATAAGCCTGTCGTAGAGACTCGCGATCGGTGGATTCCTTGAGCAGACGCAGGCCGCGACGGACAACCTCGACCTTGCTCCTGGCTTTGAGCTTCGCCTGCAATGCCACGACCAGCCGCAACTCCTCCGCAGGAAGCGTGATACTCGACTTGGTATTTTGTTTCATACCAAAATGATACCTTATGACCGTGCAACCGGCAACATATGGCGTCGGCGCCATCGCGCTATGATTCAGGTGGCTCGTTGCATGCCATCGTGCAGACGGTAACGGGCCACCCGGGGGTACGTAATGCGCAATTTCTTCCAGTTTCAATTGAATTCAATCGATGGCGACACCGACCTGCTCGGCAGCCTGAAAGGCAAGGTCGTGCTTGCAGTGAATGTGGCTAGTCGCTGCGGCTTGACGCCCCAGTACACCGGGCTCGAGGAACTGCACGACGAACTCGCCAAGGAAAACTTCGCCGTTGTCGGCTTTCCCTGCAACCAGTTCGGGGATCAGGAGCCGGGCAGCGAGAAGGACATCCAGGCTTTCTGCTCGACCAGCTACGGCATCAGCTTTCCGATGAGCGCGAAACTCGAAGTCAACGGTGACGGCCGGCATCCGCTCTACGCCTGGCTGACGGACCCGGTAAACGGCCACCCCGGCGACATCCAGTGGAATTTCGAGAAATTCCTGATCGGCCGTGACGGGCGCGTGCTCAAGCGCTACGCGCCGACGACCAAGCCGCGTGACAATGGCCTGATGCAGGACATCGCGGACGCGCTGTGAGCGCGGAACCCGATCGCGCGGATCCCGCCGCGGCTAACCAAGCACCGCCGCTCGAGAACTACAACCTCTACTCGAGCGATCTGGCACTCAGCGCCGGGGTCGAACAGCACGGCGCGAGTTGGGCCGTCGAATCGCTGAAGTCTTTCGGCGAGGTGGCCGGCACGGCGCAGGTCATTGCCCTTGGTCAGGCGGCTAATCGCCATCCGCCCGAACTGCGATCGCATGATCGTTACGGCAACCGCCGCGACGTCGTCGAGTTTCATCCCGCGTATCACGAACTGATGACGCTCGGCTGCTCGGTCGGCGTGCACTCGAGTCCCTGGGCCAAACCGCGGCCGGTGGCGCGCGCGGCGATGTACCTGCTCTTTGGTCAGGTCGAGAACGGCACGCAATGCCCGCTGACGATGACCTTTGCGGCGACGCCGGTGCTCGCGCGCCATGCCGGCGAAGTATCGACGATCGGCGAGAGCTGGCTGCCGCGCATCCATGCCCGGTGCTATGACCGCCGTTTTCTGCCCGTCGAAGCGAAGAGCGGCGCGACCATCGGCATGGGCATGACCGAAAAGCAGGGCGGCTCGGACGTGCGCAGCAATCGCACGCAGGCAACACCGCTCGGCATGCGTGGTGCGGGGCGGGCCTACCGCATCGACGGCCACAAGTGGTTTTTCTCGGCGCCGATGTGCGATGCCTTCCTGATTCTCGCGCAGGCGCCTTCCGGACTCTCCTGCTTCTTCCTGCCGCGCTTCCTGCCGGAAGGCAACGTCAATGCGATCCAACTTCAACGCCTGAAGGAGAAGCTGGGCAACCGCTCAAACGCCAGCGCCGAGGTCGAGTTCCACGGCGCAACCGCCTGGCTTCTGGGCGACGAAGGCCGCGGCGTTTCGGTGATCCTCGAGATGGTCAACTACACGCGCCTCGACTGCGCGATCGGCAGCGCCGCGCTGATGCGCCAGGCACTCGCGCAGGCGGTTCATCACGCGCGGCACCGGATGGCTTTTGGCCGGCGGCTCGCAGAGCACGCCCTGATGAAGAACGTGCTTGCCGACCTTGCGCTCGAGTCGGAGGCCGCGACCGCGATCGTGCTCAGGCTTGCGCGCGCCTACGACAGCGAAGACGCGCGCGAACTGGCGCTACGCCGTCTCCTCACGCCGGCCGCAAAATTCTGGATCTGCAAGCGCATAGCTGCCTTCGCGCAGGAGGCGATGGAAGTGCTGGGTGGAAACGGCTATGTCGAGGAGTCGATCCTGCCGCGCATCTATCGCGAGGCGCCGCTGAATTCGATCTGGGAGGGATCCGGAAACGTCATGTGCCTCGACCTGCTGCGCGCCGTCGGCCGCGACCCGGAGGCCGTCGCGACACTGGAATTCGCGATGGCGCCGGCGCGGGGCCGCGATCCGCGGCTCGATGCCTTTGCCAAGCGGCTCACCGACGACTTCGCCTCGGCGCAGGAAAACGAGGCAGGCGCGCGACGCCTCGCCGGCCGGCTGGTGCTCGCCCTGCAGGCGGCGCTGCTCATCGAGCATGCGCCGTCCAATGTCGCCGAGGCGTTCTGCGATTCACGCCTTGCAGGCGCGGATGGTCGCGTCTTTGGCGCGCTGGATGTCGCGAGCGTCTGCGACCCGATCATCGAGCGGGCGGCGCCCGCGCAATGACATTCACCCGTCGGGTGGAAATTCAACCCTGCTGCCCGTAACATTCCGGACCGCTTGCAGCGCCCGGTGGCGCGGCAGCGTGGAGACCGACCCGATGCGATTCGACCACGCCGGCAGGGCGCTATTTGCAGCATTTGCGCTGCTGCTCACCGCGCCCGTGCTTGCGGACGACGGTGACGCGGAGCGCGGCCGCAAGCTCGCCTACACCTGCATGGGTTGCCATGGCATCGAGAACTACAAAAACGCCTACCCGAAATATTCCGTGCCAAAGCTCGCCGGCCAGAGCGCGATCTACATCGCCGCGGCGCTTGCGGAATACGAGGCCGGCGCGCGCTGGCACCCGACCATGAAAGGGCTCGCATCAACACTGTCGGCTCAGGATCGAGCCGATCTCGCGGCCTGGTTCCAGGGTCCGGAGCGGGCCAAGTCTGGTCCAAAACCGGTCGGCACGATGCCTGCGACGGCAGCGGCCTGCACGGCCTGCCATGGGCAGGACGGCTTTGGCACCCTACCTGAGAATCCAACGCTCGCCGGCCAGCACGCCGATTACCTGGCGCAGGCGCTCAATGACTACCGGCTGGGCAAGCGCCAGAACCCGATCATGGGAACCTTCGCGAGCCAGCTGACGCGTGACGACATTCACGCGCTCGCCGCGTACTTCTCGAAGCAGCCCGGGCTCTCCACGCCGCAGCTGCAGTAGGGGACTGTCCCCTTTTCCGAAGGAAAAGGCGGACTGTCCCCTCTTGCTACTGCTTCAGCTTTTCGAGGAACAGCGCGACCGCCCACTGGTAGTAGTCGATATTGTCGCGCTTGGCGAAACCGTGGCCCTCGTTGAGGCCGACCAGGTACCAGACCTCGCCGCCATTCGCGCGGATCTTCGCGACCATCTGCTCCGATTCCGTCACCGGGACGCGCGGGTCATTCTGCCCCTGCACGACCAGCATCGGTTTCGCGATCTTGTCGACATTGTTGAGCGGCGAGATCCGTTGCAGGAATTCGCGCATCTTCGGATCGCGCTCATCGCCATATTCCGGCCGGCGCAGATCGCGCCGATACTCCGCCGTGCTCTCGAGGAACGTGACGAAATTGCTGATGCCGACGATGTCGATGCCGCCGCGCAGCCGGTCATTGAAATGCGTCATCGAGGCGAGCGACATGTAGCCGCCGTAGGAGCCGCCGATCACGACGACGCGCGACGCGTCGAGATCCGGCTGCTTCGCGATCCAGTCAAGAAGCGCGCCGATGTCGCGCACCGAGTCCTCGCGCTTCATGCCGTTGTCGAGCGCGACATAGGTCTTGCCGTAGCCGGTCGAGCCGCGCACGTTGGGCGCGATCACCGCGTAGCCGAGCTCGACGACCCATTGCTGGGTCGCGATGCTGAAGACGGGTTGCGCCTGCGCCTCGGGTCCGCCGTGGATGTTGATCAGGACCGGATGCGGGCCGGGGCCAGCCGGGCGGTAGACCCAGGCCGGAATCTGTCGCGCCTTGCCGCTGATGCGGTCGAAACTCGGATAGCGCACGAGCGAGGGCGCGACGAGGCGCGACGGATCGAGCGGTCCGAGCTCGCTTCGCGTCCAGCGCACGAGTTCTCCGTCGTCGAGCGAGTAGACCCAGATGTCGTATGGCTGACTCGGGGTCTGGAGGCTGAATGCGAGCCGTCGGCTGCCGGGATCGAATTCGAGTGAACCGATCACGCCGAACGGTAGCGTCGGTGGCGCCAGATCCCGCCCGCGCGCGAGATCGCGCAACATCAGCCGGCTCGCACCTTCCTCGTTCACGACATACGCGAGATAACGCCCGTCGCGGGACAACCGGACGTCATCGACGTCCCAGTTCAGGTTCGCTGTCAGGACCGTAACCTGGCCGGTTGCGAGGTCCGCGTAGCGCAGCGTCCTGAACTCACTGCCAAGGTCGGACGGGAAGTAGACGCCCTTGCCGTCGGCCGCAAACAGCGCGCCGCCGCGCGCCGCCCGTTCGCCGGCAGGCTCGATTTCGCGCAGCGCGCGGCTCTCGAGATCGTAAACGTAGAGATAGGACTCGTTGACCGAGACGAATCGCGCGACCAGCAGCGCCTTGCCGTCCGGCGACCAGTCGGTCACGAACCAGCCGACGCCGCCGGTCTCATGGACAAGTTCCGGCGCGCGCCGATCGAGCGGATCGTCGATGTAGATGTCGCTGTCGGTGCCATTCCTGGCCGTCCAGGTGAAAGCAATGCGAGTGCCGTCCGGCGACCACGGGCCGTCGCCGACCCGGCCGCGGCCGTCGGTGAGGCGCACGGGAACAGGGCTCGCAGGGTCGAGGTACTCGAGCTGGAAATTCTCGTTGCCCCCGGCGTCGCGAAGGTAGGCGATACCGTGCCGCGCGCCGGTCGGCGACCATTGTCCGCCCGTGATCGGCTCGTCGAAGAACGTGATCTGGCGGCGCTGGCCAAGCGGCTCGTCGACGACGTGAAGCTGGGCCGTGTTGCCGAAGCGCGTGCTGATCGTGATGTGGCCGTCCGGTGTCCAGCCGGCGAGTGCGGCGCTGCGCGTGTGCTGGTAGCGGCGCATGCGTTCGACAAGCGCCGGCGGGATGTCCGGGATACCTTCGATCGCGAGATTCCCCCGTGTGATGCGCTCGACATCGGCGGCGGAGGCGCCGAAGGCGGCCAGGGCCAGTGCGATGGGCAGCAGGCGGATCATCGGATTCTCCCGGGCGTCGTATCCCATTGACGGGGCTAGATTGCCACAGGCCGCGGGCTGGCACGACCCTGCCGGCATGCGATCATGGCGGCAATGACTGCCGATATCTCCGGCAAGTTGACTGATTTCGACGCCGGCATCACGGCGATCGACACGGATTACGTGCGCCCGCGGCTCGCCGCTTCGCATCTGGTCGTGGACGAAGGCCGCGCCGCGTTCGTAGATACCGGAACGACGCTGTCCGTGCCGAATCTGCTCGCCGCACTCGCGGCCAAGAACGTCGACCCTGGCGATGTCGACTGGGTGCTGACGACGCACGTGCACCTGGATCACGCGGGCGGTGCCGGCGAGCTGATGCGGCAGCTGCCGAATGCACGCTGCGCCGTCCATCCGCGTGGCGCGCGCCACCTGGCGGAGCCTTCGAAGCTGATTGCGGGCTCGATCGCGGTCTATGGCGAAGAGCGCTACCGCGCGCTCTACGGCGAGATCGTGCCGATCGACGAGCAGCGAATGCTCGTCGCCGATGACGGCGAGCGCATCCGCCTTGGCAGCCGCAACCTGGTGTTGATCCACACGCCGGGCCACGCGCTGCATCATTATTGTGTGGTGGACCTGGACCATGACCGGATATTTTCGGGCGATACCTTCGGCATTTCCTACCGGGACTTCGATGTGGACGGGCGCGAATTCATCTTCCCGACCACGACGCCCGTGCACTTCGACCCCGAGGCGCTTTGCAACTCGGTGGACCGGCTCATGAGCTATGAGCCCGTGGCGATTTACCTGACGCACTATGCCGAGGTGCGTGACCTCGGGCGGCTCTCCGGCGAGATGAAGAATCGCGTGCGCGCCTTCGCCGATCTCGGCCGGCGCCATGCGCAGGCACCGGATCGCAGCCTGAAGCTGCGCGAGGGTATGTTCATCATGCTGTCGGGCTGGGTTGACGAGCACGGCTGGGTAGGCGATGTAAAACAACGGCACTGGCTTCTCGACGACGACGTCGAATTGAACTGCCAGGGCATCGAAGTATGGCTGGACAGGCAATGAACAAATTCAAGGCATTTCGGATTCACGAGCGCGACAAGCGCATCGAGGCGGGCTTCGAGACGATGAGTACCGACGAGCTGACGCCCGGCGACGTGCTGATTCGCGTGCGCTACTCGAGCATCAACTACAAGGACGCGCTCGCGGCGACCGGCGCGGGCAGGATTCTGCGCCGCTATCCGCTGAATGGCGGAATCGATCTGTCGGGCGAAGTAGTGACATCGACCGATGCGCGCTACGAACCGGGCCAGGCGGTGCTGGTGACGGGCTGCGGTCTCAGCGAGAACGTGGACGGCGGCTATTCCGAGTACGCGCGCGTCTCGGGCGACTCAGTGATCCGGCTGCCGGACGGCATCGACCTGTTCCAGGCCATGGCGATCGGCACCGCGGGATTCACCGCGGCGCTCGCGATCCATCGCATGGAACACAACGGCCAGGCGCCCGCGAAGGGCCCCATCGTCGTGACCGGCGCCAGCGGCGGCGTGGGTTCGATCGCGGTGGATCTGCTCGCGGGCCGCGGCTACGAAGTGGTCGCGGTCAGCGGCAAGCCGGAGGCCGACGAATACCTCAGGGCGCTCGGCGCCGCGCAGATCCTGCGCCGCCAGGACATCGACCTCGGCAGCCGGCCCATGGAAGCCGTGCGCTGGGCCGGCGCCGTCGACAGTGTCGGCGGCGAACTGCTGACCTGGCTCACGCGCACGGTGGATTTCTGGGGCAACATCGCGAGCATCGGCCTCGCCGGCAGTCCGAAACTCGAGACGACCGTGCTGCCCTTCATCCTGCGCGGCGTCAACCTGCTGGGCATCAACTCTTCCGCGACACAGCGCGACCTGCGCCTCGACGTCTGGAGGCGTCTCGCATCCGACCTGCGGCCACGCCATTTCGACCGGCTGGTCACGAGAACCATCGGCTTCGATGAACTGCCTGGCGCCTTTGACGATTATATGAAAGGCCGCGTGCTCGGGCGCACGGTCGTGAAGATCGCCTGAGTGCCGGCAGATCCGCTCGAAAAAACGCTGGTTGTCGGCGCCAGGGAACTCGGCATCGCGCTCGAGCCCGCGCAGACGGCGGCGCTGCTGCGCCTGATCGCCGAGCTTCGCGAGTGGAATGAGCGATTCAATCTGACCGCTATCACCGAACCCGTGGACGTGGTCCGCAAGCACCTGCTCGATTCGCTGTCGCTGCAGCCGCTGCTCAGCGGCACACGGATCGCCGACGTCGGCACCGGCGCTGGTTTCCCGGGTCTGCCACTCGCGGCGATCAACCGGGAGCGTCGGTTCGCGCTGATCGAGGGAACCGGCAAGAAAGCGCGCTTCGTGCGGCATGCGGCGGAAGTCATGGGCCTCGCGAATGTCGAGGTCATCCCCGCCCGCGCCGAGGCCTGGCGGGGGCCCGCCCCCTTCGACTGCGTGGTGGCGCGTGCGCTCGGGAAACTGGCGGATTTCGTGCGCGTTGCAGGACATTTGTGCGCACCCAAAGGCCGGATGCTCGCCATGAAGGGCCGCCACCCCGAGTCCGAAATGCAGGAATTACCGCCCGGCTGGCGGGCCGTCGCCGTGCACGACATCCGGGTTCCCGGTCTCGCCGCCCTGCGTTGTATCGTGGAGCTGCGGAGGACCTGAGTTCATGAAGCGCATCATCGCGGTGGCGAACCAGAAGGGCGGCGTCGGCAAGACGACGACGGCCGTGAATCTGGCTGCGTCGCTTGCGGTAACGAAGAGGCGTGTGCTGCTGGTGGATCTCGATCCGCAAGGCAACGCCACGATGGGTTGCGGCGTGGACAAGCGGACGCTGGAGCGCTCCTCGACCGAGGTGCTGTTGGGCGATTGCCGCGCGGAGGATGCGATCGTTGCGATCGACCCGGGCGGCTTCGATCTGCTGCCGTCCAATCAGGATCTCACCGCTGCGGAGGTGCGCCTGCTCGCAACGCCATCCGGGCGCGAACACCGGCTCGAGCAGGCGCTTGCCCCGATCCGCGATCGCTACGATCTCGTCTTCATCGACTGCCCGCCGGCACTCAACATCCTGACGGTGAATGCGCTGACCGCGGCGGATTCCGTGCTGATTCCGATGCAGTGTGAGTACTACGCTCTCGAGGGGCTTTCGAGCCTCGTCGGCACGATCGAGCAGATCGGCGACTCGATCAATCCGCGCCTGCAGATCGAAGGCATCCTCCGAACGATGTTCGACCCGCGCAATAATCTTTCCAACGATGTCGCCGCGCAACTGATCGAGCATTTCGGCGACCGTGTGTTCCGTACCATCATTCCGCGCAATGTGCGTCTCGCCGAGGCGCCGAGCTTCGGCGTGCCGGCGCTGTTTCACGACAAGGATTCGCGCGGCGCGCTCGCATATCTCGCGCTCGCCGGCGAGATGATCCGCCGCTCGGAAGGTCCCGAACCCCTCGATGAAGAAGGGACAGTCCCCTAAAAGGGGACAGTCCCCTTTTCCCCTACGGAAAAGGGTAGCGTCCCCTTTGTTCTTCCCGGTTCCGGGACGGGCACCGAATTTCGCGTCCCGCTACTGGGATGAAAAGCGTTCCGGCGCCTGTCCGGTCCAGCCCGTGAAAAGACTATAAAGCACGTATAAACAAACGGTTACGTTTCATCCGACCGACTTGGCACGCTCCTTGCTTTATCCCTATCAAGAATCGCGGCTTCGGCCGCACAGGTAAGGACGAGGAGATAACCATGAAGACGCTATATCGCAACTACCGGCCATTCACTGCCGCGATCGCAGCGATCGTGGTCGTCGGGCTTTCGGGCCTGACGCTCGACCAGGGCCATGCGGGCAAGCTGCCGCGCGGCGTCATCGAGTTCGGCGAACTGGAGACGCTGCAGGTTGGCGGGCTCACCGTCGCCGTGCTGCCGGAAGTCGAAGTGATCGGCAGCCGGGATGTCCGGCTTGCCGATGTCGAACCGGCCGATGCCGACGGCTCGCGTGGCTGAGGCCCGGCACGCGGCTATGGGCGGTGTCGACGCACCGGCCGATGTCCAGTGGGCGCGTGCGCTCACGGCGGTGGTCGCGGGCTTGCTGCTGGCCTGCGGGACATTGGGCCCGGTCGTTTCCGTGCCGGGCGCCAGCAAGCTGCAACACGAGCTGCGCTCACTGAGCGCGATTCCCTGCCAGGTCATGAATATCATCCGCGGAGCTTACTGATGGATCGGCCGCGCCTGAAGGATCAATCGAAGCGCGTGAAACTCGCCTGGGTTGTCGGCGGGTTCATCGCACTCTCCGGTGTCGCCTTTGCCATCGCGCGCCTCGAACCCGGCGCGCCGAGCGTCGCGCGCGAGCAGTTGTACCTCGACGAAGTGAAAGAAGGCGTGCTCGAAAGAAAAGTACGCGGACCCGGCGTTCTGCAGCCGCGCGAAGCGCGCTGGCTCGCAACCCGGGTCGAGGCCCGCGTCGATCGCGTGCTCCTGCGCCCCGGCGAGACGGTCGAGCCCGACAGTATCATCGTCGAGCTTTCCAATCCCGAGGTCGAGCGCGCGGCGGATGCCGCGGAACTCGAAGTCGCGGCATCGCGCGCCGAGTATGCGGCGGCACGCCTCGAACTCGAGAGCCAGCGCCTCGACCGCCGCTCCTCGCTCGCGGAAGCGCGGGCCACGGCCGAATCGGCGCGCCTGCAAGCCGTCGCCGAAGAACGGGCCTTCAATGTGCATGCCGTATCCGAGTTGCAATACTCGCGCTCGAAGATCCTCGCAGCGCAGCTCGCCGAGCGCACGCAGATCGAGGAGCAACGCCTCGCGGCACTGGATGCCGCGGTGTCGGCGCAGCTTCAGGCACGCATGGCGCGCCTGCGGCAACTGGAGCGGACCCTCGAGGAACGCCGGCTTGCGGCGGATTCGCTGACGGTGCGCGCCGGCATCGCGGGCGTCGTGCAGGGCGTGCCGGTGCAGGAAGGCCAGCAACTCACGGCGGGCGCCAATGTCGCGCGCGTCGCGAAGCCGGGCAGCCTGTACGCCGAACTGCGGATTCCAGAACTCGACGCTCGCGACCTCGCACCGGGCCAGACAGCGTCGATCGACATGCGCGACCGGTTGGTACGCGGCCGCGTGGTGCGCGTGGACCCCGCGGTGGTCGCGGGCGCCGTGCGCGTCGAGATCGACTTCGACGAGGCGCTGCCCAGCCAGGCGCGTGCCGATCTCTCGGTGGACGGCACCATCGCGATCGAGACCCTGACCGGCGTGCGCTACGTCGGCCGTCCGGTCGGCGCGCAGTCCGAGTCCACGACGACGGTATTCCGCGCGAAGCCCGGCGACAACGTCGCCGAGCGCGTGCCGGTGAAATTCGGGAAGGCGTCCGTGAACCAGATCGTCGTGCTCGAAGGCCTCGAGCCGGGCGACATCGTGGCGCTCGCGGACACGACGCAGTGGTCCGGCAAGGACCGCCTGGTCATCGACTGACGCAACACAACAACGGAGCCATGACAATGCAGGAATCCGCCATGATTAAGCTCGACGCCGTCACCAAGGTGTTCTACACCGACGACCTCGAGACCCACGCGCTCGACGGCATCCACCTGGACGTCGCCAAGGGCGAGTTCCTGTCCATCTCCGGACCCTCCGGCTGCGGCAAGTCCACGCTGCTCGCGATCCTCGGCCTGCTCGACATGCCGACCGAGGGCCGCTACCTGCTGGGCGGGGACGACGTGACGACGCTCGCGCCGAAGGCGCGCGCGAAAGTGCGGAACGAACGCATCGGCTTCATCTTCCAGGCCTTCAACCTGATCGGCGACCTGACGGTGCTCCAGAACGTCGAGTTGCCGCTCACCTACCGCGAAAGCATGTCCTCCGACGAGCGGCGCAAGGCGGCGCTCTTTGCGCTCGAGCGCGTCGGGATGTCGCATCGCGTGAACCACCACCCGGCGCAGCTTTCCGGCGGCCAGCAGCAGCGCGTGGCGGTCGCCCGCGCACTCGCGGGCAAGCCCGCGATCCTGCTCGCCGACGAACCGACCGGGAACCTCGACTCGCGGAATGGCGAAGCCGTCATGAACCTGCTGCGCGAGCTGCACCGCGAAGGCTCGACCATCTGCATGGTCACGCACGACCCGCGCTACGCGGATTACGCCGACCGCCAGGTGCGCCTGTTCGACGGGCGCGTGGTGGACGAAAACACGCTGATCGACCTGTCGTCGCGCCGCGCGGCCAAGGCCTGAGGGGACATCCATGCGCGCATTTCTCGCGGAGCTGAAGGCTGCGCTGTCGGGGCTGGCGCGTGCGCCGGCATTCACGGCGCTCGCGGTCGGCGTGCTGGGGCTCGGCCTCGGTGCGGTAATCTTCATGTACGGCGTGGCGGACACGGTGATGCTGAAGCCGGCGCCATTCCCGAACGGCGAGCGCCTCTACACCATCATCACGCTCGACGGGCAGGCCGCCGACGACTACGACGACTCGATGGCGCCGCAGGACTACCTGCTGATCCGCGAGGCGCAGACGCAGTTCGAGGCGATGGGTGCGGCCTACATCGGCACTGCTTACCTGACCGGCGACGGCCAGGCCGAGCGCTACGACGGCGGCTTCACCGACGGCTACCTGTTCGACGTCGCCGGCGTCGCGCCGGAACTCGGCCGCGCCATCCAGCCGCGCGATGCGATGGACGGGGCGGCGCCGGTGGTGGTACTGAGCCACCGCCTGTGGAGCGAGCGGTTCAACTCCGAACCGAGCGTCATCGGCCGAATCGTCAAGGTCAACGGCCGCTCGGCGGAAGTCATCGGCGTGATGCCGGAGGGCTTCTCCTTCCCGGCGACCGCCGACCTGTGGGTCCCGAACCAGCAGGATCCGGCGCGCGTCGACCGCCTCGATGCGGTCAGCGTCGGCGTTTATGGGCGATTGAGCGCGGACGGCGACCTGGATCTGGCACAGCAGGAACTGGCGCCGGTCGCCGCGCAGATCAAGACGACAGTGCCGAAGGAAGTCTGGGACGGGCGCTTCGAAATCCTCCCGTTTTCGGCCGGCTTCATCGGCGACGAGGGCTCGCGGCTCATCTGGACGCTGCTGGTGGCGGTCGGCTTCGTGCTGCTGATCGCCTGCGCCAACGTCTCGAACCTCTTGCTCGCGCGCTCGGCCTACCGCGTGCGCGAAACCACCGTGCGCTCGGCGCTCGGCGCCTCGCGCGGACGCTTGGTCGCGCACATGCTGGCGGAAGGCTTCGTGATCAGCACGCTCGCGACGCTCCTCGGGCTCCTGCTCGCATCCATCGCGCTCGACGGCTTCCGCATTGCGATCTTCGCGATGATGGACGAGAGCCCGACCTGGTGGACCTTCGAGGTCGACTACCGCGTGGCGGCATTCGCCGTGCTGGCGGCGCTCCTGTCCACGCTGGTCGCGGGCCTGCCCGCCGCGATCCGCGCGTCGCGGCCTTCGCTCGATGCGCTGCTGCGCGACGGCGGGCGCACCGGCACCGGGCTTGCGATCGGCAGGATCGCCTGGGGGCTCGTGGTGTTTGAGGTCGCGCTTGCCTGCCTGCTGCTGGGCGGCGCCGCGTTGCTGACCAAGACCGTGCTGAAGGCGACCACGAGCTACGTCGGCGTCGAGACGAGCGACATCATGACCGCGCGCGTCGGCCTAACGGCCGGCACCTACATCGAGGACGAGGAACAGATCCAGTTCTGGGAAACACTGGTGGAGCAGATCCGTTCGCAGCCCGGCGTGGAGGCCGCGGCGGTCACGACTTCACTGCCCGGAACGGGTACCGGCGACGGCCCGATCTCGATCGAAGGCCGGGACTACGGCGATGCGAGCACCAAGCCGTTCGTGAACAACGTGCAGATGAGCACTTCGTACTTCGAGACCTTCCGCCTGGCGGCAAAGGAAGGCCGGGTGCTGGACAGCCGCGATCGCGCGGATTCCATGCCGGCCATCGTCGTCAACGAGACCATGGCAAAGGAAATGTGGCCCGACGCGTCGCCGCTCGGCTCGCGCCTCCGCTACGATTTCGACAAAGAAAGCCCGTGGAAGACCGTCGTGGGCGTCGTGCCCGACGTGCGGCACGACCAGGATGGCGAAGTCGAGCCGACCTTCTACGAGGCGGTGAGCCAGAAGCCGGCGCGATTCATGAGCATCGCATTGCGCGGCGAGGGCGACCCGCGGGCGCTGATCGGCGCCGTGCGCACCGCGCTCGCCGAAACCGACCCCGACCTCGCGCTCTACTGGGTGCGCATGGCCGAGGAGGCGCGTGCGGTCCAGACCGCGGGCTTCCGCATCGTCGGCTCGATGTTTGCGGTGTTCGCGGGTGTCGCGCTGGTGCTGGCAGCAGCCGGGCTGTTCGGCGTGCTGGCGTTTCATGTGGGGCAGCGCACCCGTGAAATCGGCGTGCGTCGCGCGCTCGGCGCGGACGACCGGCGGATACTGAACCTGGTCATGCGCGCGAGCGGCACGCAGGTGCTGATCGGCATCGTGATCGGCATGGCGCTGCTGCCGTTGCTGGGCCGGGCGCTCGGCGACATACTGTCGGACGGTCCCTACGATCCAGCCATCTATAGCCTGGTGGTGGCGATGATGCTCGCCGTGGCAGTGGCGGCGACGCTGACGCCGACCCGGCGCGCCCTGAAGGTGGATCCGGCGGCGGCATTGCGCTACGAGTGAGGGCCGTGCACGATCCCGCCTCATGCAGGCGCGGATCCTCATCGCCGACGACCAGGCGGACATACTCGCTGCGCTTCGGCTGCTGCTGAAGCGCGAGGGATTCGACGTCGCGACCGCGACCTCGCCGGCCGGTGTGCTCGACGTCGTCACGCGCGAGAAAGTTGACGTCGCACTCGTGGACCTCAACTACGCGCGCGACACGACCTCCGGCAAGGAAGGCCTCGACCTCGTCGACCAGCTGCGCCGGCGCGACCCGGAGTTGCCGGTCGTCGTCATGACGGCCTGGGCGACCGTGGACGTCGCCGTGCAGGCGATGCGCCACGGCGCCGATGACTTCATCGAGAAGCCCTGGGACAACCAGCGCCTGATGAGCGTGCTGCGCAACCAGGTTGCGCTATCCCAGGCGCGCCGTCAGGGCCGGCGGCTCGCGGACGAAAACGCGATCCTGCGGGCGAGCGACGGCGCCAAGCTCGTCGCGACCTCGCAGGCGATGCAAGATGTTGTCCGCCTTGCGCGCCAGGTGGCGCCGTCTGCCGCGAGCGTCCTGATCACGGGCGAGCCGGGTACCGGCAAGAGCCTGCTCGCGCGCCTGATGCACGACTGGTCGGACCGAGCCGACAAATCCTTCATCACCGTCAACATCGGCGGGTTGCCGGAGACGGTGTTCGAGAGCGAGATGTTCGGCCACGTGCGCGGCGCGTTCACCGACGCCAAGGCCGACCGCGCGGGGCGTTTCGAGCTGGCCGACGGCGGCACGCTGTTCCTCGACGAGATCGGCAATGTGCCGCCGGCGCAGCAGGCGCGCCTCCTGCGGGCGCTGGAGACCGGGGATTTCGAGCGGGTCGGTTCCTCGCGTACGCAACGCGCCGACGTGCGCATCGTGTCTGCGACCAACGCGAACCTGCCGGCGATGATCGCCGATGGGCGTTTCTGTGAGGACTTGCTGTTTCGCATCAACACCGTTGAAATCCGGCTGCCGCCGCTGCGCGAGCGGCGCGAGGAGATCGCCGAGCTCGCGACGACGGCGCTCGAAAAGAAGGCGACGCAGTACGACCGCGACATTCGCGGCTTCGAGCCGGCGGCGCTGACGGCGCTGATGCTATACACCTGGCCCGGCAATGTCCGCGAACTCAACAGCGTGGTCGAACGAAGTCTCCTGCTCACGGCCGGCCCGCAGGTCGGTGTTGCGGATCTGAGGTTGTCGGCCGTGCGCGCCGGCCCGCCGTCACTCGAGGAGATGAGTCTCGAGGATGCGGAACGCGCCCTGATACGCTCTGCGATCAAGCGCAACGGCGGCAGCGTACCGGCGGCGGCGGAGGCGCTCGGACTGTCGCGGAGCGCGATGTACCGGCGCCTCGAGAAGCTCGGGCTGAAGCCGGACGAATCCCTGGAACGCCACTAAGCCGCTGAAAGCAAAGGCGCGTTTTGACAGATTCCGCTGTCGAAAATTGCCTTGAGCCGGCGGATTCGCGGTAGCGCAAAATGGCTGCAATTCGGGTCAGGGGGTGCCCGGCAGGTTCGTTTGCCGGGTTCGTGAAACGAATGCGCTGCGACTTGACGCGAGATCGCGTTATCTCCTCGTCGCCGATCTCAAGAGGGGGCAATGCAACCCTGTGTCTTATCGCCGCGTGCGCACTGGCGGCGTGCGGCACGGACACCAACCGATCTGGAGCGAATACGCCTTCGGCGCAGGCGCCACCGCCCGGCGACCACTTAAGAGCTGGAGACGGCTCTCCGATCTGGAGCGGCTGGCAACCCGGGGGCCCGCCATTCTTCGCAGCCCGAACGGAGCACTGGCGCAGTTACGTTCCTGGCGAGTTGCTGGTCAAGTTCCGGAAGGATGCCCCGTTCAGCGCCAAGGCCGCGAGTCTCAGCGCAATCGGTGCCGTGGCCGCTCCGGCCTACCGCTCGATTCCCGGCTTGCACCGCGTCAGGTTGTCGACGCGCATCGGCGTTCCGCAAGCGGTGGCGATGCTTGGGCGCCAGGCGGCCATCGAGTATGCGGAGCCGAATTTCATCGTGCACGAGTTCGCGCTGCCGGACGACGAACGTTTCAGTGACCAATGGCCGCTGCACAACATTGGCGGAAACTGCTGCGCGATGGCGGATGCCGACATCGATGCGGCGGAAGCCTGGGACATCACGACCGGATCCGGTGACGTCATCGTCGCGGTCATCGACAGCGGGATCGATTTCACGCACCCGGATCTCACTGACAACATGTACCGCAGCGCGCTGGACTGCAATGCGGATGGTATCGATGACGATGCCAACGGCTATGCCGACGACTGCCATGGCATCGACTTGGTCGACGACGACAGTGTGCCGCTCGATCCACGCCGCCATGGAACGCATGTTGCCGGCATCATCGGCGCGCGCGGAAACAACGGCCTCGGCGTCAGCGGCGTAGTGTGGGACGTCCGGATGGTTGCATGCCGCTTCATCGACGGGGAAGGCAGTGGCGAAATCGCGGACGCAATCAGGTGTTTCGACTACGTGGCGGGAATGCGGGATGCCGGAGTCAATGTCGTCGCTACGAACAATTCCTGGGGTGGCGGGCCTCCGTCGCGCGCGCTGGACGACGCCGTTCGCGCTCACCGTGACCGCGGCATCCTGCTGGTCGCGGCGGCCGGCAACTCCGCCTATGACAACGATCGCTTCCCGAGCTACCCGTGTAATGTCGATGCGTCAAACGTCATTTGCGTCGGCTCCTCGACCTGGGTCGACAATCGCTCGTTCTTCAGCAACGCGGGCCGGCATTCCGTTCACCTGTTCGCACCCGGCGAAATCGTGTTGAGCACCATCCCGGGTGCGACCTACGAGTGGTTTGACGGCACGTCGATGGCCGCGCCGCATGTCACGGGCGTGGTGGCGCTCCTTGCGGCACAGAATCCGGCCAGCGACTGGCGGGCGCGCAAGAACCTGATTCTCAGCACGGTCGATCGCCCATCGCCCTTCTTCGAGCCATCGATCAGCGGCGGCCGGCTGAATGCGTTGAATGCACTCACCTGCACGGATGCCACGCTGCTCGCGCCGCTGCGCCCGATGGTGACGGAGCGCATCGTGCGTGCGATCGACACGTCGCTCGTCCTTAAGGCCATCCACATCCGCTGCGGCTTGCCTGCGGGCCCAGTGCAGGTCTCCGTTTCCGGGGTCGATTCCGTCGTGCTCGCGGACAACGGCGCGGGCGACGACGAGGTGGCCGGTGACGGCGTGTATGCGGGGCGATGGACGCCGCAAACGTCCGGTGAGTTCGAAATCTCGTTTGTTGGATCGAACGCCGCGCCTTTCACGGTGACCGTGGATTCAATGTTGAGACGGGGTTTCCCGGTGACGATGCTGTCGGCCCCGGATCGGGGATTCGCATGGTCTGGCGCCGGCAATCACGTTCTCGTGGGCGACATCGACGGCGACGCCGAAAAGGAGATCCTTGTTTCCGGCTTTTCACTCGGGCCGCTGTATGCCTGGAACGACGATGGTGCGGCCGTGCCGGGCTGGCCGCCACTCGACGCATTCAGCACTGCTTATCCGGTCCTCGGTGAGTTCGACGGGGATACAGCATCGCTGGAGGTTGCGAGCGAATCGTTCTATGCAGGCGTTCGCGTCTACGACGGGAACGCGATCCTTTTGCCGGGCTGGCCGCAGTCGGCGAAAGGGCTGATAGCGCCTCCGGCGGCCACGGATCTCGACGGCGACGGGGTGGATGAAATCCTGACCTATCCCGTGAGGCGCAGCGACGGAACGCCCTACGGCGGCTTCGAGTTGCCCATCTACGACCAGTCCAGGGCCTCGCCGAACGCTGTCGCGGTGGCGGACCTCGACGTCGACGGTCGCGTCGAATTGGTCCTGACCAGCGAGGCGGGGATCTGGGCATCGAATGTCTCGGGGCTATTCGCGGGATTTCCGGTCCAAGACCCGGCTCTCTACCTGACCAGTAACCAGATGCCGCCGGTG
>Ga0247727_10007072_pt1 | contig 21631 bp, 21 predicted proteins | sample WisWelCaveWW1625_FD_202498 | JGI IMG/M metagenome (GOLD analysis project Ga0247727, IMG submission 202498) | Biofilm microbial communities from Wishing Well Cave, Virginia, United States - WW16-25 | ecosystem: Environmental > Aquatic > Deep subsurface > Groundwater > Cave microbial mat | place... | reverse complement strand
CGTGCCCCCCGAGAAGGCCCGCGAGCAGGCCCGCCGCTGGCGCGCCGCGAACCCCGAGAAGGCCCGCGAGAAGTCCCGCGAGCAGGCCCGCCGCTGGCGCGCCGCGAACCCCGAGAAGGCCCGCGAGAAGTCCCGCCGCTGGTACGCCGCGAACCCCGAGAAGGCCCGCGAGAAGTCCAGCCGCCGGCGCGCCGCGAACCCCGCACGCCGGCGGCTCGAGCAGCGCAGCGCCGCGAACCGTCGCTACAGCGAGGCGGCGCTCGAGGCCGCGCGCAGCGCAGGCCGGATCATCCAGGAGGGCGGCGCGATCCCGTGCCGGCAGCTCGCGCCGGCCGCCGGGCCGCAGGAATCGAAAGCCGAATCCCCCCCGAAGCGATGGACGGCGCGCCAGTAGATCCAGCCGACCCAGCCGATTCCGAAGGGGAGATGCGCCCGGATCCGGCGACCGAGCAGTCGATCTGCGCGTCCGCGATAGGCCTGATCCAGCTCGCCCTGGGCATGCGCGCGGGTGCAGTAGGCCCAATCGTGGGCGCGGCAGGCAGAGCGCACGGAGATGCCAAGGATCTGATCCGGCGCCGCGCTACAGCCGTCATCCTGGAAGATCTCGGGAATCTGCTCGAGCTCGGCCCGGAGCTCTTCCCGGACGAGTCGGCGGTTCAGGGCAGCGCTCCCGCGACCGCGCCCTCGGCCACGGTCCCTAGCGCCGCGCGCCCGTTGTCGGAAAGCCCGGTGCCCTGGGTCGCATACGAGAGCGCCGCGCAGGCAGAGGTCACGAGCTCGGTCTCGCCGGTTCCGATGACCAGCGAGCGCGTCGCCTGCTCGACCAGGCGCCCGGCAGCGTCATAGCGGCAGCGCTGTCCGAACGAGGCGCAGCCCGCGAGCCAGGCCAGCGCGAGCCCGAGGGCGGTCGCCAGGACGAAGACCAGGACGGCCCCAACCAGGGCGTCGACCAGGTCGCGACTCACGCTCATGCCCGGCCCTCCCACTCGAGCGAGTAGTGGTTTCCGTCGGGCAGAGCGAAGCGCCCGCCCCAGCGGCAGAGCGCGTTCCGGTTCTCCCACCACAGGCCGAGCTCGCGGTGATCCTCGGTCCGTGTCAGATAGACCGCGCCTCGAAACAGGTGCAGGTCGACGGCCAGGCGCAGCGGATGAAGGCTCGCGCGCGACCCGCGCCCGGCCAGGGCGGTGAGCTCGACGGTCGCGTCGGGCCGGTAGACCTCGCCGAGCGTGACCCCGTAGCCGAGCTCGGCGGCGCGGTCGATGAGCTCGACCAAAAGGCCGGCGAAGAGCTGCTGACGTTCGAGGAGCCCGGTCATCCGCCCTGCTCGCGCGACGCGGCCCCCCGCGTGGGCGTGATCGGAGGCTTCGGGAGCGCGACTCCGCTCCGCTTCTCGGGGAAGAGCTTGCCTTCGATCCGCGACACGCGCTCCGAGTGCGAGTCGAGGCGCAGCTCGAGCCGCCCGATCCCGGCGTCGAGGCTATCGAGCTGGTGCGCGAGCGCGTCGAAGCGCTCGCGCGTCGAGTCGGCCATCGGTGTCGAGCGGCCGGATTCCATCGCGGACATTTTCGACTCGAGCGAGGAGATCCGGCCTTCGTTCGCGAGCGCGAAGGATCCGAGCGCGCCGACGACCAGCACGGCCGAGACGAGCGACGGGATCCACTGGTCGAGGCGCATCACGGGCAGGTCCAGACGAGCGCACGAACCTCGGGCTTGCGCACGTTCCCGGTATTCCGCCAGCCTGCGGGCGCGCAGAAGCGCCCCGACGGCGGAGCGCTCGGGTACGGCGTCGAGGCCTGCACGGTGTTTGCCTGCATCACGACCGGGGCCTTCCCGCGCCACTCGACGACCCCCATCTCGCAGCCGGGCGCCTGGCACTGGAGCAAGAACGAGTTTCCGACGAGCCGCAGCGGGTAGGGGTTCGCGGAGACGTCGCCGACGATGAAGCGGCCGGTGCGAAGCTCCAGGTGGGAGGCCTCGATCTCGGCTTGGTGGTGCGAGAACGAGCGCCCGTCGACCCGCGCCGAGCTCGTGAAGTGGAACCCCACGAAGGCCGGATCCCAGGTCCCGTCGGCGCGCGCCATGTTCCCGACATAGCAGCCGTCGCAGTCGAGGCTCCCGCCTCGAAGCTCGAAGCCCTTGCGACGCGCGACGCACTCGACCGTTTCGACGCGTCCAGCGACCGACTGTTGCGAGTCCTGCGAGTAGCAGACGTCCACCTCGGTGATCGAGACGCGCTCGAGCTGGACGAAATCGACCTGGTCGTCGCGATCGCTTCCGGTGACCTCGACGCCGATCCCGCAGCCGGAGAGCGCCAGCGAGGCCAGGCGCGGAAAGTGGTGGATCGCAGAGCCCGCGTTATGGCCCAGCAGCCGGATACAGTGCGAGGCCCCCTTGCCGTCGATCGCTAGGTGCTGAAGCGTCAGCCACGAGCCGCAGACCTCGAGCATCGGCACGCCCGGCGGCCCGGTCCAGCGCAGCGTCGTGCCGGCGGTCGTGAACCTCGGGACCGTGGCGAAGAGCCCGGCTCCCTGGCCGACGAGAGCCACACTGTTGCGAGTGCCGTTGGCACCCGCTTCGCAGCGCCCGAGGCGCACGGTCGCTGCGACCGTGTAGGTCCCATCGCCAAGCTCAATCGCGCAGCCGCCGTCCGGCCGGTAGCCCTCGGGCCCGCACTGGTTTGCGACGACCGACGCCAGCTCGATCGGGACCTCTTCCGCGCGCGCCGCGCCGGCGAAGAGCGCGAGCCAGAGGCTCAGAACGTGACCACGCACCTGCAGCCCTATCTGCCGCCGATGTGGGTCGGGACGAGCTCGAGACCGCAGACCGGGGCGCCGAGAACGTCGGCCGGGAGGCAAGCGTCGTCGCTGTCGGATCCGTAGACCGACGAGAAGTCCGCGAGGTACGGCCCTCCGGAGGCGGCGTGGTAGCACTCCTGACCGGCCTGGCAGCGGAAGGCCGCGTCGGTTCCCCACTGCGTTCCGTCGGCGCCTGCGCCGGAGTTGAAGCTCCCCGCCTCGAGGAAGTTCCAGCGGTCGTCGTCGGTCAGAAGAGCGATCTGCGCGGAGCGGTAGGTCGTCCGCGTGGCGTAGGCCGTGGGGTTGTGGAACCACTCGGTCGCGTCGCCGCCGGCGGCGTCCTCGTCGTCGTAGATCCCCGACCAGTGCATCCGGACTTTAGAGATCGAGCTGTCGGGGTCGAGGTTCGGGTTTCCGCAGTCGCTCCCGTACCACCAATAGGGCGCGTTGTCGATCAGCAGGTTTCTTAGATCGAAGAGGCCCTGACCGTCGGTCGCGGGTCCGCCCGAGCCCGTGCAGTCCTCGTCGAAGCAGAATCCGCACGAGACGAAGGCCGCCGCGCTGCCGCTCCCCGCGTGCCGGATCGTGACCTCGTTGAGGAAGACTTCGGTGATGGCGTTGTTCGCAGTCCACTGGAACGCCCCGGAACCGCTGCCTGTGTTCCGGACGTTCCAGAGCGCCCGGTAGAATTGCTTTCGCGTCTTCGGGCCGGTCGATTCGGCGTGGTTGCTCGTGATGAAGTGGGACGCATGGGCGCCCGCGATGCTGGTCAGCGTCGGACCGAGGACCACGGTATCCCCGCCCGGGGCCACCATGATGTTTCCCGGACACTGCCCGCCCCCGCAGTTGGTGTCGCCGGCGATCACGTCGGTCGAGAACTCGCCGCGCGAGATCAGGCGCAGCGCGCCCTCCTGGTTCGGGTTCAAGCAAGACCCCGAGGCAATGCTGCTGCCCTGGTCATTGCTGCCGCGACCGTTCAGCCAGTAGACGACCGAGCCGAGCCCCGTGCCCCCCTCGGCGGTCGCGATCACGCACGAGTTGTGGGCAGTCGCCGCGGAGCCGGTGCTCCGGTCGCTCGCCCCGTTGCGGATATTCAAGGTCTCTAGGTTGAGAGCGATGAGCTTCCCGGGACCCAGACTTCCGAAGGCGTCGTGGGCGACGTTTTGGATCACGAGGTTCTGGATCCCCAGAAAGCCTCCCGCGAGCGTCCCGTCGACGGAGAGCATTCCCCCGATGTTGAAGTCGCTCGGCCAGAAGTCGGCCGAGGCTTCCGCGTAGGAGACCCCCACGGGATAGAACCCGTTCGCGTCGAGCGTCGCCGGCGAGTCTGGATCCTCCGACTCGAGGAGCGAGCAGATGCGGTCCCGGTTCGTGCACACCGGCGCCAGCGGGGTAATCACTCCGACGTTCGACGCCCCCGTCCACTGGCCGTCGACCGTGCCGCCGAGATCGGCCGCTGCGCCCGCGCAGGTCGAGCTCGTCTGGACAGTAAACGTGTTGGCAGCGACCGCGCAGGCGTAGTAGTCCGTCCCTTCCGTGACCCCCGTCACGCTCGAGCCCGACTGGAAGAAGCGCAGCGGGCCCTGGTTGTTCGTGTACGGGTGAGCGGTGAAGGTGAAGGTATTCGCGGCCGTATCGATCGCCGTCGGGGTGATCGTCGGGTGCCCGCCGAGCGTGTCGGCGCGAGTCGCGGTGGTCGCGGTCGCCCCGGACTGTGCCCCGGTCAGGGCGACGCTCAAAGCAGGATCCGTGCCGGTGAGCCTCGCGAGGACGATCGTATTCGTCGAGCCATCCCAATCGAGCACGGTCCCGGTCGAGCCCGACCAGGTGACGCCCTCTCCGTGCTGGAAGCTCTCCCCGCCAGCGATGCCAGACACCGTATACGTGAGCGGCGAGAACACGCGCCCGCGCCCGCTGCCCTTGACGGTGCAGCGCATGTGGGGCTTCGCAAGGCACTCGGCCTTGAGCTTCGCGAAGCTCTTGAAGGGCGCCGCGAAGCTCCCGGTCCCCGTGGTATCGCTCCCGCGGTACGGGTCCGCCCACATCTGGCTAAGGAACTGGTTTCCATTCAGGCCGGAGAACGTGCGGAGCTCGTAGAGCGCGGAGAGGGTCTCCTCGTCGCCTCCGGGCAGAGCATTCCCGCGGAGCGTCAGGACCTTCCCGCCGGGGACCGGGGCAGCCTGGCCGGGAGCCGCCAAGCCGAGGCAAAGAGCAGACAGCGCGAGCGGAAGGGCGCGCCCGAGGTGGTGACGCATCGTCGCCATCCGAGGGCCCGCGCTGGGGGCCTGCCAGGGCTGCCCGCCGTGGGGCGCGCTGGCGCCCGCGGGGACCGGTAGAGAGCATAGGCTACGTCACTTCCTCGAGCACGAGTCCCACGTGGGGCTCGCCCGGGTGAAGCGTCAGCTGGACGACCCGGACCTTCAGCGTGCCGGCGTAGCCCTGCGGGATCAGCGAGACCACGTCGCCGAGCTCGAGGTCGTAGCCCTCGGCGTAGGGAACGGTGACGGCGAAGCGCCCGCGGTCAGCGATCGACTCGAAGGCGTAGTAGCCGAGCACATCGATGGCGGTCGCCAGGTCACCGATCAACGGGAACGAGAGCGGCTCGCCGATGCGCTTGCCGTACTTCGCCTCGGCCGCCGTCAGCGCTGCGGTGGCGACCTTCGCGGTGGCGTCGTTCGCGTCCTTGTCAATGCGCACCAGGCCGCGCGCCTGCTCGGGCCCGGGGCGCCCCTCGAGCTGCGAGCTCTCGAACTGGTAGTGGCCGAGGAAGCGCGTCACCTGCTCGCTCGCCTCGCGCCGGGTCTCGATCTGCTCGCGGAGCTCTGTCAGCGTGCGCAGCGGCGTCCCGAAGGCGTTCGAGGCCGCAGCGCAGAGCAGGCGATAGCGGCTCCCGAGCACCGCCTCGCGCACCGCCAGGTTCGCCCGCGAGTGGAAGGCAAGGCCCTGGAGCACCAGGGCGAAAGTATCGCCGAGCACCCGGAGATCGCCTGCCAGCTTGTGCGTGCCGAGGTTCGCCTCGGCCGCCGTGAAGCTCGTTCGCTCGATGGCGCCCGGGCCGAGCCCGGCGAAGACCGAGATCAGCCACTCGATCACGTCCGGGCCGGACTCGACGAGCGCTGCGCTCGCGTCCATCGCGCCCTCTACGTCGGCCATGAACTCGAGGCCCCAGCCCAGCGAGACGGCCGCGATCGCGATGTCCGAGAGCGTCGCCGGCGTGAGCTCGACCTCGATCTCGCAGGAGTCGATCAGAACCTCGGCGATCATCGGCGGGAAGACCCAGGCGCCCTGGCCCTGGCCGAGGTCGTCGGTGATCCAGAAGTGCAGCTGCCCGGCCGTCAGCGCCGACTCGGCGAAGGGCCCTCCCGCACCGGGGTTGAACCACTGCGTCTCGACCGAGATCCCGAACTCGGCGGCCTCCTGCTCGAAGCTGTAGAGCAGCTGGTCGAAGGTGCGGCCGTAGATCGACTCGAGCCGGCACCAGAGCGTCACCCGCTGGTTGCCCGGCGAGCCATCGCCGCCGAAGCCCTGGAGTGAGAAGCGGAGGCGAAAGCGCGTCACCTGCTCGTTCGGGTTCGGCATCCCGGCCGTGCTGGTCCAGCGCACGCGGCCGTAGGAGTCGATCGCGGCCGAGGGGATGACCGAGATCCGGTTCGGAGAGGCCTGCGCGATCGCGCGCACCTCGGCGGTGTATGGGGACGGCGTGACGGCGTCGAAGGCCTGGAACGGGATCCCGTCTGCCGAACCCCCGCCCGAGAGCGTCGGCTGCTGCGAGACCGCGGCCATGGCGTCGATCATCGCCCCGAACTGCTGCGCGGTGAAGCGCACCACGGCGAGCGTGCGGCCGGTGTCGACCGTGGGATCGGCCAGGGCGACGCTGAACCCGGTCCTGATCTCGACCTTCTCTCCCGTCAGTGGGGAGACCACGTAGAGCGCGTCGAGCGCCTTCGCGGCCACGCCCGAGACCACGAAGAGCGACTCGGCGAGGACCTCGATCAGCTGCTCGCTCGGGCGGTGCGCGATGCCGAGCGTTCCCGCCGCGGCGCGCGCCGAGATCGAGATCGTCTTCAGGCCGACCTTCGTCGCGGTGACGCGCTCGGCGCCGATCTGAAGCGTGAAGGAGCCCGCGTCGGGCAGGCCTGTCGCGTCGGTCACGAGAAACGGCCCCGTGGCGCTCTCGTTCGGGATCTCGGCGGCCAGCGTCGTGACCCAGCCGACCTTCCGATTCACGACGGGGAGTCCCTTGGCGCGCCCGATCGCGATCGGGTAGCGGGCGCCCAGGTGGCGCGGGTCGCAGTCGGCCGCGGCGGTCGCGCGCGGCCAGTCGAGCACCGGCTCGGTCGCCTCGAAGCTGAGCGGGATCTCGGTCGGCGTGATCGGGCCGACGTGCAGGCACTCGCCGCGGAACCAGACCACGTGATCTGTCCCGACCAGATCGCGCAGGTCCCACTCGAGCGTCGAGTCGAACATCGGACTCGAGGGCCGCCGCCGCGCCGGGTTGATTAGGAGCACCGAGAGCTCGACGCGCGCATACAGGAGGTTCCGGGTCCGGAGCTCGCTCCAGCGCGTGCCGCCAGCCGGCAGCGCCTCGTTCGCGACGACCAGCTCGAGTCCGGTCTGGCGCAGGTCCATCAGCGTCGCGTTCGGGAGGTGCTCGATCTTTCGGGTGATCGTGCCGACGCGCAGGATCGCGTCCTCGAAGCTGCGATCGGGGCCGCCCTGGTAGCGGTAGAGCACGTTCTGGCCGGCGGTCCAGAAATACTCGGCCTGCACGCTGCCGGCGCCGTGGTCGCTAAACGTGGTGAGCTTCACCAGCACGACCGGCGCGTGGATCGTCGCGGCGGCGAGCGCGCTCTGGCCCTCGGGGATCCGCGGCGTGGCGACCAGCTGCGCGGCCGGCGCCGAGAGCTCGAGCGTGGCCGGGGTCGCGAGCGCCAGCTGATACGGGAAGCGGATCGTCGCGGCGGGCGCGTCGAGCTGGAGCACGGCTGCGGGAGCGGTCAGTGCGCCGGACGGGTGGATCGCGATCGTGTGGGCCCGCCAGTCGGCAGTCTGCGTCAGCGTGAAGGCGCCCGGGTTCTCGGCTGCCGCGGCAAGCTGTCGGCCGGCAGCCGAGACCCGGCCGCCGGCCAAGGGCGCCGCCGAGGCCTGCGTCGGCAGCAGCGGATAGTTCAGGGGGTAGGCGCTCACGTCCTCGTTCGGCCCGAGGTGCCACTCGAGGGCGAGCCAGAGGTAGTCCTTTGCGCCGCCGGTCGGCGAGAACGAGTCCGGGTTCGGGTTCGCGTCGCTGCCGGCAACGCCCGCCGAGATCTCCGGGGGCTGCACCGCCGGGTCCTGCGCGTTCGTGATTCGATAGGCGAGGCCCGCCAGGAGCGCCGAGGCATGCGTGACGGTGACGGTCGGGCCTTCGTTCCCGTCGGCGCGGCGATAGGCGATCGAGAAGCGGCCGCCGCCGACGTCTTCCTGCAAGAGCTCGGTCCAGCCGGCCGGCCAGACGATGTCGGAGGTGAAGATCGTCTCTACCATCGCGAGCAAGAGCTCGCCGCTCGAGACGCCAGCCGGGAGGCTCACGGGGCTCGAGGTCTCGGGCGTCCCGCGCGAGGTGACGGCGACGGCGGCGAGGGACGGGAAGGCCATCGGAGGCTAGGGGTTCGCGCGCAGGAAGGCGCCCGCCGTCACCTGGCCGTCGAAGCGCAGCTTCACGTCGCTGCCGTCGGTCGGGGTGTCGGGCAGGTCGTAGTAGCCGACCAGCACCGAGTCGGCGTCGGTCGTCACCTCGCGGTACACCACGGCCGCGCCGATCGTCTGACCTGCGGCGACGGTCAGGAAGGTCAGCTCGTTATTCCGCGCCTCGGCTCGGTCGTTTGGATCGTCCTGCACGAAGGTCTTCGAGCCGAGCGTCTGGCGCAGGTAGCCGCCGCCGGTGATCTCGTTCGTCCCGGGCACCAGGTCGGCCACGAAGTTGTGGTCCGGGTTGAAGGCCGGCGCCGAGCTCTTGAGCAGCAGGCACTTGATCGTGGCCGAGTCGAGCTCGAGGTCGCCCTCGAGCGCGTTGCGCTTGGTGCGGTTGTAGACGTTCGGCACGGGCCCTCCGGGTGTTAGAGCAGCTGCTCGCGCAGCGCGAGCTTGTAGGTGTAGGCGACCTGGGTCTTCGGCTGCGGGTGGTCCTGGGTCTTTTCGAGGTCCTCCTCGAGCCGGGCGACAAACGGAATCGCGGCGGTGTCCATCCCCCAGAATAGAAACGGCAGCGCGACGCCCGAACTCGCGAGCAGCCGGTAGATCTGCTCGTCGGCGCCGGCCTCGGCGAGGCCCTGGTGCTCGAGCTGCATGCGCCGGCGCGGGGTCGCGAGCAGCGCGACCGCCTCGCGCGACGGGAACTCGACCACCTGGCGCGGCGTGAGCAGCGGCGCCTCCCAATCGCGCACGATCCCTGTCGCGGGCTGGAGGTAGCGGGTAAACCAGAGCTCTCCGAGCTCCCAGGTGCCGGTCGTGTTGAACTTGAGCCGCAGGTAGCGGTCGCTGCTCGCCGGGAAAGCGAAGTCGACCCAGAGCGAAGACAGCGCGACGACCGTCTCGGCGAGCAGGGTCGCCGCCGGCGAGGTCGCGCCGCCGTAGATCTCGAGATCCACGCCGGAGAGGTTGTGACCGGGCGGGATCGCGAGGCGATCCAGCGCCTCGAGCAGTCCCGTCCCCCGGTCGATCTCGACGTCGTGGTCGGCCTGCGAGGCGGCGAACTTCATCAGCAGTGCGCCGCGGTAGTCGATCAGGCGCTCTTTCCCGAAGCCGGCGGCCGTGGCGTACTTGGTCGTGATCTTCGCGAAGCCCGCCTCGGCCGCGGCGTGGCGGATCCCGTAGGCCGGGTTCGCGTAGGCCACTAGCCCACCAGCCGAGAGCCGCCGTCCAGCGTGCGGATCCGCGTCCCGCCGAGGTAAGGTCGGTTCCCGGCGGCGACCGCGGCGTCGACCTCGCTCTGCGCGCGCCGCGAGCGCGCCACCACCCCGACCTGGAGATTGAAGGCCGCGGCACTCGCGGCCGCGCGATCGAAAGAGCTCGCGAGCTGGTCGGTGGTAGTGCGCAGCAGGCGTTGCTCGCTGCCCAGCGCCCGGATCGTGGCCGAGAGGTCGACCACCTCGTCCGAGGCCTGGGCCGCGGCGACGGCCTCGGCTGCGATCGCCCCCCCAGCGGCCGCGACCGAGGGCGCGACCGCCGCCGCGGCCGTGGCGAGCTGTTGCTGGAGTGCCGCCATCGCGCTGGTAGCGGCCGCGCCGGCGCTCATCGCCGCGCTATTCGAGCCGAGGACACCGACCTGGGTCCCGAGCGCGGCGACGTTGCCCTCGATCCGGCGCTGAAGCTCCTCGACGCTGATCCCGAGCCGGTCGGCGGTCGCACCGAGCGCGTCCATGCTCGTCTGGACCCGGGCGCCGGCGCCCGTCTCGAAGGCCGTAAGCCGCACGAAGAGCTCGCCGAGCGCCGTCCCCACGGTCTCGAGCGCGGCCACGACCCCGAGCCCGAGCTTCGAGGCGAGGTCAACCATCACGGCCGTGAACTCGGAGACGCTCGGCGTCACCTCGCGGAGCTTCGTCGTCAGGTTCCCGATCGAGCTCGAGACCTGCTCGTTCTGCACGATCGCGTTTCCGACGCCCTCCTGAAGCTCGCCGAAGGCGTTTTTTAGCACCTCGAGCGCGCCCGAGAAGGTCGTCGCATCGGCCGCGGCGCGCCCGCGGAACTGGGCAGCGATGAGGTCGATCCCGTCGCCCGCGGCGAGCGCTTCCTTGCCGAGATCCCGGAGTCCCGGCACGACCCGGTCGACGCCCCGGGTGATCCCCGAGAGCGTCGAGCCCACGAGCCGCGCCGCCTCGGGGAGCGAGATCCCGAGCGCTGCAGCGAGGTCGACCGCGGCTTCTGTCGCCGGGCCGAGCTGCGCCGGTGCCGCGCCGAAGGTTCGCAGCAGCGCCTGCGCCCCGAGAATGGCGTCGTCGGAGAAGCGGGTCGTCTCTTGCAGCGCTGCGGCCTGGCGCTCGAGGCTCGCGAGGAACTCCGCGGTCCCGGGGCCGAGGTCGCCTAGCGCTGCCGCGAGCCGCTTCGAGGCGGCCTCCTGCTCGGCGGCCGCCGTGACGAACGACGTGATCCCGCGGCGCACGCTCCCGAAGGCGCGCGTCAGGTCTCCGAGCGTCACGACGAAGCGCGAGGACAGGAAGGATCCCAGGCGCTCGAAGGACCCTTGGGCGCGCTCGATCTCGGCGCTCGCGCGATCCTGGGCCTCGATCCGGACGCTGACGGTACGATCGGCCATTGCGGCCCGGCCTCCTAGAGCAGAATCAGCTCGAAGTCCCCGTTCGCGACGCCCGAGACGGCGGTCAGATCGACCGACCAGCCGAGCAGGTCGCCGATCCGGAGCGGCGCCAGGGCGCGGAGCTCGGGCGTCGTGAGCCGCACCCGATAGGCGCGCATCCGCTGGCCCGTCGCCGTCGGGGTCGCGTCGGGTGCAGGATTCGGCACCGTGAAGCTCATCAGATTGGTGGGCGCCGTCCCGCGCACGAGCTCGGCGCGCTCGAAGTCGAAGTCGGAGTCGTCGGCGTAGAGCTCGGCAGAGGCGGTGATTGCGCGGTCGACGAAGCGCTGGCGGACGCCCGTCGGCTGGTTCGAGTCGTCGAGCTCCTCGATCTCGTTCTCGACGCCCAGCTCGAACTTCTGGAAGCCCCGGGCCACGCCCCAGGCGTGCGCGACGCCCTGCACGACCGGGGCGGATACGGTCGTCTGCTCCTGGTAGTCGAAGGTCGTGGGCGACCCGCCCAGGACCTCCCCGAACGACGTCACGGCCCCGACCGAGAGCTCGGCCAAAGCCTGCCCGATCCCCGCCGGCGTGAACGTGATCTTGCCCGTCGCGACGCAGTCCTGGAAGACCCAAGCGAGCTGCCACGGGGAGGATGCGCGAAGCCCGACCCAGAGCTTCACGGTCAGGTACTTCGCCGGGGCCGGGGTGTAGATTTTGCCGATCCCCCCGGACCAATCGGCGGAGACCAGTCCGAGCCCCTGAAGCAGCGCGTCGATCCCAGGGTCGAGCGCGAACTCCGCGTCGGCCGGCGCGCCCGACAGCACGTTCCCGTTGCCCTTCAGGAACCAGCCGACCGAGAGGTCGTCGACGGCCTCGCGCAGGAAGCTCGAGGCCTGGGTCGTGAAGTTCGCGAGCTTCGCGTTTTCCTTCAGCTCGCGCGCCCACTTGACGTCGATACCTTTTTCGCCGATGCCCGTCTCCGGGTCTCCGGAGACGATCCCGTGCGCGGCGGCGTTGAGAGCGCCGGCAAGGCCGGAGATGGTCGGGTTCGGCGTGCCGAGCGCGGTCTGCGTCCCCACGGCGATCGCCAGATCGAAGGGAATGTCGGCCATGCTGAAGCCCTCCTACGGGATGAAGCGCAGCTGTGAAGCTACCTCGTACTCGATCACGTTCCCGATCCGAGCGCCTTCGGGGATCACGAGCTCGGGCGCCACCAGGACGTCATACGCCTCGACGACCTTCCACCAGCGACGGTCGAGCAGGATCGCCGTATCGGTCGCGAAGGCGCTATCGAGATAGGCGTCTTCGTTCGCCGGGTCGGCGAGGCGGTGAATCACCGCGAGCCGGATCAGTGCGACCGCGTGCGCTTGGTTACTCTGGAACGTGTAGCCAGCGACCGCCCCGAAGGGCAGGATCCCGGTCTGCCCCGCGGAGAGGAGCGCGCGGCGCGCGAGCGGACCGGCGAGCTCGAGCGTCGCCGAGGTGTCCGCGATCGCCTTCGCGACGAGCGCGGCCTGGAGCGTCGCGAGATTCATTCAGGCGTGCCTCGAGGCCGCGACGACGAGCGACGCATAGACGAAGGGTTCGTCCGGGTGCGAGAGCACCTGCCCGGTCGCGAGCCGCGCCAGCGCATCGGCGGCGCCGCCGAGCGAGGGGTCGAGCCGGATCGCTTCGGCGATCGCCTCGAGAGCGAGTGCCGCGGTCTCGCGTTCGCCGTCGACCGAGGCGTCGGGCGGCTCGGCGCGCTTCCAGACGAGGATCACGGAGACCGACCAGGTGCGGAGCTCCTGGCCGAAGTCGAGCCTCTCCGCCTCATAGTCGGTCGCGGCGAGCATCGCGTGCGGGAAGCTCTCGAGGTGGAGGGCCGGGCGCGGCTGGCGCGAGACCGTGACCCCCGGGACCGCCGCCGAGACCTTCGCGAGCACGGCGGCGATGATCGCGCTGGCGGCACTCACCCCGGGAATCCCGCTCGGATCTCCCGGTCGAGCTCCTCGAGGAAGATCGCCGCGAAGCTGCTGGAGGCGGTCGCGAGCGCAGGCTCGAGCACCGGGCGCCTGGGCAGGCGGCGCGTCCCGAGCTCGTGAAACGCGCCGTGCCGCCCGCCGGCGCCGAAGATCACGTCGTGGAATGCGGCGCTCCCGCCGCGGCGGTGCGCGCGGCCGCGGCGCACACGGATCGAGCGCGCGAGGGCCCCGCTGCGCTCGGTCAGGATCCCCGGCACCGCCGGCCCCGAGGACTGGCGGAAGCGCGTCTCGCGCGCCACGTCGACGGTGCGCTGCGAGGCACGCTCGAGCCCGCGCGCGATGTAGCGGCCGCGCGCGAGCTCGCCGAGGCCGCGATCGAGCTCGGAGAGACCCGTGACGCGGGCCGAGAACCGAATGGGCGTGGTGGCCTCCTAGCGCAGGAAGTAGAGGTAGAGCGAGAACTGGGTCGAGACGGCGGCGGTCTTGTCGATCACAATCCGCAGCCGGGTCGGGATCGTGGTCACGACCTGGTCGGCAATCGCGGCACCGAAGATCGTCGGCAGCGTCGTAATCGTGGTCGGATACCAGCAGCTCGCGCCCTCGTTCGCCGCCGCCTTGGATGCGCCGCCGGCGACCGTCCAGTTGAAGGGTTCGAGGTCGTTACCGATGAGGGCGACGAGGTCGAGGTTCCAGGTCGAAGCGCCCGAGGCGTTGTCGAAAGCATAGGCGCAGAAGCCTTTGTAGAGCGCCGGCAGCGTGAAAATCGGGCAGGTCGCATCGCCGGTGCCAGGAGCAGCCTGACACAGGACGGAGTTCGGGCTCTCGGGGTTGGCCCAGCTCTGGGCGGCGGCCGGCGCCACCCAGACCAGTACGAGAAACAGAGCGAGCAGACGTCTCATGCGAGCCTCCGATCGCGATAGCCCTCGAGCGTCGCGAGCACGCCCGGGAGCCATTCGGTCGTCACGTATTCCGAGCTGCCGCCCGTCTCGAGCGCGGTGCCGCGGTTCCCGAGTCGTCCGGCGTTTCCGGCGGGCGTCTCGAGCGAGACGTAGGCCGCCTGGCGCGTCGCGGCGAGCGCCAGGTCTTCGGGAACCTCGTCGTAGCCCGCTTGATAGTCGACCGAGACGTTCAGGCGCCCGCGTTCCCAGCTTCCGGCCTCGCCGTTCGAGACCCGGACGATCTGCCCGGCCGGGGCGCGGACGACGTACTCGGAGCTCGCGACGACGACCCCACCCTCGCGGACGACCAGCGCCCCGGGGTCCTGGACCGGGAAGGCTCGGAGCGTCAGCGTATCGCCGCGGGGCCCGTCGTAGAGCTCGGCGATGAGATCCTCGGCGACGATCCGCCGGTGTAGGAAGGACTGCATCCGGGCCGAGACCCCGGCGATCACCTCCTCGAGCAGCGCATCCTGCGCGCTGGTCACGATCCCGCGCCAGGCCTTCACGCGCACGAGCGAAGTCAAGGCCGTCGTCACCCCGGCCGCGCCCGTGACCTCGAACCAGCCGCGCAGGTCCTGGCTATTCGCGTCGGCGGCGGTGATTCGCAGATAGACCGATTCCGCCGCGGAGATCGCGAGCGCTCCGGTCGCGACCGCGGTGGCGGCACCCGGGGCGAAGCTCCAGGCGATCCCAGAGCCGCCGCCGCCCGTGGCGTCGCGGAGCGAGCCCGAGACGACGTCGCCCCCGGCCTGACCTCGGCGGACCAGGAAGAGCCGCGAGATGGTCGCGGCACGGCCGAAGCTCGCGAGCGCGAGATCGACGCCGACCCAGGGCAGGACCGCCCCGGGAATCGTCCCGATCGGCACTCGGTCAGACACGGGACGCCCTCCGCCTGGCGCCGGCGCGCGCTAGCGGCCGGCCTTTCCCGCGCGTGCCGCGCGTTCCGGAGCCTCCGAGGTGGCGGCCTCGGCCTTGCGCTCTGCCTGGGCGCGGCGGAGCTGCTCGAGGTCCGCCCATTCCGCCTGATTCGCCGAGACCAGAAGCCCCGCGAGATCCGACCGGAGCTCGACCTCCTGGCCGGCCGCGAAGAGCTGCTGCGCGCCCGATCCGGGATCGGTGTCTCCGCAGCAGCCGCGCAGGATCCGGATCCGCCGCAGCACTAGAGGACCAGGCTCTTCGAGAAGCTCGCCGCGTGACGGATCCCGATGTCGATGTCCTGGAACCCACGCACCACCACGGTGCCCGCGTTGCCCTTCGTGAAGGGATCGGCGAAGAGGTCGAGGACGCCCCACATGCCGATCAGCACCTCCGCGAAGTTCCCGAAGAGCAGCGCCCCGGTCGTGCCGAGCGGCGGCATCTGCTCGGTCACGAACGACGGGAAGCCGTTCATCGTGCCGTCGGGTTCCATCACGAAGCCCGCCACCGTGCCCGAGGCCTTGGCCGTCGCCTTGACGACCGCGCGGACCGACGACCGCATCATCCAGGCGAGGCGCCCGCGGAGCGCGTTCGAGGTGCCGAGGTCCGCCTCGTACTCGAGCACGTTCGGCCAGGTCACGAGGCCCGCGCCGTGGGTCACCGTCGAGGTCCCGGCCGCGACCAGGATCCCCGTCGGCTGGCCCGCGGCGCCGGTGCCGTTGAGCGCCGCGGCATCGATCCCGATCCCGATCACCTGGCGAATGTCCTCGCGCACCAGGTCCTCGACGCCCGGGGTCGACTGCTTCAGGATCTTGCGGCTCAGCTCCTGGTAGAGCCCGAAGGTCTTCGGCGTCAGCGTGATCTTGTCGGTGGTGAGCTGGCCCTCGACCGCATCGGCGGCCTCGGTCGCGATCCAGCCTCCGACCGCGGCCGCGTTCTGGCGCCCGATATCGACGTTCCCGACCAGGTTCGGGAGCATCCGCGCGCCGGCGCGCACGACCATCGCCTCGTTTCGGAGCAGCTCGATGAACTCGTCGGGAACCAGGTCGACCGCGATCAGTGAGCCTGCCGTGGTGCTCAGCACGTCGCGTTTTTCCATCTCGCGCTGCCGCTTGCTCGGGAGCAGCGCCGAGTAGGGGACGAAGCATCCGCGCTCGTCGTGCGGGGCCTCGCCGTGTCGCTCGCGGAGCTCGTCGCCGACGCGCCGCTCGAGCTTGGCGTCGCGCCAGTCGCCCGAGATCTGCGCCCGGAAGAGGCGGACGAGCGAGTACTCGCGGTCTTCCTTCGCGTGCACGGCCGGCGCGCGCGGGGCCTTCGGGTCGACGTCCGGGACCGGCGGCGGCGTCGTGCGGGTCGAGCGCTGGGCGTCGGCCTCGAGCCGCTCGAGCTCCTCCTCGCGGGAGATCTCGGCCGAGACCTTGTCGGCGGCGGCCTTCTTTTCCTGCCAGGCCTTCTCGTCCTCGGGCGAGAGATCTCGGTTCTCGGCCTTCGCCTTGTCGAGGATCCCGCGGAGTTCTTTCGCCAGGGTCTCGCGGCGCGCGCGGAGCTCGGTCAGGGTCATCGGAGAGCCCTCCGGGCGTGCCGCAGAGCTCGGGAGCTCGGGCGCGGCACGCGGCCAGGCTGGGAGGCCTGGGTTTCTCGGGTTGCGCGCCCGCGCTGGGGGCTCGGTCAGAGCCTCGAGGCCTCGAGGATCTCCGCGAGGCGCTCTCTTCTCGGGGCGGCCCGCTCTGGCGAACCGAACCCCCGGGGAGCACGTTGCAGCATGGGGCGAAGCGAGGCATCCGTCAAGGCCCGGCGCGAGACGTCGTCGAAGCGCCGCAGCAGAGCCTCCGTCCCGGCGTAGGCCGGGAACGAGACCGGCGAGATCTCGAAGAGCACGACCTTGCGCAGCTCGCGCAGGATCACCACCCCGGCGTCCGTGTTGCGTTTGCGGGCGTTCTCGGGAGCCTCGAGCGCGCGGAACCCGAACGACGCCCCGTCGACGATCCCGCGGCGGAGGAGCACCACGAGCTCGCGCCCGGCCTGGGTATCGGGCGGCTCGAACTCGAAGCCGAGCCCATGGGCGTCCTCCCACACTCGGAGCGGTGGGTTCCCCGAGGTCGAGCCGAGTGGCGAGCCGGATTGATGATTCCAGAGCGCCTTCTTCGAGGCTACTCCCGCGAGGCTCTCGCGGAACGCACCCGGGCGGATCACCTCGTGGTAGCCCGGCCAGAGCTCGGTCTCCTGGTCGAAGACCGCGGCATAGCCCCGCACCCTCGGCGGGCCCGCGTCCTCGTCGAGCCGGATCTCCCGGGCCAGGCCCCGGCGGTCGTAGTCGAGCTCGAGTAGTTCGAGGTCCATACGCGGGGCCCTCCCTAGGCCGGGACGACGTCGCAGTCGCAGCCGCGGTGGAGCGGCGCGTGACCGATCCGCGATCTCGGCACCATCGTCTGATCGCCCACGACGAGCACCTGGCCCGCCTCGACGAAGGGCGCGCGGAGCTCGACCTCCTGGCCGTCGAGCGCAGCGCAGAAGACGCAATCCGCGCCGCGCGTGACCCAGCGCTTCATCAGCGCGCCGCCGCGGGCGAAGGCCTCGACCGCGGCCGCGCGCGAGATCTGCACGCTCTCGCGGGCCGAAGCCCGACCGGCGCGCTCGGAGAGCCAGAGCGCGAAGAGCGCCTCGACCCGCTCGCGCGCCGGCGGACCCTCGCTCTGCGCCTGAAGCGCGGAAACGAGCGCGATCCGCGAGGCGATCGTCGAGCGTCCGATCGCGGCGCCGACCAGCGCCGCCAGGAACTCGTCGAGCTTCTCGCGCGACGGCGGCTGCGGCGTCTCCGCGCCGGCCCGCTCGAAGCTCGCGCGCGCGAGCGCCGAGATCCCGGGGGTGAGCGTCTTCGAGGCGAGCAGCGAGAACTCGGAGCCCTCGGCGTAGAAGGCCTCGAGGTCGATCTGCATCGAGTCTTCGCTCCGCTCGAGATGTAGCGCGAGCTTCTTCTTGAGCTCGCGCACCTCGGCGCGCAGCAGGCGCCCGAAGGCGTCCTCGAGCACCGGCCGGAAGGCCGCGGCGAGCTCGGGGCGCCCCGAGGCGCGCTTCGCCCGGACCTGGGCGCGCACGCGCGCGGCGGGATCGGGCTCGGCGAGAAGCGAGCGGCCGCCGCCCGGGCGCTCGAGCGGCAGAATCGGAGCCCCCGGCGTCAGCCCGTCGCCCGGCGCCTGGCCCATGTTGAGGGGCACGAGGTAGGTGTCGAGGCCGGGGACGGCGTCGCGGTCCTCGAGCGCGCGGACCTCGTTCGCGTTCAGCCAGCCCGTCATGATCGCGGTGCGGAAGTAGTTCGCCCTCGAGTTCGAGTCGCCGCGCAAGAGGCCGTCGACGGTGTGCTTGATGTAATAGCCCTGGCGGCGCTGCTCCTCGGAGAGCAGATCGCGTTCCAGGGTCTGCTCGAGCGCCGTCAGAAACGGCGTCAGGTGGTAGATCACGAGCTCGAGCGACTGCTGCTCGATATTGCCGAAGGTCGCGCGCTCGAGGTCGCCGATAATGTGCGGCGGGATCCCGAAGATCGCCGCGAGCTCGCCCCGCGAGAACTTCCGGCTTTCGAGCACCTGGGTCTCGGCGGGATTCAGCGAGATCGCCTCGAACTTCATCCCCTCTTCGAGCACCGCGACCCGGTGCGCGTGCTCAGTCCCGGTGTAGAGCTCGTCCCAGCCGCTCCGCAGCCGCGCGACCGCCGCGTCGCGCTCGTCCTGGCCCTTGCCCAGCGTCTCCGGGTGCGTCAGCACTCCGGCCGGCGTGCCGCCGTTCTTCCAGAAGGTCGCGGCGTAGTCGCGTGCGGCGATCGCCGCGCCGAAGGCCTCGCGGCAGGCGGCGACCGGGGAGAGCCCGAGGACGCCATCTTGGGAGAGCCCGATCGGGTGCCAGACCTCCGACTCGTCGAAGCGTTCGCTGTCGCTCTGCGTCGGGTGGTAGTCGTAGACGATCCGGCGAGCTTCGCGCCGCGGGGTCACCTGATCCCAGCGCAGCGGCCAGAGGCCGAGCGTCTCGCCGCGCGAATCCTTCTCCGCGAAGGCCAGGCCGTTGCCGCGCAGCAGGATCTGCGAGGTCGCGAAGGCGCGCGCCTGAAAGGCGGTGGTCCTCGGGTTCGCGAGCGAGTGCAGGACCCGGTAGAGAGGCTTCTCGACGGCGCGCCGGCGCGACTGCTCGCCCGTGCGCTGGTAGAGGACCAGCGGCAGCGAGGCGACCAGGAACGAATACACGCGGACGCAGGCAAAGACCGTCGAGATCGAGAGCGCGCTCGCCTCCGAGACGACGACCCCCGACTCGGTCGGGAGCCCGCCCCAGCCGCCCAGGATGCGCTGCCAGCCGAGGTGACTCGTCGGCAGCTTGCGCGACTCGAGGCCGAGCGCTCGAACCAGCACCGGAGGGGTCTAGCTCCGCACCTGGAGACGCCAGCCCGCCAGCACCGCGAGGCCACCGGCGAAGAGCCAGGCGGTCGGAACGTGGACCGCTGCCAGGCCGTAGAGCATCCCGAGGATCCCCCCCACGATCATACCATCCCCCAGCAGCTCCGCGCGCACGCACCAGAGCTTCCTAGCGAATCGTTTCACAGTGCCGCCAGGCCTCCGCGGCTGTAGACCGAGCCAGAGAGGGGAGAGCCCTCGTTTCGCAGCGCACGGTCTAGCGCCATGATCGTCGCCACGATGCCATCGATCTTGCTGCGGCCCTTCTCCCGCGTCGGGGCGACGTTGCCGTTGTGGTCGACGCGGACGACCAGATTCGCGGCCTGCCAGGCGAGGACCGGGTTGCCGCCGTGGGCGAGGCGGCCGGAAATCGCGAGCTTCAAAAGCTCCTTGGTCGGCGCCGAGAGCGAGATCACGCCCTGGCGGATCGGCACCATCTCGAGGCCGAGCTCCTCTTGGGCCTCCGTCGCGAATTGGGTGGCGTTCCAGGGGTCGTAGCCGACCTGGAGCAGCGAGAGCTCCGCGGCGAAGCGCTCGAGGTCCTTCCGGATCCAGGCGTAGTCGATCACGTTGCCAGGCGTGGCCGTGATCCAGCCGGCGTCCACCCAGGCGTCGTAAGGCACCCGGTCGCGCCGGCGCTTCTCGGGGTCGCGGGCGACCTCCTCGGGCATGTAGAAGCGGCAATAGACCTCGAAGGGGCCGCCCGCCTCGGGGAGGCCGATCAGGGCCAGCGCCGCGAGATCGATCGTCGAGGCGAGATCGAGTCCGCCGTAGACCGCACGCGGGCGGGCGAGACCGGCCAGGATCTCGGCCGGCGGGCGTGGGCCAGCGCAGGCCGACCAGACGGCGGGGTCGATGAAGGAAGACTCGGCGGAGATCCACTCGTTCAGGTGCAGGCGCCGAAAGGCGTTCTGAGCGGCGGGCTCCGCCCGCGCGCGCTTGACCTGGTCGACCAGGGCCTCGAGCTTGACCGAGATGCCGAGGTTCGGATTCGCCTTCGGCCAGACGGCCGGGTTCGTCCAGTCGTCGCCCCGGTCGAGGTTCGCGACGAAGGCGAAGAAGGCGTCGTCTTCGACACTCCCATTCAGCACCGACACCGCGTGGTGATGGAGCTGTCCGCAGACCGAGACCGTCTCCTGGCCTGCGGTGGTGATGCCGAGAATCAACGGCTGTCGGCGCGCGGCGACCGAGGTCTCGATCACGTCCCAGAGCTCGCGCGAGGCGTGGGCGTGCAGCTCGTCGACCAGCGCGCCGTGAATGTTCAGGCCGTCGAGGGTGTTCCAGTCGCTCGAGAGCGCCTGGAACTTCGACGCCGTCTCCGCAATGTGCAGGTTATTTCGGAACGACGTGAGTCGCCGCGCCAGGGCGGGCGAGGCCTTCACCATGCGCGAGGCTTCATCGAAGACGATGCGCGCCTGGTCGCGGGTCGTGGCCGCCGAGTAGACCTCGGCGCCGGGCTCTTCGTCGGAGACGAGCATATACAGGCCGATGCCGGCGGCGAGCGTTGACTTGCCGTTCTTGCGCGCGACCTCTACGTAGGCGCGTCGGAAGCGCCGGAAGCCGTCGGCCCGTTTCCAGCCGAAGATCGAGGCCAGAAGGAACCGCTGCCAGGCGGAGGGCGTGAAGCGCTGCGCGACCCATTCGCCTTTCGAGTGGCGCAGGTGCGCGAAGAAGGTCAGGACGCGGGCCGCGGCGCGCGGATCGAAGGTGAGGCCGCGGGCGGCGCCCTCGCGGAGATCGCGCCGGTGGCGCTCGACGGCCGCCTGGACCAGGCGGCCGGCGGTGATTTGGCCCGCCTCGACGGCGCGGCAGTAGGCCTCGGGCACTACTGGTGGACCGCGGCCTCGGCCTCGCGCAGGGCCTGGTCGAGCTCGTCCTCGAGCTCGGGGGGCTCGGCCACCAGGCGCGTTCGGGAGCTCGGCGTCAAGCCGAACTCCCGACACCACTGGCGGAGCTCTCGGGCCGTTTCGAGGTCCGGGGGCAGCTCCGCGGCCCGCGCCCGGAAGGCGGCGAGCAGTCGCGCCGTCACCTCGAGAGCTGGAACGTCCTGGGCCTGGAGCACCCCCAGGGGGCGGAGGCGCGCCACGAGCTCGACCCAGGCGGCGGCGGCCTCGCCCGTGAGCCCAGCCGGGCGGCGTCCCGTGAAGGCTGCGCCGCGCGGCTCTGCGGACCTGCGGCGCTTGCCGGGGTTCCCGGCCAGATCATTCAGGGCGGCGGGCTTCGGCGGGTTCGGCACCTGAATCTCCCGTTTCCTCAAGGATTTTGACGCGCTGCGCCATCGGATCCCGAACTGCGGGCGCACGAGTGTGGC
>Ga0247727_10007071_pt1 | contig 21633 bp, 23 predicted proteins | sample WisWelCaveWW1625_FD_202498 | JGI IMG/M metagenome (GOLD analysis project Ga0247727, IMG submission 202498) | Biofilm microbial communities from Wishing Well Cave, Virginia, United States - WW16-25 | ecosystem: Environmental > Aquatic > Deep subsurface > Groundwater > Cave microbial mat | place... | reverse complement strand
TCATATCGCCGGCCTGGTAGTGCAAACGCGGCGCGAACTCCTGCCAGGTCTCGGCAATGAAATCCGCCGGCGCAAACTTTTGAATATCCTCGCGCATTTTCTCGCGAAACGCCTCGTCGGAAAAGGCACTGCGCGCGCTGCCGATGATTTTGGTGTTCTCCGGCAATCGCCCTTTGCGAAAATTATTGTACAGCGCCGGCACCAATTTGCGTCCGGTTAAATCACCCGAGGCGCCGAAAATAACGATGATGGTGGAATCCACGGTTTGGTTCTCCTTTTAACTTTTCAATTTCTCTATTTCAACATTTTTCCACACAATGGTCACACGATAATCCCAACGTCCATCCTCTGTATTATGATAACGCGGCTTGGCCGCATCGCCCCGCAGAATGCGTCCGAGCTCCATCTCCTTTTTCAGCACCGGGTAGTGATTCTTCCTGAATAGCCGGATGAATTCATCGGCGTAACCCCAGCGCGCCTTGTAATAATATTCGACGACAAAAGGTTTGTCCTGTGCTTTCGCTTGCGAGGTTTGGGCATGGACAAATGAGTATTGCGCCTGAAGCGCAATCAAAGTTAGCAGAATCACGAAGCCGAACCGGGAAACTTTGGCGGTTGAGGCAATATGAAGATTCATAGACTATCCTCTCGCGGTTATACTCGTTTAAAGAAATTTAGATTACACGCTGATCAAAAACACCCGCTGAAAAATCCTGTGAGTTTTTGATCCGTGTGCAATCCCATTGGTCTGTTACAAGTCAAGTGTGTGCAACAAAGCAAACATTTTTAAACCACAAAGCGCACAAAGCCTGCCCTGCCGCAGGCCAGGGAAAAACTTTGTGTTCTTTGTGAACTTTGTGGTGAAATTTGGTTCCGGCTCGTCCGGGTTGTGGGAATACAATAAGAAAATTAATCAACCGCTGTTCCTTGAATGATCAATTCAGATGGAATCTCGTTTTCCTGTGGTTTAGGATTCGTAGCTCTAAACAAAGGACAGTGAATTTTCGCAAGGAACTGGGCAAGAAAGCCGGGCAAGAAATTCTCTTGCAGTTCAAGCATATCGGCATCGAAGTCACCCTTGCTGTTGCGATGGCCTTCAATATCCAGAAACAAATTTCTTTTCTTGCCCGGCTGGGCTGTCTGGACTCTTTGGACCAGCTTGAATAAGATCTGAGCCGACTCATCAAAATTCTCGTGGCTGTAAACGACGTGGTATATCGCGACGGCCCGGTCGTCGGATTCGACTTTTGAGCGGCCATTTTCTTCCATTGCAAGAATCTCCGTAACAATTACGTTTTACGCCTTACGTTTTAGGAAAGCCTCGACGCCAGATACGCCGAACCCAGCAGCGCGGCGTGGTCGTCGCGAATGACATATAAAGGAACGGATTTGACGAAGTCGGATAAGCGGCCCTTATTTAAAAAAGCTATGACGGTCGTGCCGTCGAGCAGCTTCTGCGTGATTTTGGGCGGAATGCCGCCGCCGAGATAAATGCCGCCGGTGGTCAACATCGTGAGCGTCAGACTGCCGGCTTTGGCCCCGAGAACCGAGGCGAAGATGTCCAGCGCTTTCACGCAAATTTCAAACTCGCCGCTTTGGCCCGCCGCGGAAATGATCGCCGCGGGATTTTCTTCGCGCATTTTTTTCGCCAACTCCGGGGGTTCGGGCGCAACGCCGGTGTCTTTGAGAAAGTTGTAAATATTAACCAGGCCGGGCCCGCACAGGACGCGCTCATAACTGACCCGCCCGAATTTTTTCAGCAGATATTTGAGCAGATCGATTTCCAACGGCGTGTTCGGCGCAAAATCCGCATGCCCGCCTTCGGAAGGCAGCGGCAGAAAGTGATCGGCATTTTTATATAAAATTCCAACTCCTGTGCCCGTGCCCGGCGCGACGACGCCAAACGTGGTTTCTTTTCCCGTGCGCATGCCCTGGTGCAGCGTGAGCAAATCTTCCGGGTTCAAAAACGGCAGCGACGACGTGGTCGCGACGAGATCGTTTACCAATCTGACAGAAGTGATGCCGAGCGTACGCGTGATATGCCGTTCATCGGTGAGCCACGGCAGGTTCGTGCTTACGGCACGGCCATCAACCACCGGGCCGGGAACACCGAAGCAGGCCTGCTTCACCGAGACGTGATTTTTTGCGAGAAAAGTGCGGATAATTTCTTCGAGACTGGGAAAATCCGGACTGGCAAACGTTTCGGTTTGTTGGCGAAGAAATTTTCCATCTATTTGCTCATAAAGGGCAAGGCGCGTTTTCGTGCCGCCGGTGTCGCCTGCGAGAATCATGATAGCTCCTTTAGAAAACAAACTCAAGGGGAATAATAATAAAAAAAAATCCCATTGTCCACAACAAAAATGTCATTCCGCAGGAACCTTTTTTGCACTTCATGATATGGGCTTGATAGCAAAAAGATTCTTACAGAATGACATCGCATACGGTTGGATTTGAAACGCAATCGCGGCTGCAACTTGCCGTTTTAATTCGGCATGCTGATTTCGCGACGCTGCCGCAGCATGGCGGCCATCCAGATGAGTTCCTGCAAAAAGTTGTCGACGCGGTCGCATTGCACGTGATCTTTTAATTGGCCGGCGGCGTCAAAAATATCGTCGCCCTTGGAAGAATTTTCATCCCAGAAAAGCGGCATCAATCCGAACTTGCGCATCAGCGGCAACAGCGTTTCCAGCAGGCGCGCGCCGCCAAACCAGCCCGGCGAAAGATCGCAAATGCCGACGGCGCGATGCGCGTATGCCGTCGGGTTTTCCTCTAACAGGTTTTTGAGCACATTCGGGAAACCGTAATTGTATTCCGGCAGCACGAAAATCATGGCATCGGCCTGCTGCAGGGACGCTCGCGACAGCGTTTGCGCTTCCAGCAATCTCACTTCGACGCCGACACGTTTGGCCAGCTTCGCCATCACACATTGCGCGATTTTCGCGCCGAGGCGATTTTGTCCGGCGGCGCCGACAATAATCGGAACAAAGAGCGGACGGCTCATATTCCCGGTCAACGCGACGGGCGCGTTTTCATCAATAGATACGAACGGCGGCGTGAAACGGTTTGCTTCGCGAGCAATAAATCCATTGACGGATTGGAATACTTCCATCGGAATCACGACGGGGCTGGCGGATTTCAAAGTATTGGTCATCATAATAACGCTATCTCCATAATGAGAAGAATTTCCAAAAGCTTTATGTCGCCAACGGATGAAAGGCTGCCAACGGATTTTCAAATCACATCCGTTGGTCGTTTTTTAATCTGTTGGGGCATTTCTTATTTAAAGCCGATATGAAAGAAACGTCGGCTTGCAGTCTACACCTGTAAGCTTGTCCGAACCTCCGGCGCAGATTTTTTCGTCGTGCGTGTTTGCGTTTTCACAGGCATTTCAACCATCACATCTTCAATATACGCCCGCAACACTTCGGCGACGCCCCAGGCCTGCGCCATGCAACCACGCGGCGCATGCGGCGGCTCGGCGTCAAAAATTTCCGAGATGGTTCCGATTCCAGCGTCGCTAAGATGCGGCGTGATATTTTCGAGCAATTGTTTCGCGCGCCTTTTTCCGGCCTCGCCTTCGCCGCGAACGATCGCCGTGATCAACGGGCCAAGCAGCCAGCTCCACACCGTGCCCTGATGATAGGCGCCGTCGCGCGACCATGAATCGCCGCCGTAATGAGCGCGATAACCTTGTTCATGCGCCGCGAGACTCCGCAAGCCGGCGGGCGTGTACAATTTTTCCTCGACAATTTTCAAAACTTTTTTTGCCTTGTCGCCTTCGAGCATTGGGAAGGGCAAGCTTAATGCGAAGATTTGATTTGGACGAAGCAGGGCATCGCGATGATCGCCATCGATATAATCGTAAAGATAGCCGCCCGCCTCATTCCAAAACACTTCGTTGAATATTATTTTGACCTGCTCGGCGCGTTGCGCGAATTGCTGCATATCTGCGGTGTTGCCAAAGCGTTTGGATAATTCCGCGAAAATCATCAGCGCGTTGTGCCACAGCGCGTTGATCTCGACGGCCTTGCCCTGTCGCGGCGTGACGACCCAATCGCCGACTTTCGCATCCATCCAGGTTAATTGAACCCCCGGCTCACCAGCGTACAGCAAGCCGTCGGTATCGACGTGAATGCGATAGCGCGTGCCGCGCTCATGCCACGCGATGACGTCGCGCAGAATCGCCATCAGCTCGTCGCGAACGAATTTTTCATCGCCCGTTGCTTGCAGATATTTGTAAATCGCGACGAAGAACCACAATGTCGCGTCAACGGTGTTGTATTCCGGTTGCTCGCCGGCATCGGGAAAACGGTTCGGCAACATGCCCTGGCTCGCGCTCTGGGCGAAAGCCCGCAAAATCTTTTTCGCGTCGTCATATCGGCCGGTGACCAGGCAAATGCCGGGCAACGCAATCATCGTGTCGCGGCCCCAATCCGAGAACCAGTGATAACCGGCGATGAGCGTGCGCAAATCTTCGCCGCGCTTCACCACGAATTGATCGGCGGCCAGCGTTAAAGTTTTGGAAAATTCATCTTTATTGCTCGGACAATCGAGAATCTTTTCGCGCCGGCGTTTTTCAATATTAAATAATTTGAAGGCCTCACGGCCAGCCGGATTGTTCGTTGAAATGATGACGCCGAGTTTGTCGCCCGCTTGCAGATTAACTTTGAAAACGCCGTGCGTAAACAAATCTTCGCGGGCATCAAGACCGCGATATTGCTCGACGCTGTATTCAAAATTGCGATACCAGTCCGCTTGCGCTTCAAAGCTGCCGCCGGGGATCATCACAAACAATTCCGGCGCGCCGTCATAAGGCTGCGCGTGAAACACGCCGTTGTTGAACTGCGCCTCGCGGCGAAGCGCGCTATTTTCATGCGTCATGCCGTGATAATCGCGATAGGCGATGAAGGGCCGTAATTCAAAAGAGAAATTCGCCGGCGCCTGCAAAATTTCATATAAAAGGAGAGTCGTGTTTTCATCGTTGATGGCCGCAATCGTTTTGCGCAACTTGATTCCACCCGCCTCATATTCAAAAACCGGAAATAAATCTTTTTCAAATGAAACGAGATATTCAAAGCCGCGCGGATGAATCGCGCCGGGATAACGATTGCAGCTCAACTCGAAACGTTGTACGTTGAGCTTGTCGAAACGCTGATCATTGATGGCGATGGTTTCATCCAATTTGGAAAGCAGCACCATGCGCCCGACCGGCGGCTTCGTCGCGGCGACCAGCAGACCGTGATAACGCCGCGTGTGCGCGCCCGTAATCGTCGAGCTCGCCCAGCCGCCGAGGCCGTTGGTCTCCAGCCACTCACGCCGAATCGCTTCGTCGAAGTTTTGGGTGAGGGATTTATTAAATACGATAGACATGTTGAATTCCTTAAACGATAACACGCTCACATTCAAAGAAAAATCTAAAAGCTTTATACTGCCCAACGGATAGATGAACCCAACGGTAAAAACCTTTCAGTTGGGTTCATCTATCCGTTGGGAAATTTTATTGCGATTGCGAAATTTCTTTTGTTTGTAAACCGGCTGCTTGTGTTACGCCATCGCATACTGTGAATAATTATAACTCCGTTGAGTTTGATAATTATTCCGGCGGCGCGCCGGTTTTGGCTGCAAAAGCTGCGCAACGGCGCGGGAAACGTTTTCGCCGCCCTGGAATTTGAAAACAAATTGATCCGCCATCCAGCAGCGAAAATCCTGCAACAGCGCTGTCGAGCTGGCTTGAAACAAAATCCTGATGCCCTTCCAGCGGTTGGCAAAAGCAGAAAGCTCATCGAGGTTTTGATAATCGAGATCGAGAATCATCACATCGACGGCAACGTCGTGCAGCGTCGCGATGATGTCATTGAGATGTTGCGCCGACCACACGTTGTGGCCCTGGCGTTGCAACCGCAGGCGCAGCAACTCGTGCCGCACCGGATCGGATTCGTTGAGGATGATGGTTGCCATAACGGTTCTCTTTTCGGTTTGGAATTTTCAGCGAGCTCTCATACTCATACTCTTACTCTTACTCCTACTCCCACCTACTCATAATCGCATTATAAAACGAGTAGGAGTACGAGTACGATGAGGAGTAAGAGTGGAAAACCGTCGCATCGAATTTTACACCGGTTGGTCGTTGGCGGTTGGCAATCCTTACGCCGCAATGCGGTGAAAAATTATTTCCACCACGGATGATTTTTCATTCTTCAAGCAAAGAAATAACTTGCATCGAGGATATTTCATGCTATATTAAGGCTTGCGGAAGGGAGAAAAAATGAACCCGATTAAAGACAGCGATCAAACAAGAGAACGGCCAATTGGAACTGCGCAACTGGCACGAGGCTTATCTGCGCGATGGCCGCTTTGACCAGGACAAAATGCTCGCTTTCATTCAGGAGGCGCTCGAACAAGGCCGGCAACAAGGATTCCCGCTGACCCGCCTCGCCGCCCACGCGGAATGGACGGCGGAGGACTGGCCGGGCGCCAATGATTTTGTGGAGTACGAGACCAGGTTGAACTACATTCTGCCCCGATATCAAGATATCGTCGTCTGCCTGTATGATCTCACCAAAGTTGGCGCGGAATACGTGATCGATATTATGCGGACCCACCCGATGGTTATCATCGGCGGCATTCTTCAGGAGAACCCCTTTTTTATCCCGCCGGATGAGTTTCTACAAGAGTTGCAGGACCGCGAGGCCAGACGCAAAGTGGCACGTGCATGACTTAGTTCTTTGCAAAAAAAATTCTGGCTCACGGAATTGAACTCACACGGAAATAAATGAAAAAAAATCAGTGAGAGTTCACTTCCGTGAGCGATTAATCTTTTAGTTGTCCCGCTTTGCGGGGATGAAGTTGCCTTATGGAAAATCGCAGCGAGGAAATCCGGCGTCTTCAGGGTTGCATCAATGATCTGGTCAGCCTTCTGGCGTTGCCTGCCTTATGGAGTGGCCGTGATCCGCCTCAGGTTGTCAGTACCTTGCTCGACGTGCTGTTGAGGATGCTGCGCCTGGACTTTGTTTACGCGCGGCTGAATATTCTGGCGGGCGGCTCTCCAATCGAGGTAATTCGGGTCGCGCCGGGCCAGAAGATGACTCGTCAGCCACACGAGGTTGGCCGGGCGCTCGAACCGTGGTTGACACTCAATACGCCAACCTCCGCTCGCCTGGCGCCAAATCCGATAGGAGATGGAGAAGTATCGATTGCGCACTTTTGGATGGGGCTTGAGAAAGAGATCGGGGTGGTTGTTGCCGGCTCCCAGCGGGCCGGCTTCCCGACCGACATTGAGACGCTCCTGCTGAAGGTGGCGGTGAATCAGGCGGTTATTGAGCTGCAGGCGGCTCAAGTCCGTGCCGAGCGCCAGCGGGCGGAGGAGATCGACCGCTTGAAGAACCAACTGCACGCGGAGAATATTTACCTGCATCAGGAACTGGACACCGAACAGCACTGGGAAGAGATCGTTGGCCAGAGCAAGGTTCTAAAAAAAATCCTCACGCTTGTTGAGCAGGTGGCGCCGACAAACGCCTGTGTCCTTATTGAAGGGGAGACGGGGACCGGCAAGGAGCTAATCGCCCAAGCCATTCACCGATTGAGTGGAAGGAAAGAGCAGGCCTTCGTCAAACTGAACTGCGCGGCGATTCTCACCGGGCTGCTGGAAAGCGGGTTGTTCGGGCACGAGAAGGGCGCCTTCACCGGGGCCATCGCGCAGAGAATCGGACGCTTCGAGCTGGCCAATCGGGGCACGATTTTTCTCGACGAGGTCGGTGAGATTCCGTTGGAGCTACAGGTCAAGCTGCTGCGCGTATTGCAGGAGCAGGAGTTCGAGCGGCTGGGCAGTTCACGGACGATTCGTGTCGATGTGCGTCTCGTCGCGGCCTCGAACCGGGACCTGGCGCAGATGGTGGCGCAGCGGGAATTTCGCAGCGATCTCTACTATCGGCTGAAGGTGTTTCCGATCATGGTTCCGCCACTTCGGCAACGAGTGGAGGACATTCCACTGTTGGTAAGATACTTCACCGATCGCTACGCGCGCCAATTCAACAAGCCCATCACGAGCATCACCGCGGAAACCATGACGGCGCTCTGTCTTTATCCCTGGCCGGGGAACGTGCGGGAGATGGAAAACTTCATCGAACGCAGCGTCATTCTATCGCAAGGCGCGACGCTTGATGTGCCGCTTGGTGAATTGAAGCCTCTGAACAGCAAGGCAGTTGAGGTGATCACCCTTGAAGGCGTCGAGCGGGAGCACATCCTGCGCGCCCTGAACGAATGCAACTGGGTGATCGCCGGCGCCTCCGGTGCTGCCGCGAAGCTCGGCATGAAACGCACTTCTCTGCAATACAAGATGCAAAAGTTGGGGATTGCCCGCCCGCGGTAGCCGCGTTCTAAATTTGAATTGAGTTCGTTATGAAAACAACCTGCAATAACGAAGCTGACCAACGATCAAGTAAGGCCGAAGACGGGCTTCGACTGGTCATCGACACCATTCCCGGATTCGTTTGGAGCGCCAGTTCCGACGGCTCTATTGAATTTCTCAATCAACGTGGGCTTGACTATACAGGTTTCTCCTTGGAGCAGATCAGGGGATGGAACTGGAAAGACACAAACATCCTTCATCCCGATGACATGCCGGATCTATTTGAAACGTGGCATGGTGGGGAATAGATGTTGAGATTCATGAACGCAAGAATGCGGAAGATTTGCTTGCCGGTGAGAAGCGGCTTCTTGAGATGGTAGCGAAGGGCGATCCGCTCGCGTCGGTGCTCGAAGCTTTGTGCCAGATTGTCGAAGAGGCCGCCCAACGAAAGAGAATTTCGGCAGATCGTCGATGCCATTCCTGCACTCATTGAAGTCATCACACCGGATGGGAGTGTTCTTTATGCGAACGAGAGGGTGCTCGAGTATACCGGTCTCACCCTGGAAGACATTCACTCGGGAAACTTGCGCCGGCAAGTCAACCTCTCTCTAAAATTCCTGTGACGCAGGAAATAGCCATGATTGAAGCAGCGCTGGCTGAAAGCAAAGGCCGCGTGTCCGGCCCCTCCGGTGCAGCAACCAGGCTCGGCATTCCGGCATCGACTCTGGAAGCGAAGATCAAAACGCTGAAGATTAACAAGTATCGGTTCAAAACCGAATAGCTGGTTCATCGTTACCTGGACGCTGAAAGATGCGGTCAACTGAAGACATCACTATAAATCTGAGGCATTACTTGCGGCATTATTTTTTCGTTGCGTTTGAGCGCAAAATTTATTATTCTGTCCCCTTCCGGCGCGGTCACGCAGATAGACCGCCGCGCTTCAAAAATCGTTTACCGCGGAGAGCAAAAAGATGAATACCGAAAATCCTGTTGCGCTGGCGCGCGCTTTTGTTGGAAAAATTAACGCACATGATATTGCCGGCCTTTGCGAACTCATGCCGGAAGATCATATTTTTATCGACTCGCTCGGCGCGATCATGCGCGGGCGCGAAACGATGCGCGCCGGATGGACGGGATATTTCTCGTGGTTTCCAAATTATCAAATTTCCATCAGCGATATTTTCGCGCGCGATCATTTCGTTGGCCTGTTCGGCGTCGCGCGCGGCACGTACAGCGTCGGCGGCAAATTGCTGGATGCGAATAAATGGGAAATCCCCGCCGCGTGGCGAGCCGTGGTGAAAGACGGGCTGATGGCGGAATGGCGCGTCTATGCGGATAATTCGCCGGTGCTGCGGATTATGGAAAAGAAGCAGAATTGATTTAACATTTGAAGAAAAGCGTGGACGATGAAAGTAACCAATCAAAATAAACGAAGGTTCATTCCTGTGGTGGATTTATCGTCCAATCTTCCGTAGTTAACCCTGGAATTTGGCCAAAGTGACGCTGATTGGCCGTAACCAGTATGCCGTTGTTAGCGAGAGTAATTGCAGCAATGCGCAAATCCGACGTGCCGATGCGAGTTTTCAAATACTGCAAATTCTTAAAATAAATTGCAGCGCTTTCCTCGAAAGGCAAAAGGCGAATTTTAGTAAAGTCAAAAAGCGTATCGTGAAATTGCCAATAGGCATAGATAAGTTGTTCCATATTTCGCGCTCGGCTAATCTGAGTCAAGCGCCCACGCAGTTGCTCTTCTGCGGTGACCACAGTCGTGGCTCGTAGGACCAACGGTACGGCATTGAGACGTTTAGCGACCTGCTCATGAGCACGCTTAGCCAGACTTAAAGTATCCGTGTCAAGCACATGAAGTTGATTTGTCATTTTCGCTTGTTGGTGGGTTTTGGTCGCTTACGAAATTTTTCAACGATTTTTTGAAAATCATCAAATGTCGGATCATTGGCCCATTTGCCAATCATCGCCAACCACGGATCTTCTTCGTTATGGCCGTTTTCGGGAAGCGTGATGGTGGCAAATTTGGCATTGGCCAATAATTGTTGGACCTTGCCGCGAACTTTGTTAATGGCTTCCTCTTCGGTTTTGCCGGTGGCGCGACATTCCGGCAACGCGGGAATTGTCGCCGTAAAACCGCCGCGTTTGGGTTGAATGAGAACCTGATATTCCACTGCAAACCTCTGCAATTATTTTTCATTTGACATTGTCGCTTATTCTCTTCAATATAATACTTTGTCCTTTCCCTTGCAAGCAGGAAAATTTATTCCATGTCTTCTGAAACCGGTTTTAAACAAATAACATCTTCCGACTCCGGCTTCGACGCCGCCGGTCCCGAATTTTCGCTGCGGCGCAAAATCGGCTTTTTGCTCGGCCTGCCGCTGTTTCTTTTTTTAATGTGGCCGGCGCTCACGCCCGGCCTGAGTGAAGCCGGGCGGCGGCTGCTCGCCACCAGCGGACTCATGGCGTTCTGGTGGATCACCGAGGCGATTCCGATTCCGGCGACGGCGCTGCTGCCGCTGTGCCTTTTTCCGTTGCTGGGCATTTTGCCCATGGCCGAAGTTACCCGCAATTACGGCGACGAGAATGTTTTTCTTTTTCTCGGCGGCTTTTTAATGGCGCTGGCGATGCAAAAATGGAATTTGCACCGGCGACTGGCGTTGCACATCGTTCGTCTTATCGGCACGGCGCCGCGGCGGCTCGTGCTCGGCTTCATGTGCGCCACCGGTTTCATTTCCATGTGGATTTCCAACACGGCGACGGCGATGATGATGTATCCCATCGCGTTGGCGGTGATTTTGCAATTGACGACGCCAGAACACGACTCACCAGCAACCAGAGACCAGCAACCAGTAAACAATTTCCGCACCTGCATGATGCTGGCGATTGCCTACGCCGCGAGCATCGGCGGCATGGGAACGATCATCGGCACACCGCCGAATCTCATTTTCGTTTCCGCCGCCGAAAATTTTTTTCCCGGCGCGCCGCGCGTGAATTTCCTGCAATGGATGGCGTTCGGCGTGCCGCTCGTTCTGGTGTTCATTCCCATCGCGTGGTTCTTATTAACGCGACTGCTTTTTCCGGTGACCGGAGATTTATTTTCCGGCGGCAAAGATTTGATCGACGCCGAGATCAAAAAACTTGGCCGCATGTCCGCCGGCGAACGCGGCGTGCTCATCATCTTTTTGTTAACCGCGCTCGCGTGGATTTTTCGCGTGGATTTGAAATTGGATTTTGCCACGATTCCCGGCTGGGCGAGCCGATTGGGGATTGATGATAAAGTTTCTGATGCCGCGATTGCAATGACGGCGGGGACGATCCTGTTTGTGATTCCCACCAATTTTAGACGCGGCGATTTTTTGCTGGACTGGGGAACGGCGGTGAAAATTCCGTGGGGCATTCTCCTGCTCTTCGGCGGCGGCATTGCGATGTCCGCGGGATTCAAGGCCACCGGACTTTCAACCTGGCTGGGCGAGCGACTCACTTTGCTCGGCGCGCTGCCAACGCCGGCGCTGATTGCGGCCATTTGCCTGCTGGTCACTTTTCTCTCGGAATTGACTTCGAATACCGCCACCGCGACGATTTTCATGCCGATTATGGCGGCGACCGCGCAGGCGCTGCATTTGCACCCATTTTTGTTGATGGCGCCGGCGGCGTTGGCGGCGTCTTCCGGTTTCATGCTGCCGGTCGCCACGCCGCCGAATGCGATTGCGTTTGCTTCCGGCTACATCACCGTGGCGCAAATGGCGCGCGCCGGTTTCTGGCTGAATCTGATCGGCGTGATTTTAATAACCGCGGCGGTTTATCTCATCGTCGTGCCGGTGTTTGGAATTGATTGGCAAGCTTTACCGGTTTGGGCGCGATAACTAACCTGGCAATGTTAAGTTGGCTTGAACGAAAGCAAAGACAGAAAAATGAGAGACAGAAACATGGAGCTTGGTATCATCAAAGCAATGCTCACCGTGGAGCAACGAGAAGCCGTAAACATTTTTCTGCCCTCAATTTTTCTGTCTTTTGAATTTTTTTGCGGGATGATTCTGCCATGCCGGCCAAAACAAACGGCAAAAGCAAAGACAGAGAAATAGAATCTCTGACTTAACATTGTCAAGCTAACCTTGTAAAGTAATGACCATGGGACATTGGTGTAGAATTTGTGGACGGAATTTGCCAAACGAAAAATTCTCCGGCAAAGGCCATCGAAATCATATCTGCAGGAAATGCTCGAAACTTCCGAAAGAAGAAAGAGATCATATCGATCGGGAAGACGAGCTCTTTGGCTATTTGAAGCAATCACATATTTCCGAGAAGAACATCAGTCGATTACGAAAACTTGCGGAGTCATCGGATGAAAATATCGCCGAACAGGCGAAATTGATTTTGGAAATTGGCCTGATATGCCCCTGCAAAAAAAGGCGGCTCAAGATTTTGGCGCGTGAGCGAAGAGATTTAATCGCGAAACTTGAAGAGACCGGATTGATATTCGCTCATCATGGTTAACGCGTCTATAATTGAAATTTTTTGTCTGGTTACTCATTTCCGATTAGGTCAAATGACCCAAACGTTCCAGACTGGCAGTCTGGGCGACTAACCAACTCAACAGCAGAGGATCACATGAATTCCACCAACCATTCCACGTACAATCCGTGGCATGCAGCCATGCAAGTTTTTGACAGCGCCGCGGACATTTTGGAGCTTCAAGACGGCGTTCGCAAGCGCGCCAAATTTCCGGAGCGCGAGCTCACCGTGAATTTTCCGGCTAAAATGCGCGATGGCCGGATTGAGATGTTCACGGGTTATCGCGTGCAGCACAACACGGCGCGCGGCCCGGCCAAAGGCGGCATTCGTTATCATCCGAATGTCACGATCGACGAAGTCCGGGCGCTCGCAAGCTGGATGACGTGGAAGTGCGCCGTCGTCGGCATTCCGTTTGGCGGCGGCAAAGGCGGCGTCATTTGCAATCCCAAAGAAATGGACGACCATGAGCTGGAAAGCATGACCAGACGTTTTGCCAGCGAGCTCGTCAACTTCATCGGGCCGGAGCGCGACATTCCGGCGCCGGATGTTTATACCAACCCGCAGGTGATGGCGTGGATTATGGACACGTATTCGATGCACCGCGGCTACACCGTTCCGGGTGTGGTCACCGGCAAGCCGCTGTCCATCGGCGGCTCGCAGGGCCGCAACGAAGCCACCGGCCGCGGTTGTGTGCATGTGATTGCCGAAGCCGCGAAACATTTGAAAATGAAATTGGCCCGCTGCGCCGCCGTGGTTCAGGGATTCGGCAATGCCGGCTCGATTGCCGCGCAACTGTTAGCCTCCGAACATCGAACGAAAATTATTGCCGTGAATGACTCGACCGGCGGCGTGTACAATAAAAAAGGGCTCAACCTGACGGCGCTGTTGAAGCACAAAGAAAAGACCGGCAAAGTCAAGGGCTTTTCCGGCGCCGAGGCGATCGATAACGAAGAATTGCTCGCGCTACCCTGTGACGTGCTGATCCCGGCGGCTCTGGAAAATGCCATTACCGCGCAGAATGCGGCGAAAATCAAGGCGCGGTTGATTGCCGAAGCGGCCAACGGCCCGACCACGCCGGAGGCCGACCAAATTCTCCACAACAATGACGTTTTCCTGTTGCCGGATATTCTCGCCAACGCCGGCGGCGTTACCGTGTCTTATTTCGAATGGGTGCAGGACAATTACAGTTTCTTTTGGAAAGAAAAGGATGTGAATAAAAACCTGCACGAGGTGATGGTGAAGAGCTGGGCGGAAGTTTTGCAAACGGCGCAAAAGCGCAAAGTCGACATGCGGCGCGCGGCGTATGTCGTGGCGGTGGCTCGCGTCGCCGAGGCCATTCGTGTGCGCGGGATTTATCCGTAGCCTGACGCCGTTTAAAGAGAGGAGCGAATTTTGCCGCCCCTCTCTTGCCGGCAGGCTCGTGGTTGCCGGTTAATTCGTATCAACATGGGGTTCCTCTCCGGATCTTTCACCCCCGGGGCACGCATCCATAAAAATTCCTTAACTAAAAAATAGTTGTCAAAATAAAACGAGTCTCGCAAAAAATGTGAGAAAAAATAGCGTTTTTGGGTGTCTATTATATTAGAGAACGAAACCAGAAGCATAACTTTTTTGAGGAGGCAAAAGATGGAATCTCAGGAAGAGCGTTTGTTAACCGCCGCCCGGAATGGCGACCTGCAAACGATGACGTCGTTGATCGAAACCGGCGCTCAGGTCAATGCCAGAGGTTACTCCGGGATGACGGCTTTGATGACGGGCATGTTCTTATATGCCGGCGATGGATTGATCTTTTTGCTGGTTAAGGATTGGCTGGGTCTCGGTTTTCATTTATTCGTGCTCTGGCAGCTTTACCGAGGCTTAAGCGCCCTGAACGAGTCTGGCGAGGCGAAACTGGCAGGGATTTAAAACGCCAATTGAATTAAAACTCCCTCTTCCTCTCGCAGGACGCCCCGCTCGCACACGGTGAGCCGGGGCGTCCGTTTTTTATCCGCGCCCGTCGGCGAAAAATGAGGGAAAATAATCCGTTTTGGTGTCTATTCAAGTAAGGGCCAAAAATTGAAAAGATCAAATGGCGGAAGGAGAAAACTAAATAGTTCCGAACAGTTACGTTTTATCAGATTTATGCCAAACCACCTCATCCTCAAAAATCGCGTGGCCGTCTGCGCCTGGTGCCTGTGCCTGTTGTTTCCGGCGCTGCTGCTGGCCCAGCCGGATTCCCTGCAATGGGGCGACGTGCCGCGCGCCGATCTCGAAATGACCGCGTTCCCGGACGACTCCAATGCCACGGCGATCATCCTTGGCGATTTCGGCGCGGTGTCTTTCACGGCCCACGGCGAGATCATTTTCAAGCGGCATCGGCGCATCAAAATTCTCTCGCCCGCCGGTTATCAATGGGGAAACGTTGCCATTCCATTCTATGCGAAAGACCGGTTGCAGCAGGTGGATTCCCTCCGCGGGCAAACGTTGCGGCTCGCGGCCGATGGCTCGATCCGCTGCGATACGCTGGATCAAAATTCGATTTTTGATGAAGACGTGAACGGTGAATATCGCCGGATGCGCTTCACCCTGCCGGCGCTGGAGCCCGGCGTCGTGGTGGAGTATTCCTATCGCATGGTTTCAAATAACCATGCCTTTCTGCACGACTGGGAGTTTCAGACCAGCGAGCCCACGCGCTACAGCGAATTTCGCGCGGACATTCCGGACCGGCTGGAATATGCGATGGTGCACCAGCGGATTGCGGCGTTCGATGTGGAAGAATCAACGCGCGGGCTCTGGGCGGGTTTTATGCATGAATACGAAGGGAGACCAACAATACTTTTAACCAGCACGGAGCATCGGTGGGGCATGCGAAACGTGCCGGCTTTGCGGCCGGAGCCGTTCATGACCACGCCGGATGATTTCTGCGCCAGGATTCGTTTCCAATTGTCCAAAATCAAGCGGCCGGGACAGAGTGATTTCGAGTTCATGAATTCCTGGGAAAAGCTGGCCGAGGAGTTAATGAAAGAGAAGCGCTTCGGCCAACAGCTCGCGCGGCACGGCGTTTTGCGCCGGCAAGCCGGGAAGTTAGCGGCGGGGCTTGCGACGCCGGAAGAAAAAATGCGGGCGATTTATGATTATGTGCGCGCGACGATGGCATGGAACGGCAAACGCGGCGTTTACACAAATGAAGATCTGGACAAAGCCTTTAAAGCGCGGCGCGGCGGCGGCCCGGAAATCGCGTTGCTGCTGACCGCCATGCTGCGCTTCGCCGGGCTCGACGCGCATCCTGTGCTGATCAGCACGCGCGACAACGGCAGGAGCGTGAAGCTTTACCCGATTCTCACGCAGTTCAATCACGTGCTGACCTGCGTCAGGCTGGGCGATCGTGAACACCTGTTGGACGCGACCGATCCGCTCCGTCCTGATGATTTGCTGCCGGTCGCCGCGCTCAATGAAGCCGGATGGCTGGTTGATCCGAAAAATCCCAGATGGATTGACATTCCCAATGCCGGCAGCTTTTTGCGCTACACCCTGGTCCTGGCAAATCTGGCGGTGAACGGATCAATCACGGGACATCTCCTGGAGAACGCCGGGGGCTACAGCGGCCTGTTTGAGCGGGATTCATTGCGCCATAAAAAGGAGGATGATTATATCCGCGAGCGCTGGCTCAATGATCTCATGGACGCCAAACTCGATTCTTTCAAAATTGGCAACCACGATTCGACGCGCAAACCGTTGACGATTGACGCCTTTTTTTCTTCCGCCAATCACGTTCAGCTTGCCGGCGATAAGATTTACTTTTATCCCATATTTTTTGGGCGCCGCACCGAGCATCCGTTCAAGCGCCCGGAACGCGCCTTTCCGGTCGATTTTGCCTATCCGAGCGCCTTAACCTACACGCTGAATCTGACGTTGCCGGAGGGCTATGTCATCGAAGAGCTGCCCAGGAATATCATGATCCGAATGCCAGACGAGGACGGCCATTTTCAGCGGCTGATGCAAGTGGAAGGAAATAATTTCCAATTCATGAGCCAATTCGTCATTCGCAAGCCGCGTTTTGCGCCGGAGGAATATAACAAGCTGCGTGAATTTTACGATCGCATCGTGGCCGCGCACGCCGAGCAGGTGGTGTTGAAACGCAGCGCTACGACGGCGGCGACCAGGCAGTAATAATCATGACGCGATTCACCATTTGGATTAAGGAGGAAGGTTATGCATCCGATTCTTAATAAGAATCGTTTTCTGGTCAAAGAACATGTTGGCATATTCAAAGCCGCCAATAATTTTGACATTTATGATCCTGCAACGGGTCAGATCATGATGGAGTGTCGTGAAAATAAGCTCGGTTTCTTTACCAGGCTTTTGCGCTTCACCGACTATAAGCGAATGACCCCATTCGATATTGAAATAAAGGCGCACGACGGGAAGCTGTTGGTGCGGGTCAAGCGGGGTGTTTCCTTTTTTTTGTCAAAGGTCGAGGTTCTGGATGAGAACGAGAGGATGGTGGGAGGATTCAAGCAAAAACTCTTTTCCATCGGGGGAGCTTTTGATGTCCTGGACACCAACGCCAATCCACTTTGCAGTCTTAAAGGCAAGTGGACAGGTTGGGATTTTCGTTTTATTAAAGACGGCCTTGAATTAGCCCACGTCACAAAAAAATGGGCCGGTCTTGGGAAAGAGCTTTTTACGAGCGCTGACAACTATGTGTTGAACATATCAGCGTCAGTTCCCCACGACAGCCCCTTGCGCCAGCTCATCCTGGCAGCGGTCATGTGTATCGATTTGGTTCTGAAAGAGTAGAGTCGATGCAGGTTGGCTGCCATCAGCAGGAGTGAACCATGAGCCGTATGAAACTTGCCTGAGCCGCCATTTTCATGCTTTCCATTTTGGGTTGCTTGGATTGCGAAATCGTGGAAATTCATGCAAGAGTTGAAACTGCTGAAGGAGCATTTGGCAAAAAAAAAAGCGGAGAATGATGAGGAATCAAAATGAGGTTATTCAATAAATTCAAAACGAGTGTGCGTCAGTACACAGCGATCCTGACCATCGTTATTGCCGTCGCGGACACGGCTGCGGCCGCGCCGCAGGATCGCGAGTTCGCCGTCGCCAAAATGCCGGCCGAGCTGGCCAAAGACGTCGACGCCGTGATGCGGCTTGACGCGCTCGATTTCGCCGTCGAGGGGCCGGGCCGCGCGACCGCGCGCGTGCGACAAGCCGTTACCATTCTCAACGCCAGAGGCCGTGACTTCGGCCGGGCCGGCGTCGGTTATGACAAATTTCATCAACTCTCGTATCTGCGCGGCTGGCTGTATGACGCCGACGGCCGGAAAACTCGCGAGCTGAAAATGGCCGACACGAAAGATTATAGCGCGATTTCCGGTTACTCGCTTTACGAAGATAGCCGCGTGCGCAGCGCCGAGTTGTATCACGATATTTATCCTTATACTGTCGTCTATGAATACGAAGTGATTTTTACGGGCGTGATCAACTGGCCGTCGTGGTATCCGTATTTGCCCGGCCTGCCGGTCGAGCGCAGCCGCTTTGAAGTGAATGTGCCGGCGACCATGCCGATTCGCTATCATCTCCGCGACGTCACGCCGGCGCCGCAAATTCAACAACTGGGTGAGCGAAAAATTCTGCGCTGGGAAGCCGCCAGGTTGCCGAAATGGGAAAAGGAGCCGCACGGGCCCAAATCGTTGCCGGTGATTCTCACCGCGCCGGCGGATTTTGAAATTGCGGGTTATGCCGGCAATATGTCGTCATGGCTGGCATTTGGAAAATGGTTTTATGAACTCTCTCTTGATCGCGCCGCTCTGCCGCCGCCGGCGTTGTCCGAAGTGCAGGGCCTTCTCACGAACGGCGTCTCGCCGCGGGAAAAAGTGCGCCTGCTGTATGAGCATCTGCAGGCCAAAACGCGCTACGTCAGCGTGCAGCTCGGCATCGGCGGCTGGCAGCCCTTTCCGGCGAGTTATGTTTATGAGCGCGGTTATGGCGATTGCAAAGCGCTCACGAATTACATGCTGGCCCTGCTGCAAACCGCCGGCGTCGAAGCCTACCCGGCGTTGATTCGCCATGGCAACGACGCGCCCGACGTGATCGCCGATTTTCCGAGCAATCAATTCAATCACGTCATTCTGTTCGTGCCGATGGCAAAGGACACGCTGTGGCTGGAATGCACCAGCCAAATCTCGCCGCTGGGCCATCTCGGCGCCGGCAACGAAGATCGCAACGTGCTCGTCGTCACCCCCAACGGCGGCAAGCTGATGCGCACGCCGCGCAGTGAAGCGCTCGACAACCAAAAAATTCGCCGCGCCGTCGTGGCGTTGGCTGAAACCGGCGACGCTTCGGCTGACGTGCGGACACGTTATACCGGCAATCAACAGGATCATGTCCGCCGGGCGTTGGCCAGGGGCACGCCGCGCGAGCGCGAAGACTGGCTGCGTGAAGAAATCGAAGTGCCATCGTTTCGATTGCTCAGCGCCGACTTTTCGGAGGTGGAGAGCAAACGCCTCGAGATCACGCTGCCGATTAAACTCGAGCTGCCGCGTTTTGCCTCCCGCTCGGGAACGCGTTTGTTCCTGCGCCCCAACTTGATGGAGCGGTGGCCGAATGTGCCGGAAGAAGTGAAAGAGCGCAGGCAGCCGGTGGAATTGGATTATGCCTTTCTCGATACCGATACGATTTCTTATCGCCTGCCCACTGGCTTCGCGATTGAAGCGACGCCGGCCCCGGTTGCGCTGACCACCTCGTTCGGCAGCTATCATGCCGCCAGCACGTTGTGTGACAATCGGCTCGAATATGTGCGCCGTCTGGAAATCCGCGAGACGCGCCTGCCGGCGACGCAATATGAGGCCTATCGCAAATTCATCGCCGACATCGTGAAAGCCGACCATGCGCAAATCGTGCTGGTGCGCCAACCGAATTGAAACTCCTTCCTCCTCCCTCAGGACGCCCCGCTCGCACACGGCTACGCCCGTCGGGTGAGCCGGGGCGTCCGTTTTTATTCATCCCAATAGCTTGACTTTATCCCTATAGTTTTTTAACTTAAATTGTATTTTAAACTCAATACGACTAACCATTTTTTTCAGAAGGGATTGTATGTTCGACCGCATTACTTTTAACAAAGACATCATGGCTGGACGAGCGTGCATCCGAGGCATGCGAATAACTGTCTCACTTCTCGTAAATTTGGTGGCAAACGGAATGGCCGAGGATGAGATTCTTTCAGAGTATCCAGACCTCGAGCCTGATGACATCAACCAGGCCTTGAAATATGCCGCCTGGTTGGCGAATGAAGAAGTGCACGATTTTGCCATGGTGCCGGCATGAAATTTTTGGGAGACATGGGAATTGCTGGCAGCACGGTGAGATGGCTCAAAGCTCAAGGCTATGATGCCAGGCATCTGCGCGACGAGGGATTGCAACGGCTTGCCGATGATAAAATTTTTGCTAAAGCCGATCGGGAAAAGAGTATCGTCCTGACATTTGATCTTGGCTTTGGTGACATAGCCGTTGCTGCCGGTAAAGCGCTTCCGAGCGTTATCATCTTTCGGTTGCAAGATCAAAGACCATCGAACGTGAACCGTCGTCTTGAAGTCTGCTCCGAGAGGCGGCCGCAGAACTGAAAGCTGGCGCTATAATCTCTGTCGATGAGTATCGATATCGGATTAGGCGGTTGCCTATTCATCTTTTCAAAGAAAACTGAACCGTATGAAATCTGAAAAAGTGACCCTGTATTTCAAACAAGGAACCAGCGACAAAGTGTACAATGCTTCCATGGAAGAAGTCGAGAACGACGGCTTTGTCGTGAACTTTGCTTATGGTCGTCGGGGAGCGACGCTTACCACGGGGACGAAAACGAAAACACCTGTAGGTTACGCTGCCGCGAAGAAAATATATGATACGCTGGTGAAGAGCAAAACCTCGAAAGGTTACACCCCCGGCGAAGAAGGCCCACAGTACGTTCATACCGACGCTGATAAGAAGGACACGGGCGTCCAATGTCAATTATTAAACGTCATTGCAGAATCCCAAGTCGCTCAGTTCATTCGTGACGATGACTGGTGGGCGCAGGAAAAATATGACGGGAAGAGAATGCTTCTCCACAAAGCGGACACCGTCACCGCGATTAATCGAACAGGTGTCTCCGTTGGCGCCCCGGACACGATACTCACGAGTGCGGGCAAAGTTGACCGGAATTATTTAGTGGATGGTGAGGCCGTGGGGGAAACACTGTTCGCGTTTGATCTCCTGGAAATTCGCAATATGAATGTAAGGTCAACGCCCTACAGCCAAAGGCTGTCACACCTTGAAAATCTGGGGTTGAAAGGTTCAATCGTCGTCGTCGAAACGGCGAAAACACCGAAAGAAAAACAACGATTATTTGACAGGTTAAAAGCCTCAAGAGCGGAGGGCATTGTCTTCAAAAAACATTCAGCCCCCTACACGGCCGGCAGACCAAACAGTGGCGGAACTCAGGTGAAATTCAAATTCTACGCCACCGCCTTTGTCGTTGTCACCAGGATCAATGATACGCGTAGTGTTGCGGTTGCGGTGCTCGACGGTGATAATCAAATTGGAGTGGGAAATGTCACAATCCCGCCCAACCAGGATGTTCCAGTGGTGAATGCAATTATTGAGGTGCGATATCTGTATGCCTACAAGGGTGGGAGTCTTTACCAGCCCACTTACCTCGGGGTGCGGGATGACATGGGCGTTGAAGATTGTTCCAGCTCACAATTGGAATATAAAAAAGATACAGAGTAAAAAGGGAGATCAGGCAATGC
>Ga0247727_10007070_pt1 | contig 21640 bp, 19 predicted proteins | sample WisWelCaveWW1625_FD_202498 | JGI IMG/M metagenome (GOLD analysis project Ga0247727, IMG submission 202498) | Biofilm microbial communities from Wishing Well Cave, Virginia, United States - WW16-25 | ecosystem: Environmental > Aquatic > Deep subsurface > Groundwater > Cave microbial mat | place... | reverse complement strand
CTTCATGCAAAAAACGTGTAATCTTATCGTGACTGATTTTGCCATCTAAAATGGCTGATAGACCTGTTGCTGTTGCATAGCGATCCGTCACTAATAAGTAATCACTATACAGGTCAAGTAATTCTCTATCCATGACCTTGAGTTTAAAAAATGTGATCCTTCTACAATTTAGCTATTTTTGCGTAAGTCCAGTTATTATAAGAACGTGCAAAAAACAGTTTCAGTTTTACTAATTTTGACCATATCAGTTTAAACAGTTACCAGTTACCAGTCACTGGTAACCAGTCACTGGTAACTACTTTATGGAAACTCTCATCAAACCCGATCACAAATACATTGATGTAGCCGAGCGTGTTGAAAGGCTCATTGAAAATGGTGTATTGAAAGTTGGCGACAAGTTGCTTTCGGTTCGTGCGCTCAGTAAAGAACAAGGCATTAGCCTGAGTACAGCATTTCAATCGTATTATCATTTAGAAAGTAAGGGCCTCATTGAGGCTCGTCCGCAATCCGGATATTATGTGAAGTTCAGCCGCGAGCATATCCTGAATCTTCCCAAATGTTGCGAACCGCTCAATGATGCCGTTCCGGTAAGTGTGGATGAAATGATCAACAGCGTGTATCACGATCTCAACAATGATAAACTGATTCATTTTTCATTGGGCGTTCCATCCATTGAATTATTACCGGCAGCCAAGTTGAATAAAGCGGTAACACAGGCCATCCGGGAATCGAAAACAAGTTGTATGGGCTATGAACACATTCAGGGCAACGTAGCCTTGCGAAGACAAATTGCGAGACAAGCGTTTAATTGGGGAGGAACACCTGCCGAAAATGACATTGTGGTTACGGCCGGATGCGTAGAAGCCTTAGCGTTGTGTATAAAAGCCGTAACAAAACCGGGCGATACCGTAGCGATTGAAAGCCCAACGTATTTTGCGGTTTTTCAGGTGATGGAAAGTCACGGATTAAAAGTGGTAGAAATACCTAATGATCCGGTAACAGGAATTGATCTGGAATATTTAGCGTTGGCCATTCCGCGATTTGATATCAAAGCCTGTTTGTTTGTCTGCAATTTTAACAATCCAATGGGAAGCTGTATGCCCGATGAGAATAAGAAGCAACTAGTGGAGATGCTGGCGAAAAAAGAGATACCGCTGATCGAAGATGATATCTACGGTGAAATGTATTTTGGAAAAACCAGGCCAAAAACTTGTAAGTCATTCGATAAAAAAGGATTGGTATTGCATTGCTCCTCGTTTTCTAAGTCGTTGGCTCCGGGCTACCGCATTGGCTGGATCATCCCCGGAAGGTTTAAAGAACAAGTGATCCGCTTAAAGCGGATGCACACGGTTTCTACCAATACATTGGCGCAAGCCGCGATCGCACTTTTTTTGAGTAACGGTCGGTACGAGTTACACCTTCGTCATTTAAGAAAGGCACTTCACACCCAATCGCTACGATATGTGCAGGCGATATGTGAATACTTTCCCGAGGACACCTGTATGACTCGCCCTCAGGGAGGATTTGTGCTTTGGGTGGAGTTAAATAAAAAGATCAACACCTATAAACTTCATAAACGTGCGTTGAAGCAGAATATCGGGATAGCACCCGGACAGATATTCTCTTCTCAAACCCGGTTCGAGAATTGTTTCCGACTAAGCTATGGAGAGCCCTGGAGCAACCGGATAGAGGAAGGGATCATGACGTTGGGTAAATTGGTAAAGGAAATGCGTTAATGTTTCGTAAGGCATTGTACCTTCCCGGCCTTGTGCCGGGATCTCCATTTTTAGCATCCTATCAGGGGATGCCGGAACAGGTCCGGCAAGAATCTGATAATTATTTTGACTTTTGAGACAGTCACAACCATATATTTGCGGTTTAATTTTTGACTCTTGCAGATACTATTCATTGTTTTCCTGATTGCCGTTGGAATACAGGTAATTTACATAACAGTTTTTCTCATAGCCGTACTTAAAAAAGAAACGGGTCCAGCAACCAAAACCCGACCAGTGTCAGTCATTGTGTGTGCACATGATGAGGAGCAGAACCTGCGAGAGCTTATTCCCATGCTGCTACAACAGCAACATCCGGATTTTGAAGTCATTATTGTGAATGACCGCTCCAATGATGGTACCTACGATTTCTTGCTGGAGGAAACAAAAAAAGTAGAGACGCATAATTATGCGTCTCTACGCATGGTACACACAGCTACTGTACCAGATCATGTTAACGGAAAGAAATACGGTATCACCCTGGGCATTAAAGCAGCTAAGCATAACTGGATTGTATTAACCGATGCCGATTGCAGACCGCATTCTGATCGTTGGCTTCAGTCGATCAGTTCAAAGTGTTCTGACGATAAAGAAATAGTGCTCGGGTATTCTCCTTATCAAAAAGAAAAAGGGTTCCTTAACTTATTCATCCGTTTTGAAACGCTGTTTACGGCCATGCAGTACGTTGCCTATGCCATCCTTGGAAACCCCTACATGGGCGTTGGCCGGAATTTAGCGTATCGTAAATCCCTGTTTTTAAATAATAAAGGGTTCAACAGGTTCCTTCGTGTTACGGGAGGAGATGATGACCTTTTTGTCAATCAGCACGCTACTGCAAAAAACACGACTATTTGTCTGGGCGAAAAATCAATTGTGTATTCCATTCCCAAACGAACGTGGGGTGATTATTTCCATCAAAAAATCAGGCACCTGTCTGTCGGCAAGAAATACAGACTGGAGCATCGGTTATTATTGGGTATTTTTTCGATTTCTCATGCTCTAACGTGGTTTGCGGGAGTGCCATTATTGTTTTTCTTTTCAGGCTTTATGTGGGTTTCAGGAGCCTTACTTTTTCGAACCTTACTTTTAACTGTCACCACTCATCAGGCAGCCAAGTGCTTTGGGCACAAATTTGAATCGTGGAGTGTTCCTCTTTTAGATTTTCTTTTTGTGATTTATTATCTTTCAACGGCACCGGTTGCCTTATTAACTAAAAAGATGAGATGGAGGAACTAGAGCGGCAATTTTCCAACAAGGCACTGGAAGACTTTCGGCTGATTGACGAGGCCGTTCAGAATAACGATGAAAAAGCCTACGCCAAACTGCTGCAGCGCTATAAACGTCCGGTTTACCACATGATATTAAAAATGGTACGCAATGTGGATGACGCAGAAGACCTGACGATTGAATCGTTCGCCAAGGCATTCCGCAGTCTCCATAAGTTTAAAAAAGATTTTACCTTCAGCACCTGGCTGTTCCGGATCGCCACGAATAACACCATTGATCAAATCCGGAAGAAGAAACTCAATACCATGAGTATCGATAATACCTTTACGGATGATAACGGTGATGGAATTTCTATTGAAGTGGAAGATGAAAACCTGAATCCGCAGGAAGAAACTATCAAATCTCAAAAAGCAGAGTTAATACAAGTGTTTGTTGATAAACTTCCACCCAAGTATCAGAAATTGGTACGCCTTCGTTACTTTAGTGAGTTGTCGTATGAAGAGATTGCCAAAGAATTAGAAGCCCCGCTCGGTACTGTAAAAGCACAACTTCACCGTGCGCGCGAACTGATGTTTGAAATGGTGAAGAACAAGCGGGATCATATATAATGATTTAAGATTTTTTGATTTTAGATTTGAGGAGTGCAAGACAAAGAAATCATATTCCGTTACTTTCCTCTCCTGACGGAAACTCAAAAGATACAATTCTCCAAACTTTTTGCGCTGTATTCCGACTGGAACGAAAAAATCAATGTCATCTCCCGAAAGGATATCAAAAATCTATACATCAATCATGTATTGCATTCGTTGGGCATCGCTAAAGTAATGCCATTTAAACCGGGTGCTTCCATATTGGATGTAGGCACGGGTGGAGGATTTCCAGGCATTCCGTTAGCGATTCTTTTTCCGGAAACAAATTTTCATTTGGTAGACTCTATTGGAAAAAAAATTACTGTAGTAAATGCCGTGGCTGATGACCTGGGATTGAAAAACGTAAAAGGCGAACAGATCAGGGCCGAGCAAATTAAAAACAAATACGACTTTATCGTGAGCCGTGCTGTAACGCGGCTAAAAGAGTTTTACGGATGGGTTCATCAAAAAGTAAAAGATAAATCAATTCATGAACTGGATAACGGCATTTTGTATTTGAAGGGTGGAGATCTCGATGAAGAATTGATTGAGTTAAAAAAACCTTACAGCATTTATAATCTCTCCGATTATTTTCAAGAAGGTTTTTTCGAAACAAAGAAGGTAGTGTATGTTCCGCTTGTGCAGTGGCTGTCTCAAAAGTCAAATAATTAGGAGTCTCTTGCCCCGACAAGTCAGGGCATCCCCTTAAGCATAACACAAAAGGAGATCGCGGCATCCCGACAAGTCGGGATGAAGACAGTTCACTTTTGAGACATCCTCTGCACTCTTTTAAATTTGCACGCTTTTCGTTACCCATGTACTGGTATGTCTTTGCGCAAGCCCTTATCCTTTTTACTCATCGCCCTGATGTTTCTCAATGTTATGGGTTACTATTGGATTCTCGAAGGCCTGCATTATAATTCAACCATCTCACTTGATAAAAAGCTAAGTGAAGACGTACAGTTCAATCCACTATCGTTCCGATATTGAAGTAGGAAAGGATCATGGTAACCGGATTGGAAACTATACCGTCAATTTTGCGTTGACCGATGGTGCTGATTAGAAATAAAAGTAATCCGGGTAACCGGCCAGGATTACTTTTTTATGAAGCGTATGACTTCAGATTTTCTACCGGTTACCCGGAAAAAATAAATTCCAGGAGAGAAATTTTCGAGATTTATTTCGAAAGCACGTTCGGAATGATTGCCTGTTTTCAAAACCTGCCCCAGGGTGTTAGTAATGATCCAGCGGATAGTTTCTCCATAGGCTGTTTGAACCGTAATTTTTGAATCGGCAACTGTTGGATAAAGTGTTGTTCGCTCCAGCAAAGGATTATCTAAGTCCGTAATTAATGATTCGAAGAGTTGTGATTGCGGCACAATTTGCTTTGGCAGCAGCGTTGATTTCCACGAAAGTTTCATCACAGCGCCCCCTCCGTCTTCGAAGTATTCTATCACCACCGGGTATTGGACTCCAGCTTGCAGGGAAATTGAACCGCTCCACTCCGTAGGTGCCTGCGGTATCCATTGGTCGATGATGAGTTGGTGATTGATCCACAACGTTACACCGTCATCACTGATCGTATAAAAAGTGTAGGTATCGGTAAATTGAGGAAGAATGAATCCCTCCCACCGCGCAGTAAAATTATCGTCATTAATTGTACCAGTGGCCGGAGAATCTTGTTCCCAATCGAAGTTAATGGTATCATCAGTCCGGATAAGATCAGGAGTTCCGTTGAAGGTACGGGATTGATTGTAGTACTTGCCCGATAACCCTTCACCTTCACCAACAGGTACAAGTGTGAACTGCGCGGTATAACTTTGCCCTACCGGGGCGACATTAAAGGAAAAGATTTGTGGTAATGAATTATCCGACCAGGCGCTGTAAACGTAAAAATCATTTCCGGCATATTGACTTACCGGAGCTTCCAACGACCGGGTAATGCCAATCACGCTCGTTATGGTTGCGGGAGTCTGGACTGGTTGACCGTCAACATTAATTTGTAACCCTACCGGGATAGTGGTTAGCTGAATCGTGGTCTTCTCCGGAAAAACATCTTTATAAATAGTTTTACTGAAGCCCTGATTATCTGTACCCGTAAAATAAATCCGGTACCAAACATTGTCATCGGTTTCACCGATCCGCGGCACGTTGTAGTTCCCTGACGAAATTCCGTTTGTGGATTGTAATGCGGGGTGTGAATGTTCATCATGATGAAAATCGATGCTCCAGGTTAGTTGAGAAGCCGGAACGGTTCCATCTTCAGCATCGGTAGCTGCTCCACTAAATGAAATTATTTCGCCTGCCCGGTACAACGTACCGTCAGCCGGTGTGGTAATCACGGGAACAGGACGAGTATTGGTAGTGACCGATAACATGGCCTCATTGCTTGTTGCCTGGCCAATGGAATTCGAGATGATGCAACGGAATAACTTTCCATCATCGGTAAGTTGAGCATTCTGAAAAACATAAGCAGATGAATTGGCTCCCGAGATGTCTGCACCATCAACCTGCCATTGATACGAAAGGGTTGGTGCCCCCGATGCTGAAACTAAAAAGGATGCATCTTCTCCTACGGATACAAGAATGCTCTGCGGCTGGTTTCCAACAAAAGGTCCACCTGAACCGGTATAAGCTACTTTCCAGAGAGAGCCATCGGGTGAACTAGTGTTATCCCCGGTTGAGCCACCGCCAATGCCCGATCGTTGCAGGTAGTATAGCGTTCCTTCATGATTAACGGTGATCGCGAGCGGCCTGTCGATGCCGGTAGCGAACGGTTGAACCGATCCATTTGCCGGATCGGTGTATTTGATATACCCTCCACAATAATCGGCAAAGAAAAATTTACCAACGTATTCTGCCGGGAACTGATCGTGTTCAGGATTATAAAACGATGCACCTACGATAGAGCATCCATCATCATGATTATAAGTATATAGCGGATCTTGATAATTTTCGGGTTCGGCTTGTGTTGTACGCATGCCCTCGATAAGCGGCCAACCGTAATTTCTTCCGGCCTGTACATCATTTACTTCTTCCCATTCGCTGTTACCCACATCACAGGCAAAAATCTTTCCCGTACCGGGTTGAATATCCATCGAAAACGGATTGCGGAAGCCCAACGCATAAATAAGTTTGTTAATGCCGGTATATGATACATCGTTGAAAAAAGGATTATCAGCAGGTACTGTTCCATCCTGATTCATCCGTAAGATTTTTCCCAGCAGGCTACTTTTCGACTGGGCTGTCGCGGAATTGGCGCCATCACCCGTTGAAACAAAGAGTTTTCCATCCGGGCCAAAAGCCATGTCACCACCGTTATGAATACTTCCTGCCATAGCCTCCAGGTCAAGCAGTACCACTTCACTACCCGGTAGCGTTGAGTTGCCGTTGGCAGTAAACCGACTTATTCGATTTCGATTGGTATCTTTTACGGTGTAATAAATGTAGTAGTAGTAGTTTGTTTCAAAATCAGGATCGAGCACCATGTGACCTAAGCCCCGTTCATTAAAGTTATCAACCTGTGATTCAATATTCAGAAACACACCCGAAGTAAGTTGTTCATCTTCAACAACCAGAATTTTGCCGCTTTTGATCGTGATAAAAATGCGGTCATCGTGTGTAACCACCAGATCGGTCGGATCAAGATTTTCGATAAGCTGCTGAGGAGCAAAGCCAGTTGGGAATTGCTGTGAAAAGCAGATATATCCGGTAAATAATAATCCTATTATTGTGGAAGTACCAACAGTATGCTTCATGAGACGCACAAGGTAAACGTTTGAATCCTGAAAGTCAGGTTAAATTCTGCTAACTGTTTTCAACGATCATCAAACGCATCGTTTCAAATGTTTTCTGTTTTAGCATCTGGGCATCGTCTGGGGTGAGTCCTGTTACTGTAACTTCTTTTCCCACGATGATTTTGATTTTCCCCGGGCAAAGATTGCCCGTTCCAGGAGGCATGAGTTTTCCGGCACCAACTACTACCATGGGCACGATGGGCAATTGCGTATCGATTGCAATCCTGAAGGCACCATCTTTAAAGGGTTGTAAAATTTCTTTTGTTCGGTTCTGTGTGCCTTCTGCAAAAATCAATGCTGAAATGCCGTGCGAAAGTATTTCACGAATTTTTTCCATACTTTTTTTCCGGCTTTGCGGATTCGACCGATCGACAACTACCGTGGCAGACTTCACGATTAGCCCGAACACCGGGAGCTTCAATAATTCTTTTTTTGCAATGGGCCTGAATTCCCCCGGAATTAAAAGTCGCAGCCCAGGAAGATCAAGAAATGAAGTGTGGTTGCTCACATAGATGTAGGACATACCTTTTTTTAAGCGCTCGCGCCCGTGAAATTCGTACCGGATGAACGTGAGCTTGCTGAATATCCAGGACCAGATCCACAAAAATGAATACCCGATCCAACTGAATTTCCTGCCCAATAAAAACGGTATGGTGAGGCCCGGTAAAAACAGGATCATGAACACGGAAAACACCAGGAGTACCCACAGTGTGTAAAGGCTGAGGAGTAGTTTCAAATAGCTCAAATAAATCGTGTGAAGGTAGAAAAGTTATAAGATTGTTTCTGTGTTAATAGTTTAGTTAATTTCTCGTTGATTTAGACCCTTATTTACCATACTTTAGCTATTCAAATAAACCCCCTTATATGAAAAAGTATTTCCATTCCTTGTTCATCCTGGTGGCCATTGTGCTTCCCGGATTGTTAGTTGCACAAGACGATGCTAAAGCTAAACGTCCTGATAATATTGGCGTTTCAGACTTTGATTCATTCAAAAATACTTCGTTTGATATTCTGGATGAATCCACAAGCCTAAAAACAGATGCTACCCGTATTGATAGTGAAGTAAAAAATTATGCCGCTACGATTTCAACGGTTACATTAGATAAACTAAAAACTGACTTCAAAGCATTGAAGGGCATTGGAGAATCTTCGAAGGCACTCACTACAAAAATTGGTGATCTTGACAATCAGGGAAAAGAGTTGTTAACCAGTGCGAAAAACGTAACTCCTAAAACAAAATCACCTCAAGCTTCCGGTATCACCAATAAGTCAGTGAAAGGACTTGAAAGCGCCAGAAAAAATCTGGACGTTGTAACAACATTGGTACAGGACAACACAAAACTACTGGCAGCAGAACTGAAGAACCGGGGTGAAGCCGTGGAAGATTAAAATCAAGCAACATTGCCTCTTGAATTTAAGGTTGAACTTTAATTAGTTCAGCCTGTACCTACTTCTCACCATTTAAATCTTCACCATGCACACCCGATTTTTTTTGCTGGTCATTGTTTTTTGCAGTGTTAGTTACACTTCTACTGCCCAGGATTTACTGAATCAGCTTGGCAAGCTTGGTAAAAAGGAGGGGGCAAAAAAGACCGCACAACAGAATGTTGCCCTTGACTCAGTCGACTTTCAATTCACTATCTCTGTAAATGAAAACGCCAGTTTTTTTGACGTTAAACAAAAAGGAGAGAACACAAGCAAAGCCATGAATTTCTTTTTTAGCGAGGAAAATAAAAGAACCCTGGTTGACAAAGCACGTGACAGTCTGAAACAGGGAATTGGTTTTTATGAGATTGGCAGGCAATATAAAATGGCTGAGCTGTGGTTTAACAACACAAAAGATTTTATGGAAGCCAATGGATTGACCAACGAGATCGTATACCTGCGTACATTATCAAACCTCGGTCTGGTTAATTTAACACAAGGAAAATCATCAGAAGCTGAGCATTACTTTACGCAGTCGCTTGAAATAAGTGAGAATACATTGGGTAAAAGAAGTCCCGCCTACATTGCCAATTTAAATAATCAGGCAAAACTCAATCAGTCATTGGGCAAGTACAATGAAGCTGAAAAAGAATTTGATGAGGCACTTGAACTGGCAGAGCAGGAATTTGGTGAAGGCATGCAAAAAGCCATTTTACTGAACAACAAAGCCATGCTTTTTCAAGTCATCGGACGATACAATGAGGCAGCAGAATTAATGAAGAAAGCCATGACATCTTCATCAAAAGCGTCAAAGAAAATTGTTTCGCAATCATTCGATAACCGGAAATTTCAGGTGAACCTGGCTTTTATCTATCAACTTTCCGGAAAATTTACAGAAGCTGAAGCAAATTTTTTAGAGATTAAAAAAGTATTCGAGAACAGAAAACAAACCGGAAATGCAGAGTATGCAGGCTTGCTTAATCAAATGGGCATTCTGTATATCCAGATGGGAAAAAATGAAAAGGTGGAAGAGCTTTTTAAAAAATCGAAAGAAGTGTATAAAGCCAAGTATACGGAACAAAACATTTACTATGCAAAAGTCACGAATGACATGGGTAATTTTTACCGGATGAATGGACGGTATGAAGAAGCAGAAAAGCAACTGAACAAAGCGTTATTCATTCGCGAAACACTTCTTGGAACAAGCCATCCGGACTACGTAAAATCTCAGGAAAATCTTGCTATCCTATATTGGAAAACTAACCGATATGAGCAAGCCTACGTGACCTATCGCGAGGTGATGGATAAGACCATCGACTTCATCAACAAATATTTTCCTCCCATGAGCGAGGCCGAGAAAACTAATTTTTGGGATGTGACTGCCCCCAGGTTTCAGCGGTTTTTCAACTTTGCCTTAGAGGCAGGATCGCAATTGAAATATGTATCACAGGATTTCTTTGATTATCACATGGCCACCAAAGCGTTGCTGTTGAACTCTACCAATAAAGTGAAGGAAGCCATTTTAAAAAGCAACGACAAGACGCTGATCAACGACTATTTATTGTGGCTAGACCAAAAAGAACAACTCGCACGGTTATACGCCTATTCAAAGGAACAACTGAAAGAACAAAAAATTGATCTGGCCGCAATGGAGCGCTCTGCGAATGCAATGGAAAAATCATTGTCAGAACGGTCAAGTGATTTTTCTACTGGATATTCAACTCAAAAATTAAGTTATAAACAAGTCCTTAGCCTGTTAGGTGATACTGAAGCACTGGTGGATATTGTCAGGGTGCGTGGCTTTGCTCAGGATTTTACAAATGAGTCACACTACGTGGCGCTGATATTAAAAAAGGGAACGGAATTACCAATCCTCGTGACAATGGAAAACGGACTACAACTGGAAACCCGCTATTCAAAGTTTTACCGGAATGCCATTCAGCAACGTGTGAACGATGAGTATTCGTATGACCAATATTGGGCTAAAATTGAAAATGAAATTCAGGGAAAGAAACTCATTTACATTTCACCTGATGGAGTGTACAATCAGTTAAACCTGAATACCCTGAAGAGGCCCGATGCGGATTTTGTTGTAAACCGGTATGACTTAGTGATCATTGGAAATGCAAAGGATTTGATTACACTGAAATCAAAAAAAGCAATTTTGCCAAAGAAGAATGCTTTCATGCTGGGCTTTCCGGAATATGGCACAACCGAAGTATCAGCATTACCAGGTACCAAAGTTGAAATCGATGGGGTTTCGAAAATTTTAAAAGCAGCAGGCTACCAGGTAAATCAATTCATGCAGAAGGATGCTACTGAAAAAAATGTGAAGACGTTGAAAGGCCCATCGTTGGTTCACATTGCTACCCACGGATATTTTTTACAGGATACAGACGGTTCAGCGGGTTCGGTATTTGGCGTAAATGCCGAAAATGCTTCCAACAACCCGTTGCTTCGCTCGGGATTGATTTTGGCAGGAGCCGGAAATGCCATTACCGGAACCGCGGGTTCAGACATAACCAGCAATGATAACGGAGTACTTACTGCATACGAGGCGATGAACTTGAACCTGGATGGCACAAGTCTCGTGATTTTAAGTGCGTGTGAAACTGGATTGGGCGATGTGAAATCAGGTGAAGGTGTGTACGGATTACAACGCGCCTTTCAAGTGGCCGGTGCTGATGCATTGATCATGAGTTTGTGGAAAGTAGATGACGCTGCAACACAACAGCTCATGACAAATTTTTACACAAACTGGATCAAACTTGGCAACAAACAAAAAGCCTTCAAGCAGGCACAACTTCAGCTCATGACTAAATACAAAGAGCCTTATTACTGGGGTGCGTTTGTGATGATGGGGATGTAAACCGGTTACCAGTCACTAGTAACCGGTTTTAAACTCTTCCTATTTTGCCAAATAATGGAACATAGTCCTTTAATTTCTCCTACTTTCCAATGTGATTTTAATTTCAAATGTCTGGTATGGTCTTCCTATAGCTGATTTCAAGAATTCCTCTATCTCTAATTCCTTTTCCTCCTTCAAACCTTTCAATCAGAATGTCATGAATTTTTTCGACTTCACTAAATTTTAGTGAAGGAGTTTGAGCTGAAAATACGGAATCAATCGTTTGAATCAGAATGTAATATGAGGTAACAATTTCGATGAAAAAGATTTGAAGGTTCGGTTTTTAAATTCCCTCAGCACGCCCGTTTCGCTAGTATAAATTCTCCTATCTTGATTTAAAATTCAATCCATGTTCACGAAACGCACTCCGGCCTTAGGCTTCATCTTCGTTACACTTCTGATTGATATTACCGGATGGGGAATCATTATTCCGGTAATGCCGAAGTTAATTATAGAGTTGTCCGGATTAACTCCCGATACACCTTTCGCTATCAGCTATGCATCAAAGTACAGCGGCTGGTTGATTTCGGCTTATGCCATCATGCAATTTTTATGCGCGCCTATTGTAGGTGCGATTAGTGACCGGTTTGGAAGAAGACCTGTACTACTGGCCTCGTTGTTTGGTTTTGGAATTGATTATTTATTTCTGGCCTTTGCGCCAACGCTATGGTGGCTTTTTTTAGGTCGCATTATAGCAGGCGTAATGGGTGCAAGCTTTACGACAGCCGGAGCATACATCGCTGACATCAGCACACCGGAAAAAAGGGCGCAGAATTTCGGGATCATTGGAGTTGCTTTTGGATTGGGCTTTATCATCGGTCCCGTCATTGGTGGATTGTTAGGAGGTTTGGGTACGCGTGTTCCTTTTTTAGTTACCGCAGCGCTTTGTTTAGTAAACTGGTTGTATGGTTTTTTCATTCTGCCGGAATCGCTTGCACCTGAAAATCGCAGAAAGTTTGAATGGAAAAGAGCTAATCCATTAGGCACACTGAAAAGTCTTTTCCGTTATCCCGTTATTGCGGGCCTGTTTGTTTCACTTGCCTTTATGTACATCGCGGCACACGCAGTGCAAAGCAACTGGGCTTATTACACTACAGAAAAATTCGCGTGGACTGAGGCTCAAATTGGTATTTCACTGGGCGTAGTGGGGCTGGTTTATGCCATTGTACAGGGCGGACTTATCCGAATTATTATACCTAAGGTAGGTCAACAGCGAAGTGTTTACCTGGGGCTGGCACTTTATGCACTTGGGTTTTTTCTATACGCGTTTGCCCCGAATGGCTGGATGATGTATGCTGTTACTATTGTGTATTGCCTCGGGGGCATTTCTGGTCCTGCATTGCAAGGCATTATGTCGAACAGTATACCACCCACGGAGCAAGGTGAGTTACAAGGTGGCTTTACAAGTTTGATGAGTTTGTCATCCATCATCGGGCCGTTTTTAATGAACAGTCTTTTGTTCACGTATTTCACCGGGCCGAATACGCCCGTTTATTTTCCGGGTGCTGCAATGATCATGGGGGCAGTACTGACCGTTATCAGTACTTTTTTAGCGAGGCGTTCGTTGAAGAAAAATATGCCTGTTGTTAAAAAAAGTGACCGTCATTTCGAGGGAGGTATCCCGACAATTGTCGGGAAGAAATCCCCAGACTATGAAATGCGCACGTTGTAGGTGGGGGACTTCTCCCTCGCCCACTCGGTTGAAGTGACGTATTTTTTTTTGGGTAACAAACGCAAGTAATATGAATTATTTATTAGTAGCATTGGTGCTCATGCCTGCTTTACAGCAAACTTCCTTTAAAGAAACTCAACTCAAACAGAGCCGGGTTAAAACGGCTACGAGGAGAAAGAAATCGTTGTTAAACAATATTTTTCTGAGAAGAAGCTCTCTTTCGAAAAATTTCAATTGTTCCTGAGGGCTTTTAAAAAAGAGCAAGTGCTGGAAGTATGGATAAAAGAAAAGGGAAAAGAAGAGTTTGTTCTGTTGCACACGTATGATTTCTGCACAACATCGGGTGTGCTTGGCCCTAAAAGACGAGAAGGTGATTTACAAATTCCTGAGGGGGTCTATCACATCAATCATTTTAATCCGCAAAGTAATTTTTATCTCTCACTTGGTCTCAACTATCCAACTGCTTCCGACAAGATTTTAAGTCATGCTACAAAGCGGGGAGGCAGCATTTACATTCACGGTAATTGTGTAACGATTGGATGCATACCCATCACCGATGAAAAAACAAAGGAGCTATATGTGTTAGCTGTGGAGGCGCGCAATAGCGGTCAGGAAAAAATTCCAGTTCACATTTTTCCAACACGGTTAGATAAAGGAAATATTGAGAAGCTGATAACGGAGCAGGCTCCGAATGATAAAATCAAAAGCTTCTGGAAAAACCTGGAATATGTTTACCAGGATTTTGAGCTAACGAAGAAACTAAGAGCGGTTAAAGTGAATAGTAAGGGTGAGTATTATTTTTGAACGTGCCCTGCCGGACTTGTTCCGGCATCCCCTTGATTAACGCTCTAAAAGGGGATCGCGGCACAAGGTCGCGAAGGCCTGACTTCTATCAAACTCTTTCCTCCACTTTATTCATCACCTTCGTTTGCACCTGAATCGATTCATGGTGAACAAGTTTCAGCATGTCTTTCATAAACTCCTCACTCAGTCCCATGGCTAACCCAATCGCAACACGTGTGGCAATGATTTCTTCCCACCGGTTTACCTGTAGAATGGTAACGTTATTCTCTTTTTTGTATTGACCGATTTTTTCGGAGATCTTCATCCGCAAAGCGAACTTTTGCATAATGTCGTCATCAAGTTGGTCGATCTGTTCACGCAATACACTCAATGTATCTTTAAATAATTTATTATCGCTGGAAGTTGTTCTCACCACAAGACTGTCAATGAGTTTGCTGAGAACAGATGGGGTTATTTGTTGCTTCGCATCACTCCATGCAGCATCCGGGTTAATGTGACTTTCGATCATCACACCGGTCATATCAAGGTCAAGTGCTTTTTGAGCAATAAACGGAAGCAACTCACGATTTCCGGCAATGTGGCTTGGATCACAAATCATATCCAGATCAGGAATTCGTGTTTTTAATTCGATGGCTATATCCCACATAGGTGCATTACGGAACGGACCTTTTTCGAAAGAAGAAAACCCGCGGTGGATCGCAGTCATCTTGGTAATACCAGCTTTGTTCAACCGTTCCAGTGCGCCAATCCAAAGTTCGATATCGGGGTTCACAGGATTCTTCACCATCACCGGAATGTCAACACCTTTTAAGGAATCTGCAATTTCCTGAACCGAGAATGGATTAACAGTTGTACGTGCCCCCACCCACAAGATATCTACTCCGGCTTTCAGACAGGCTTCTACGTGCGCGGCATTGGCTACTTCGGTAGTGACAGGTAAACCGGTTTCTTTTTTGGCTTGAATCAGCCACTTCAATCCCTCTTCACCCGCTCCTTCATATTGCCCGGGGCGTGTGCGGGGTTTCCAAATTCCTGCGCGTAACGCATGTACTTTACCCGTAGCAGCCAATTGTTTTGCAGTAGTCACCATCTGACTTTCTGTTTCTGCGCTGCACGGCCCGCTGATGACGACAGGCTTTTTAGCGGTGGGCAGCCAGGTTGATATCGGTTCGAGTTGTATTTCCTTTTTCATATTGATCAATTTTTATTTTTCTAATACGGTTTTGTTTTTTAATTCAATTCCGTTTAACACTTCGCGAATGTGGTTGGCATCCTTCATAATGCGATGCAGCTCCTTCACATCACGTTTCATCAGATGATATTGAAACTTTTGAAGGTGCATGATATATTCCAATAACGCCTGACTTAAGTACTCCGCATTTTGTTCGAAGATGGGTGCCCACATGTCGGGAGAGCTTTTGGCAAGTCGCACGGTGGATGAAAAACCGCTTCCCGCCAACACAAAAATGTTTTTTTCATCTCGTTCAATGTCTAATACGGTTTGTCCCAGCAAAAACGAACTCACGTGCGATAGGTGCGATACATAGGCTACGTGCTTGTCGTGTTCTTCGGGCTCCATGAATATGGTATTCATGCCCAATGCAGCAAAAACTTTTTCTGCCACCGACAATGCATGCTTAGAGGATTTTTCCTTTTCGCAGATGATATTGGTCTTATCTCGAAATAATCCTGAGAAGGCCGCTTCTGGTCCTGAGTTTTCTGTTCCGGCAATCTGATGGGCCGCAACAAACTGAGAACGATGCGCATGATGTAGCGCAGCGCGACAAATGGATGCTTTTGTCGAACCTGTATCAATAACAACAGCGGTTTTCTTTACACCATCCAGAATTGAAGGTACCAGTTGGCTCAATGCACTCACGGGGATCGCAAGAATGATGAGGTCTGAGGAGGAAATGGCTTTATCTTCCAACTCAATTTTATCGACTAAGCCAAGTTCTAATGCTTTTGACGCATGAGCAGGATTTAAATCGATACCTACAAGTTCGGTAGCCAAACCTGATTTTCTCAAGTCAATCGCAATCGATCCTCCTATAAGTCCCAAGCCAATAATTGTTGTTTTCATGCTATCGAGACTTTAGGTGCAAGGCTTGAGATAGTAGACTTCGTATTTATAAAAGTCTTGATTCGATTTAATGCTTCCCGCAAAGTTTCCACCGGGCTACACAGCGAAATGCGGATGAAACGTTTTCCGGTTTCTCCGAAGATGAAACCAGGGGTGATGAATACTTTTGTGCCATACAGAATTTCATCAATCCATTTTTCGACATCAGGTATGTGATTTGGCACTTTAGCCCAAACAAACAACCCCGATTGTTTTTCGGCATAGGTGCACTCCAATACATCTAAAATCTGATTGGCTGCCTTCCTTCGTTCAGCATACACACGATTCAATGAGGCAAACCATTCTTCTCCGTTTTTCAGTGCTTCTACTGCTGCATGTTGCAATCCTAAAAACATTCCTGAATCCATGTTGCTCTTCACTTTCAGTACCGCATCGATGTATTCTTTTTTCCCGGCCACCCACCCAATGCGCCATCCGGCCATGTTGTGTGATTTACTGAGTGAATTCAATTCCAATGCAACATCTTCTGCGCCTTCAATTGACAGAATACTTAATGGACTATCATTTAATATCAAGCTGTATGGATTGTCGTTTACAATTAAGAAATTGTTTTCTCTTGCAAGATCAACGAGCTCTTTTAATTCTTTTCGAGATGCAATTCTTCCCGTTGGCATGTGTGGAAAGTTGATCCACATGATCTTCACTTTTGAGAGATCTGTTTTTTTCAAAGCTTCTACGTCAATTCCCCAATCCAGTTCTTCTTTTAAAGTATATGTTTTGAGTTTACCTCCAACAAGATTCGTAACAGACGAATACGTAGGATAACCCGGATCAGGAATTAATACTTCATCCCCCTCATTCACAAATGCCATGGAGATATGCATGATCCCTTCCTTGGAACCCATCAAAGGCAAAATCATATTTTCTGAATCGAGTGTTACGCCATAGATGCGCTGATAGAAATGCGCAATAGCTTTTCTCAACTGCGGAATGCCTTTGTAGTTTTGATATCCGTGGTGAGCAGAATTCCTTGCGGAGGTAATCAATGCTTCAACTGTTTCAGAAGAAGGCGCTTGATCCGGACTTCCAATACCAAGGTTTATCGCTCTCAGTTCTGGTGTATGGAGACTCCTCACTTCAGCCAGTTTTTTACTGAAGTAATACTCCTCCACACTGTTAATTCGTTTTGCTGTTTCGATCATGGTTTTCACAGAGTTGATGAAATGACATGCACTATACTGTCTCGATAGGTTCATCGATAGGTAAGTGCCGCCACCTCGTGAAAGCTGGTGGCTATGCCTTGAATCGCTACGCGTAATTTTTTCCTTCTCATTTTATATCCATTGTGTAGAGACGCAAAATTTTGTGTCTCTACGGGCATAAAAAAAGTCCCGGTTTACCGGGACTTTTCTGAGTTCTTGTATCGTTTTTAGTAACAACACCCTGCTCTTATAAGTCCCGCCTGGGTCCTAAAAAAGTAGTAATAAAACCAAGAGAATGTGTTACTGACTTTCATTGTTCTGTTCTTGTTGCCTAAAGATAAACGCATTTTTTCCTGCGAAACAAGAAACCGCTGCAACTTTCTCTAATTTTTTAAGCTAATGGCTGTTAGGAATTGTCCTGTAATTGTTCTGTTATACCTTTACCAGTAAATTTGAAAAAGATGAAAACAGTATCAAAAATCCTCTTTATTGTTATGCTTGGCTCTTTACTCGGGTGTGGTAAAGCGGAGAAGCCCCTGTATGATCAGGTGATGGACATTCATGACGAAGTAATGCCCAAGATGAATGACCTCCATAAATTGAAGAAAGGATTGCAGGACTCAATCGCCAACACTCCTGACATGGCGGAAGAAAAGAAAAGAGAATTTGAGCAAACCATTTTGCTACTGGATTCAGCCAGCAATTCTATGATGGTATGGATGCGCCAGTTTAATCCTCCCGATCAAAAAGATAAAGAAGGTTTTCAAAAATATATGGAATCAGAATTGGTGAAAGTGAAGAAGATGAGAGAGGATGTGATGAGCGTTTTGGAGAAGGCTCAAAAGTAGCCTTATACGAACAGAGGGATTCCACATTAATATTACCTTTGCGCATCTTAAAAAATCACCATGGATAGTTCAGCTCTGAAATACGTTCCATTAAATGATCTTCATGTAAAACTCGGTGCCAAAATGGTTCCTTTTGCAGGCTACAATATGCCCGTTCGGTACTCTTCCGATATTGAAGAACACATGACGGTTCGCAATGGTGTAGGTGTGTTTGATGTATCCCACATGGGTGAGTTTACGGTAAAAGGACCGAATGCGCTTGACCTGATTCAACGTGTCACCAGTAACGATGCGTCTAAGTTGATTGATGGACAAGCTCAATACTCTTGCTTACCTAACGAGAATGGTGGTATTGTAGATGACCTGATTGTTTATAAGATCAAAGACAACGACTACATGCTGGTGGTGAATGCATCCAATATTGACAAGGATTGGAATTGGATCAGCAAGTTCAATACGAAAGGTGCCGAGATGAAAAACATCTCCGATGATATTTGTCTGTTTGCGGTGCAAGGACCAAAAGCAGTAGCAGCCCTTCAAAAATTAACGACTACTGATCTAAGCTCTATTAAATACTATCACTTTGCGTTAGGCGACTTTGCGGGTGTATCCAATGTATTCATGTCGAACACTGGCTATACAGGCGCAGGCGGATTTGAAATTTATGTGAATAATCAACACGCTGAAAAAATATGGAACGCTATTTTTGAAGCTGGAAAAGAATTTGACATTAAGCCGATTGGATTAGGTGCGCGTGATACGCTTCGGCTCGAGATGGGCTTCTGTTTGTATGGAAACGATATTGATGACACTACCTCTCCGCTGGAAGGTGGATTAGGGTGGATCACAAAATTCACGAAAGACTTTACCAATTCATCGAACATCAAAAAACAAAAAGAGGAAGGGGTAAAGAAAAAGCTTGTAGGTTTTAAAATGATTGATAAAGGAATTCCTCGTCATGATTATGTAATAAGAGATGCAGCGGGTAATGTGATAGGTAAAGTAACCTCAGGCACCATGTCACCTATGTTGAGTATTGGTGTCGGGTTGGGCTATGTAACGAGTGAGCATGCCAATTCGGGATCAGAAATTTTTATTGATGTAAGGGGTAAGGCATTGAAAGCGCAAGTGAGTAAGGCTCCATTAGTCTAAAACTATGATTTTTGTGATGCATGTGATACTCATGATCTTAAACGCTTAATCATGAGGCTTTTGAATATTAGATTACAAAACCGAAGTATCATGTCCATCACAATAATCAAATCCATCAAAGTTCAGACAAATGATTAAACCAGAATACAAATATTCTGAACTCACCGGTAAAATAATAGAATGTGCCATGGAAGTGCATAACGCATTGGGCAATGGTTTTCAGGAAGTGATCTACCAACGGGCTCTTGAATATGAAATGGAATTGCAGGGAATTGGCTTCGTGCGGGAGTTTGAAATGCCAGTATTTTATAAAGAAAAGCACGTTGGCATAAGAAGGGCTGATTTTTTGGTAGAGAGCAAAATTAGTGTTGAGCTAAAATCACTAATTAAATTAGAGCCTGTTCACCTGGCGCAAGCAATAATTACCTTGAGGCATTTAATCTGGAAGTAGGCTTGCTCATCAACTTTGGCAATACCAAACTTGAGTTCCACAGACTCCAAAACAAAAAATTCAATCCATCATGAGTATCATAAGTATCACATACATCAAGGTTCTGACAGTATGAAAACCATAGATGTTTGCGTCAGCCCAGAACTCATGCACCTATACCCGGTGCATGACAAAACCGTGGTAGTAGTTGATATCCTTCGTGCCACGTCCTGCATGACCACTGCCTTCGCACATGGCATTGAAAGCATCATGCCCTTTGCCAAACTCGAGGACTGCCTGGCAATGAAATCAAAAGGATTTTATACGGCTGGTGAGCGTGATGGAAAAAAAGTCGATGGCTTTGATTTAGGAAATTCTCCTTTCGAATACATGGATGCGAAGTTGAAGGAAAAGAAAATTGCCTTCACTACCACCAACGGCACACAGGCGATTGAGAAATCAAAAGGGGCCAGCGAAGTAATCATCGGTAGTTTTTTGAACCTTTCTTCGGTAGTCAGACATCTGTTGTTTGGCAAAAATAATATTTTGATTGTCTGTGCCGGATGGAAAGGAAAAGTGAATTTAGAAGACACCTTGTTTGCCGGAGCAGTCGTAGATAAACTCAAAGATTTTATTGAACCCGACTGCGATGCGCCCCTCGTTGCACAGCGTCTTTATAATCTAGCGAAAGATGACATGGTGAAATTTCTTAGTACATCTTCGCACGTAAAGCGATTGGCCAAACTAAACATCCACAAAGACATTGAGTTTTGTTTGACTCCTGATCAATACCAGGTTGTGCCGGTGTTGAAAGATGGAATGTTGAAAGCTTAGATCTCAGGCTCGCTCCGACTGGTATTGGCGTTTTCGGTAATATTCTATAATTTACCAAATGCCTTCCCTACTCCCCGGTTACGAATACGATATTTTATCTCCTATCGCCAAAAAGATAACAAGTACGATGGCTGGGTAACCGAATTTGTTGCCAATCTGCGAAAGGAATTAGAAGCTACCTTCAAAGATGATGTCTCCATTTATTTTGATGAAAATCCGCACGATGGTTTATTGGAGACGCATAACGTAAACAAAAGCCTGGAAGGCAAACTGAAGAGCCTGATTTTTATCCCCATCATTTCCCAAACCTATTGTGACCCCAAGAGTTTTGCGTGGCAGCATGAGTTTTTAACCTTTAACAAAATAGCTTCAGAAGATAAGTTTGGCAGGACTGTAAAGCTTGCCATTGGAAATATGGCAGAGCGGATTCTTCCGGTTAGAATTCATGACCTGGATCAGGAGGACATTCAGATTTATGAAACTGCCACGAAAGAGGTTTTAAGACCCGTTGATTTTATTTACCGGTTACCCGGTGTTAACCGACAGCTGCGGGCGAAGGACGATGAACAAATAAAAAGTCCAAATCAAATTCTATATCGCGATCAGATTAATAAAGTTGCGCACGCAATTAAGGACATTATTAATGGCCTCAAGCATTTTCAAGAACCTGAAGTGCAGAAATCAGAACAAAAGAAAATTTCTACTCAAGAATCAACAAAGAAGGTAAAGCTTGAAACTAAATTACCAGATGCATCGAAAGTGTGGCGTAGGAAAATTGCATTTGCGGCAACACCCATTATCATTCTGTCCCTAGTAGCATTTTTTCAGATTCCAAAATGGTTAGATAGTCGTCCCTT